>Ga0272446_1006531_pt1 | contig 12113 bp, 7 predicted proteins | sample YNPCB0061_FD_194587 | JGI IMG/M metagenome (GOLD analysis project Ga0272446, IMG submission 194587) | Hot spring microbial mat communities from Yellowstone National Park, WY, United States - YNP-CB-006-1 | ecosystem: Environmental > Aquatic > Thermal springs > Hot (42-90C) > Sediment | place... | reverse complement strand
ATTTTTACCCGTAAAAGGTGAAATATTGGAAGTCAATCCTATAATTAATGACCAACCAGAAAAGGTCAATCAAGACCCTTACGGAGAAGGTTGGATAGTAAAAATCAAAGTTTTAGATACTGATTACTCAGATTTATTAAACGCTGAGGCTTATAAAGCTACATTGAATATTTAAAAATTTTGTATAAGTATAGCAGAATTGTCATTAGTAAAACCAAGTTTTATTAACTATTGAAATAATTGACTTAAAACACTTTGAAATTCTAATGGCAATTCTGTAATAAATCGTAAGGTTATAAGTTTTGATTTAGAAAACAAAAAACAATTATTATCTTTGCGGGAATTTGATTTTTACGATGAAAAATGCACTTCTAAAAGTTGTTTTGGTATTAACAATTTTGAATTCAAAAATTAAGGGTCAAGTTTTTCCGCAATTAGGAGCCCAGAGGGCGGGAATTTCAGCATTAACATTTCTTAAAATTGATGGAAGCCCAAGGTCTTCGGGTATGGGGGGAAGCCAAGTAGCAGTAAATGGTGACGCATTTGCAGTTACTTACAATGTAGCTGCATTAGCTGATAATGAGCAAATGAATTTTGCAGGTTCTAATACTTTTTACGTTGCTGGTACCAACCACGCTTTTTTTTCAGCTATGATACCACACGCTAAATTAGGAAATTTTGCTTTACATGCTACGTCTTTTACCACCGGTGCCATGGAAAGAAGAACCGAGTTCCAACCATTAGGTACAGGTGAGTATTTTTATGCTTACAACGTTGCCGTAGGTTTAGCGTATTCAAAAAAATTAACAGAAATGTTTAGTTATGGAATTTCTTTGAAATATATCAATGAAACCTTAGACCGTTTTGTGGCACATACCGCAGCGATGGATTTGGGTTTTCTTTATAGAACTGATTTTAAAAACTTAAAGTTTGCTATTAGTTTACAAAACTTCGGTCCTAATAGCAAATTAAAAGGGAAACAACCTAATTCCCCATTTTCCAAAAATCAAAAAGAATTAGAAAGTAATCCTTCTCCTACCAATTTTAGTTTGGGAATTTCTATGATACCTTTCAAAAATGAAAAACATCAAATACTAACGGCTATTCAATTAAATCACCCTAATGATAACGCAGAAAATATTCGATTAGGAGCAGAATATGGTTGGAATGATTTTTTATTTTTTAGAGCGGGTTATAAAATCAATGTAAAAGATCAAACACTTCCTACCTTCGGTTTCGGTTTAAAAACTCGTTTTACCAAGCATCCTTTGATAATAGATTATGCCATTGACCCTACTTTGTATTTAGGTTGGGTTCATAGAATCGGTTTAAGTCTTTTTATAAATAAGCAAACCAGAGAAGAAAACACTTCTAATGAAGAAAAAAAATCTCAGAATTAAAGTATATGACAGAAAATCAAATTATTGAAAAATTAACGCAGATATTCAACAAGGTTTTTAAAAAAAACGATATCGTTATATTTCGTGAAATGACTGCCGCAGACGTAAACGGTTGGGATTCTCTTTCACACGTTGAAATGATAGCTAACGTAGAAAAAGAATTTTCTATAAAATTTAAAATTAAAGATGTCATCAAAATGAAAAACGTTGGAGATTTAATCGATACGATTATAAAATACCAATCTTGATTTTTTATTTTAGGATATTAACTATTTTCAGTTTAAATTTGCTAAAAAACTCCATGAAACAGAATCTTTCTCAATACTTAGACCCCGTAGTAGCTACTAAAGTATCTAATTTAGAACTTATTGCCAAACTTATTGTAGAAGGATTTATTACAGGACTTCATAAAAGTCCTTATCATGGTTTTTCTGTTGAATTTGCTGAACATAAACAATACAATCCCGGAGATAGCCTAAAAAATATCGATTGGAAGGTTTTTGGAAAAACCAACAAACTTTTTACGAAAAGATATGAAGAAGAAACTAACTTGAAATGTTATGTTTTTTTAGATATTTCCGATTCAATGCGTTATCCTTTGGAGGGTATCAGTAAACTTCAATATGGTGTTTATTTAACAGCCGCGCTTCAAAATTTAATGATAAAACAAAGAGACGCAGTAGGTCTCATTTTAGCTGATGACGAAGTTCAAACTTTTATCCCTGCAAAATCTCAGTACTCATGGCTTTTAAAAAATTTTGCCGCTATTGAAAAAGTTTTAGAAGATAAAAATTTATTTACTCATAAAACTAATTCGCCAAGTGTTTTGCATCAAGTTGCTTCAAGATTAGGAAGAAGAGGGTTTATTGTCATTATTTCTGACTTATTAGACGACCCATCTAAGTTAAAAGATTATTTCCATGCCTTACAGCATCTCCGTCATCAAAAACATGAAATTCTGATTTTCCATTTATTAGATGAAAAAACTGAGGGTCTTTTAGATCTTCCAAACCAGCCCTTAATTTTAAAAGATATGGAAACCGGAGAAGAATTAAAAATTCAGCCCCAATATATTCAAAAAGAATATCAATCTTTATTTCAAAATTATCGAAATCAATTTATTCAAAATTGTAGAGAGTTTAAAATTGATTTGGTCCCCGTGGATATCATAAAACCTTATGACAAAGTACTTTTAGATTACTTGATTAAAAGAAGAATGTTATCGAAATAAATTGGGATTTACTTTGCAATTAGAATTAGTAGGGGGAAAAATCTACGTTTCGGTTAGCTTGTGAAACTTGTTAATGCGTGAGGGATTTTGTGCAAGGGGCACGCCCAAGAAAATAATCAATTTATAACCTCATTAACCTTTCCAATAAGACCTATCCAAATTTCTATAATGAATTGCCTCAGCAACATGTTCAACTTTAATTTTTTCACTTTCTGCTAAATCCGCAATCGTTCTAGAAACTTTTAAAATTCTATCGTATGCTCTTACAGAAAGGTCTAATTTTTCCATAGCAGTTTTGAGTAATTTTTCACTTACCGCATCTAATTCACAGTATTCTTGAATGAGTTTTCCTGATAACATAGCATTGGAATACACATTTTTTTGTTCTTTGTATCTTTCTAATTGAATTTCTCTTGCTTTGATAACACGTTTTCTGATACTTTCGCTGGATTCTGGTTTTACGTACTTGTTGAGTTCATCATAATTTACGGGAGTTACTTCTATGTGCAGGTCAATTCTATCCATCAAAGGACCTGAAATTTTGTTTAAATATTTTTCTACTACTTGTGGAGTACAGGTACAGGGCTTTTTAGGGTGGTTATAAAAACCACAAGGGCAAGGGTTGAGACTAGCAATCAACATAAAATTACAAGGGTATTCAACAGTAAATTTGGCTCTTGAAATGGTAATTACTCTGTCTTCGAGTGGTTGTCTCATGACTTCAAGGACTTGTCTTTTGAACTCGGGTAGTTCATCTAAGAATAAAACTCCATTGTGAGCTAAGGAAATCTCACCGGGTTGAGGGTGGTTACCGCCACCGACTAGTGCTACATCAGAAATCGTATGATGCGGGCTTCTGAAAGGTCTCTGGGCGATTAAGCCTTTTTGAGTTTTTAGTTTTCCAGCAACGGAATGAATTTTGGTGGTTTCTAAAGCTTCTTGTAAAGTTAATGGGGGAAGTATGGTTGGAAATCTACGAGCTAACATGGTTTTTCCTGAACCCGGCGGACCAATCATAATTAAATTATGCCCCCCAGCAGCAGCTACTTCTAAGGCTCTTTTGATATTTTCTTGTCCTTTTACTTCTGAAAAATCTACTCCTGTATGTTCCTGTGAATAAGCAAATAATTCTCGGGTATCTAAATGATGAGGTTCAATATTTAAATCACCATTCAAAAATTCAACCGCTTGTTTTAAATTTTCAATTGGAATGATTTCCAAATTATTGACTATGCCGGCTTCATCAGCATTTTGTGCAGGTAATAAAAACCCTTTGTAACCTTTTTTTCTTGCTTCAATAGCAATTGGTAATGCACCTTTAATAGGCTGAAGAGTACCATCTAACGAAAGTTCACCAAGAATTAGATAATTCTCTAATTTATCAGGCTTCATTTGCCTACTTGCAGCCAAAATACCAATAGCTATCGTTAAATCAAAAGAGGAACCTTCTTTTCTTACATCAGCAGGTGCAAGGTTAATGGTAATTTTTCCTCTTGGAAATTCATAACCATTGTTACGAATAGCTGTTTCTACTCTTTCTTTACTTTCTTTTACGGCGTTGTCAGGTAGTCCTACCATTGCATAACCAAAACTACCTCCAATATTCACTTCAACAAAAATAGGGATTGCGTTTACTCCAATAATAGAGCAACCATGTGTTTTTATTAACATAATTTAATGAATTTGCTTACTGTTTGATAATCTTTTGAACTTGATTTCCAATTTTTATGAAATACAAACCAGGAATAAAAAACTCTAAATCTATGAAAGTTTTACTTTCCCATTTTGTTTCTAATAACAAACTACCACTTACATCATAAATTTTAATTTTTTCCTCTTGCGATATGAAACCTTGAGTTTCTATTTGAATATAGTTTTGGAAGGGATTCGGGTAAATTTTTACGAATAAAGGAGTTTCGTTTTCAGTTGAAACTATATTAAAACTTAAAATACCGGTTAAAAGACCTGTACCTAGTTCATTGTCTTTATTGGTTCTACCGACAATAAACACCAGTGAATCTGAAAGTTCAAAATCAAATACATTTCCTAATTGAAAATTATTTTTACCTACAGGAATGGAACCCCATTCTTCTTGATTAAAGCCTTTTCTTGCTATTCGTACTTCGGGTAAAGCGTTTTGAACATTATAGCATATCCATGCGGAAGAACTATCATCGGTAGTCATAGACAATGGCATACCTACTAAACCCACCGTTTGAGAGATAACCGTATCTCTTATCCATGCTCCTAATACTTTTTTAGCGTATTCAATTTGGTTGGCATTTTTATTGACCCAGCATGCTTGAAGGATATTATTGGGTCCTATGATGGACTTACAAAAACTACCTTGGTCTATATTTTCATCGAATACTACGTCTTCTTTTTGCCAATTAGGATTTAGAGTTGTTTTAAAAGCGTGTTTTAATTTGTTATTTTTACGGTCATAATAAATAATATGAGGCAAGCCATTTCCATCGATAGTTAAAGAACAAAATTCTCCTGCAATTTCTTGACCTATGGTCTCTGGAAATTCTGTTGTCCACGTTCCGTTACCGATTTTTCTACAATACACTAAGGCATTAATGCTCAAATTATAAAAACAAGCATGTAAAGTATCTTTGGTTGGTGAGTATTTTAACTGAATAAAATCGCCTGCAACAGAAGGATTCACCATTTCAAATATAAAGTTACTTCCATTTTTTCTTGCTAATCTTGTAACATTATTATCTTTATCATTGAATAGAATAACCGGATTTTGATTTTTGTCTAATTGAATATCTGCGGAGGTACAATTTCTACCGGCTTCTATGAGTTCATAGTTCCATGAACCTAATTTTTTATTTGCATAATATAATTTTTTTTCAGGGGCATTATTGTAAACAATATGAACTTGATAGTCATTACTTTGTTTATGTATTATGGAAGCAATAATAGTTCCGGTTTTTTGAGATTTTGTAATAGGTACAATATTCCAAGTTGCATTTAGATTATTTAATGGTAAAGTAGCCATTTCCAACCTTTCGTTATCTGTATGAAAATAGATAACATAAATCGAGTCGTTATAAATGTAAATGGGTGCATAAGCATCAGGGAAGAACATCGTCTGAATATCTTTTGCAATCCATGTTGCACCTGTATCAATAGAATAGACCATTCTTAAACGGTTTGTGTTGGGTTCGTTAAAAGTTATAAAAATACTATCTGAACCTTTGGTTTGAATACTAGTAAAATTTCTGTAAATGGAATCACGAGGAAAAATAGAATTATAGATGATATCACCATTGGCTTTAATACGAACGTGTTGCATAGTTAAATGATTTTGCGTAAACCAACTTGCAAAATTATTTCTACCATATAAATTAGAATAACCATAGGAAATGTGGATATCTTCATTGGCAGCTTCTGTTGCTGAAATACCTTCAAAAGTACAAAATAAACGATGTTCTTGAATAAAGGTACTGGAAAGTCCTGGGTTTACTCTAAGAAATGAATCTACTACGGTACGATTCGTAAAAATAGGGTTAGTAATGGTAGTAAAACGATACAGTTCACCGTTACCTGTTCCTTGTGTAAAAATAGACCAATTTCCATTTTTTTGTTTTACAATAGTACAAAACTCACCAAATTTAGCGCCTGCTTTCCATTCACGATAAGTGATAGAAGCATCGAACATAGGAATGTTACCATAAGATTGGAAGGTCATAGAACCATTATTGGAGTAAGCATAATACATTTCTAGACCGTAAAATTCAGGTTCTAAATTATAGCGAGCGTCAAAAAAAATAATATAAGGTTTATTATCGGTGTAGTAATCAAAGTCAATAGAAGCATGTAAATAGCCGGGTGCATTTAAAGCATTCGTACCATACATACCCCAATTTAGTTGTAAAGAAGTATCGATTGACCATTGCCCACTGGGGAACTGTTTAGTTGCAAGCCGTACTTGAAGCTGTTCATTGACGTTCTCAAAATAAGCAATAGCAGGTTTACCGGTAGGGTCTAATTTAATTTTAGAGACGTAGCCGCCTGTTTTAGCGGAGTCTACACGTTCAAAGAACCATTCCGTATCAGAAACATGCTTTTTACCATAAAATAACCGGTCTGTACCACTTTCCCAAAAAGAAAGATGAATAAAACCTGTACTATCTATCAAGAAAGAAGGGTTTCTACCAATTTGAACCGTGTCTAAGGTAATTCTTTCTGAAAACCAAGTTACCTGAGAAAAGCAAGTATTGAATGAAAAAAAAGCAAGTATTAGAAAAGTTATGAATTTCATATATTTAAAGGTTTAAAATCTTTAATGATTAATTGAACGTATCGTTGTTCAGTTTTTTTATCGATAGAAATTTCAGGTGCATAAACTACCTCAAAATAATTGAATTGGTTTAACCAATTTTTACGTATTTCTAATTCATCGGGTTCAATATTAAACATAATTCCATCGTATGAATAGTTATCCTGTTGAAATCTTAAAAAAATATGTTTTTCATTTCTGATACTATAATAATTAAGCCTAACTGGTTTTGATAAAAACTTAGGTCTCATATTTTTGGGACCGAAGGGTTCCATTCTTTCAATAGTTGTTAAAAAACTGATAGACAATCTAGAAAAAGGGATTTCTAAATCAATTTCTAGTATGGGGGTTTTATGATGCTCTTGGATATGATTATTACAATAATCTTCAAAATCCTTAATAAAATGAGGAAGATTTTCTTGGCTGATAGTCATACCCGCTGCATATTTATGCCCACCAAATTGTTCTATATGTTTGGAACAAGCGTTTAAAGCTTCGTATAAATCAAATTCATGAACAGACCTTCCAGAACCTACCCATTTTCCATTGGATAAGGTCAATAATATAGTAGGTTTATAATACCTTTCTACCATTTTGGAAGCTACAATACCTATTACACCTTTATGCCAATCAGCTTGATAAGCAACAATTCCTAAAGGATTATCAACTTTTAATCGATTCTCTACAAATTGGTAAGCATCTTCGATTATTCTTTGTTCGATATGTCTTCTTTCTACATTCGATTCATTAAGAAATTCAGTAGCTTCTTGTAAAAATTCAGATTTCCCTATTAAAACTTCTACGGCATATTTAGCATGTTTTAGTCTTCCTGCTGCATTAATACGAGGACCAATAAAAAATACCATGTCCGCGATATCCCATTTTCTTTCTGTATCGGTTAGTTCCTTAATTTTTTGAATACCAATAGAAGGTTTTTTTCTAATTTTTTGCATTCCATAGTAAGCCAAAATACGATTTTCACCAATTAAAGGAACAATATCGCAAGCGATACTCAAAGCTACCAAATCAATATAATTTTTGATGTCAATCGAAGTTTTAAATTTTTGGTTTAAAATAGGTGCTAATGCTTGGGCTAATTTAAAACCTATACCACAACCAGTTAATTCATTAAAAGGATACTGACAATCTGCACGTTTGGGGTCTAAAATAGCAACTGCTAAGGGCAATTCATCTCCAGGTAAATGATGGTCACATATAATCAAATCTATTCCTTCGTTTGCAATTTGTTGAGACTTATCAACAGATTTTATTCCACAATCTAAGGTAATAATGAGGTTTATTCCTTTATCCTTAGCAAATTGAATACCCTCATCAGAAATACCGTATCCTTCTTTTTCTCTATCAGGGATATAATACTCAATGGGTATTTGATAGGCACTAAAAAATAAAGTCATTAGTGAAACAGAGGTAGTTCCGTCTACATCATAATCACCATAAACCAAAATTTTTTGATTTTTTTCAATAGCCTCCAAAATTCTGTTTACGGCTTTGTCCATATCCTTCATTAAATACGGGTCATGCAAATCTTCCCACTTAGGTAAAAAAAAGTGTTTTGCCTCCCAATAGTTATTAATGCCTCTTTGAGCAATTAACTCACATAAACTTTTACTTATTCCAAGTTCTTTTTTTAATTGCTGAACCACTTCCGGGTTCGGTGATGGTTTTAATTTCCATTGTATATCTATCATTTATCCTATTTTTTCATTCTTTATAAACGTTGTAATAACTAATTTTTTGGTTATTTATCTTGTTATTATACAGGGCGTTCCCCTTGCACTGCGTGCTGCGGGTCGGGCTGAACCTCCGCTTCCCTCACGCTAAACCCCTTCGCAAGCACCATCCTCTCAATTTTTTTCCCTTCAACAACCTGAATAGTAACTTTAGTCCTTACAACAAACGGTAAAATTACAAAATTTCCTTGAAATAAAATTTTATACTACAAAATTGAAACAGTTTTTGTTTAGTACAATGGAAAAATTTTTTTATTTTTAACATCTCAATTAAAAAAATTTGTATACAACCAACTAAAAATCAAAATTTTACATATCCAAATAATAGAATGATTTTTTTCATTTATAGTAAATTTTAAATGGTTATTTTCTGAGTTTCCTTTGCGAGTTATGAAGACAATAAAAAATTGAAAAGAGTGCATATCACTCATAGTTGCTAACTGTATTACTCAAAAATCCATATTCATATACTTTTTTTTCTATTTTTTGTGCTAAAACATCTAAATGATTTCTCAGTTCACTAATTAACTCATTGTACTTTTCATCAGAGCTTTTATTTTTCATTTTTCCTTTTTCATCTCTTCCTTGAAAGTACTCACGGATATCATATAACGATGCATTTACATTAATATTGGGTTTGGAATGATAGTATTTCCATAGTTCAAGACCTGCATTAAAAACTGTTTGTGCTTCTTTAGAAAATTTTAACGGTGAATGGTGATAGGGTTTCTCAGGTTCAAAAATTATAAAAGAACTAAAATTTATCGGTGGATTTTTTTTTCCTTTAATAAAATTACTCATAAAATTGCTTTCAAATTTAGCTTTGGAATTTACTTCGATTTCTGAAAACGGTATCCAATGATTGATACCTTGTTTACAAGAAATTCTATTTTGACTGTGAAAAAGAGTAAAAATTAAGCAATCATTATGAAATTCTGTGTCGTTAGACCATTTATCGTTAGGATACAGGAATTGGTCGCGGTCATTAAGCCATGTAGCTTCTATACAATGACGAACAGCAAAATAAATGCAGCCTGGTATAAGATTTTGGGTATAAAAAGAAAAATATGTTACATGCCTTGTACCTTTTTTTGAACTAATATGTAGAAATTTATTATTTTGAAAATCAGGACCGCAAATACCCATGTATCCAATGGGATTACCGTTTTTCATATCAAAAGAGTTAATCCATTGATTGAGGGTTAGCGATATATCTCCATAAAAAATTTTTTTACTTAAATATTGTGCATTTTTATCATACACATCACAAGTTATTTGATTGATTTTATTTTTTTGATTCAACTGCCATATAGTAAAACCGATAGGAAATTCACCTTTTACGTTATCAAAAGTATTAGCAGGTACCACAAAGCCACCTAAAAATTCAGCTAAGAAAAACTCTTTAAATTTTCTAAAATTTGAACCTTGAATGAATTTCAATTTTGAAAATTGAGCTAATATAGAATTAGGAATTTTATCATAAACTTGAGCCATAAATAGGGCAAAAACTTCATTAGATGCTTTACCAATTTTATTTTTGAATAGTTCATTGGCTTTATGCGTTTTAGAAACTCCTGTTTTATTTTCTCCAGTTCCTGTTACGGTACGAACAGTCGTCGCCTCTGCGTAAGGCGGATTAATATAAATCACTAATTTTTTTCTATGTTCTTCATTGGTAATAACTTGATACAAGTTATCAGGTAACTTACCGCCTTGGGATTTGGCTTTAAATTCATCATTTAAAAAATCAAACTGAAAAATATGTTCATGCAATAAATTGGCACCATTTTCTATTCTGTCGTGTATGACTTCGACGTCTTGTTTATCTAATGTAGATGCCCAAATATGGTATTTATTCGTTAACCCGGCTAATAAATTGCCCGTACCTGCGGCACAGTCCCAAAGGTAATATTCATCTTGCCAATCCATTCCGAGTAAATCTGCTAAATATTTTTGAGAAAGTTCTACCCAAATTTGAGGTGTAAAAAAACTACCTTTCCTTTCTCTAATATCTTGCGGAACAAGCAAATCTCTTCGTTCTACAATGTAATCCCAGTATTCTTCTTTGGGTGGACGTTCATATCTGTTCCAAAATTGATGATGAGCTATTTGTTTATCTAAAAAGTCTGTACGTCTACTAGCAAACATTCCCATCTCATCTATCTTACGGTCAAGTTCGTAGTGGTCTTTTTGATGTATAACAAATAATTTCTCTTTAAGTGTTTGATTATCAATTGAAAGTAAATCTGCTAAATAAAAATCTCCCTCTATTATACCCAACTTTTTCGCTATCTCCCAATTCACCGCTATACTCGGCTTTACATACTGTAACCATTTATTGAAAATCAATATAAAATTGTTTTTATCTATTCTTGTTTTGATGATGCCCTCTTTTACTACCTTAAAATTTTGTTTAATAAACAGTTTGAGCTCCTTGTCATCTCTATCAAAATTAAAAAGCAACGCTTTATTTTCTATAATTTGTTTAATTTTTTGATAAATATACTTGAATTCCTTTGTATTTTGATTAGATGGAGTAACATTCCAGTTAAAATCGTTGAGATAAAAAATATCCTGTATTTCGTTATAAGGTATAAAAGCAATTTTTTCAGCATCAAATGCACCAAGAAATGTAGGCGGATAAAATTTATCAAAGGTTCTTGCTTTACCGATAGTTAAAATTAATTGAACAATAGAAAAATAAATATCCGAATAACCTTTTTTTGCTTCTGCCCATAACAAAAACTCTTGTTCTTCAACTTGAACATTACTTTGATATCTACTGACACAAAAATCTATATTTCCTATGATTTTTGTACAATCAAACCATGTAAAATAATCTTCTGCAATTTTATTTTTGAGTTCTTCTTCTCGGATATTAGAGTAATTCATGTAAAAGTTTAGGTTTAAAGTTACGGAAAAATAGTAAATGATAGTTACGATAAAAAGTTTTGGGTAAAAGTTATAGGGTTTACGAGCAGGGATGCTTGCGATACTATATGCGTGGGGATGCGGAGTAAGGGACACGCACTAATTACTAAACTTGAAAATGGTATTTCAATTCTAAAATTCCTCCTCTAAATCTTCTTCCCCTTTCAGAATTACTTCATGAATTTCTAAAATAGGGCTTTTCCCTTTATAAAGTTTTTCAAAAGAAAAACAAATTTCATCTGCAAGTACACTATTTTTTAATTCAAATTCCACAAAACCATGATTTTTTCTAAATCGCAATGGAATGGTAACATCTACATATTCATAAGGACTTGAATCATTTTCTTTCTCTAAATGATAAAAATGTACATACATTTGAAGAGGTTTGGTGAATTCATTGGCTTTCAAAGAGTCACCTAAGTAAAAAATAATTTTTTTAATATCTTTTGTTTCCTTAAAATATACAGTAAATTGACTTATGGTTTCTGTTCTCCATGAGGATTGGT
>Ga0272446_1006530_pt1 | contig 12114 bp, 12 predicted proteins | sample YNPCB0061_FD_194587 | JGI IMG/M metagenome (GOLD analysis project Ga0272446, IMG submission 194587) | Hot spring microbial mat communities from Yellowstone National Park, WY, United States - YNP-CB-006-1 | ecosystem: Environmental > Aquatic > Thermal springs > Hot (42-90C) > Sediment | place... | reverse complement strand
GCCCGTGAGCCGCATCGACGCCGCGCTGCGCGACCTGCGCTCGCTGGAGGCGCTGGCCAGCCGCGACACCGCGGGCGCACGCCTGGATGCGCGTGCCAAGCTCGTCACCACCCTCGCCTTCATCGTGGCGGTGGTCTCGTTCGAGCGTTACACCGTGTCGGCGCTGCTGCCGCTGGCGGCCTATCCGTTGCTGCTGGCCGCGCTGGGCGAGGTACCGGCCGCGCCGGTGCTGCGCAAGCTGCTGCTGGCCGCGCCGTTCGCGGTCATGGTCGGGCTGTTCAACCCGCTGCTCGATCGCGCGCCGATGCCGGCCTTCGGCGACACGACGATCGCCGCCGGCTGGGTGTCGTTCGCCTCGATCCTGTTGCGCTTCGCGCTGACGGCGGGCGCGGCGCTGGTGCTGGTGGCCTGCACCGGCATGCACACGCTGTGCGCCGCACTCGGCCGGCTCGGCGTACCGCGGGTGTTCACGGCGCAGTTGCTGTTCCTGTTCCGCTATGCGTTCGTGCTCGGCGAAGAGGCGGCGCGGATGACGACCGCGCGCGCGCTGCGCGCCGGCGGCCGTCCGGCCGCGCTCGCCAGCTACGGACCCTTGGTCGGGCACCTCCTGCTGCGCGCCTTCGAACGGGCGCAGCGCGTGCACCTGGCGATGACCGCGCGCGGCTACGACGGCGAACTGCGCAGCCTGCGCGAACTGCGCTGGACCGCGCGCGACACGCGCTTCGTGCTGGGCTGGTGTGCGTTCTTCGCGCTGGCGCGCGCGGTCGACCTGCCGCAGTGGCTCGGCGCCGCGCTGCTTGGAGGTGCCGCGTGAGCCACCATCTGGTCGAGACGCGCGACCTGGCGTACGCCTACCCGGACGGCACGCCGGCACTGCGCGGCGTGACCTGCCGCTTCCATCACGGCGAGGCGATCGGTGTGGTGGGCGCCAACGGCGCCGGCAAGTCGACCCTGTTGCTGCACCTGAACGGCCTGCTGCTGCCGCAGGCGGGCGAGGTGCGCATCGGCGACCTGCCGGTGACGGCGGCCACGCGCGCGCAGATCCATCGCACGGTGGGCTTCGTGTTCCAGGACGCCGATGATCAGCTGTTCATGCCGACGGTGGAAGAGGACGTCGCGTTCGGACCGCTCAACATGGGTCTGCCGGCCGACGAGGTGCGCGCGCGCGTGCAGGCTGCGCTGCAGACGGTGGGCGCCGCGCATCTGGCCGCGCGTGCGCCGTATCGGCTGTCCGGCGGGGAGAAGCGCCTAGTGGCGATCGCCGGCGTGCTGGCGATGTCGCCCGATGTGCTGGTGCTCGACGAGCCCTCGGCGGGGCTGGATCCCGCCGCCCGGCGCCGGCTGATCGTGCTGCTGCGCTCGTTCACCCACACCCGCGTGATCGCCACCCACGACCTCGACCTCGTGCTCGACGTGTGCACGCGTGTGCTGGTGCTGCACGAAGGCCGCGTGCAGGCTGACGGCGCGCCGTGCGAGATTTTCGGCGACCTCGAACTGCTGCAGCGCTGCCATCTGGAGCTGCCGCCGTCGCGGCAGGGGCGGTCGAGCTGAACGCGAATTTTTTGGCTGTCGGTATGACGATTTTTTGAATCCGCATAACCGGCTCGGTCGTATCCGGGCCGAGAGGTTCGAGTTCCATCACGCAGGAAAACAGCATGCGACCCACCTTCAATATGAGCCGTGCATTGCCTCTGGCGCCGTGCGCCTGCGCCGTCCTCGCAGCCTTGATGCCGCCGCCGGCCTCGGCCGGTGGCGTGCAGACGCTGGAGTCGGTCGAAGTCACGGCCCCGGGCGGCCTGGTCGGCGCGGCTGACTCGGCGACCGAGGGCACCGTCACGCAGAAGCAGATCGCCACCCGGCCCTGGCTGCGTCCGGGCGAGGTCCTGGAGACCGTGCCGGGCCTGATCGTCACGCAGCACACCGGCGACGGCAAGGCCAACCAGTACTTCCTGCGCGGCTTCAATCTCGACCACGGCACCGACTTCGCCACCTTTGCGCTCGGCATGCCGATCAACCTGCCGACGCACGCGCACGGGCAGGGGTACACCGACGTCAACTTCCTGATCCCGGAGCTGATCAGCGGCGTGCGCTACCGCAAGGGACCGTACTCGGTCCAGCAGGGAGATTTTGCGGCTGCGGGCTCGGCGAGCATCGAGTACGTGCGCACCTTGCCCGGCGCGTTCGGCGAAGTGGGGCTCGGCGAGAACGGCTTCCGGCGCGTGCTGGCGGCGGGCGCACCGAGGATCGGCAGCGGCACGCTGCTGGTCGCCGGCGAAGGCTTTCGCAACGACGGGCCGTGGGAGGTGCCGCAGCAGTATCGGAAGAACAACGCGGTGTTGCGCTATTCGCAGGGCACCGAAGGCGACGGCTGGGATGTCACGCTGCTCGGCTACGACGCCAGGTGGGACTCGACCGACCAGGTGGCCAGGCGCGCCATCGACAGCGGGCTGATCGGCCGCTTCGGCTCGCTCGATCCGACCAGCGGCGGCGAGACCGAGCGCTACTCGCTGTCGGCGCAGTGGGCTTCGCGCGACGCGCGCGGCGCCTGGCGCGCCAACGCCTACGCGGTGCGCTACCGCCTCGACCTGTTCTCCAATTTCACCTACTTCCTCGACAACCCGGTCGATGGAGACCAGTTCGAGCAGAGCGACAAGCGCGCGATCCTGGGTGGTGCGATCGAGCGAAGCGTCAGCGCGCAGCTCGGCGGGCGCCCGGCCGAGTTCACGCTCGGCGCCAAGCTGCGCCAGGACGACATCGATGCAGTCGGCCTGCACCTGACCGCCGCGCGCCAGCGCCTGGCGACGATTCGCGAGGACGCAGTGACCCAGCGCGCGGCGGCCGCCTATGCCGAAGCGGCTGTGCAGGCGACCGACTGGCTGCGCGTGGTGGCCGGCGTGCGCGCCGACTGGATGCACGTCGACGTTCGCTCGGACACGCCAGCCAACAGCGGAAGCGCAAGCGACGCGATCGTCACGCCCAGGTTCACGGCTGTCTTCGGTCCGTGGTCGCGTACCGAGATCTACGCCAACTACGGCGAGGGCTTTCACTCGAACGATGCGCGCGGGGCGACGATCCGCGTCAATCCCGATCCGCGCGACCCCGAGTTCGGCAACGCGGTCGACCCGGTGCCGCTGCTGGTGCGGGCGCGCGGCCAGGAGGTCGGCGTGCGCAGCGTGCCGGTGCGCGGCTGGCAGACCGCGCTTGCGCTGTGGCGCCTGCGGCTCGACTCCGAACTCGTGTTCGTGGGCGACGCCGGCACCACCGAGGCCAACCGGCCGAGCCGACGGCAGGGCGTGGAGTGGGCCAACTACTGGACGCCGCTGCCGGGACTGACGCTGGACCTGGATCTGTCGTACTCGAAGGCGCGCTTCACCGACAGCGCGCCCGAGGGCGATTTCATCCCGGGCGCGATCGAGCGCACCGCTGCCCTCGGGATTGCCTACGATGAGGCCGGGCCGTGGTTCGGCGGCCTGCGGCTGCGGTACTTCGGCGCACGGCCGCTGATCGAGGACAACAGCGTGCGCTCGTCGACCTCGACCGTGGTGAACGCACGGATCGGATGGCGCCCCGCACGGCGACTCGAACTGATCGCCGACGTCATCAACCTGTTCGATCGCAAGTTCAGCGACATCGAATACTTCTACGAGTCGCAATTGCGGGGCGAGGCGGCGCCGCAGTCCGACATCCACCTGCACCCGGGCGAGCCGCGCACGCTGCGCGTTTCGCTGCGCTATCGGTTTGACTGAGTAACCGTCTGCCAAGTCAAGCGCCGTGAAGCGAGTTATTCCAAGGCTGGTGGGTGCGGACCATGGCGTTGAGGAGCTGTGAAGATTTCGTCGCGAGCGGGTCGCTGGCTAGGCGCATGCAGCTGCAGGGCCCAGACGCGAGAACGCCAGCGCCTCGGCGATCTCGTCGGCGTTCAGCGGCCGCGGGCTCACGTAGATCAGCGCGTAGATCTGGCCGACGGTGCGGTTGATGCCCCAGCGGCTGCCCATCTCGCCGAAGTGGGCAACGAAGCGCTCGACCAGGGGCGTCAGGTTCATGGAGGCTGGAGTTTTCAGGAATTCCTGAAAATTCACAAGCGAAGACCTGCCTCCGTCGCGGTCATCGTGAGGGCGCTCACACCGGGCTCGTGCAGCGGGTGCGCGCGCTCGCCGTGGCTGCGGATCATGCAGACGCGGGCGCGCGGGGTGGACGAGCTGCGCTGCGGCACAATGGCGTCGTGCATGTTCCCCGTTCATCCACACAGGAGTTGCTGGTGAAGCGGCCCCGCTCGGGAAAGGGCCGTTCGCGGGCCCGTTCGCTTGCGCGCCTGGCGCCGCTCGCGCTCGCTCTCGTGCTGGCTGCGTGCCTGCTCGGTGCGCAGTTCGCCGGACATGCGCACCTGATTGCGCATCCGCAGGTCGCGCTGGGTGTCGGCCCGGCGCTGGGGGAGGCAAGCCACGCCGCACTCAGCCGCGCCGCCGGGTCGGAGGCGTCGGCGCAAGGCGCCCTTGCGGCCGACGCGCCGGGTCACGATCACGATCAAGGTCACGCCCACGATCAAGGCCACGTTCATGCAGCGTGGCCGTTCGGTCATGGTGACGCCGGCCACGACTGCGCTGCCTACGACGCCGCGACCCTGGGTGACGGACCGCCGCTCGCCCTCGCAGCATCGGCAGTGCTGCCGCCGCGCGTCGCCCGCCATGCATGCGGCGACCGCGCCGCGCCAGCGGCGCCGCCGCGCCTTGCCTTTCGCTCGCGCGCTCCGCCGCGCGCCTGATCCTCGCTCGACCTTCGTTCGCGGGCGCCCCTAGGCGCGCCCGCGGCCCCTTTACGCGCCCGCGCGCGCCGATGCAGGCCGACGGCGGCTGCCGTGCGTGCGCTCCCCATTCGAGGATTCCGATGAGACTTCGCATGAATTCCTTGCCGGCCGCGGCGCTTGCTGCCGCCGTGGCCTGGCCCTTGCACGTGCCGCCGGTGAAGGCGCAAGACGCTGCGGCGCCACCGGCGCAGCTCGACCGCGTGACGGTCACCGCCGATCCGCTCGAACGCGACGAACCGGGCCTGCTCAAGCCCGCGAGCGTCCTGAGCGGCGAGGCCTTGCGTGCGGCGCAAGCCACCAACCTGGGCGACACGCTGGGCCGCACGCTCGGCGTGCAGTCCTCAGCCTACGGCCCCGGCGCCGGCCGGCCGATCATCCGCGGCATGGACTCGGCGCGCGTGCGCATCACCGAGTCCGGGCTCGGCGTGGCCGATGTCTCGGGCGCCTCGCCCGATCATCGGGTCGCTGCGGACACGCTGAATGCGCGCCAGGTCGAGATCCTGCGCGGCCCGGCCACGCTGCTGTACGGCTCGGGCGCTATCGGCGGACTGGTCAACGTGGTGTCCGAGCGCGTGCCGACCCGGCGGGTGCCGGGCTTCGAGGCGCAGGCCACCCTGCGCGCCAGCACGGCCGAGCGTGAGCGTGCCGGCGCAGTCGACCTGAACGGTGCTCTCGGTGCGGCGGCGAGCTGGCGCATCGAAGGCTTCAAGCAGAAGACGAGCGACTACGACCTCGCCGCCCCGCTGCGTGACGACAACGGCGACGTGATCGCCGCCGACCGCCTGCCCAACAGCAAGACCGACACCCGTTCGGCGGCTGTCGGCGCCGCCTGGTTCGGCGCCGCAGGCGGCCGCGCCGGCTTCGCCGTCCAGCGCTACGAGTCGGACTACGGCATTCCGAACCCGGAGGATCCGGTCAGCATCGCCCTGGCGCGCACCCGCTACGAACTGCACGGCGACATGGCGCGGCCGTTCGGCGTCTTCACGGGGCTGCGCGCCCGGTTCGCCTACACGGACTACTCGCACACCGAGTTCGAACCGAGCGGCGCGGCGGGCGCCAACTTCTCGAACAAGGGGTTCGAGGGCCGCTTCGAGCTGCCTCATCGGCTGCTGGCAGGCTGGCGCGGTGTGGTCGGCACGCAGTTGTCGCAGTTCGACACGCTCGGTGCGGGCGAGGGTGAACTGCCCAAAGTGCGTGCGCGGCAGGTCGCGCTGTTCGTGGTCGAGGAGCGCAGCTTCGGCGACGTCCGCGCGGAGCTCGGTGCGCGCGCTGAAAGCGAGCGCTACGACGTGCAGGAGGGCTATGCGAGCGGCGGGCGTGCGCCGTCGCGCGACTTCTCGCTGTTCACCGCCTCGGCCGGCCTGGGCTGGCGCTTCGCGCCGGGCTGGGAGACCGCGCTGACGCTGACCTCGGCACAGCGTGCGCCGGCGGCGGAGGAGCTGTACTTCGTCGGCGCACATCCGGCGACCTTTGCGTACGAGGTGGGCGACCCGAACCTCGGCAGGGAAGCATCGACCAACCTCGACCTGGCGCTGCGCTATGGCGCCGGGCCGTGGCGGGCGCAGGCCAATGTATTCGTCAACCGCGTGCGCGACTACATCTATGGCTACTTCGACGGCTCGACCACCGACATCCTCGACGAGAACGGCAACGTCGAGGAGACGCTGTCGAACCTGTTCTTTCGCCAGGACAACGCGCGCCTGACCGGCGGCGAGATCGAGGTCGGCTTCGGTGAGCGCAACGGCCTGCAGGCCCGGATCTGGGGCGACCTCGTCCGCGCGAAGTTGACCGGCGGCATCAATCGCGGCGCGAACCTGCCCCGCATGTCGCCGACCCGGCTCGGCGTCGATCTGGGCTGGCGCGCGCCAAGCGGGTCGGCGACGCTGTTCGTCACCCGCGTCTTCGAGCAGGACCGCGTCTGCAGCTTCGACCTGCGTGACGGCCGTCCCGAGCCGTCCACGGCCGGCTACACGCGGATCGATTTGGGCGCGGCCTATCGTTTCGCAAGCGTGCCGCTGACGCTGTTCGTGCAAGGGCGCAACCTGACCAACGAGGACATCCGCATCCACACCTCGTACCTGAAGGACCTGGCGCCGCCGCCCGGCCGCTCCTGGTTCCTCGGGCTGCGCGCCGCGCTCTAGTTCACATTCCACCCCAACACGACGACGAGGCTTGGAGATGAAAATCCTGTCCACTCTGCTCGCAACCATCGCGCTGGCGCTGGCCGGCGCGGCCCTGGCCCAGGGCAAGAGCGATCCCCACCGCACCGAGGACCGCGACAAGCACCAGAGGATCGCGGCCGCGCACGAGGCCGCCGCCCGGTGCCTGCAGGCGCCCGGTGCAGACCGCGCGGCCTGCCACCAGGCGCTGCAAGCCGACTGCAAGGGCCTCGCGGTCGGCACCCACTGCGGCCTGCGCAGCAAGGCCGAGGACCACAAAGACCTGGCCCGGCACGTGGCCGAGCATCAGCGCATGGCCCAGATCCACGCCGCCGCGGCGCAGTGCCTGTCCAGCGACAGGTCCTACAAGGAGTGCCAGACAGAGCTGTCCAAGGCCTGCGGCGGCATCGGCGTCGGCAAGTACTGCGGCATGCGGCACGCGCATTGACGACGCCGCGGCGTGGGCGCAGGATCCTCGCTCACGCCGCCGGCGCGGCGCGCTTGCGCAGTGACTCGCAGGGATCGGGCCGCGCGTGGCGCGGGGTGACGAAGGCCACGTCGTACTGGCGGCGCAGCTGCGCGAGCGGCACCGCGTCGTCGCCCGTGGCCGGCGCCTCGATCAGCCCGATCGACAGGCTGCGGGCGCGCTCGGCGGTCTCCATCAGGAACGGCACGCCCAGATCGTTGCGGGCGTGGCCGTTGCCGGTCAGCAGCACGACGCCGCGTGCCATGTGCGGGCGGATCGAGGCCAGCAGCGCGGCATCGCGCGCCACCTGCGCGCGCGCCAGCGCCGGCAGCATCGCCGCTGGCATCGCGTTGCAGTGGCTGTCGTCGACCACCTGCTGGTGGCGGCGCAGGAAGTCGGCGTCGAGGCGGTCCAGCCCGAGGCGGCGCTGGGTCTGCCGGTCGAACACGGCATCGAAACTGCCGGCCCGGCCGACCTTCATCGCATCGCTGCGCGACAGGTTGGCGGCGACGATCGGCAGCTCGAAGCGCAGCGCCAGTTCGACGAATGGCCGGTACAGCGCCCAGTCCCAGCCGCCGCCTCCGGTGGCCTGGATCAGTCGCTCGGCGCGCGCCTGCGGCGTGCCGCCGGCGGGGTCGCGCCGCGCCTGATCGAGCGTTGACTGCTGCTCACGGTCGAACTGCTCGAACGCGAGCGCCGGGCGCGCGCCCGTCTCCAGGTGCAGGCGCAGTGCCTCGGCACGCACGCGATGCTGCAGCGGGTTGTCGTGCACTTCGCCCAGCAGCACGACCGGGCGGCGCGCCAGCGCGAGCGCCAGGGCCTCGGCGCTGAAGGTTGCCGGCGCATCGGTACGCATTGCGCAGGCGGCCAGCGGCGCGGCGGCAATGGCGGCGAGTACCCGCCGGCGGGCCGGCGCAGCACCGGGGACGCGGGCGGGGTCAGCGGCATGCATCGCCATATGCTAGTCCGCACGGTCTGCGAGGATCGCCCCCGCCTGCGTGAATCGCTCTGCTTCGAACGGCGCTTGCAGCGCGCGGGCCGCAGTCCATCCAGTTTCCTGATTAGCAACAATCGTCAGCAATTCTGATTTTGCGCAGAGGCTGAGGGGCGGTCGATGCGGCGGCGACGAGCAGACGCTGATGCAGGGGTCGCAGGTCGAAGCGCCGATTGAAGCGATAGCAGAAAGCTGCGAGGTAGCGATCGGCGTACTTGCGGAAGCTGAAGGCATGGTGGCAACCCGACAAACTGGTCTTCAGATTGCCGAGGATGGTGTTGATCCAGCGAAACTCGGGGACCTGCCTCGGTTTGCGCCCGGCCACGACGGTCGGGTGGTGGGTACAGCCAGCCTCGGTCACCGCAGCGAAGCACGCCAGCCCATCGGAGAACACCTGACTGTGCGGCGCCAGATGCGCTTTGGCCCAGGCCGCGATGGCCTGCAGGGTAAAGCCGGCAACCGGTGTCAGCTTCGCCCGCAGCGGATGATTGTCCTCGGTCAGCGACACGGCCGCCACGAAAGGCACCTTGTTCTCCGACCCACGCCCGGCCTTGCCGCCCGTGCGTTCTCCGCCCAGGTAGGCATCGTCGAGATGGACTTTGCCTTCAAGGACATAGCGTTGCTCGCGTGCCGCCATGACCTGCATCAGCTTGTGGTGCAGCAGCCAGGCGGTGGGATAGCTGACGCCGAGCTGGCGCTTCAGCGCCAAGGCCGACAGCCCCGTCTTGGCCTGGCTGAGCAGATACATCGCCAGAAACCAGGTGGTCAGCGGCAGCTTGGTGCCCTGCAATACGGTGCCGGCGATCAGCGAGGTCTGGCAGCGGCAGTGGCTGCATTGAAACACCTTGCGCGCACCGTCACGGACGACGTAGTGAGCGGCGCTGCCGCACTTGGGGCAGCGAAACCCCTGCGGCCAGCGCGCCGCCTGCAGCGCCTGCTCGCATTGTTCTTCGCTTCCGTAGCGCTGGAGGAATTCCGGCATCGACAGCCCGGGTTGAAACTGGATGCGGTTCATCGCCATGGTGGCCACCTCACGTTCTGCGACGGCGACCACACTACGGTCAGTCAGGCCCACCAGATGAGCCTGGCTGACGTTCATTGCTAATCAGGTCCAGTTTTGGATCGTCGATCGCCGGGGCGACGCGGCTGGTGAATGAGGAGCGCGAGAGGAGCGCGGCGGCTGCGGCGGCGCTGGCGGTCAGTGCGTATGGCCGTGCGGCTCGCTTTCGTGGCCGGGGTGTGCGTGCGCGTGCATGGCGTCGGCGGCGCGCAGCACCTCGTGCTCGTGCGTGGCGTGCCCGCCTGCATGCCCGTGTCCGTGCTCGTGCTCGTGGGCATGCGCGTGTACGTGCGTATGCGCGTGCGGATGCGAGTGGTGAAGGTCGCCGTGCCAATGCCAGTGCTCGTGCGTGTGCGTGTGTTCGTGGACGTGCCGGTGTTCGTGCGGATGAGTATGTTCGACGTCGGCCATACGGATCCCCTTTCGATGCGCGTCGATCGTACGCCGACTGGCGTAATGCGTGTACGCGCCGCCCGCATACGCACCGCTCGCAAAAAAGGGCCGCAAACGCGGCCCTTCGAGGTGGCGCCGGCCGGCGGGCGGCGCCGGAGGAGATCGTCTATGCGCGGCAGCCGCGCCCGCGGCCCGGACCGTAGCCGGCCATTCCGCCGGGTCCCGGACGGAACTGGTCGAAGGTGGCCTTCTGCTCGGGCGTAAGCGTTGCATACAGGTTCTTGCGCAGCGCGTTCAGCTCCTCGGCGGCCTGCGCGCGGCGCTTCATCCACTCGACGCGCTGATCGGCGAGCGCCTGCGAATCACCCTGGAAGTTGCGCATCGCTTCGTGCATCTTCGCGCGTTCTTCGATCTGCGCCTTGGCGCGCGCCTCGAACGCGTTCCATGCGTCGAGCTGGTTCGGTTGCAGCTTCAGCGCCGCCTTGAGCTGGTCGAGCCGCGCCTGCGCGAACTCGGCGCTGGGCCCGCCGCGCATGCCGATGCCGCCCATGCCCGCCATCGGACCGGCACCCGCCATCATGCAGTTCGCGCCTGCGGGGCAGTTCGCACCCATGTTGCCCCAGCCGGGGCCGTGCGCGAGTGCTGCCGTCGCGATCGCGCCCAGTGCGCCGGCCACGGCAATCGTCAGAAGTGTGTTGCGTGCTTTCATCGTGTGCTCCCTTGAAAAAACTCCGTCCACGGCAACACTGTAGAAGGATCGACGCGCGGCGGCGCGCGGGCGTGTAACGGCGCGTTGCGAGCGGGCGCGCGCGCAACACGCTGTAACGACTTCGTCAGTCGGGCGAGCGGCCGTGGCAGTGCTTGAACTTGCGCCCGCTGCCGCACGGGCACGGATCGTTGCGGCCGACCTTCGGTGCTGCGCGTTCGAAGGGGCGGCGCGGCCGTGCGATGTCGGCGATGTCCAGTACGCAGTTGAGCAGATCGGCGATCGCCTCGTCGAGCGATTCGAGCGGCACCTCTGCGTCGGCGTCGGCCTTCAGTTCGCGCAGCCACCGCGCGGAGTCGCTGTCGCTGGCCGGGTCGACCGGCATGTGGCGCAGGATGCCGACCAGCGCGGCCGCCAGGTCCTCGTCGTCGGCGAACTGCTCGCGCAGCGAAGGAAACGCGTTGATCGCGTTGACGAAACCCGCGGCCCACGGCCACAGCGCCTTCAATGCGTCCGGGCCCGCGAGCGGCGTGCCGCTGTGCGAATCCTCCAGCTCGTACACGATCGGCTCGAACGGCTCGCGCGCCGCGATGCAGGCTGCCAGTTCGTTGTAGCGGCGCATGATCAGTTCGACCAGGCGCTGTGCCTCGTCGGCACCGATGGGTAGCACGGCACCCCCTTGCGTGCCGAGCACGTACGGCAGCCACTGGCTTGGCAGCACGGGGTCCGGTTGCAGCAGCACGCCGGTCAGAAAGCCGTCGAGCATCACGACGTCGAGGTGATCGTTTTCCTCGGGCAATGCGGAAAGCGCCGCGTCGAGTTCGGCGACTTCCTCGTCGGTCAGGGGTTGCGTGCGGGCGGCAGGCATGATCGCTTCGGCGGCCGTTGAAACCGGCATTATCTGCCCGCGCGAACGCGCCTGGCACGTTTACGCGATCACGTCGGCAGCGACGGCGAGGAAGGTCACCGAGCGTCCGCGAGGTCGAACGCCGACCGAACGCTCGATCGGTTCAACCTCAATCCGGCAGTTGCACGCGCGGCAGAGTGCGGCGAGCGTGCCGGCTGCCCCGGATCAAGTCCGGGGCGACGACGAGCCCTAGGGTAGCCCCCTGCGAGGAAGAGCAACGACGCCAGGCGGCGCGCTCGCCGTGCGATGCCGTACGTAGCGGACTCACCCGACGGGTGAACGACTTCGAATCCGCAACCCTCGAAAGCGACGAGCATTTTCGCGAAGCCAAGAGCGGTCAACTGCCGGATTCGTTGAGACTTACGCAAGCTCCTGACACCGCGACCCCGCAAGTTCGTGCCGCCCGTGTGGACACCGCTTCCGTCATCCCGAGCAACGCGAGGGATCCCGGCGTTGCGAGCGGCGGAGATTCCTCGCCTTAAGCTTGGAAATGACTCCCCATCGTCATCCCGAGCGAACGCGGGGATCTCTGCGCCGCGAGGCGAGGAGATTCCTCGCCTTGGGCTTGGAATGACTCCGCATCGTCATCCCGAGCGAACGCGAGGGATCTCGGCGTTGCGAGGGG
>Ga0272446_1006529_pt1 | contig 12115 bp, 6 predicted proteins | sample YNPCB0061_FD_194587 | JGI IMG/M metagenome (GOLD analysis project Ga0272446, IMG submission 194587) | Hot spring microbial mat communities from Yellowstone National Park, WY, United States - YNP-CB-006-1 | ecosystem: Environmental > Aquatic > Thermal springs > Hot (42-90C) > Sediment | place... | reverse complement strand
GTCATGCAAGCGGGGGGCGAGGTCGCTCCCGTCGTGAAATCGACCCCTGTACACGTGAAATGCGCACCCGCGATACGTCGTGCTATAATCGGCATCACTATGCAATATCTTGAGCAATACCCCGGCCAGAAAGTCCTGATCACCGGCGGACTCGGCTTCATCGGCGCTAACCTGGCGCGGCGACTTGTTGATCTCGGCGCGCACGTCACCCTGGTCGATTCGCTGATCCCCGACTACGGCGGCAATCTCTTCAACATTGCCGGCTACGAAGATCGGCTGCGCGTTAACATCGCCGACGTACGCGACCCCTACTCCATGCGCGCGCTCGTCGTCGATCAAGATGTGCTGTTCAACCTGGCTGGTCAGGTCAGCCACCTGGATTCGATGACCGATCCCTTCACCGACCTGGAGATCAACGCACGCAGCCAGCTTTCGATCCTTGAAGCGTGCCGCCAGGTCAATCCTGCGATCAAGGTCGTCTATGCCGGTACGCGGCAGCAGTACGGCAGGCCGCGCTATCTACCTCTGGACGAAGATCACATTCAGGCGCCGACCGATGTCAACGGCGTCAACAAGCTGGCAGGGGAGTGGTATCACATCGTCTACCACACTGCCTATGGGTTGCGCACCACCTCGCTGCGCCTCACCAACACCTACGGTCCGCGCCAGCTCATCAAACACAATCGCCAGGGCTTCATCGGTTGGTTCGTTCGGCTGGCGATCGAGGGCAAGCCAATTCAACTGTACGGCGATGGGCGGCAGTTGCGCGACCTCACCTATGTCGACGACGTGGTCGATGCTTTTCTGCGCGCCGGCGCCAACGATCACGCCAACGGCGCTGTTTTCAACCTGGGCGGCGTTGCCCCCATCAGCCTGCTTGACCTGGCGACCCTGATCGTCGAGATCGCCGGACGCGGCTGCGTCGAATTGATTCCCTGGCCAGAGGCGCGCAAGAAGATCGACATCGGCGATGTTTACTCCAGTCACGCCCGCATCAACGCCGTGCTGGGCTGGGAACCGACAACGCCGCTTCAGGATGGCCTGACCCAGATGATCGACTATTACATCCGCCATTTCGATAAATACGTGACGCCATGAACATTCCCTTCAACGAGTTGCGTTCCGGTTATCGGGCGCAGCAACGCGAGATCGACGCCGCGGTGCATCGCGTGCTGGAGAGCGGCTGGTATATTCTTGGGCGCGAGACAGCAGCGTTCGAAGCGGAATTTGCCACCTATTGCGGAGCGGCAGGTTGCGTCGGCGTCAACTCCGGCACCGACGCGCTCTACCTGGCGCTGCGGGCGTGCGACGTTGGCCCGGGCGACGAGGTGATCACCGTGGCGCACACCGCCGTCGCGACCGTGGCCGCCATCCGCATGACCGGCGCCACGCCTGTGCTGGTGGACATCGACCCCGACACCTACACAATGGCGCCGGCGGCGCTGGCGGCGGCGTTGACGTCAGCGACGCGTGCGGTGATCCCCGTCCATCTCTACGGCCACCCTGCGGACATGGACGCCATCTGCGAGATCGCCCAGGGCCGTTTTGTTATCGAGGATTGCGCGCAGGCGCACGGTGCGCATTACAAAGGGCGCCCGGTGGGCAGCTTTGGCAACCTGGCCTGCTACTCGTTCTACCCGACCAAGAACCTGGGCGCCCTGGGCGACGGCGGCGCAGTGACCAGCAACGACCCGGCGCTGCTTGAGAAGGTGCGTCTGCTGCGCGAGTACGGCTGGACGCCTCAGGTGCGCTACATCTCACACATTGAAGGCGTCAACAGTCGGCTCGATGAGCTGCAAGCCGCCATCTTGCGCGTGCGGCTGCGCCATCTTGACGCAGACAACGCCGCACGCCGCCGGCTGGCGGCGCTGTACAACACACTGTTGCCAGCGCCGATCAAGCGCCCGGTCGAGGCGCCCGGCGCCCGGCACGTCTATCATCTCTACGTGATTCAACATGCCGATCGTGATGGCCTGCGCACCCGGTTGGCGGAGCAGGGCGTCGGCGCTGCCATTCACTACCCGTCGCCTGTCCATCTACAGCCAGCGTATCAGGCCGGTCAGGTGCGTTGCCACCCGCTCCCCGTGACGGAACGGGCGGCGCGTGAAGTGCTGTCGCTGCCAATGTATCCCGCTCTGACAGAGGCGCAGGTGCGCACAGTCGCTGCTGCCGTCACGACGGCGCTGCAAGCAACCACATGCGCATGACGGCAATGGCGGCCGTTGTGCGCCGCGAAATCCGCACGCAAGCCTGAATCGACATGGCGAGCCACTCACCGTCTCAACCAGTCAGCACTGCGCCGACGCACTGGCGCCGCCGCTGGCGCGACCCTTACCTGTGGCTGTTGTTGGCGCTGGCAACCTGCTACGTCATCCTCTTCACGCGGCTGGCGTGGGACCTGCACGCCGGGATGCGCACCCATCGCTCCGATCTGGGGCAGATCGACCAGGCAGTGTGGAACAGCAGTCGCGGGCGGTGGCTGGCGCAAACTGACAACGGCTTCGAGGCGACGCGTCTCACTGATCATGTGGAGCCGATCCTGGTCTTGATCAGCCCGATCTTTTGGCTGTGGGATGACGTGCGGGCGCTGTTGCTGCTGCAAGTGTTGGCGGTGGCGGCGGGTGTGCTGCCGCTCTACTTCCTCACGTTGCACCAATGCGAACAGTTGTTGTCGCCGCGCGCGCGCCAGCAAGTCTGGCGAATGGAGCCATTACAGGCGCTGGCGCGCCCGCTTGCCTTTGCGCTGGGCGTGGCGTATTTGCTGGCGCCGCAGCTACAATCGGCGCTGCTGACCGAATTTCACGCAGCGCCGCTCGCCACGCCGCTGATCCTGTGGGCGTTCTGGGCCGTCGCTGTGCGGCGATGGGGACAATTTATCGTCGCCGCGTTGCTGGTCGCTGCCGTGAAGGAGGAGATGGCGTTGCTCGCCGCCGGGTTGGGCGCGTGGGCAATGGGGCGCGCATGGTGGGAAAACAGGCAAAAGGTGAGATCAGGAGATAGGGAGATTGGAGATTGGAGATTGGAGATAGGGGAAATCTCCCCACCGTCTAATCGCCAGCTACCTGATCGCCGATTATCCAATCTTCAATCTCCAATCTCCAATCTCCCCATCGCTCCCTACCTGGCTGGCGCTGCTGTCCTGCTGTTCAGTCTGCTCTGGTTCTACCTCGCCACCTTTGTCATCGTGCCGGCGCACGCGGCGACAGTTTACGGCGCCACGGAGAGCACCTATTTTCAGCGCTACGGCGCGTTGGGCGACTCCTCCGCCGACATTCTGCGCAGCATAGCAACGCGTCCCGACCTGGTGCTGACGATTGCAGCGGAAGCGCCGCGCGTCGCTTATCTGGTGGGGTTGCTCGTCGCTTTCGCCTGGCTGCCGCTGCTGGGGGTGGAGATTGTGCTGCTCTCCCTGCCGTTGTTGCTGGCGAATCTGCTCAGCGCCTACCCTGCCCAATACTACGGCGAATTTCACTACAGCGCGCCGCTGATAGCTTACGCCGCCGTCGCCGCTGCGTATGGGGTGGGGCGGCTGTGGCGTTGGCTGGCGCAGCGGCTGGATCGTGCGTCGCCCGCGTTCCAGCATCTGCCGGCGCAGGATGCGGTGACAATGGCGGCGGCGTCGCTGATGCAAAATGCACGCACGGCGCTATTGCCGCTCGTCACTGTGGGGATGCTGCTGTGGGTGCTGGCCTGGGCGACTGGCAATTACCTCCAGCATGGCCGCGGGCCGTGGGGGCAACGCTACGATGCACCGTCAGTCACGGCGCACCATCGCCTGTTGGAGCGCTTCACCGCGCAGCTCCCTGCCGATGCTGCGGTCACGGCGACGGCGGGCGTGCATCCGCACGTGAGCCATCGCCGTTTCGTCTATCAATTCCCGCTTGGTCTCGAAGCGCCGACGCCGCCCGCGGCGCGGGCAACGTGGGCGCTGCTCGACGTCACCACCAACACGGACATGGCGCCCGGCGATCTCAAGGCGCAGGTGGATGCGCTGCTTGCCGGCGACTGGGGCGTGGTCGATGCGGCGGACGGTTTTCTGCTGCTGGCGCAGGGACAGGGCGAAAAGACGATTCCTGCCGCCTTCTACAGTTTCGCCCGCGTCGGACAGGATGGTGCGCCCGCTGCGTCGCTGGCGCTTGCCGCCATTACCGCCGACGACTGGCCGCGCTGGCGACAAACCAGGCTGGTGATCGAATGGTTAGTTGGCGACAATCACCAGGCGGCGCCGCCCTGGGTCGAGATCGTGACGCCGCAACAGGAGGTGCTCGCCACACTCAACACTGCCGCGCCGCCCGCATTGGTCTGGCTGCCGCCGGAGATGTGGCAGGCGGGCGATCGGGTGCGGGTCACAACGCTGCCGCTGCACCTGCCGCGCACCTTTGCGGTGCGCGCTGCGGGCAGTGCGGCGCAGCCGGTCGCCATCTTTCACCGCCGCCCCGACGGCGTGCTCACCAGGCTGCCGGACGATCTCAGCGCAGCGCCCGACCTGGGCGCCGCGTTGACCGCCGCTGGCTTCAGTCCGCTGATCGTGGCAGCCAGCGAAATCCACTTTGCCAACGGTGAAACCGCGCCGCTGCGTGTGTGGGTGGAAGATCGCGCCGATTGGCCCGGCGCTGCCCGCGAGGTCTGGATTCAATGGGGCATGGCGACGTGGCCGCCGCAGTTGTCTACGTTTGTGCATCTGCGGCGCAATGGCGAGACGGTGGCGCAGGCCGACGGCGCCCCAGGATTCTGGAGTGAATCGCCGCGCGGAGAGGCTGGCGCCGCCATCCTGAACGATTGGCGTCAGGTGTCGATCCCGACGGAGGCGCCGACTGATGGCGAATGGGCGCTGGCGGTGGGGCTGTACGACCCGCAAAGCGGCCAGCGCGTGCCCCTGTCGAGTGGTGACGAGCTCGTCGTGCCTCTGCCGCCGCCAAGCGCGCCGCCAACGCCAGATCAGGCGTGCGCCTTGATCCCGGCGACGTGCAGCGCAAGGTGACACGCCGCGCTCGACGCGTGAAGGGGGCCACGCACGCGCTGACCCGTCACTCCATCAACTTTTCCACCTCGGCCACCCACAGCGCACTGACGGCATCGCTGGGCATGCGCCAGTCGCCGCGCGGGGAGAGCGCCACCGACCCCACCTTCGGGCCATCGGGCATGGCGGAGCGCTTAAATTGCTGGGCAAAGAAACGGCGATAAAAGACGCGCAGCCAGCGCAAAATCACTGCATCTGCGTAGACGCCAGCAAAAGCCTGCTGCGCCAGAAAAAAGACCTTGGCTGGTGCAAATTGATAGCGCACGACCTGAAAGAGGAAGAAGTCGTGCAGTTCGTAGGGACCGATGGTCTCTTCGGTCTTTTGTTCAAGTTGTGCGTTGGCGCCGAGCGGCAGCAACTCCGGTGTGATCGGCGTCTCCACAATGTCGCGCAGCACCGCGGCCGTGGCGCCCGTGAAGAGCTCGTCCGCACACCACGCCACCAGATAGCGCACCAGTGTCTTCGGCACGCCAGCGTTGACGTGATACATCGACATGTGGTCGCCATTGAAGGTCATCCATCCCAACGCCGCCTCAGAGAGATCGCCCGTGCCGACGACCAGCCCCCCGACCTGATTGGCGACATCCATGAGGATTTGTGTGCGTTCGCGCGCTTGCGCGTTTTCGTAGGTCACATCGTGCTGCGTCTCGTCGTGACCAATATCGCGGAAGTGTAGCCGCACGCTCTCACCGATCGGGATCGTGCGCAAGGTGACGCCCAGATCGCGCGCCAGTTGTTCGGCGTTGCTGCGCGTGCGTGACGTCGTGCCAAAGCCCGGCATGGTGATGGCGATGATGCCCCGGCGCTCCAGCTTCACCTGGTCGAAGGCGTGCACTGTCACCAGCAGCGCCAGCGTCGAATCGAGGCCGCCAGAGACGCCCAGCGTAACAGTGTGCGCGCCGACATGCTGCAACCGCTTCGCCAGCCCCAGCGCCTGAATGCTGAAGATCTCGCGACAATGCTCGGCGCGGCGTGCGGGGTCGGCGGGCACAAAGGGTGTGCGCGCCAACGGGCGGTTGAGCAGCGGCGCAGCCGCGGCGAAGACGTTGGGCAGGGGGAAGGGGATGCGGCGCAGGTCGACGGCGCCGACAGCCTGGCTGAAGCTGCTGTTCTTGATGCGTTCGTGGTCGAGGCGTTGCAGATCGAGGTCAGCGACGATGCTGTGCGTGTCAAGCTGAAAACGTTCGCTCTCAGCCAGGAGCGTCCCGTTCTCGGCGATCAGGCAGTGACCGCTGTAGACAACGTCGGTGGTGGATTCCCCTGCACCGGCGCCGGCGTAGAGATAAGCGGCCAGACAGCGCGCCGACTGTTGGCGCACCAGTTCACGGCGATACTCCGCCTTGCCCAGCAATTCGTTGCTGGCTGACGGGTTGACCAACACCGTAGCGCCTGCCAGCGCCAACCGCCCGCTGGGTGGTTCGACCGCCCACAGATCTTCACAGATTTCGATGCCGACGACGCAACCCGGCATTTCCGCGGCGACAAAGAGCAGGTCGACGCCAAATGGAATCTGGCGATTCGCCAGCTCGATCGTAGCGGGCAGGGCGCGGTCGCCGGGTGTGAACCAGCGCTGCTCGTAAAATTCGCCTGTCGTGGGCAGATAGGACTTGGGCGTCACGCCGATAATGCGTCCCGCGCTGAGGAGCGCTGCGCAGTTGTAGAGCCGTCCCGCCACGCGTAACGGCAGCCCAACGATGCAACTGACATCATGCAGCACCGTTGCCAGGGCGATCTGCTCCAGCCCAGCTTGCGCCGCCTGCAACAGATGATCTTGGTAGAAGAGATCGGCGCAGGAATAAGCTGTGATGCACAACTCTGGGAAGACGACCAATTGCACGCCTGCCGCCGCCGCCTGGGTCAGCGCGTCGCAAATCTGCTGTACGTTGTAGTCAACATCTGCGACGCGCAGAGCGGGCGCGCAGGTTGCCACCCGTAAGAAGCCGAGTTCCTGTCTCGACCACGCATCGATTGGCACGTTCGTTCGTCCTTTCTGGATTTGATTCGTTGCTGCCCATTATAGCCGCAGCGCGCAGATTCCCACTTTCGAAGCCGCCGCAACGCGCAGCTTGTGCGTGCGACGCGCATCCTCCAGTACAGGGGGGCGCAAATGAGCCGCGTGTTACGTGCTGTGTGTTCCGTCTCGCTGCGCAGTACGCAACACGCAGTACGCAACACGCAGTACGCAACCCCATTGGTCAGCTTCAGCCCATGAGCGCCAGTTGGACGCACCCGCTACGTCTCCGGTGACGGTCATGCACGCGCAACATCACTTTCGCAGCCGGGCGATCAGTTTGCGCAGGATCGCCTCCTCCTCCGGCGTCACGCCTTGCATGGGCGCATCTTCGGTGTCGAGGATCGTTTCGCCTAGCTTGCTGAAAGCAAGTGCGCGCAGGTCTTCCTCCAATGGGTTGCGGACACGATGATCTTCCACAATGCGCCCGTCCTGCATCCGCAAAATGCGTTGCGTAGCCTGGGCGACGCGACGATCGTGCGTCACGACGGCGATAGTCGTGCCTTCACTGCGGTTGAGTTCACCCAGCAATTGCAGAATCTCCTCACCGCTCTGGCTGTCGAGCGCACCGGTCGGCTCATCGGCCAGCACGAGCTTGGGGTTGTTCGCCAGCGCCCGCGCGATGGCGATGCGCTGGCGCTGACCGCCGGAGAGCTGGTTGGGCAGATGCCTGGCGCGCGCCGCCAACCCCACGAGCGTCAGCAAGTGCATGGCGCGGTCACGACGGCGCCTGGCGCTGGCGACGCGCCCCTGCATCGGCGTCTCGATGTTCTCCAGCGCGGTCAACGTTGGCAGCAAGTTGTGAAGCTGAAAGATGAAGCCCACCGTGCGCGCACGGAAATCGTCGACGTTCTTGAGCTTTGCCAGGTTCTCGCCAGCGACCCAGACTTCGCCCGCCGTCGGTTGGTCGAGCGCACCGAGCATGTTGAGCAGTGTGCTCTTGCCGCAACCGCTCGGCCCCATGATTGCCACAAATTCGCCGGGCGTCGCCGTCAGGTTGACGTCATCCAGCGCGCGCACCGCAGTTTCGCCGCTGCCGTAGATTTTGCTCAGATGGATCGTTTCGATCAACGCCTCAGTCATGAGCATCACTGCACCTCTGGCCGGATATTGACAAAAGCCGTCATGCCCCAACGCAGCATCGGGTCGAGTCCGTCGACTTCGACGTCAACCGTGTAGTTCGTGCTGCCCTGCACCGCCGAACTGACCGGCGCCACCGTGGTGACGATGCCGGTGAAGGTGCGATCGGGCAGCGCGTCGAAAGTGACTTCCACCGCCTGACCAGGCCGCACATGGATTACGTCGGTCTCGCGCAGGTCGGTGGTCTCTATGTGCATTCGCGTGGTGTCGCCGAAGAGGATAGCGGCTTCACCAGGGTTGATGATCTCGCCCACGCGCACGTTGATCGCGCCCACCTGGCCGGCAAAGGGCGCCTTGACCTGGGTCAGGCTAAGCTGCGCCCGCGCGCTGGCTAACGCTGCCTGTGCGGAGGCGACGCGCGCTTCCGCCATCGCAATGTCTTCGGCGCTGGCGCCGGCGCGCAACCGCTCCAGAGCGGCTTGCGCACTGGCGACCTGCGCCATTGCAGCCCGCACGTTGGCTTCGGCGCCGGGTGCGCGACTTGCGGCGGCGGACACGCCTGCGCGTGCCACGTCGATGGCGCGCGCGGCGACAGCCAGTTGCGCTGATGTCGGCCCTTGCAAGATGGCTGCCTGTTGTGCGTTGGCTGCCTCCAGGTTGGCGGTGGCTTGCGCCAACGCCAGCGACTGGGGCAGGGCGCCGATCGCCGGGTCGCCTTTGACCAGGTTGTAGGCAGCCTGGGCATTGCTCAAAGCCGCCTCGGCCTGGGCGATGACGGCGCGCGCCGCCAGCCGTTCCTGTTCGGTTGGGTGGCTGGCGACTTCGGCATAGGCGGCCTGCGCTTGCGCCACCTGCGCCTGCGCTGTCTCCACCGCGGATTGCACCTCCAGCAGCACTGCGCCAGCGACGGTGACTTGCGCTTTCGCCGCCTCGACGGCTGCTTCTGCAGCGGCAATTTCCGCAGGTGTTGCGCCAGCTTTGAGCTTGCGCAACGCTGCTTCCGCCTCATGCACGGCAGCTTCGGCAACTGTCACCTGCCCCTGGAGCACATCGTTTTCCAGTTCAAGCAGCAATGCGCCCGCCTCGACGTGGTCGCCACTGGCAACATGAATCGCTGCGACGGCGCCTGCTGCTGCCGGACTAAGGTTTGCCCAGGAAACCGGCGTGAGTTTGCCCGACGCCCAGATCACCTGCTCTAGCTCCTGTTCCTGCGCTGCCGCCGCCGCTGCTTCCGCCTCAACAGCCGCCGCCTGCTGCGCGGTGTAATAGTTGTATCCATACCAGCCCGCCGCCCCCAAGACGGCGAGGATAAACATCCAGGTGATAACACGTTGCATCATCGACTTCTTCCTAATTTCTTCCTAAACTAAAAATAGAACGCGGATGGCGCGGATCGGGCGGATTGACGCTGATCCAAATCTGTGAAATCTGCGAAACCTGCGGCTCTATTTTCATTGTTGATTGTGTCCCAGAGGGGCATGGACACTAATCAGTCATCATGCCTTGTCGGCGCCACAAACGATGAAAGTAGCGTCCAGGCGTCGCCCCTCGCCATTCGCCCCTCGCCATTCGCCCCTCGCCCCTCCTTTCATCACGGTGCATCTGCGCCTATTCATACCGCAACGCCTCAGCTGGTTCGAGCTGGCCGGCGCGCCAGGCTGGATACAGGCCACCCAGCACGCCCAGCACCGCCGCCGTCGCAAAGGCTGAGACGAAAATCCCGACATTCCAGGTCGCCGAAATGAACTGGCTGGCGTAGGGCGCCTGCGCAATCGCAGTGACGACGGCCACCCCCAGCACCGAACCAAAGACCGCCGACACCATACACAGAAACAGGCTCTCCAACAGCACTTGCCCCAGAATTCGCCGCCGTCGCCAGCCGACGGCGCGCAGCGTGCCGATCTCGCGCGTGCGCTCGAAGATCGACATGATCATCGTGTTGGCGACGACAATGCCGCCGATGAAGAGCGCCAACATGCGGATGGCGTTGAGCATGCCCATACTCGTCTGCATATCGTTGGTGCTTTGGGCAAACTCACTGCTGATGCTGGCGCGCGCCTCTGGGAAGCGGGCATTGATCACCGCCGCCACCCGCTCGGCCTGCGCCGGGTCTTTGACATCGACGAAGATGAAACTCACCGCACGCGGTCGCCCCATGATGCGCTGCGCCTCGCTCAGAGCCAGCATCCCGCCGCCATCTTCGTAGGCCACCCCGGTCGCGCTGACGCCGACGATGCGATAGCGGTTGCCGTTGAGGTCCAGGGTGTCGCCAATCCCCACCTTGTACGTAGCAGCGGCGATCTGGCCGATCACGATCTCGTTTGGACGCTGGAAGTAACGCCCCTCCACCAGCTTGTAGTGGCGCATTGCCGGGCTGTTGGGATCGAGACCACCGATCAAGAACATCGGCATTTCCGGCGAGGTGATGAAGGCGAGCACGTAAGGACTGACCGCCTCCACCTCGGGCATGGCGCCGATCTGCCGCACGATGCGCTCGTCGAGGCTGCTCAGGCTCATGTCGGCAACTTCACGTTGCATCACGGTGATATTGCCGGCGCCGCCGCTGCCAGCCAGGCTGTTGAGTTGATTGGTCAATCCGTCGACCAGCCCGCCAAGCATGACCAGCGTCCCGACACCGATGCCGATGCCTGCCGCCGAGAGCAAGGTGCGGTTGCGTCGCCGCCATAGATTTCGGAAGCTCTGATTGCCGATGCGCGCCAGCACGCCCTTGATCTCGGTGGCGCCGCCCCCTTCATAGCGCAGCGCCTCCACCGGTTGCAAGTTGGCCGCCGTCCACGCCGGGTAAAGACCGCCGATCAGCCCGAGCGCCAGCGCCGTCACCATCCCCTGCACCACCAGCCCGGCATTAACGGCGCCAGCCAGCATCACGCCGTAGCCAGGCGCCTGCCCCACCAGCCAGGTCAGAAACGCGCCCAGCGCCACGCCGATCACACCGCCGATGGCGCTGAGCAAGATTGCCTCGCCGAGGATCATGCGCAGCACACGGCCCCGACTCCAGCCGACGGCGCGCAGCGTGCCGATCTCGCGCGTCCGCTCCAGCACGCTCATCACCATCGCACTCATCATCCCCAGCCCGCCGATCAGGATCGCGATCGCCGAGACACCCCAGGCAAAGCCCTGTAGCGAGGAGGTCCACTGTTCGCTGGCGGAATAGCCGCTGGCTTTACTCACCGTGATCTCTTTGTCGAGCGACTGGATGCGCGCAATGGCGACGTCGACATTTGCGCCTTTGCGCAGCCCGACCTGAAAGAGGCTCACTTTGCGCTCCTTTTGCGCAATGCTCTGGGCGTCCTCCAGCGTCACCACGCCGCCTGATTCCTCTATCCCCTGGCCAGTTTCGTAGATGCCGACGATGCGGTACGGGATGCCGTTGACGCGCAGCGTGTCGTCGACCTGTTTCTTGAGTGCGTCGGCGCCGCGGCGTCCGATCGCGATCTGCCCGGCGCCGGTGACCGGTTTCCCCTCGACGATGCGATAGTGCTCCATCGCCACACTGTTCGCAGGGTAGCCGTAAATCAGGAAGTAAGGCGCGTCATCGAACGCAATCCAGGTGAAGACGCCCGGATCGACGTTGCGCACGTCTGAAATCGCCTCGATGCGCGCGCCGAGCGTCTCGTCCAGGCTGCTGAAGACTACGTCGTAGGCGTTCTTCTGGGTGACGAGCAGATCGTTGTTCAGCCCCAGTGCGTTGCCGTAGTTGTCAGCCAGGCCGTCCGCCATCGCGCCCAACGACACCACCGAGGCTACACCTACCGCAATGCCCAGCACAGTCAAAAAGCTGCGCGTGAAACGGCGCCACAAATTATGCAGAATCAACATCGTCCATTACTCCCCCCGTCTCCAGATTGTAGACCGCACCGTGTGTGCGCTCAACTGTCGAACGGACAGGTTATTTTAGAATAAGTCTAGATATTCTCCGAATTCAATCCTGACATCCATCGTCCGGCAGTCTGACATCGAATGACTTCCGATGGGTAGTGTAT
>Ga0272446_1006528_pt1 | contig 12115 bp, 5 predicted proteins | sample YNPCB0061_FD_194587 | JGI IMG/M metagenome (GOLD analysis project Ga0272446, IMG submission 194587) | Hot spring microbial mat communities from Yellowstone National Park, WY, United States - YNP-CB-006-1 | ecosystem: Environmental > Aquatic > Thermal springs > Hot (42-90C) > Sediment | place... | reverse complement strand
CAACCACCCTTCAGCGGCTCTTCGATCCGTTCTTCACAACGCATTTCATGGGGCGAGGATTGGGGATGTCGGCAGTGCTTGGCATCGTACGCGGTCATCGAGGTGCAATTTTTGTTGATAGTGCACCAGGGAATGGCACTAGCATCTGTGTCTTGTTGCCGCCAGCGTTAGCAAACCCCTGTGACAGTGACCAGCGCGACGGCGGTGCGCTCCCCACCAACGCCGCAGTCCTGCAAGACAACAGCGTTGCGCCCTATGCCGGCACTGTTCTTGTCGTTGACGATGAGGAAATCTTGCGAGAAACAAGCCGGGACGTGCTGACGCAGTTTGGCTATCGTGTGCTCGATGCCGCCCGCGGTGAAGCGGCCATTCAACTGGTGGAAGAGCATGGCGACATCATTGATTGCGTCCTGCTGGACCTGTCGATGCCAGGGCTCAGCGGGCGGGAGACCTGTCAGCGTCTCTTGCAGATCAAGCCAGACCTCAAGATCATTATCGTCAGTGGCTATGATGTTGAGGACGGCATGGATGGCTTTCCTTGCGATGCCATCGCTGGCTATGTCCAAAAGCCCTTCAACCTGAAGATGCTTCGTGCTGAATTGCAGCGCGTCATCGCACGCAGCGTGAAGTAGCTCCGCCCGCAGCGAAAGCTCCCTGTCCCTATTGGGGCTTTCAGCGTAGGTCATCGCCTCCGGCGTGACATTGCACTCGATGCGCAGAAGCCTGTAGAAGCCTTTCAGCGTAGGTCATCGCCTCCGGCGTGACATGGCGCCACGTCACGTCGGAGGTGATGACCTACGACAAAAGTGACTTCGCCGCCAATATGAAATAGACCCCCCACCCTGAAGCAGCCCCGCGTTTTGGAAAGTATGCTATACTGTTATTCAGGCATTCTCACTCCACGCGTATTCGGTGATGGCTGCTTCACCTTTGCCAGCCGGTGCAATGCTGAAAGCGGCGAACCCGGACGGGTGTCGTGCGCCTGCTCGCTCTGTTTCAGCGCCTGATTCATCACCAGGTTTGCAGCTCCCTTCGCCTTTCCTGAATGGATTTGTCATGAAACACATCATGCTCGTTGTGATAACGACCATCGTACTGGGGCTGGTGTTGCTGGTGGCTGGCGGTGTTGCGCTGTATCGGAGCCAGGAGGAGGCTGTCCGCATGCGGGTGGAGCGCGAACTCGACAGCGTGGCGCATCTGAAGGTGGACCAGATCGCCGACTGGCGCCAGCAACGTCTGCGGGAGGGCGCCGAAGTCATGGCGAGACCGCTCTTGAGAGGGTTGCTGTGGCAAGCGCTGACTGATCCCGCTTTCGGTGATGACGCCCTGGTGCTTTCCGAATTGCGCGCACTCTATGCACACGATGAGTACGCCGATGTTCTGCTGGTTGACGCGCAGGGCGCCATCCTGTTCAGCGTGAGCGGAAGCCTGGGCAGGATCGATGGGAGCGGCGCGCTGGCTACGGCGTTGCAAACCGGCGCGCCCGTCCTGACCGATCTGCACACCGGGGTGTACACCACCACGCCGCACATCACCGTCTTTGCCCCGATCACGGATGGCGCGCTGGCGGCGCAAGGCGCGCTGGCGCTGGTTACGGATGCACGCCGCTTTCTGTACCCGTTGATCCAGTCCTGGCCAGCGCCGAGCGAGACCGCTGAAACCCTGCTGGTGCGGCGCGACGGAGACGATGTGCTCTTCTTGAACGACTTGCGCTATCTGGACGATGCGGCGCTGGCGTTCCGGGCGCCTCTTGCCGCCACTGAGATTGCCGCTGTGCGAGCCGTGCAGGGTGAAGAAGGGATCGTGTATGCCAAAGATTACCGCGGGGTGGATGTTATTGCTGCCCTGCGGCCGGTGCCCGATTCACCGTGGTTTCTGGTCGCCAAGATCGATGCTGCCGAGGCTCTGGCCGGCTGGCAGAGGCGCGCCGCGATGCTGGGGCTGCTGCTGGTCGGCGCGCTGAGCTTGCTCGGCGCGCTGGCGCTGATCGCGGTGCAATATCAGCGACGGCGTCATGTGCAGCAACTCTACGAAGCCGAGCTGGCGCGCCGCGCCGAAGCGCTGCGCTATGCCGTCACCTTGCACAGCATCGGCGAAGGCGTGATCGCCACCGACGCCCGCGGCAACGTCACGCTCCTCAATCCGGTGGCGGAGGCATTGACTGGCTGGCCGCAAGGCGAGGCATCTGGCAGACCGTGTACGGAAGTTTTCACGATCCTTGATGAAGTCAGTCTGGCGCCGGTTGTCAATCCTGTCGACATTGTCCTGCGCGAACGCCGGACTGTACAGTTGGGCAACCACACGCTGCTGCGCGATCGCCACGGCTCGATGCGGCCCATTGCAGATGCAGCGTCGCCCATCCTGGCCGCCAATGGCGACATGCTGGGCGTTGTGCTCGTCTTCCGTGACCAGAGCGCTGAACGCACCGCCAAACGCGCGCTGGAGCAGAGCGAAGCACGCCTGCGCGCTATGATCGCCGCTATCCCTGACCTGATCTTCCGCATCGATCATGAATACCGGTTCCTGGATTATCAGGTGTCTGATCCTGGCCGCCTCATGCTGCCGCCGGAGCAGTTCCTGGGCAAACGCACCTTCGAGGTGCTGCCGGCGGAGATTGCCGAGGGCGGCGCCCGCGCGGTTGACCGCGCGCTCAGCAGCGGCGTCATGCAGGTCTATGAATACACACTCGACCTCCCCGAGGGGCGCGCCTGGTTCGAGCAACGGATCGCCCCGATCTCAGCCACCGAGGTGATCGCCATCACGCGCGATATCAGCGACATCCGTCGCAACGAAGCGATGATGCAGGCGCGACTGCGGTTGCTCGAATTCGCCAACGACCACCCGCTGGGCGATCTGCTGACCAAAACCCTCGACGAAGTTGGCGCGCTGGTCAATAGCCCGATCGGCTTCTATCACTTTGTGGAACGCGACCAACGCACGCTCTCGCTGCAAGCCTGGTCGACGCGCACGACGCAGGAGTTTCACATCGCCGACGGGAGAGGATCGCGCTATACTCTCGACAGCGCCGACGTCTGGGCGGACGCCGTGCGCCAGCGCCAGCCGGTGATCCGCAACGACTACACCGGGATGCCCGATCGTCGCGGGTTGCCAACCGGAAATGCGCCGCTCGTGCGCGAACTCGTTGTCCCGATCTTGCGGCGGGATCAGGTGGTCGCCATCCTGGGCGTCGGCAACAAGCCAGCCAACTATACCAGCGAGGACGCCGCCCTGGTCAGTTACCTGGCGGATGTCGCCTGGGAGATCGTGCGACGGAAACGCATCGAGGAAGAACAGGCATCCCTGCGGCAGCAGTTGGCGCAGGCGCAAAAGCTGGAGATGGTCGGCCAGCTCGCCGGCGGCATCGCGCACGACTTCAACAACATGCTGGCAGTGATCTTGATACGCAGCGAAATGGCGCTCCAGGAAGTCAGCCCGGCATCAGCCCTGCATCGCCACCTGACGGAGATTCACAGCACGGGTCAGCGCTCCGCCGAGTTGACGCGCAAGTTGCTTGGCTTTGCGCGCAAGCAGATGATCGCACCGCGCCTGCTGGATCTGAACGACGCCATCGCCAGCATGCTCCAGATGTTGCAACGGCTGATCGGTGAGAATATCAACCTCCAGTGGTTGCCCGGCGCTGCGCTCTGGCCGGTCAAACTGGACCCGTCGCAGATCGATCAGATTTTGGTCAACCTGTGCGTGAATGCCCGCGACGCCATCGACGACACAGGCATTATCAAGATTCAGACTGAAAACATCGCCATCGACGATAACTACGCCGCGCTGCATCCACCCCTGCATGCGGGAAACTATGTGATGTTGACGGTCACCGACAATGGCTGCGGCATGACGCCGGAAGTGCTCAGCCATGCTTTCGAACCCTTTTTCACCACCAAAGAAGTCGGCAAGGGCACAGGATTGGGGTTGGCGACTGTCTACGGCATCATGCAGCAGAATCATGGGCATATTCTCGTCTACAGTGAGCAGGCTGTCGGCACAACCTTCAAACTCTTCTTCCCAAGCCACGCCGAAGCGACGCCGACGACAACAGCACCACCAGCGCTTGAAACACTGCGCGCCCGTGGCGAGACTGTACTCGTAGTGGAAGATGAATTGCCCGTGTTGGAGATGTGCGCGGAGAGTCTGCGGACACTGGGGTACACGGTTCATACTGCAGCATCGCCGCTGGCGGCCCTCGACATCGCCGCCACCCAGCAAGGTCAGATCGACTTGTTGATCACCGACGTGATCATGCCGGAGATGAATGGCAGCGACGTGGCGCGTCGCGTCGCTGAATTGCATCCCGGCGTCAAGCGCCTCTACATGTCGGGATACCCGGCGAACTTTGTCACGCAGCGCGGCGTGCTGGAGACAGGTGTACACTTCATCTTGAAGCCATTCACCTTGCAGCAGTTAGCCGCCGCTGTGCGCAATGCCCTGGCGGACGGCTAACTGGCGACCTGTTGCGTGTTACGCCTGGCTCTGCACCCACGTCTCGATCTGCTGGCGAATGGCGTCGCGCACGGCGCGCACCTGCGCCATCTTCTCTTCGTCGCTGCCCTGCATCTGGGATGGGTCGGGAAAGCCCCAGTGCAGCCGCCTCGTGACGCCAGGGAAGATCGGGCAGCGTTCGGCGGCCTCCGGGTCGCACACCGTCACCACATAGCTGTAAATGTGGCCCGCCTTGTAGAGGTCGAAGACGCTCTTGGTCTTTGCACCAGAAATATCGATCCCGATCTCTTGCATCGCACGCACCACGTAGGGGTTGAGCACGCCAGGCTCCAGCCCCGCGCTCATGGCTTCGAAGCGGTCGCCGTACAGCGTGTTGAGAAACGCCTCCGCCATCTGGCTGCGCGCGCTGTTGTGAACACAAACAAATAGGACTCTGGTCTTGCTCATGGTGTTCTCCTCGTAAACTGGTTTTCACTCGTAAGCTGGTTTTCACTTGACGGAACGATCACAGGATGCCAGGGCTGGCGCTTTGTCACTGCGACCGGTGTGTGTTGCGCGCCGCTCGCCGCACACACGCCTCCTATCTCACGTCTCAGCCCTGGCCCTGGCGGCCACCAGCGCCAGGAAATGGTGCATGCGGACGGAGAGATGGTGCGCCGTTTCGACAAAAGCCTGGCGTTGCACTGTTTCATCGCCGGGCGTTGCGACCGGGTCCGCAATGCTCCAGTGCACCTGCACCGCGCCAGGAAAGACAGGGCAGACCTCGCGCATACGGTCGCACACGGTGACGACATAATCGAAATGTTGGCCGGCAAATTCATTGAGGTGCTTCGAGCGCAAGCCTTCGTCGGCGATTCCCAATTCAGCCAACGCCGCCAACGCCAGCGGATGTACAGTCGTCGCCATCGCGCCTGCGCTGTAAGCCGTCACGTGGGCGCCGCCAAGCTGACGCAGCAACGCCTCCGCCATCTGGCTGCGTGCGCTGTTGTGGGTGCAGAGAAAGAGCACGCGTACCTCATGCTCCCGCAACACGTCCAATGAAGGTGGCGTTAGCCGCAGCGCCGGGTGCAACGCCGCAGCCGCATCCTGGTAGCGCGCGTGTAGTTGCTCCAGATCGAGCGTGTAATAGACATCGCGCGCGTCGCTGCTGCTGCGGCGCTCCGTCACCAGCGCGCCGCGCCGTAGCTGCGCCAGATGATACGAGACCAGATTGAGCGGTCGATCGAGCTGCGCCGCCAGCTCCTGCACGCGCATATCCGTGGTGGCCAGCAGCCGCAGCAGACTCCACCGCAGTTCATGCGCCAGCAGTTTCAATAGATTGGGCGGTTGCGCCAAAGGCGTTGCTTCCATCGTTTGATCGCCACTCCTCAGCATTGCAAGGGGAACGATGCATTATGTCTCTCCGGCTGGCTTCCCTACGGCGTCAAGAGGCTGTTCTGACACTCACTGATGATACATCAAACCCAATTGAATCAAAATGAATTGTATGAATTGATTCTAGTGCACAACGCCAGCCGACGCAAATCTGCAATGGACTGGGAGGCTATTTCATATTGGGGCGAAATCACCTTTGTTGCAGGTCATCGCCTCCGGCGTGACATGGCGCCACGTCACGTCGGAGGCGATGACCCGCGACGGTTGCCCCCAACCTGCCAATACACGCATGGACTGGGGCCACTTACGGGTAGCGATATGAGCAGTCAATCTGAGAATCAGTAGTGGATCACGATCTCTGCCAGCTCCGCCTCACCGCCAAGCGGGGCGCCGTCAGGCGCCGTCATCTCCAGCCGGGCGCCGGTGGCAGGGTTGTACATGCCGCTGATCAAGATGTAGGTTCCTGGCGCAGCGTCCGCTGCAATCGGAATTGTGTAGGGGTCAGCAATCATGTCGCCCGCAAACCACTGGCTGGTGGGGTTGCGGTCGCACACGGGCATCCCGTCCACCTGTCCGGCTTTGGCGGTGGTGGCGCGATCGAGCACCTGGTTGAAGACGGTGTAGGCGTTTTGCATCGGGCGCAACGCCCGCCAGTAGAGGGTGAGGTGGAGGAGATCGCCCGGCCTTGCCGTTGTGGCGTTGAGATCGTAGCCCAGCAGCTCAATCTCGTCGCCGAGGCGATAGCCAAGCCGGTGCTGGATGGGCGGATCGACCACGCGCCCGCGCCGCCCCACGAACGTCGGCGCAGTCAACTCACGGTCGAAGCGATAGGCGAACGCCGCCAGATCGAGATGCTCCACATCGTACACCCCTGGCTGGTCGAAGAGGTGCAGCTTCGGCTGCTCCTGCACCGTCACGATCTGGCGCAGGCTGAATTCGTTGGCGACGTTCGTCACCAGTTCCTGCGCCGCGGCGTCAGCCTGCGGCTCCGTGCGGCTGGCGACGATGTAGTAGCGATTTCCACGCGGACACGCGCCCGCGCCGCGGGTGTACCAATCCACCACTTCCGGCTTCTCGTTGGTGAGGAAGTTGCCGCTCAGCACCCCTTCAGCGTACTGTACGCCGATCACCTTCCAGCCGCTGTTATGCGGAAAGCCGAAGATCGCAACTTCCGGCGGCATGTCGAAGGGCATCCAGTAGCCGGGTGGGTGTTGCTCCGGCCACAGGCGCAGCACCTCCACCCCGGTGTAGACGAAGAGCCGTTGCAGGTAGAAACCGAAGATCAGCGTGAGCGCCACGCCTGCGCCAAGGCTAGCCGCCCGCGCTGTGCGTGGCGATGTCCGCGTCGCCAGCCTGCGCGCTCCTCGCTCCAGCACCATGCTGGCCAGCAACACCCATGGTGCAAAGAAGGTGTACACGTGCGAGTTGGGGCGCTGCACCACAAAGAGCGCCAATACCACCAGCGGGCTGAACCACCACCAGACGAGCCGTTCCGCAGGCGCAACGTGCGGCGCAGCCAGCGGGAACGCCAGCGCCAGCGCAAAGAACAACCACGTGTGATCGACGCCGCCGACCTTCAGCCATGCCGGCTGCACCAGCGTCAGCAGCAGGCCGCCGCCTGTCAGCAGCCCCAGCAGCCACGCCGCCGGCGCCGGCGTTGCGCGGCGATAGGCGCCGACCAGGGCGATGAACGCCAATCCCGCCATCAACAGGACATAGTAGGCGGTGCTGTAGAGCGATGCACGCTGAAAGAAATCGACCAGATTGTTGTAGGGAAAGCCCCCGGCATCGACGCGGTAGCCGACCGCGTAGGCATAGGCAGCGGTGAAGGTCGGGTCTTGCACAAAGGGCGCAACAAAGAGCAGCACAGGCGCCGCAAAGATGACAAGCGGCAGCAGCAGGTTGCGCAGCACCGTCGTCGCCTTCACGCCACTGCGCCACAGCCGCCACAGCATAAAGAGCAGCGGCGGCCCCGCGCCCACCGCCTCATAATGCGCCAGCACGCCCAGCGCCAGCAGCAGCGCCGCCAGCGTCAGATAGCGCCAGAGTTCGCGGCGCGCCGTGAGCATGCGCCACAAAACCAGCACCGTCAGCACGACAGTGAGCAACACCAGGCTCTGATATTGCACGATGCGCGCAAAGGCCACGAAGTAGCCGGTGAGCGCGGCCAACATCCCTGCGCTGACGCCCGCCACTGGCCCGAACAGGCGTGCGCCCAGCAGTGTCACCCCAAGCAGGGCCGCCAGCCCTGCCACAGTGAAGGGCAACCGCGCCGCCGCCTCGTCCATCTGCCGCGTCACAGCGTAGGTCGCCGTCTCCACCAGGATCTCGGCGGGCATCTTCTGGTGCGCAAAAAGCGCATTCTCGTAGCCTTCGATCACTTCGCTGGCGCGCAGCATCACGCGCGCCTCGTCGCCCTGAAATTCGCTGTAGCCGAGATCAGGCAGCCGCAGCAGCCCGCCAACAACGCACACGAGCAACACACTCACCCAGAAACTGCGTCGATCGGGCCAGGGGAAGCGCTCGCCTTCCGCGTCACTCCAGGCTTCCCGGAAGGTTGTCGCGCGCCGCCACAGCATCACCGCCGCCACGACCAACACGACGTTGGGCGGCAGCATGATCTGCCACGTCGCCACGCCGCCGGGCAGAAAGCTCACCACCAGCGCCGTGGTGACGAGCAGCGCGTAGCCGGCGCCCAACCCGTAGAGCAGCTTCTCCAGTCGGGAGGCGTCGTCGTCGCCGTAGCGCATGCCGAGCAACCACTCCACCAGCAACACCCCTGGCGCCACTGCCAACGCCATCAGCAGCAATGCCATGCGCAGCGAGAGCGGCAGCGCGTCGGCGCCAAGCAGCAGTTGCGCCCCAAAGCTGGCCGCTGTCAGGATCAGCGCCAATCGACGCGCGTAGACAGAATTCACGGCGTCACCTCCACGAAGCCAGCACTTGCGGAATCGCGCTGCACGCCCGCTTGCACTGTCAGCAGTCTGCGCCAGTTTTGCGGCGAATAGGCGCCCACCAGCAGCTCGTAGCGGCCTGCACGCGTCTGTTCAGGAATTTGCAGCGTGACGCGCTGCGCGATCACGTCGCCTGGCTCCAACCCGCGCAGCGCTGTGGGCCAACCGTCGGCTTCCGCCACCTTGCGGGTTGGCTCACCGTCGACCAGATGCACGAAGGTGGAGAGAGGTGCGCCGCGTATGGGCGCCGGCTGCGGCATGGGCGACGCGCCGATCCGCCAGTAGAGTGTGAGCGTCAGCGCGTCGCCTGGCGTTGTCGCGCCCGCGTCTTTCGCATAGCCAAGCAAAGTTAACACATGCTCGAAGTCAGCGTTCACAACCTGAAATGTTGCATCTTCTGCCGCGATGAAGCCCTCACCCTGGGGAAAGACCGTGGCGTCGGGCGATGCCAGCCATTTGACCTGCGCACGGCGATCTGGCGCAATCCCCAGCGCCTCCGGCGCCATCGACCACAGCGGCGTGTCCAGCACAGTGGGGCGGACAACCGCGGTCGTCGGCGCGTAGGTCAGGTGATACAGATAAATGGAGTAGCCAGCGCGGGCGTCCGGCGCCAGCGAGCGGAACACCTTGTAGAGATCGACCGTCTCTGGCGTCATGATGCCGGTGCGCAGGGCGGTGGCGCTGATGGCGTACCAGCCTGGCTCCGGCGTGTACGGATTGTAGGCGGCGATCTCGCGACCCTCCATAAAGCGCAGATAGGAGGGCAGGGGCCGGTAGCGCACGCCGTAGGCTTCGGGCGCGGCTTTGCCAAAATAGGCAAGATTCACCGTCTCGATGCCGCGTTCATCCATCACGCGCCGCAGCTCGATCAGGTCTTGCCCCCAATCCAGGTTGGAATCGACCAGCAGGTTGCTCCAGTTCTGCCACGGCCCCGCAAGCTGGTTGAAAAAGGATTCGTAGTGCGGGGCAATGCGGACGACATCGAACACCAGCCAGGCTGCCAGCAGCGCCGCGGCCACGGCGGCGCGCTGCGGGCGTGCGGTGAGCCAGGGGACGCCTTCCGCTACGTTCGCGCCCAACAACAGCAGAAACGGGATCGCCGGCAGCATGTGGCGGAAGCCGATGTTGAGCACCTGCGTCGCCCCCAACAGTAGCAACAGCGCCGGTGGCAGCCACAGCACGCTCAAGCGGCGCAGGCTGCGGTCCCGCACCAGCAGCGCGAAGCCGGTGAGCGAGAGCAGCAGCACGGGCAGCGGCAGCTTGACCCCCGCCGCCACGAAGAAGTAGTGCCACCAGTAGTGATTCGAGGCTTCACCCATGAAGAAATCCACGCGCGCACCCTGCAAGTCGACGATGCGCACAACGGTATTCCAGAGCCATTGCCAGTAGTAGGGCGCCGGCAGAGGCAGGTTGCCGGGCAGAAAATCCACTGGCCCGACCGTGAAACGATAGAGCGCCCACAACACTGCGCCCGCCGCCATCATCGCCGCTGCCAGCCCCGCCAGCCGCTGACGCCACCCCGCGCCGCCGCTGCTTGCCTCGCTCTCTTTGTTCCTGGCAGGGCGTTGCGACTCGCCATCTCTGCGGCGGGAAGGTGCAGGCTGCAGCAGCGTCGCCAGCCCGATGATTGCCCAAACGAGCGCGCCGTTGTACTTGGCGCCCATCGCCAGCCCGGCAAAGACTCCTGCCAGCAGAGCGTCGCGCCAACGCGCCTGCACCAGCCAGCGCCACCAACACCAGACTGCCAGCAGAATGAAGAGCGTGAGCGGCAGGTCGGTGGTGACAAAGCGGCTGTGCGCGATCAGATTTGGCTCGAAACTCGCCAACAGCAACGCCAGCCAGCCGGCTTTGGCGCCCAACAGCGCGCGCGCCGCAAAGAAGATGCTCGCTGCCAGCGCCACGCCGAGCAGCGTCATCATCATGCGCGCACGCAACAACATCGACTGCGCATCGTTGCCGCTTTCCCACATGAAAATGTCGGAGAAGAGAAAGCGGTCGTGGTTTTCCCAGGCTGGATGATCGGTGGGCAAAGTGATCGTGGCATCGCCGAGCAGCGGAAGGCTCGCCAACCAGCCAGCCAGCGGTGGATGGTTGGTGGCAAGGCGGAAGTCGCCGGTGCGCAGATAGGCGTAGCCGGCGGCCAGGTGATATTGCTCATCGAAGGCGGCGGATTTGTGGGTTGAACTCCAGGCGGATTGTGCGGCGAAGATGAGCAAGCCAGCCGCCAACAACAACCACTGCCACCAGGTCAGGCGAGGCGCGCCGTTCATGGGTAGCTCCGCACTTCGACTGCGTCATCAGCGCTGGGCAGGGTCGTCGTCACAGACAGGCGTGCACCGGTGGTCGGCTCGTAGAGCCCGACCCGCACCTGCACCGGGCGTTGCGCGTCGCGCTGATCGAGCTCGATGCGATAGTCATCCACCACGATGCGCCCTGGCGTCCAGCTTGAGGTCGGTGCGGCGCCGGCGGCGGGTGGTTGATCCCACTGCCCGATCATGCGCCCGTTGCCATCGATGACGTGCACAAAGACCGTATAATCGGCGGCAAGCGGCGCGGCTGTACGCCAGAACAGCGTGAGGTAGAGTGTCTCTTGCAGCGCGTCGGGCAGGTGCGCGGCGGCCAGTTCGATGCCGTCGTCAAATACAGCCAGGGACGGCGTCGCGGCGTGGCAGCGCCAGAGTTGCACGTCGCCAACATCTTCACGCTGTGCGCACGCGCCGCTGGCGTCCAGGTAGCTCACGACATCGTCGGCGTCGTCGGCTGTGCGTACGTAGACAAAGGGCTGCCCGCTGGCGAGCAGTGTGGGCAGCGGCTCGACGCGTCCTGGCCGGCCACCTGCCAGGATGAGCCGGTTGGGCGTGGCGAGCAGCGGGCGCAGCGTGCGCGCCACCGTCAGGTTGGAAGCGACGATCGGCAGGGTGTCGCTCTGCGCGTTCAAGTAGACGATCGCCGGGCGCAGCGGCGTCGTCGCCAGCCGCCCGGCGCGGTAAGCCGCCAGAAAATCGGGCGTGAACCACAGCAGCGCCGGGATCGTCGCCAGCGCCAGCAGCACGGGCGCCAGCCGCCGCGCCGTTGGACGCAGCAGCGTCCAGCCCAGATCGGCGGCGATGGCGACCAACACCAACGTGCGCAGGCTGACGATCAACCACAGCAGGCGCGTGGGGTCGAGGCCGAGGATTTGCTGGATTGTCGGCGGATAATTGGGGCCGATCAGGTTGAAGTAGATGGGGTGCTCCAGCAACACATAGCCGCTCAGCAACAACGCGTACGTCAGCCCGCGCGCATCGGGCCAGATCAGCGCCAGGAAGGGTAGCAGGTAAAGAGCATATTGTGGA
>Ga0272446_1006527_pt1 | contig 12116 bp, 11 predicted proteins | sample YNPCB0061_FD_194587 | JGI IMG/M metagenome (GOLD analysis project Ga0272446, IMG submission 194587) | Hot spring microbial mat communities from Yellowstone National Park, WY, United States - YNP-CB-006-1 | ecosystem: Environmental > Aquatic > Thermal springs > Hot (42-90C) > Sediment | place... | reverse complement strand
ATGAGGACTTGCAGGTGAAGAACCTAGTCAAGAATCATCATCTTGCCAAATCCATCCATGATGCTAGTTGGTCTCAGTTCACCCAATGGCTGGACTACTACGGGAAGGTGTGGGATAAGGCAGTAGTCAGCGTGCCACCGCAATATACCACGCAGGACTGTAGTAACTGTGGGCATAGGGTAGTAAAAACTCTATCCACGAGAACCCATAGCTGTCCTAAATGCGGGTTTGAGTTAGACAGAGACCAAAATGCGGCTTTAAACATCCTCAAGAAGGGATTAAGCATCTTAGGAATGGAGTGGCAAAACAGTACCTTTGGGCAAAAGGGAACTGCCCCGCAAGGGGGAACGCTTGGGGAGATAAGCACCGCTGTCGTAGTAGGGCAACCTGATGCGATAAGTGCTGTCGCAGAACCAAGAACAAGAATCCCCTGCCTTTAGGCATGGGGAGTATGTCAAATTCTGTTGCGTTTAGAATTTCAGGGCATTTTGGGTGACTTGGGCGATCGCCTGATCCGTGGCCTTAGGCAAATGGTAATACTTGCCTCTTGCGTGCTGAGCCAATTCTTTGCCCATCCCTGTTGAAACAAATTTACTCTCGGTATCAATCACCAAGAGTTTTAGTCCAAGACTGTGGATTTTGGCGGCGATGTCCAGAACTTCTGCTTTGACATCCGGTTTGGTATCCGGCGGCAGCGTCTCGCCTAGGGAGCGGCTGAGGGGGATATTTCCCCGTCCATCGGTAATGGCGACAATCATCACTTGGCCAATTTCGCCACTTTGACGGGCATTCAGACCCACCCGTACCGCTTGGGTTAAGCCGTGGGCAAGGGGGGAGCCACCCCCACAGGGCAATGTTTCTAAGCGCCGTCGGGCAGCTTCAATGGAGCGGGTTGGGGGTAGCAAGACATCGGCCTGCTCGCCACGAAAGGGAATGAGCGCCACCATATCGCGGTTTTGGTACGCTTGGGTCAATAGCCGTAGTACAGCGCCTTTGGCAGAGTTCATCCGGTTGAGAGCCATGGAGCCGGAGGCATCAACCACAAAAATGATAAGTGCCCCTGCTTTGCGGGCTAAGCGCTTAATGCGCAGATCGCTATTCTCAACAATTACCCGCCGGTGGGGTTGGCGCGATCGCCGCGCTTTTTGGTAAGGTGCAGCCGTGCGTAAAGTCGCATCAACGGCAATGCGTCCCTCTCGGCCACGGGGCAAAATGGGTCGGATATAGCGCCCGCGATCTTGGGAATAAATTAAACTGCGGCTGCCAGATTTCCCTTGGCGTTGGGCAATTTGGGCAAAGTAGAGCACTGACTCATCGAGGATGGTGCCATCGGCTTCAAAGACAAACTCCTCCGGAATCGGTGGCATCTCTTGCGGCTCCTCCGGTGGTGCATCGGGTTCCTCCGGCTCGTCTTCTGGCTGTGCCTCTTGGTTCTCTGGCGGTGGCGGCGGTGGCGGCGGCTGTTGCGGTGGTGGCTCCAGTTGGGTGGCTCGCGGCACAATAACCAACTCAACAGCACGGCGCAGATCTTCGGCAGTAACTTCACTGCGGCCATTCAGAGCCGCATGGGCTTTGGCGACGCGCACCGCAAAGAGTTCGGCGCGATGCCCTTGTACCCCACCTCGCAGTGCTTCCGTAACAAGGTAAGCAATCTGCTGCCGTTGAATCGTTATCTCCTTCAGCCATTCCCGCGCCAAAATAATTTGAGTACGCAGATCCTCTAGCTCACCCGCGTACTGCTCTAGAAAGGCTTGGGGAGAGTCAGCAAACCGAGTGGCCTGATTGACGGCTTCAACACGCTCATCCAACCCCAGTACTGTATCTGCTGAAAGGGCGATCGCAAAGCGATCTAAGACATGGGGTGAAACGTCCCCTTCATCAGGATTGTAGGTAGCAATGAGCAGGGGGCGGCAGGGATGGTCAAGGCTAATACCTTCGCGCTCAATTTGGTTGCGTCCCGCACTCAGGACGGCCATCAGGACATTGGCCAATTGCTCATCAAGAAGATTAATTTCATCGACGTAGAGCACGCCACGATGGGCTGCTGCCAGTAATCCGGGCTGAAATACTGCTTCGCCCCGCTGCACCGATTGGCTCACATCGACTGCGCCCAGCAGCCGATCTTCGGTGACCCCGAGGGGAATTTGCAAAAAGGGGGCTGGGATGACTTTGGTGGGCAGTTCAATATCAGGATGAGCCTGTCGCCATGCCTGTAGCCGGCTATCCCACTCCTGCGGCCTTGCGGGATCGGGGTTGGCAATGATGGGGATGGGCAGATCGCCTTGATCAATAACCTCAATGGGGGGTAAAAGGGCATGGATTCCCCGTGCTAGGACTGATTTAGCGGTGCCACGCCGTCCAGCAATGATCACCCCCCCCAAGCCAGGATCCACTGCCGCCAACAGCAGGGCAAGCTTGATGGCTTCGTGGCCAACAACAGCGGTGATGGGAAACGGGGCGATCGCGATCGTCATGGGGTACTAAGCACTTCAAACAATCAACACTTGAAAACTGTAGCCAAGCGGCCTGCTCTCTATCGTCCCATAAAACCTAGTTGTGAGGAGCTGGAATGCTACCCCACCGATCCAACGGCCAAAAGCGCAGTGCCGCCCGCCCAATCACATAGCTGCGGGGCACGACTCCCCAACAGCGGCCATCAAAGCTATTGTTGCGGTTATCCCCTAGCACCAAGTAACTCTCTGCCGGAATCACCTGCGGCTGAGCAAGGTAGGGTTGCATTCCGGCACAGGTGTCAATGCTGGTAAAGGTACCGGGGGATAGGTAAGGCTCCGCAAGGGGCTGATTGTTGACATAGACGCGGCCTTGGCGCAACTCGACGCGATCGCCCGGCAAGCCCACAATGCGCTTAATAAACGCATCCCGAAACCCAGCTTGCTGAAGCGTTGGCGTGGGGTTAAACACAATGATGTCACCGCGCTGGGGGGGATGGAAATAATAGCTGATTTTTTCAATAATCAGGCGATCGTTAATCAGCAACGTCTCTTCCATGGAGCCGGTGGGGATGTAGCGGGCTTCCGCCACAAAGGTGCGAATGCCAAAGGCCAGTACTGCTGCCAGTCCAAGGGTTTTCGCCACTTCTAGCCACCATGGTTCCGGTGTTTTGGTGGGGTTCACCGTCGTAGGTTCAGGGGCATTCGTGGGCGGCAATTGGCCATCAGACATGGTAAGGAATCTCGCAAACGAACATAATTGATCCTGCACTACACGATACTATAGCCGAGAGAATTGTTTCCCATGGGTACAGGGCAGGGGAGAGCAACTTTGAGGATTATTTACTTTGGCACGCCGGAGTTTGCTATTGTTCCCCTGCAGCACCTTCTGGCTGCACCAGATGTCGAGGTTGTGGGGGTGGTCACGCAACCGGACAAGCGGCGGGGGCGTGGCAGTCAACTCATGCCTTCGCCCGTCAAGGACGTTGCCCTAGCCCATGGCTTACCTGTGTGGCAGCCCCAGCGCATTAAACAGGATAGGGATCTGCACGCTCTGCTGCGATCGCTGGCGGTGGATGTCTTTGTTGTGGTGGCCTACGGCCAGATTCTCTCACCTGACGTGCTGGCCATTCCTAGCCAAGGGTGCATTAATATCCACGGCTCTTTGCTGCCGAAATATCGCGGCGCTGCTCCCATTCAGTGGGCGCTCTACAACGGCGAAACGGAAACAGGGGTGACCACCATGCTGATGGATACCGGTATGGATACAGGCCCGATCCTGCTGCGTAGTGCGGTGGCGATCGCCCTCGACGATACCGCCCAAACCCTTGCCCTCAAACTCAGCCACCTAGGGGCAGAGCTATTACTCAAAACCCTACGGCAACTGCCACAGTTAACTCCTCAACCCCAAGATGAGCAGCAAGCCACCTATGCCCGGCTTCTGCAAAAAGATGATTTTGCCTTAGACTGGGGGCGATCGGCACTAGAGCTCCACAATCAAGTTCGTGCCTTTACCCCCCGCGCCTTTACCTACTGGCAGGGTATGCCCCTCAAAGTCATCCAAACATGGCCCTTAACGCCGGCAGTTCAAGCAGCACTCCCCTCGGAACTTCAGGCCTACGTATCCCCACCAAGCGCCGCCGCCGCCAACGGTACCGTCATTACCCTCATTAAAGGCTGGGGGCCGGTGGTGCAAACCGCAGCGGGAGGGCTGCTCCTGCGTCAAGTCCAACTAAGTGGCGGCAAACCTCAGTCTGGCTGGGACTTTGTCAATGGTGTGCGGCTGGTCACTGGGGCATCCTTGGGCTAAGAGGCAGCCTGCTCCCCTGCCCGTAGATGGAGTACCGTTGTCTTCACTGTGGCTGCCAAGGGAATGGCCAAGAGAATGCCCAAAAAGCCAGCCACTCGTGCGCCAATCAACAGGGCAATAAACTGCCACAGTGGGTTGAGGCCAATTAAATTCCCTACTAGTTTGGGGGAAAGGAGATTGTCCTTAATTTGCTGGAGCACCACGGCAATGACTAGGATGTTCAAGGCTAGCCAAGCATCCTGAAACAAAATGAGCAGGACAACCAGTCCAATGCCAAGGGTTGCCCCCACCACAGGAATGAGTTGAGCAACACCAATAATCAGGGCAAAAAGGAAGCCAAAGTTGACCTGCAAGACAATCATGAAGGGAATTAAGGCTAAAAACATAAATAGCCCTAAAAAGAGTTGAGCTGAAAAAAAAACGCGAATATTGACCTGTAGGGAGCGATCCACCACAGTTCGCCACTCTTGGGGCAGCAGGGTGATAAGGCCACGCCAAATTTGCCCGCCGTAAAACAACATATAGACCGCTAGAATCAACACCAGCAGCGTATCCACAAACTTACCTAGGGTGGTAATGGCAACCCCCGGCAAAATGGCAGCCAACCCCTTCATTTGCTCCACAAACTCTGCGGTGAGGTCATCGACCCCCACTGGGAAGTTGTAGCGCTGGAGAACGTTATCAAGGTGTCGCAGGTTTTGGTTGCCTGTATTGGCCAACTCTGGTAGTTGTGTCAGCAATTCCTCCGCCTGTTGCAGCGCAAGGGGCAGCAGCAGCAGCAGCAGGATACTTACCACAAGTAAGGTAATAGCTAGGACGATGGCAATGGCATTGGGGCGGCTTAACCCCCGCTGGCATAACCGCTTGACCACCTGATTGAGTAAAAAGGCCAAAATGGCGGCAATGACCAAAATGTTAATCAGGTATTCAAAGTACAGGTAAAACTGCTCGACTACCCAGAGGTTGAGCACAAGAAGGGGGCCAACAAAAAAATAGCTAAGGTAACGTTGCCAACTCCCAGGTGTGCCGTACCATCTCATATTTTTTGCGAGCGATCGCGTCCCCAATAGCCTAGCGCGAGCAAGCCGAGAATAGCGAGGGTTCCCCAGCCCAAGGGGCTAGGATAAAGATAAACGGCTTCTAGGTGGTTCAAATACCCAGGCACCAAGTGCCAACTTAGGCGATCGCCCTGACGAGTGACGTTAGGATTAACCAGCGTATCGGCACGCAAGGGAGACGTGGTCACAGGTCGTGCTCCCCACAAGGTTTTCAAGCTTACGGTAAAATCCAGCAGGGCTTGCGGGGCAACCAACACCTCTTGGGTGCTACTTTGCACACCCAAGGGACGTAAATCAATGTCGTAGCGAAGACGCTCGCGCACAAAGAGTAGCCAGTTTTGATCAAAAATCTCGGCGTGGGCTGAGGAGCCAGCAAGATAGGGAATGCTGACGATCTGGCTAAGGGCAGTAGCTAACGCATGACTGGTCTCAAAGGGGATAGCCACCCGCACACTGGTCTCGTTCCGCTGTGTGACCTTGCCCCCAAGGTGCTGTACCTGCTGTACCAGTTCCCTGCTTGTTTTTGGGTCGGTTGTCGGCAGGTTGACATTGTAGGTCAGTTGACCGCCGGTTTGCCCGTGGTGCTCAATGGCTAAATCTGCCTGTACACAACCACTGAAACAAACAACGAGGGGAAGTAAAAGCCAAAGTAGCCACCGCTGCATCACCAATGCTTGTCCTTACGCTTTGTTCGGCTATGGAAGGTCAACCCCACGCGCATCAGCGCCTAGGGGAGCACGTTTAATCTATATGACCAGATTACCGAAAAACGCCGTAAAGCCCCTAGCTTTAGCTATGGGAATATAAGGCGCATATTGTTTTATCAAGCTGAGTCTGTGATAAAATGGAACCATGAGAGTCATAGAAGCCAAGCTAAAGGGCACACAGGAGCAATATCAGTCTCTGGACGAAGCCATCCGTACCGCACAGTTTGTGCGCAACAAGTGTGTACGGTACTGGATGGACAACCGTGGTGTGGGCAGGAATGACCTCTATGCCCACTGCAAAACCTTGGCTCAAGAGTTTGGTTTTGCTAAAAAGTTAAACTCAGCAGCCAGACAAGCGAGTGCAGAGCGAGCTTGGGCTTCCATTTCTCGCTTCTATACCAACTGCAGAAACAAGGAGGCAAAGAAAGGATACCCCAAATTCAAGAAGCATTGCCGCTCTGTAGAGTACAAGCTATCGGGTTGGAAGCTATCAGGGGATGGACTGTCCATCACCTTCACTGATGGCTTCAATGCAGGTACATTTGCCTTGTACTGCAATGGAGAGGCAAGACAGCATATCCTCAACTCTAAAATCAACCGAGTGCGAGTGGTACGCAGAGCAGATGGGTACTATGCTCAATTCTGCTTGGATGTAGAGCGCAAAGAGCAAGGACAATACACAGGCAATGTCATCGGTATTGACTTGGGGTTAAAACACTTCTACACCGACCAGAACGGAAACACAGTCGATTGTCCTAAGTTTTTAAGACGTAGTGAACGGAGGTTAAAGCAACACCAACGTAGGTTAAGTAGGAAGTTCAGGAAAGGGGCGAAACCTCAATCCAAGAACTACCACAAACAAAGAAAGCGACTAGGCAAAGTACATCTGAAAGTTCAACGCCAACGTAAAGACTGGGCAATCAAGCTTGCTCGGTGCGTGGTGGCATCTAACGATGTCGTGGCGTATGAGGACTTGCAGGTGAAGAATCTAGTTAAGAATCATCATCTTGCCAAATCCATCCATGATGCTGGCTGGTCTCAATTCACTGCTTGGCTAGACTACTACGGTAAGGTATGGGACAAGGCACTAGTCAGCGTACCGCCACAGTACACCACGCAGGATTGCAGTAACTGTGGGCATAGGGTCGTGAAAACCCTATCCACTAGAACCCATAGTTGTCCTAAGTGCGGGTTTGAGTTAGACAGAGACCAGAATGCGGCTTTGAACATCCTCAAGAAGGGGCTAAGCATCTTGGGGATGGAGTGGCAAAACAGTACCCAAGGGCATTGGGGAACTGGGGAGAAATCCCAAACGACTGGGGAGACAAGCACCTCTGCTATGGATGGGAAACCTGAAATGGTAAGTGCGGTCGCTGAACCAGTAACAAGAATCCTCGCCCTTTAGGACGGGGAGTATGTCAACCTGAAACTTTGCGGTTCGGGTCTAAACCCGCTCCAGATACTTGGCCTCTAGTAAAAAGGAGCCACGCTCTAAGCGGACAACCCAGTAATTGCCCGGCTGCTGCCCCAGGATGATCCCTTCCTCGCCAAGGGTTAATACACTGGGCGGACGGAGCATGGGCATCGGTTCAGCAGTTTTGACATAGGCAGGCAGTTCAATCAAACGGACGCGATCGCCCACAGAAAACGATTGTCCCATTGCTTTAGATGTACGACCTTCTTCTACTTTACTCCTCATCTTGTCCACCCCACCCCCATAGCTGAGGATTTCTCCTTGACTTTGTGACATTCCCCCCGTTGCAAGCAGACGGGGAATTCAAGCTATGGAGATTAAATTGATTAAGATTGAGCAGCTAAGGATCGCCACTCTTGGATCAGTATTGGTGAAACATTGAGTATGATGCTTGATTGATGGGGGCTAGGAATTTCCAATCGCAGTGGCACCGCAGGGTCTAATTGCATCAAAACAGGCTGCAAATCATACTGAGCAACATTTGGTTCCGGATTGGCAGAATCCGTGAAGATTTGGCTCTATCGTCCGAGTTATGCTTAATCAATAGCTAAATGCCAGCAAATTAAGCAACGTAACTGAAAATTGTCAAATTTCCTGAACCCATAACCTGACCGCTTGATCAGCTTCAATTTATTGTTAATACCTTCAACAACACCACTATTTGTGTGATTATCAAAATAGGCGGTGACTTCACCAAACCACCGACAAATTGTTCTTACGCTCTCTTGAAAAGAATCCTGAGCTTGAGCTAACCAATCGAGCAATTGAAAGGTTCCATCTTTCCAATCTTTTGCTTGCTCAAAGATGGCTCTAAACGATTCCTTCTCCTGATGCATTCGAGCCAGACTTGGCACTACTTCTCGAATTTCTTCCAGTTTTGCTTTTTGCTTCTGAGTTAGATTTTCCTCCGGCTTCAGTAACGCATATTTACTTTGTTTGAGCGTGGCTGCAATCTGGGCTTTCTGGACTTCATTTACCGTCTGCTCATTCGCTTTACAAATACTTTGTCGAGCCTTATCCAATTCCTGATTCACAATTTTTATAACATGAAATCGGTCAGCAACCACCGTAGCATTAGGTAGGAGTTTATGAACCAAACTTTTATAGTTTCCAGACAGGTCAATGCTCACCTCAATAATTTGATTGAGTACTGCTGCTCCCCATGCCTCAAGCACTTGCCTCACATCTTCCTGCTTCTGGCGCTGCTGCTCATCCGCCGTTAAGAACTCCCTGATGTCGTCATCCGTGCACCCACTCAGTTCAGAGTAGAAGCCTAGGGCGATCGGCAGGTGTCTGCTGGAAGCTCGCACTGTACGGTCTAGCAGTCGGTGTTGAGTGGATGCCACAATGGGGTTGAGAGTCCATTGTCCTGACTCGTTAAGGCAAAACATAAAAAGTTGATGAGCTTATGAAAGCGATCGCCATCACCGAGTTTGGCTCTACTGACGTTCTTAAGCTGCGGGATGTGCCAGATCCCCAAATTGAAGCCAACGACGAGGTTAAAATCCAACTGCGGGCGGCCAGTGTCAACCCAATTGATACCAAGCTGCGGCAGCGGGGCACCTTTTTCCCAGATCGCTTACCCGCTATCTTGGGCTGTGATGGCTCCGGCATTGTGGTGGAAACTGGCTCAGCCGTGCAACGTCTCAAGGTGGGAGATGAAGTGTACTTTTGCTACGGCGGCTTGGGCGATCGCGGCGGTTGCTACGCGGAATATACCGTTGTTCCAGAGGTTGCTGTTGCCCACAAGCCTAAATCCTTGTCCTTCGTTCAGGCCGCAGCACTACCCTTAGCGGTCATTACGGCTTGGGAAGCCCTAGGCGATCGCGGCGGTGTGCCGGCACTCAACCTACTCTCCACCGCTCAAACCATCCTCATTCACGCCGGTGCTGGCGGTGTTGGTCATCTCGCCATTCAACTAGCGCAGCGGTTTGGGGCGAAGGTGGCCACCACCATTAGCTCTCCTGCCAAAGCCAAATTTGTGGAGCGCCTTGGAGCAGCCTTGGCCATCAACTACACCACCACAAATTGGGTCGATGCCATCCTTGAATGGACAGGAGGAATTGGGGTTGACATCGCGCTGGATACCGTAGGGGGTGCCACCTTTAGCGACACCTTTAGAGCCGTACGCCCCTATGGCAGCCTCTCTACCCTATTGGAGCCAGGGGCAGACACCCCGTGGAAACTTGCTCGCCAGCGCAACCTACTGGTTCAGTTCACCTTGATGCTCACCCCGCAGCTGTTGGGAATACCCAGCGCCTTAGCCCACCAACGCCAGATCCTCGAACAGGTTGCCACCCTCGTGGATCGCGGCGACCTTCAGGTCGTCGTCGATAAAACCTTTCCCCTCGGTGCCGCTGCCGATGCCCACCACTACCTGAGTCAGCGTTTAGTCCAAGGTAAGGTAGTGTTAGTCTTCTAGCTGGGGGATTGCCCATGCTGGCTCACGTGCTCCTCCTCAACCTCACCATTGCCCCCCTCTGGCCAGGAACACTGTATGGCCACACGGCTCAGACTCACACCTATCGATACTGCCGCGTTAACTTTGGGATGGTTAGCTATTGTGGCCGTTGGTTTACCGGCAAAACGGTACTGTGGGATCGCAACGCCTACCGAACATGTCATGTCTTCAATGGTCGGCTGAGTTATTGTGGCGCATGGTTCACTGGTAAACTACTCCCAGCTAAAGCAGGGAGCTTTTAGTAGCCCTGCAGTTAGCAAGCCAACCGCGAGCCTCTGGGGTGGTTTACAACACCCCCAATCGACCGTTACCAGTGCCTTGAACAACCGTTTCTGGTGTCCGCAGTATAATTATAACCTAAAACAACTGAAGTTGCTAAAGGAGCTTTCCTCCCCGCACTGAAGTACGGGGCTTCCAGCCCTACCCGATGTGAAACAGTGATTTGGGCGAACAATGCTTACCGCACCTGCCATATTTTTAATGGTCGCCTCAGCTATTGCGGCCAGCGCTTTAGTGGGGAGGCCATTCTCAGCGAGGGGCAGTTCTAACCACCTCCCTAGGAACAGTCACAACCCGATTGCTCAGGAGTGGGGCACCCTGAGGGGATGGTTGAGCCGCCCCTGCAATTAAGAAATCACTGTAAGCTAGTAATGGGGTTGATTAAGGTTTTTTAACCTTTGCCCCTGTTTCAGCCTTGCCCTACGTGAACGACCATGTTGCGGATCATCACTCAGTTAACAGACCTACGCGCTGAACTGCGCCGCATTTGCGATCGCACCGACAGTAGCGAGATGAACCAGCAACACGCCACCGTTGCGACAATCCTTCAGCGGGTAGCTGCCGAGGGCGATCGCGCCCTCATTGAATACACCAGCACCTTTGACCACGTTGACCTGACCCCAGAAACACTACGAATTAAAGGGGATGAACTAGACGCTGCCTATCAGCAAGTCTCGAAAGAATTACTCGATGCCATCCGTCTTGCTAAGCAACAGATCGAAGCGTTCCATCGGCAGCGAGTGCCCAAAAGCTGGGTGCAGTTTGGGGAAGATGGCATTGTGCTTGGCAAACGCTATACCGCGGTTGATAGCGCGGGTCTCTACGTCCCCGGAGGTCGAGCCGCCTACCCCAGTACCGTGCTCATGAATGCCGTGCCCGCCCAAGTTGCTGGGGTCAAGCGTATTGTCATGGTCACCCCTCCCGGCCAAGGCAAGGGGGTTAGTCCAGCAGTGCTGGTTGCCGCCCAAGAAGCAGGGATTCAGGAAATTTACCGGGTGGGTGGGGCGCAGGCCATTGCTGCCCTTGCCTACGGCACAGAAACGATTCCCCGCGTTGATGTGATCACCGGCCCCGGCAACCTCTACGTCATGCTGGCCAAAAAACAGGTGTATGGTCGCGTTGGCATTGATTCCCTTGCAGGCCCATCGGAAGTCCTCATTATTGCGGATGAATATGCCCATCCCGTTCACATTGCCGCCGATCTGCTAGCACAAGCGGAACACGATCCCCTAGCGGCCGCAATTCTCCTTACCCCCAGTCTGCACCTCGCTCAAGCAGTCGTTGCTGCGGTCAATGACCAGCTTACGGATCATCCTCGCCGCCTCCTCACCGAGAAGGCGATCGCCCACTACGGCCTCATTGGCATCGTTGAGAGCTTAGAGCAGGCCATCGACCTCTCCAATAGTTTCGCCCCCGAGCACCTCGAACTAGAAGTTGACGATCCATGGAGCCTTGTGGAACGGGTGCGCCATGCCGGAGCTATTTTTCTAGGCTATGCCACCCCCGAAGCTGTCGGTGACTATCTTGCCGGTCCTAACCACACCTTACCCACCTCCGGCTCTGCGCGCTATGCCTCTGCTCTAGGGGTGGAAACGTTCCTCAAACATTCCAGCATTATTCAGTACACCCCTGCTGCCCTACTGAAACAGGGGGGAGCCGTGATAACCCTTGCCGAAACCGAGGGTCTCATCTCCCATCGCGACTCTGTCCGCCTGCGAATCGAACCGTAACCCCCCTTTTGTTGCATGGCTTACCGAAAAACGCCGTAAAGCCCCTAGCTTTAGCTATGGGGATATAAGGCGCATATTGTTTTATCAAGCTGAGTCTGTGATAAAATGGAACCATGAGAGTCATAGAAGCCAAGCTAAAGGGCACAC
>Ga0272446_1006526_pt1 | contig 12117 bp, 9 predicted proteins | sample YNPCB0061_FD_194587 | JGI IMG/M metagenome (GOLD analysis project Ga0272446, IMG submission 194587) | Hot spring microbial mat communities from Yellowstone National Park, WY, United States - YNP-CB-006-1 | ecosystem: Environmental > Aquatic > Thermal springs > Hot (42-90C) > Sediment | place... | reverse complement strand
GAGCCGGTGGGCGATCACGAAGCTGGTACGGCCTTTCAGCAGGGCCTCCATGCCGCGCTGAATAAGCGCCTCCGTCAGCGTGTCAACCGAACTCGTCGCCTCATCCATCACAAACAATTCGGGTTGGGCCAAGACCGCCCGCGCCAAACTGATCAGTTGCTTTTGCCCGGTAGAGAGCAAGTTACCGCCCTCCCCAACCTCTGAATCGAAGCCTTTTTCCAGCTTGGTGATGAAGGCCGTCGCGCCAGCCACCGCCGCCGCCGCCTCAACCTCCGCATCAGACGCCGTGAGCCGCCCGTAGCGAATGTTCTCGCGGATAGTCCCCGCGAACAGGTGCGGCGTCTGTAGCACCATCCCAATGCGGGACTGAATGGCGTGCAGGGTCAGGTCGGTGTAATCGCGCCCGTTGATCAGGATTCGCCCGCTTTTCGGCTCATAGAACCGGCAGACGAGGTTCACAATGGTGCTTTTCCCACTGCCCGTCGGCCCGACGAGCGCCACCATTTCGCCCGGCTTCACCGTCAGGTTGAAGTCCTTCAAAACGGGTTTGTCCGGCGTGTAGTGGAAGCTCACATTGTCAAAGACGATTTCGCCCATGATCGTGCCGGGGTCTGTTGCGCTGGGCTTATCGACCACTTCTGGCTTGGAATCCAGTAGGGAGAAAGTCCGTTCGGCGCTGGCGATGGCGTGCTGCATCTCGGCGTACACACGGGCGAGGTCTTGCACGGGCCACATCATGAAGGCTACGTAGCCGATGAAGGCTTGAATAGCCCCAATGGTGAGCGCCCCCGCCTGCGCCTGACTGCCACCGTACCAGACGATCATGCCCAGCGCGATAGCGGTAATCATCTGCACGGCAGGCAGGAATAGGGCTGAAAGCCACGCAGCCCTAAACGATGCCCGATACATGCCGATAGAGAGTTCGCCGAATTCGCGCAGGTTCTCATCTTCGCGGCCTAGTGCCTTGACCACCCGCACGCCCGTGATGTTCTCGTTGTAGGCCCCGGTGATCTTGCTGTTCTGCTTACGCACCTTGCGGTATTCGTCGAGGATGCGGCGCTGGAACCACGACGCCACTACGAGCAAGATCGGGAGGGTGGTGAAGACGATCAGGGTCAGCGGCACGTTGATGCTGAGCATGAATACGGCCGATGTGATGATGTTCATGATCGCCCACGTTACGTCCAGCAACCCCCACGTGACCAGATCGGCGATCCGGTCTGAGTCCGAATTCACCCGGCTCATGATCCAGCCGACGGGCGTCTTGCTGTAATACGACAGCGAAAGCGATTGCAGGTGGTTGAACAGCCGCTTGCGCAGGTCGTATTGGACGTGCTGCCCCAACACCCCCGCAAAGTAGATGAACAGGAACACACACCCGGCGAGCAGCATTTGTGCCGCGCCGTAGGCCAAAATCAGGCTGGTAAGGGCGGCGCGGTCACCGGGCACGATGCCCTCATCAGTGATCAGCTTGCCGATATAGGTAAAAATGGCCTCTAGCATGGAGACGATAGCCACCGTCACCATGAAGGCGATCACCCAACGCCAGCGGGCACGCACCAAGCCAAGAATACGGAGAATGGTTTTGAGACTCAGCTTTGCGCGAAAGTCTTCTTCTTCAAAAAAGTGGGCAGACATGAGGTCTCCTGCTATGCCTTCTGGGTGTGCTGAACAGCCTACGCGGTGGCGATTTCCTGTTCAAGTTCTTGTTCGATGCGGGCCTGTACGTCGTAGATTTGACGGTAAATGCCCCCTTGCTCCAACAGTTCGGCGTGCGTGCCGTGCTGCACGATCCGGCCTTTATCCAAGACCAGAATCAGATCGGCGTTCATCACCGTGTGAATACGGTGCGCGATCACGAAGCTGGTGCGGCCTTTCATCAAGGTCTCCAGCGCCTCGCTGATCACCGCCTCCGTCTCGGTATCTACCGACGACGTGGCGTCGTCTAGGATCAAGATGCGCGGGTCTTTGAGCAATGTTCGGGCAATCGCAACGCGCTGTTTCTGCCCGCCGGAAAGGGTCACCCCCCGTTCCCCGACCATCGTTTTATAGCCTTCGGGAAAGGTCATGATCACGTCGTGGATGGCGGCGGCGCGGGCGGCGGCCTCTACTTCGGCATCCGTCACGTCCCGACCCACTCCGTAGGTGATGTTCTCTCGGATCGTTCGGGAAAACAGGAACGGTTCTTGCTCCACAATCCCGATCTGGCTACGCAGGTAGGCGCGGGTGTAGTCTTTGAGTTCCACACCATCCAGCCGCACCGAACCGCTGGTGTATTCGTAGAAACGCGGCAGCAAATTCACCAGCGTCGTCTTCCCCGACCCCGTCGACCCCAATAACGCGACGGTCTGTCCGGCCCGGCAGGTGAAACTGATGTCCTGCAAGACGGGCTGGCCATCGGTATAGGCAAAGGAAACGCCCTCAAAAGTGATTTCGCCCTTCACCGGGCCGGAGGGCGTATACGTCCCCTCGTGCAGCGGCTCCCGAATTTCTTTCAGGATGTTGTTGATGCGGGCGTGGGAGACCTGCCCTTCTGAGACCTGCACGATCAGGCGGCCCAGATTGCGCATCGGGTTGATGATCTGCACAAGCAACCCTGCAAAAGCGAGGTACGTCCCAAGCGTGATCTGCCCGTCTAGCACCATGGCAGAGGCGATCAGGTAGCCGATCACGATCTGGACGCCGAAGATCGCATCAGTGCTGGGCCAGTACCACGAATACATGATGAGCAACTTGCGCCCCCGCTTGAAGCGCTCCGTATTCGCGTCGTCAAACTTCTTGCGCTCGTAGTCCTGACGGGCGAAGGCCTTCACCACGCGGACGCCCGTCAGGTTCTCTTGAAGCACCGTCGAAAGGGCCGAGTCTTGTTCTTGAAAGTGGTTGTACTGCTTCGATACACGCGGGAAGAAGTACAGCGACAAGCCGACCATGAACGGGAGGGCCGCGAGTGCGTACAGGCCCAAGCGCCAGTCCAGCACCAACAGGATGATCCAGTTGGTGGCGAAGAGCATGATGATCCGCCCGATGCCGATCAACTGTTCTGAGAACAGGCGTCGGATCGCCTCCACGTCGGAGGTGGAGCGCTGGATCAGGTCGCCGGTTTGGGCGCTGTCGTGATAGCGAAAGTCGAGGCGTTGCACGTGGTCAAAGATGAAGTTGCGCAGGCGCAGCGTGACCCCTTCAGCGGTGCGGGCTGTCAGCCACCCGCTCAAGAAGGTAAGCGCCCCTTCCATCGCCGCAAAGATCAGGAACCCCAAGGCGATCACGATGATCATCGGTGCTTGTGAGGCATCCGGCAGCACTACATCGACCAGATGGCGCAGCAGCAAAAAGGTCAAGGTCTTGGAGAGGGCCGCCAAGCCGAGCGCAACCGTCGCGCCGAGATAGGTCAGGCGGTAGCCGGTCATCAGGCGCAGAAGGCCGATGAAGGGTTTATCGGATACGGCTTTGCGTAGGTCAAAATCCGGGATGCGGATCGGCCTTGTGTTAGGGTCAGGGGCCGCCGCATCCGGCGGGGTGAGGGCATTGGGTAGAGCGGTCACAGTAAAGCGATTCTCCGTCGTTCAAGCCGAGCGAGGGGAGCACATCTTCCCACACGCGCTTCTCATTGTACACCTGAAAACAGTTAAATCAAGGTGTAATTGGACGATAATGGGTCAGGATGGGTCAAGCCAACAATCCGATGCGCATCGTTCACCCGCGTGAAAAACATGAAAAAAGGGGGCTACTTGGCCCCCGTATGAGCAGGTTGAGCAGGTTGCGGGCAAACGGCGCGAATTTAGCGCACCAACGGCGTGATCACGACGGTGATGATCGTTGCGGCGATCAGGGGGAACAAAAAGACTAATGTGAGCAACGGCTTTTCGTAGCGCAGGTGCATGTAGAAACGGATCACTAGCCACGCCTTGCTAAAGCTAATGCCAATCAGCAACGGGTAGCGGATGACGGGCAAATACGCGGCGATCACTTCCAGCAAAGTTAGCCCAGCCAGAATGATCAGGATGTTGACGTAAGTCCCTTCGCCGGGGTGCTGGTGGGCTTGGGCGTGGGTCTCGGCTTTGGCAGTGAGGGCAGCGGGTGCGTGTTTCGGCTCAGACATGGTTCAAACCTCGTGACTAGGTGCTCACAACAAATACACAACCGTGAAGATGAAGATCCAAACCACGTCGACGAAGTGCCAATACAGGCCCCAGAATTCGACGCCCCAGTGGCTCTCCTTCGTGTAGCGCCCGTTGAAGGCCTGCCAGAACACGTACATGGCCCAGATCAGGCCGATCATGACGTGCGCCCCATGGAAGCCGGTCAGGGTGTAGAAGGCCATGCCGAACGGCCCACTGCTGAGCGTGACCCCCTCATGGCTGAGGTGGCTGTACTCATACATCATGATGGCGAAGAAGACGAAGCCGAGAATGATCGTCATCATGATGCTGCGCTGGAGCTTGGTCACGTCGCCGGCTTGAATGCCCGCCAGCGAGCGCACGACGGTGAAGCTACTCAGGAGCAAGATGAAGGAGTTGACGCTGGTCAACGGGATGTTCAGTAGGGCGTGTTCTTCGGGGTGCAGGGTACGCGCAATGACGTAAGCACCGATCAGCACGGTGAAGAACATGACCTCAGAGGCCAAGAATAGCCACATGGCTAACTTGCTGTTGGCAACGCTATGCGTGCCCGCTTCGTGATGGGCGGCCTCCGCGTGTTCTACGTGGTGGGCGGCCTCAGGAACGTCAGTAACGGTGGCAGGGGGCGTAAGGACTGTCTCTTGCTGCATCTTTATATCGCTCTGTGGTATCGCGTTCACGGTAGGATTTGGGCTGTCAAGCGGGCGGCAAGAAGCAACCCCGCCTAGTCGGGATAATAGTCAACATCCGGCCTATTGTCAAGGAATTGGGGAAGGCGGAATAGGCCAATTGCGCCAAAATCCGGAAAGTTCAAAGGCCTGAATCTCTTCAGTGCGTACTGGCCCGTAAAGGGGGGCGGAAGGGGCCGATGTGGAGTAGACGCCCCCTGTAGGAAGAGGGCTGCCGCGCTGGAAGTCGCGTTCACCTTGCCCTCGCCACCCCCTCTAGAAATCTCGGCGGGCGTTGTTGACCTTCCATAGGGCGCGGTTCAGGGCGCGGAGGGCGTCCACCGCCGTGTTGCCCCACCCCTGCTCCATGTGGTGCTGCCAATCCCACGCGGCGACCTGTAAAATGGCCATATCTCCATCGGCATAACCCACCTCAAAGACTTGCAGGCCACGCTTCACATCCCGATAGATGCTCAGAAGTGCATCGGTGAGGGAGGTGATCACCGGCGCCCCCCACTCGTAGGCATCCGGAACTTGCCAGAAGAGCGTCATTTCCTCAAAGCCGGGCCAAGCGCTCGGCGTGGGGGCACTACTGGGCGGGGGCGGGTCGGCGGGGGTGGGTTGGCCGGGCAAAAACAGGCCCGCGCTGTACAGGTTCGCCAGCAAAATCGCCCCGCGCAGCAAGCGCTCGCCAAGTTCGTAGCGATCCGCCGTCTCGATGTATTCACAATAGTTGCGGGCAGAAACTGCAAAGTTCTCCAGTTCAGGGGTGAGCATAGGACGTGTATTATTCCTCCGCCAATTTCTCTAGCCCAGCGCGGTCTGTAATCACGTAATCGCGGCCCTCGCGCCGGACGAGGCCCATATCATACAACTGGCGCAGGGCGCGGCCCAACACTTCCCGGCTGGTTCCCAATACCGCCGCAATCTCGTCTTGGGTGAGCGTGTCCAATGGCAAATTGACCTCGCTGGCAAAGCTGCCATAGCGCAGCAGCAAGCGGGCCAACCGGCTTGGCACGGTACGGAAACTCATATCATCCAAGCGGGCCATCAGTTCCCGATTTTGCAGGGTGAGCAGCCGAATCCCTGCCTGCATCAGGTCGGAATCTTCGCCCATCAGGCGGATCAGGTCAGTGCGGGAGAGCCACCCGATCTGGGTGGGGCTGACGGCCTCTGCACTAGTTGGGTTCGGGCGGCCATCAAGCGCTGAGACGATGTTCAACGCGGCATAGGGCCGCACGTAGTGATGAACATGCACCTTGCCATTGGTCAACATGCGGTAAATCCGCACCAGCCCAGAAACGACAATACAGAGGCCCGTTGGACGGTGCCCCTCAAGGAAGACCGGTTGCCCGGCGGCGTAAGGCTTGACCTGTATGGCCTGATCGATGGCCTGCTGAGTCTCTGCGCACAGCGGCAAAAACAACGGAACCCGCACGATCCAAGGGCGTTTAAGCGGCGTCAGGCACGGCATAGGCGGCTTCCTTATCGCCTCTCTACGGGCGGAATTGCGTGCTCTTCCACGCAGTGAACAGTTCCCGCAGGCGCAAGCGCTGATACTTGCCCGTCGTGGTCACAGGCACTTCAGTGCCGAAAACCACGACCTTCGGGCACTTCTCAAAGCTCATGCGGGTGCGGCAATGCATCAGGATTTGGGTTTCGCGCAGGGTGACGCCTTCCTCGAGCACCACATACGCCCCGACTTCTTCCCCGTAGTAGTCGTTTTCGAAGGCGACAGCCAACCCGACCTTGATGCCGGGAATCCCAAGCAGAACTTCCTCAATATCAAAGGGGGAAAACTTCACCCCGCCCCGATTGATGAGTTCCTTGATCCGTCCGGTGATGAAGAAAAACCGCCGCCCGCGTTCATCTTCAAGGTAGAAGCCCTCATCTCCGCTGCGGAACCAGCCAAACTTGAACGTCTCACGGTTGGCGTCTGGGCGGCGGTAGTAGCCCATCATGACGTTATGCCCCCGGATGCAAATCTCGCCACGCTCGCCTGCCCCCAAGAGTTGGCCGTTGCCGCTGGCATCGAAGATCGCCATTTCATTCGGGCGGATCGGGCAACCAATAGATGGGTAGCCGTGTTCCAGTAGCCAGCGCTGGTGGGTCGTCCAGTCCAGATCGATGGGGAGGAAGCACGAATAACAAGTTGTTTCGCTTAGGCCGTAACCGTGCAAGATCGGGAAATTGAAGCGTTCCTCAAAGCGCTTCGCCAACGTTACCGAGAGCGTCCCCGCCCCGCAGATCATGTGCCGGAAGTGGCTCAGTTGGGAACGGCTGACCCCTTCGCCCCAAATGCTTTTGCCCGCGATCTCTTGTGCGTCGGCATATTCGCAGGCGAATTGGAGCAACGTCGGCACGACGGACACGATATGTACCCGTTCCGCCGCGATGCGGCCCCAAAACACGCTGCTCTGAAATTGGCGGTTGAGCACCACACTCGCCCCGACGTACAGCGGCGTCAGGAGCGTGACCACAATCCCATTGACGTGGTGAATGGGCAAGACGCACATCATGCGCTGGTTACCGGTGATGCCTTGCCAATCGCTGATGCCGCGCGTATCGACCAACAGGTTGTATTGGGTCAGGACGACGCCTTTGGGTGCGCCCGTCGTACCGCTGGTGTACACCAATAACGCCTCGGACTCCAAGCTGACGCCGGGCGGGGTGAGGCACTCGGTCTCTTCGCGGCCGATCGTATCAAAGTGAAGGTACTTCTCGCTTGGTTCGCCGCCCATCTGGACGATCTGGCGAATGTTGGCGGCCCCCAACCCCTCCGATTCCGGCCCGGCGATGATGCGCTCGGCCCGTTCCAGATACTCCGCCCGCACAAAACACAGGGTCGCTTCAGCATTACGGAGGATGAAGGCAATACGGGCGTCATCTTCGGTGGTATTTTGGGGGGCAACGATGGCCCCAACCCGCCAGCAGGCAAAGTACAGGATCACGGTTTCGGCGTGGTTGTGGGCAATCGTAGCGACGCAGTCGCCGGGCTGTACCCCTTGCCGGATCAGGAAATTAGCGGTCTGGTTGACGCGAGCCGAAAACTGGCCGTAGGTATACTCGTGGCGTGTACCGTCCCCATCGTAGAAGATCAGGAACGGCTTTTCGGGGGATTCCGCCGCTCGCATTTCCAGCACCTGCCCGATGTGGCGGTAGGGCACAAGGTAATCGGTAGCGGGGCGGCCCCGATAGGTGCGAGCGTCATCGCGTCTGGCGAGGGTGTCAGGGTCTAGCGCATCAGGCTGAGGTGACATAAGTCGGGTTCTCTCTTCGCAAGGTGTCCCACGTCAGGGATTGTACGATTCCCCGCCGTCATATGCAATGTGAAACCTTCCCCCTCCTCGGGCAAGCTACACTGGGGCGCATCTCCCCCCAACTTTTGGGGTTCTTAGAACACGTGACTTGGGAAATCCACCAATTTATCAGATGATCTTCATAAATATCCCCTCAAGATCGATTGACAGACGACCTGCTATTGGTTATAATACGTTTAGAAAGTTCTAAAAAGCACAATCGCCAAGTGAGGGACGCTCATGAATTACGCGGAAGCCCTACAAGCTGTAGAAAACCTGATGATGCAGACCGTCGACTCTGATGTAGACGTGCTGCGGGATGCTAGCCGCCACATTCTGGCGGCGGGCGGTAAGCGTATGCGTCCCCGGTTGACGCTGCTGGCCTATGAAGCCGTCGGCGGGCAGAACACCAATGAAGTTCTGCCGGTAGCCGCCGCCGTAGAGCTGGTACACACCGCAACGCTCGTCCACGACGACATTAACGACCATGGCACAACACGCCGGGGCCGCCCGACGATCAACGCCATTTGGGGCCGCACCTTCGCTTTGCTGACGGGAGACTTCCTATTCACCAAAGTGTACACCCTGATGGCCCCCTACAAAGACCTGAACATCATCTTTGCCGAGATGACGGCCGCCCTCGTCGAAGGGGAAACGTTGCAGGCCGCCGCCGCCAAAGCCGGCAAACTTGACCGCGAAACGTACGCCCGGATCATCGCCAAGAAAACGGCCTCGCTCTTTGCGGGGGCGGCTAAGATGGGGGCGACGCTCGGCGGGGGAACGCCCGACCAAATCGCCGCGCTGGAACAGTACGGCTTCAATTTGGGCCTCGCCTTCCAGATCGCCGATGACATCCTCGACCTGATCGCCGATAGCGAGAAACTCGGCAAGACGGCCGGGATCGACATCGCACAGGGCAAAGGGTTCGCCATGGCGATGGCTGCCAATGGCGATGCCAGCGGGAAAGGCGTTGCCGTCCTCGAGATGGAGGCCGACCCAGCCGCCGCCTTCAAGCGCAAACTGCTCGCGGGGAACTACATCGAAGAGGGCCGGGCGCAAGCGCGGAATCTGGCAGCATTGGCGACCATGAGCCTCGCCATCCTGCCCGAAAGCACGGCGAAGGCAGAAATGGTCGATCTCGCCCGCCAAGCCGTAGACCGCGATCACTAAACCTTTTCGACGCTAGAAAAGCCAAAGGGCCGCCCGATGACTGGGTGGCCCTTTTTTGTTGGGAAAATATGGCTTAAATCTGGTAGATGCGTTCCTGAGCGAGGGAGACCGCCTTGCGTTGCCGCCCCTCAAAGGTGACCAGCTCCGTTACTTTGGCCGCCTCTAGGATGGCGAGGGCCTTATCCGCCGCAAAGTACACTTCGTCTGGGCGGTGCGAGTCCGACCCGTAGGTGAGGGGGATGCCCAACTCAGCAGCCTTTACCACCATGCGGGCTGTCGGGAACGGATCCGTCGTCATTTTGCGGTAGCCGGAGGTGTTAATCTCCATCGCTACGCCCGCCTCCCGAATGGCCTGCAACGCTTCGTCCTGTAGGGGTTCAATGGCGGCGGGGAGGGGTTTCGGCGCGTAGGCGGTAATCGCCGTCGTGTGGGCGATGATGTCAAACAGGCCGCTGCGGGCGCTCTTGGCGATCAAGCGGTAGTAGTCGGCGAAGTGGGGCAGGGGGTCAGTGACGTTGTCCCAGCGGCGGGCGTCGTATACGTTACGGTCTAGGGCGTAATGCACCGAGCCGATCAGATAGTCAAAGGGCATTCCGGCGAGGAAGGCGCGGCAAGCATCCTCGAACCCCTCGATGTAATCGACTTCCAAGCCCAACCGGACTTCGATCTGTCCGGCGTATTTGGCCTTTAGCCGCAAGACCTCATCAATGTAGCCGGGCAGTTCGCTCTTGGACATCGCAATGTTCGGTTGCGGGTCGTCACCGTCTTTCCAGTAGATTGGGCAGTGGTCAGAAATGCCGATCTCGCGCAGGCCGTGCCGTAACCCGGCCTGAATGTAGTCCTCGATTTGGCCCTGCGCGTGGCCGCAACGGGCATTGTGGGTGTGGTAGTCAATTACGATCATGGGTCAAGTTAGCTCCCTTAACTGCGAACATGATAAACGGGGCGATGGCCCCGCGTAAAATCACCTGTTCAAAAGCAATTATCGCAAAAAGGGGAAAATTTAGGGGACCCTTCCCCTCTCCCCCCTCTGTCGATGGCTGAGGGGGATCGGAGGGGGCAGGGAATTAGTTCAGTTGTAGGGCTACCAGTTGCTTGAAGGCATCACGCAGGACGTGTTCCGGCAACGCGCCCGCCTGTTGACCGACGATCTTCCCGGCCTTGACGAACATCAGGGTCGGGATGCTCATGATCCGGAAGGCTTGGGCCACCGCAGGGTTTTCATCCACGTTAACCTTTGCCACCCGCACCTGACCAGCAAACTCCGCAGCGAGTTTATCCAGAACCGGGGCGACTTGGCGGCACGGCCCGCACCATTCCGCCCAGAAGTCCACCACGACGGGCGTCGTGAGCGAATAGTCGATCACGTCTTGCTTGAAGCTCGCATCGGTGACCTTGACGGGCGCTTTGTCCGCAACGGCTTTCTTTGGCGCTTCCGCAGGAGCGGGCGGGGCGGGCGTGCGGGAGAGGAGCAGTTCAGCCAAAAGCGTTGCGTCTGTCGCCCAAGGGCGGCTGCGGCGGCTGATCGTCTCCCCTTTATGCCACCCGATGAGCAGGGGATGCTTGCCGACCTCAAAGCGCTCCAAAAGTTCGGGGGCGCGGCTGGCATCGGCCTTGATCACGCGCAGCCGATGGCCTTGCTCGCGGGCGATCTTGTCTAGCTCGGTGCGCAAATCCGTCCGCAGGGAATCGCCGTTCCAGACCAGCAACAACACGGGCAGATCGGTATCTAAAAGGGCGTCCAACTCTTCGTTGCTCGCCGCAATGAGAGGGGTGTCTGCTTTGATAACCTTCGGTACGCTCACGATGGTTTACTCCACTTATGTTATGCAATGTTCCTGAATTTACTAGACGCAGAATCCATGTCGGGGCCTTACCACACACGGGTAATGCTCACGAATTCTCCCGCTGTACTGCTATTCTTCGCCCAACCGTAGTGTGCGGGAGAGCGAAAGCCCCCGAACGAGTGCAGCGCTTGCCCCTAATACTATCACCAATACCCCCGCAATGATCAGGCCGTATTGGGCGAGGGCCGCACTCTCGGCCTGCACGATGAACGGCGGGGTAATCTGGGCGCCGCTGGCATCTTGAGCTAAGCGCGGTACGACTTGACTGCTCAAGACGGCCCCGAGCACGGCCCCCAACACGCCCGCTACGCCCACCACGAAGAGTTGTTCCAGCAGCAGGCCCCCGACGAGGCGCGGCGCGTCCAACCCGATGGCCCGCAACACGCCGAACTCTGCACGGCGGGCGGCGGCGGTCAGCGCGGCATACGTCAGCAGCCCGACGATGCTCAGGGCGAGGGAGACGATGAAGGCGAGGAACATCAGGCCCAACAAACCCCGACTCAGCGGGTCGGTTTGGAGCGTCTCCAACGTACCGGGCAACGTCTGGACGTTGACCAACGCCGCGCTGCGATCCGACGGGCGAGCCGCCGCAAGGATCGCCGCAATATCGGCACTGGGAGCGACCTTCAGCCACACTTCATCGGGGTAAACCATTCCAGAGGGGCGGCGGTTGAGGGCATACAACAGGCGCTCCCGTTCGACGACGGCGAACGGCGCATACTGCCGATCCGCAACCCACCGCCCATCGCGCCGATAGCTATCGTACAGCGATGGGAAGTACCGCTGATTCACGTCGGCAGTGAGTTGGAAGGTCACCGTTAGGCCGCCCAAATTCCGCACCTGAACGGTCTGACCGGGCAACCACCCCATCTGATCCAGTAACGAGCGGCTGGCGATCATCGGGACGGGCGGCGCTTCAGGATAGTTAAGCAGTAGCCCCAGTTGGGCCGTCTCCGCCGTCTGATCCCACATCACGCCGATGCCGATCCGCCCCGATTCGGTCAGATTGGGGGTG
>Ga0272446_1006525_pt1 | contig 12118 bp, 13 predicted proteins | sample YNPCB0061_FD_194587 | JGI IMG/M metagenome (GOLD analysis project Ga0272446, IMG submission 194587) | Hot spring microbial mat communities from Yellowstone National Park, WY, United States - YNP-CB-006-1 | ecosystem: Environmental > Aquatic > Thermal springs > Hot (42-90C) > Sediment | place... | reverse complement strand
GCGGTGCGCGCCGTGATCGTCGCCATCGACAGCCCGGGCGGGACCATGGCGGGGGGCGAGGCGCTGCACGCCGCGCTCAGCCGCCTTGCCGAGCGCAAGCCGGTGGTGGCGGTGATGGGCGCGACCGCCGCCTCGGCCGGCTACATGGCGGCGCTGCCCGCCGCGCGGGTCTTCGCGCGGGAGGCGACGGTCACCGGCTCGATCGGCGTGCTGATGCAGTCCTTCGACCTCTCGGAACTGCTGGAGCGCGCGGGGATCCGGCCGCAGCTCCTCGCCTCCGGCCCGCTCAAGGACCAGCCGAGCCTGTTCCGGCCGCTGAGCGAGGAGGGGCGCGCCGCGCTCGAGCGCGTGCTCGCCGACCTCCATGCCCAGTTCGTCGCCATGGTCGCCGCGGGGCGCAGGCTCGATCCGGCGCGCGCGCGGGAACTCGCCGATGGGCGGGTCTTCACCGGGCGGCAGGCGCTCGCGGCCGGGCTCGTGGATGCGATCGGGGGGGAGCGGGAGGCGCGCGCCTGGCTCGCGGCCGAGCGCGCCGTGCCCGAAAGCCTGCCGGTGCGCGACATCATCACCCGCAGCACGGCCGAGAGGCTGCTCTCCCAGGCGACGGAGAGCGTCATGAAAAGCCTTTTGTCGGAATGGCTTGGCGTTGACGCCCCCCGCGCCGTTTGGCAGCCTTCGCACTAGGCGCGCCCCCCGGGGCGGCGCCTGCACGGCCCGAGGGAAGGTGCCGCGCGTGTCGCCGGCCGCGCGAGGGGAAGGCAAGCGATGACGAAGTCCGAGCTGATCGCGCATCTGGCGGCGGCCAACCCGCATCTGCGCCAGCCGGATGTCGAGCTGATCGTGGCCACCATCTTCGGCGAGATCACCGCCGCCCTCGCGCGCGGCGACCGGGTCGAGCTGCGCGGCTTCGGCGCCTTCTCGACCAGGGCGCGCGAGCCGCGCACGGGGCGCAACCCGCGCACCGGCGAGGCCGTCGCGGTGACGGCGAAGGCCGTGCCCTATTTCAAGCCGGGCAAGGAGCTGCGCGAGCGCATCAACCGCTCCGCCCCGGCGCCGGCGCGGGCGCCGGCGCGCGCCAGCTCGGCCGCCTGAAGGCCGGCGGGATGCGCTGGATCCTGTTCCTGCCGCTTGCGGGGCTCGTGGTGCTGTTCGCCCTGTCGAACCGGCAGCCGGTGGAGCTCAGGCTCTGGCCGCTCGACCTCGTCTGGCAGGCGCCGCTCGCCCTCGTCGTGCTGGGCGCGGCGGCGCTCGCCTTCCTGCTCGGGGCGGGCATCGTCTGGGTCGCCGACCTGCCGGCGCGCGGGCGGTCGCGCGCGGCTGCGCGGCGCGCGGCCGCGCTCGAGCGGGAACTCAACGGGCTGCGCGCGCGCGAACGCGCCCACGCCGCCGACCGGCTGGCGGGGCGGGCGACGTGATCGCCCGGCCGCGGGGGGCGGCGGCGCGCATCATCCCCGCCCTCGACACCGGCGACCCGGCGCGGGCCGAGGCGCTGGCCGCGGCGCTCGCGCCGCACTGCGGCGTGCTCAAGGTCGGGCTCGAACTCTTCTGCGCGGCGGGGCCGGCGGTGGTGGCGGCCATGCGCCGGCACGCGCCGGTCTTCCTCGACCTCAAGCTGCACGACATCCCGAACACGGTGGCCAGCGCGCTCTCCTCCCTGCTGGCGCTGCGCCCGGCGATGGTCACCCTGCATGCGGGCGGCGGCCCGGCGATGCTGGCCGCGGCGCGGGCGGCGGCGGAAAGGGCCGGGGCGGAGCGGCCGCTGCTGCTCGCCGTGACCGTGCTGACCAGCATGGACGATGCGGCGCTGGCCGCGACCGGCGTGGCGGGCACCGCCGCCGAGCAGGTGCTGCGGCTGGCGCGCATGGCCCTCGGGGCGGGCGCGGACGGGCTGGTGTGCAGCCCGCGGGAGGTGGCGCTGCTGCGCGCCGAACTCGGCCCCGGCCCGGCGCTGGTGGTGCCCGGCGTGCGCCCGCCCGGCAGCGCGGCGGGCGACCAGGCGCGCACCGCGACGCCGGCGGAAGCCGTGGCCGCCGGGGCGGACTGGATCGTGCTCGGCCGGCCCATCACCGGCGCGCCGGACCCGGCCGCGGCGGCCGTCGCCATCGCCGCCGGCCTGCCCGGCTGAGGGCCATGACGGTGGAGGTGAAGATCTGCGGCATCACCGATGCCGAGGGCATGGACGCGGCGGTCGCGGCGGGGGCCGACCTCGTCGGCTTCGTCTTCTTCCCGCCCTCCCCGCGGGCGGTCACGCCGGCGCGGGCGGCCGCCCTCTCCGCGCGCCATGCCGGCGGGCCGGTGCGCGTCGGACTCTTCGTGGACCCGGCGGATGAGGACATCGCCGCCGCCCTCGCCGCGCTGCCGCTCGGCCTGATCCAGCTGCACGGGGAGGAGACCCCCGCCCGCGCCGCCGCCATCCGCGCCCGCTTCGGGGTGGCGGTGATGAAGGCGCTCGGCGTGGCGGAGGAGGCCGACGTCGCCCCGGTCGCCGCCTTCGCCCCCGTGGTGGACCGCTTCCTCTTCGACGCCCGCCCGCCGCCCGGCGGGCCGCTGCCCGGCGGCAACGCCCGGCCCTTCGAATGGCGGCTGCTGGCCGGGCGCGCCCTGCCCCGGCCCTGGCTTCTGGCCGGCGGGCTGACGCCAGGCAATGTGGCCGAGGCCATCCGCATCGCCGGCGCGCCGGGGGTGGATGTCTCCTCGGGCGTGGAGCGCGCCCGCGGCGTGAAGGACGCCGCCCTGATCCGCGCCTTCGTCGCCGCCGCCAAGGGGCGCTGAGGCGGCCGGGGGCACCGCGCACGCCGGCCCCGGCCCGCGGGGCGCGGCGCGCGCGAGGATCCGCCCGCCGGGATCGCCCGCCTGGGATAGGATGGCCCGCCCCACCCCCGGCCCGCGGCGGCGCCATGCCGGGCGGCCGGGGCGCCCGCCGAGACGGAGGACCGCCCGATGCGCCTTCTGCCCTTCGCCCTCATCCTGCTGCTCGCGGCCTGCGGGGGCGGCGGGCCACGCCCCGAGCCCTTCACCTTCACCGGCTCGGGCGGCCAGACGCTGGGGGCGGAACTCCACCTGCCGGAGGGCGGCGCGCGCGTGCCGCTGGTGATCCTCTCCCACGATGTGCGCGGCAAGCGGGACGCGCATCTGGCGGACTACGTCGCCGCGCTCAAGGGCCTCGGCGCGGCGGTGCTGGTGCTCGACCACTACGGCTCGCGCGGCATCGACCCCGCGGGGCCGCCGGCGGGCCGCGCCTTCGTCACGGCGCTCGACTTCGCCCTCGACGCCCTTGGCGCGCTCGACCGCGCGGCGGAGCACCCGCGCCTCGACGCCCGCCGCGCCGGACTCGTCGGCTTCGGGGAGGGGGGCGGGGGCGGGGCGCTGCTCGCCGCGCTCGCCTGGACGCAGCAGGGCCGGCCGGCGGGGGCGGCACGCTTCCTCGCGGTCGCGGCGGTGGCGCCGGAATGCGCCTATCGCCCCGGCAACCGCGACAGCGGGCGGCGGCCGATCCGCATCATCGTGGGCGACCGCGACAACCGCACCGGCCGGGCCGCCTGCGAGGACTTCGCCGCCTTCCTCCGCGCCGCGGGGGGCGAGGTGACGGTCAGCGTCTACCGCAATGCCCGGCACGGCTTCGACGACCCGCCCGGCCCCCTGCGGGCCGACCCCGCGGGGGAGAACATCACCCGCTGCGTCTGGCAGCAGGGGCCGGACGGGCTGTGGCGCGAGCGCGCCTCGGGGATCGGCGGCGTCTCCCTCTTCCGCATCGGCGCCACCGAGGAGACGCTGGCCGCCTGGCGGCGGAGCCGCGAGGCGTGCCGCAGCCTCGGCACCGAGACCCAGGGCGAGGCGGCGCTGCGCGGGCGCGCGGTGGGCGAGGTGGCGGGGCACATGCGCCAGCACGTCGTCGAGGCGCGGGCGCGGTAGCGGCCCCCAAGGCCGCGCCGCGGCCTATGGCCCGGGGGCGGGGGTTCCGCTAAACGATCCCCTTCCCGGGACGGCCGAGAGAGCACCTTGAACACGCCCCTGCCCAACTCCTACCGCCAGGGCCCCGATGCGCGCGGGCGCTTCGGCCCCTTCGGCGGCCGCTTCGTCGCCGAAACCCTGATGCCGCTGATCCTCGAGGTCGAGCGCGCCTACGAGGCGGCGAAGAAGGACCCCGCCTTCCAGGCCGAATGGCGGCGGCTGCTGACCCATTACGTCGGCCGCCCCTCCCCCCTCTGGTTCGCCGAGCGGCTGACCACCCATCTGCGCGCCGGCGCCGCGCCGGGCATGGGGGCCAAGGTCTATTTCAAGCGCGACGAGCTCAACCACACCGGCGCGCACAAGATCAATGCCGTGCTCGGGCAGATCCTGCTCGCGCGGCGCATGGGCAAGGGGCGCATCATCGCCGAGACGGGGGCGGGCCAGCACGGGGTTGCCACCGCCACCGCGTGCGCGCTCTTCGGCCTGCCCTGCACGGTCTTCATGGGCGCCACCGATGTCGAGCGCCAGCAGCCCAACGTCTTCCGCATGAAGCTCCTGGGGGCGGAGGTGGTGCCCGTGACCTCCGGCGCGGCGACGCTGAAGGACGCGATGAACGAGGCGCTGCGCCACTGGGTCGCGAATGTCCACGACACCTACTACTGCATCGGCACGGTGGCCGGGCCGCACCCCTATCCGGTGATGGTGCGCGACTTCCAGTCGGTGATCGGGGAGGAGACGCGCGCGCAGATCCTCGCGGCCGAGGGCCGGCTGCCGGATGCCCTGGTCGCCGCCATCGGCGGCGGCTCCAACGCGATGGGGCTGTTCTTCCCCTTCCTCGACGATGCATCGGTCTCGATGTACGGCGTCGAGGCGGCGGGCAAGGGCGTGGACACCGCGGAACACGCCGCGTCCCTGACCAGGGGCCGCCCCGGCGTGCTGCACGGCAACCGCACCTACCTGCTGCAGGACGAGGCCGGCCAGATCCTCGAGGCGCACAGCATCAGCGCCGGCCTCGACTATCCGGGCGTCGGCCCCGAGCATTCCTGGCTGCACGAGATCGGCCGCGTCACCTACGTGCACGCCACCGACGACGAGGCGCTGGCCGCCTTCCAGCTCTGCTCGCGGCTCGAAGGCATCATCCCCGCGCTCGAGCCGGCGCATGCGCTGGCGCATGTGCTGCGCCTCGCGCCGAGCCTGCCGGCGGAGAAGATCATCGTGATGAACCTCTGCGGCCGCGGCGACAAGGACATCTTCACGGTCGCCCGCCACCTGGGGGCGGCGCTGTGAGCCGCATCGCCGCGCGCTTCGCCGCGCTGAGGAAGGAGGGGCGCGGGGCCCTCATCCCCTTCCTCGAAGCCTACGACCCCGACCCCGCCACCTCCATGGCGCTCCTGCGCGGCTTTCCCGGCGCGGGGGCGGACCTGATCGAGATCGGCGTGCCCTTCACCGACCCCATGGCCGACGGCCCGACCATCCAGCGCGCCGGCCAGCGCGCGCTGAAGGCCGGGGCGACGCTCGCCGGCGCGCTCGCGATGGTGCGCGACTTCCGGCGCGAGGACGACGCCACGCCGGTGATCCTGATGGGCTACTACAACCCCATCCTCTCCTACGGCGTCGAGCGCTTCTGCACCGATGCCGCGGCTTCGGGCGTGGACGGGCTGATCGTGGTGGACGTGCCGCCCGAGGAGGCGGACGAGATCGAGCCGGCGGCACGGGCGAACGGGCTCGACCTCATTCGCCTCGTCGCCCCGACGACCGACGAGGCGCGCCTGCCGCGCATCCTCGCCGCGACCACGGGCTTCGTCTACTACGTCGCCATCACCGGCATCACCGGCACGCGCTCCGCCACCACCGAGGCGCTGGCCGCGGCCATTCCGCGCATCCGGGCGCACACCGCGCTGCCCATCGCCATCGGCTTCGGCGTGCGCACGCCGGAACAGGCGGCGGAGGCCGCGCGCATCGCCGATGGCGCCGTCGTCGCCTCGGCGCTGATCGACACGCTGGCCGCGAACCTGGACGAACACGGCCGTGCCAGGCCGGAGGCGGTGCGCCGCGTGCTCGACCAGGTCCGCGCGCTGGCCGAGGCGGTGCGCGGGGCCCGGCAGGCGGTCTGAGGCCGCGCGGCGGGACGGACGATTGACGCGCCGCGGGGGCACGGGGAGAAAGGCGGCAAGGCGCCCCGACGGCGCCGCCGAAAGGGAGACCCCGCCATGCCCACCCGCCGTTCCCTTGCCGCGCTTGCCGCCCTGCCGCTGCTGCCGGGCCTCGCGCGGGCGCAGGCCTTCCCCGCGCGGGAGCTGACCGGGATCATCATGTGGGGGGCGGGCGGAGCGACCGATGTCGTCGCCCGCGCCCTCACGCCCATCGCCGAACGCGCGCTCGGCCAGTCCATCGTGCTGCAGAACCGCCCGGGGGGCGCGGGCGCGATCTCGGTGCAGGCGGTCGCAAGCGCGCCGGCGGACGGCCACACGCTGCTCTACGGGGCGGAGAACCCGCAGCTGCACAAGGTCCTCGGCCTCGGCAGCCGCGACTATGCCGACTTCTACACGGTCAACCTGACGGCCCGCGGCGTCGCGGTGGTGGTGGCGAACAGGGACAAGCCCTGGGCCTCGATGAAGGACGTGGTCGAGGAGGCGCAGCGCAACCCCGGCCGGCTGCGCATGGGCGCGACCGGTCCCGGCGGCCTGCCGCATGTGGTGGGCGCGATGATCAACACCGTGACGCAGATGCGCGTCATCCAGGTGCCCTTCGACGGCGAGGGTCCGGGCCTGACCGCGCTGCAGGGGGGGCATGTGGACTTCATGCCCGTGGGCCTTGGCGCCGCCGCCGAGCACATCCGCGCCGGGCGCGTGAAGCCGCTCGCGGTCGTCAACACCGAGGCCGTGCCGACGCTGCCCGATGTCGCGCCGATCACCGCCGACCTGCCGGGCATGGCGCGGCTGCTGCCCTGGGGGCCCTTCTACGGCGTGTGGGTGCGGCGCGAGGTGCCCGAGGCCGCGCGCGCGCGCCTTGTGGTCGCCTTCCGCGAGGCGGCGGCGAGCGAGGCCTTCACGACGCTGATGCGCAACGCCGGCAACATCCTGATGAACATCAGCGGGGAGGAGGCCGACGCCTTCCTCCGCCGCTGGCAGTCGGTGACGGCCTGGACGCTGCAGGAGGCCGGCGCCGCCCGCCGCAGCCCCGAGGAATTCGGCATTCCGCGCCCGTGACGGCAAGGGCGGTGCGCCACGCGCCCGGGGAGGCGGCCTTCTGCTGGGCGATGGTGCTGCTTGGCGCCGTCGTCACCTGGCAGGCGGGCGGCATCGGCGCCTTCGACAGCCCCTCGGCGGCGGGCGTCCTCCCGCTCGCGGCCGGGGGGACGATGACGGCGGCGGCGCTCGTCGCGGCCATCGGCGCGACGCGGCGGGGCACGCCCGGGCAGGGCGCCGTCCTGCCCGGCGATGTCGGGGCGGTCGGCGCGCTGGTGCTCGCCTACATGGCGGGGCTCGAGGCGCTCGGCTTCGTCGCCGCCTCGCTGGCCTTCCTCACCCTCGCCATCGCCTGGCTCCAGCGCGGGCGCGTCCTGCGCGCGGCGGCGGTCGCGGCGGTGACGGTGGCGGCGGTGTGGGTGGTCTTCCGCCTGGTCTTCCGGGTGGTGCTGCCACCGGGCTGGATATTTGGATGATGGCGTCGGCCAAGCGCGGGGGGAGAAGGGAACGTCTCCCGCCGATCCCCCCTCGCCCTTTTCCGGCCCCCGGGCGCCGCCGGCGGAGCCGCGCCGCCGCGGGAGGCGGAGGGGAGGAGGGGCGGCGCCGCGCCCCTGCGCCATTGCTCCGATGAGCGAGGCGCTCGCCCATGTCCTGCTCTCCTGGACCGATCCCGCGCTGCTCGCCCTGACCGCGGCGGGCACCTTCGCCGGCATCTACATCGGCGCGGTCCCGGGCCTGTCGGTGACGATGGCGGTCGCCATCCTGATCTCCTTCACCTTCACCTGGTCGGTGAACCCGGCGCTGGCGCTGATCGCCGGCGTCTACACGGGCGGGGTCTATGGCGGCAGCCGCTCCGCCGTGCTGCTCAACATCCCCGGCGCGCCGGCGGCGATCGCCACCGCGCTCGACGGCTACCCGATGGCGCGGCGGGGCGAGGCGGGACGGGCCATCGGGCTGGCGACGGTGATGAGCGTGTTCGGCGGCTTCGTCGGCATCGCCGCGCTGGCGCTGGCCGCGCCGGCCATCTCGGACATCGCGCTCGCGGTCGCGCCGCGGGACTATCTGCTGCTGGCGCTGCTCGGCCTGCTGCTGGTGGGCAGCCTGTCCGGGGAATCCCTGGCCAAGGGCCTGTTCTGCGGGGCGCTCGGGGTGGCCCTCGGCCTGGTCGGCCTCGACCAGATGACGGCGGAGCCGCGCTTCACCTTCGGCAGCACCGCGCTGCTCGGCGGCATTCCCTATGTGGCGGCGATGATCGGCTTCTTCGGCGTGAGCGAGGCGCTGTTCCAGCTGCGCCGGCCCGACCTGCCGCCGGTCCGCCAGCGGGTGGAGCGCATCGTGCCGCCCTGGGGCGCGATCCGGCGGCACGCGCCGCTCGCGCTGCGCTCCTCCCTCATCGGCGTCGTCGTCGGCGCGCTGCCGGGCACGGGGGGGGACATCGCCGCGCTGCTCGCCTATGACGCCGCGCGGCGGAGCGTGAAGACCCCGACCCATCCCTTCGGCGAGGGGGCCGAGGAGGGCGTGGTCGCCCCCGAATCGGCGAACAACGCCGCCGTGGGCGGGGCCTACATCCCCATGCTCACCCTCGGCATCCCGGGCGATGCGGTCACCGCGGTGATCATCGGCGCGCTCTTCATCCACGGCCTCAAGCCCGGGCCCATGCTGCTCATCGAGACGCCGCACCTGTTCTGGTTCACCGTCGGCAACCTGACGCTCGCCAACCTCTTCCTGCTGGTGTTCGGGCTTTCGGGCGTCCGCCTCTTCGCCCGGCTGGCCGAGGCGCCGCGCGCGCTGCTCGCCCCCGTGATCCTGGTGCTGTCGGTGGTCGGCACCTTCGCCATCCAGAACAGCGCCACCGACGTGCTGTGGATGCTCGGCTTCGGCCTCTTCGGCTATTTCCTGAAGATCTACGGCTTCGAGGTGGGGCCGGTGGTGCTCGGCATGATCCTCGGGCCGCTGATGGACGCCTCCTACCGCCGGGCGATGATCTCGGCCGCCGACGATCCGCTCGCGTTCCTCGTCGGCTTCGGGGAGTCCTGGATCTCGGCGGGGCTCGCGGCCTTCTGCCTCGCGGTGCTGGCGCGGGCGGCATGGCGCGCCTTCCGGCGGGCGCGGGGCGGGGCGGGGGCTACCGCCGGCGGGGGATGAAGGGGGCGTCGCGGCCGGCCTCGAGCGCCTCCCACGCGGCGCGGATCGGCGCCGGCCCGTGGCTGCGCTCGAGCCGGCGGAGGACGAAATGCCCCCGCCCGATCTTGCGGAAATGCTCGAGGAAGGCGAGGTTCACCGCCGCCCCCGCCCCCGCGCCCAAGAGCGGCGCCGCCTGCGCCGCGAGCTTGAGCCCGACCGGGCCGGCGAAGCGCGCCGCCACCGCGGCCAAGAAGCCGGGCAGGATGCTGCGCCCGGCCGCGCCCTTCAGCGCCTCGGCCAGGGCGAGGCGGAGGGCGAAATAGCCGCTCTCGGCCGCGTCGTCGCCGGGGCTGCTGCCGCCGAGGGCGAAGACCTTGAGGCACTCCGCCGCCGTGTCCGGGGCGCGCAGATCCTCCCCCTCCTCGGCGGCGATGGTGGCGATCTGGCGCAGCAGGACGGTGGTCGAGACCGGCAGTTCCGCGAGCGTGCCCGGCAGGCCGAAGGCCCCGCCCATCGCGCCCGCGGCGGCGGCGAGGCCGCGATGGAACCAGGCGGAGGCGAGGGGGGCCGGCGTCACATCCGGCCCCGAGGCGAGGGCGGCGGTCATCGCCGCCGACAGCGCGGCGCGCACCGCGCCGTCCAGGCCGCCCTGCAGCAGGGCGGGCAGGCGGGCGCGCAGCGCCTCCACCGGCAGGCCGGCGAGGGTGGCGAGGCGGGCGGCGAGGGAGGGGGTGTCCAGCGCCGCGAAGGCGGCGCGGAGGTCGCGCTCCGCCTCGGGCGGCAGGGCGCCGGCGATGGTCAGGCTCATCGCGGGCGCCCCCCCAAGAGCCTAGAGGATGAAGCGCGAGAGGTCGGCGCTGCCGGCGAGCGGGGCGACGCGCTCGCGCACCAGCGCCGCATCCACGCGGATCGTCTCCCCCGCACGGTCGGAGGCGGTGAAGGAGATCTCCTCGAGCAGCCGCTCGAGCACGGTGGCGAGCCGCCGCGCGCCGATGTTCTCGACGCTGGCGTTGATCTCGGCGGCGAGGTCGGCGAGCGCCTCCACCGCATCCTCGGTGAAGTCGAGCGTGACGCCCTCGGTGGCGAGCAGCGCCTTGTACTGCTTGAGCAGCGAATGCTCCGGCTCGGTCAGGATGCGGCGGAAATCCTCCCGCGTCAGGGCCGAGAGCTCGACGCGGATGGGCAGCCGCCCCTGCAGTTCCGGCAGCAGGTCGGACGGCTTGGCGAGGTGGAAGGCGCCGGAGGCGATGAAGAGGATGTGGTCGGTCTTCACCGGCCCGTGCTTGGTGGTGACGGTGGTGCCCTCGATCAGCGGCAGCAGGTCGCGCTGCACGCCCTCGCGGCTGACGTCGCCGCCGCGGAAGCCGCCTTCGGAGGTGCGGGCGCAGACCTTGTCGATCTCGTCGAGGAAGACGATGCCGTTGTTCTCGGCATGGGCCACGGCGTCGCGCACCAGCGCCTCCTGGTCGAGCAGCTTGTCCGCCTCCTCGCGCGTCAGCGCGGTGCGGGCCTCGGCCACCGTCATCTTGCGCGGCTTCTGGCGGGCGCCGAACATGCGGCCGAGCATCTCCTGCATGTTCTGGATCTGGATGCCCTGGCTGCCGGGCAGGTCGATCATGCCGATGGGCAGGCCCGGGCCGGGCTCGCTCACCTGCACCTCGACCTCGCGGCCCTCGAGCTGGCCCTCGCGCAGCAGGCGGCGGAACTTCATCCGCGTCTCGCCGGAGGCGCCCTCGCCGACGAGCGCGCTCAGCAGCCGTTCCTCGGCGGCGAGTTCGGCCTTGGCCTGCACGCCGCGCCGGGCCTGCTCGCGGAGCATGGTGATCGAGGCCTCGACGAGGTCGCGCACGATCGAATCCACGTCGCGGCCGACATAGCCGACCTCGGTGAACTTGGTCGCCTCCACCTTGAGGAAGGGGGCGTTGGCGAGCTTGGCGAGGCGGCGGGCGATCTCGGTCTTGCCGCAGCCGGTCGGGCCGATCATCAGGATGTTCTTGGGCACCACCTCCTCGCGGATGCCCTCGGGCAGTTGCTGGCGGCGCCAGCGGTTGCGCAGCGCGATGGCGACGGCGCGCTTGGCGTCCTGCTGGCCGACGATGTGGCGGTCGAGCTCCGAGACGATCTCGCGGGGTGAGAGGTTGACCGCCTCGCTCATGCCTCGATCGTCTCCAGCACGATGTTGCCGTTGGTGTAGACGCAGATGTCGGCGGCGATCCTGAGCGCGCGGCGGCAGATCTCCTCGGCGTTGAGGCCCTCCACCGGCAGCAGCGCGCGCGCCGCGGCAAGCGCGTAGTTGCCGCCCGAGCCGATGCCGATGACCGCATCCTCCGGCTCGAGCACGTCGCCCTGGCCGGTGACGAGGAGGGAGCGGCGGGCGTCGGCGACGGCGAGCAGGGCCTCGAGCCGGCGCAGGTAGCGGTCGGTGCGCCAGTCCTTGGCGAGGTCGACGCAGGCGCGTTCGAGCTGGTCGGGGAAGCGCTCGAGCTTGGCCTCGAGCCGTTCGAGCAGGGTGAAGGCGTCGGCGGTGGCGCCGGCGAAGCCGGCGAGCACCCTGCCCTGGGCGATGCGGCGGACCTTGCGGGCATTGCCCTTGACCACCGTGGCCCCGAGCGAGACCTGGCCGTCGCCGGCCATGGCGACGCGCCCGCCCTTGCGCACGCAGAGGATGGTGGTGCCGTGCCACCCGAGGGGATCGTGTTGTGGGGAGTTCATGACCGCCCGAATGTGGGCGGCATCGGCCCGGGACTCAACGGGGGCGCTCGCCCCCCGGGGCGAGGCCGTGGCGGGCGAGGAAATCGGCGAGGCTCATGCGCCGCGCCGCGGTCAGGCAGGGCTGGCCGCCGACCTCGCGGAAC
>Ga0272446_1006524_pt1 | contig 12119 bp, 7 predicted proteins | sample YNPCB0061_FD_194587 | JGI IMG/M metagenome (GOLD analysis project Ga0272446, IMG submission 194587) | Hot spring microbial mat communities from Yellowstone National Park, WY, United States - YNP-CB-006-1 | ecosystem: Environmental > Aquatic > Thermal springs > Hot (42-90C) > Sediment | place... | reverse complement strand
ATCAAATGGAATCCTTATTTATTTTATGATGCAGGATATATTACAAACATTGTGAGTAATAGCACTATGGTCTTTAACAGTATGCCTAATACGCGTGTATTGCAAGATGCAGGGCTGGGGGTTGCTTTTACGCTTCCTCCACCAAGGGGGTATCAGTCTGCGCCTTTTGTATTGAGAGTGGATATGCCTGTATGGCTTTCTCACGTACCTGCGGGGCAAAATCCCGTACAGTTTAGATGGGTGATAGGTATAGGAAGATGTTTTTAATTTATCTTCGCTCTTATTGAGTTTTAGGGAAAAATTTTTAACTGATATTCTGTACCAAAAATTTTTTGGGCGTGTCCCCTGCGCTTGCGCTTCGGGGTCGGGCTATACGCTGGTAGAGACGCGGCATGCCACGCCTGTACTTCATTCGCTACGCTCATTGCGGGCTTTTCACTGCTATCCCTCACGCGGATATGTGCGCATACATATACGCACACGCATACGCGTTAGGCATGCGGAGGGCATGCGTGCTTGCACGCATGGTGCGTTGCACCGAAGCGCTAGCGTAGCCCGTAGCACGCCGACTGCGCAGCAGGAACGCCCAAATAAAACATTCATAAATAATGTCTTGATGCATCACCACTAAAAGTGGAATAGAGCGTTATTTTTTTACCTAAAACGTCATACAATTCCAATACTCCTGTACTTTGAACAGGACTCTACACAGTAATTATGAGGTTATCATTGCTATTGGCAGGATTAGAATATATATTTTAAAGATTAAATTTTCAGTACTTAATACTTAATGTGACCAACTATCTTATAAAAAAGTAGGTAGTGATTTTTTTATTCATTTGAATACAATACACTGCAATCTATCTTTTTTATTCTGAAAAGTATATAGTATTTCAGCCTGATAAGCGTCAAAAGACAGCGTATCGGAAGGATATATCAAAAAACGAAGACGATTTCGCTTGCAAAAATCTATTATCTGCTTTTGCAAATCAGGAGTACTCTGCGGTTGAAACAACAAACTTTTTTGCATCATGTATGCGGTAAGGGTATCCAAAGTGGATTTCCGTGTAATGCCGTCAACAGGAATTGGTTTTGCCAATAATGAAACAATTTTACAGTCTTTGTTTTGCCAGCAAAAAACATGCGACTGCTTTACATCATAATACCATAATGCCGCACCTTGTTGCAAGAGATTTTTCTCGTCCAAAAAAGCGTAAACTTCATTTAACCACACATTGTCTATAGCAGTCCGCTGAAAATCTTTCTTGTAAAGAACAGTTTGTACAAATCCAAATATCATTACAATAAACAACAGGATTTGAAGGTGTTTTTTGGTGCTTTTTACAACAACTTCCCACGAAGATACCCACACAAAAGGTATCCAGAACAAAGTTAAAAACTGATAGCTGTCATACCATCTGTAAAAGATAAAAAATAAACCATAGCCCGTTGTGAAAATAATTACCATCTCTTGAATTTTGCTTTTTTGCTTTACCCAAAAAAACACGGGCAGATAAAAAACAAGAGAAATAAGTATAAAATATCCTTGCATTGTCCAAAATTGGGCGTCAAGTACAGGAAGTACTTCACTCAAAGATATACGAACCACACTTTTTGCCCCTGTAAAAAAGTAAAAACCTGTTATCCAAAGTAGCATAAACAGTAGCATGAGAAATAGTATTCTGTTTTGCTTTTGTATGACTTCTATGCCTGCAAGAACGACAACAACAGGTAAGTTAAGAATAGAAAATATTGGTAAAAGCAATAAAAAAAACACTTTCAGGGATTGATTACTTAACGCATACAAAAAACACAGTATTCCAACTACTACGTATTTGACCGCACCCGTCATACTGCAATACCGTGTAAAATCAAAATGGGGGTCAAAACGGGGTAGTGAGATATTCAGCCAGCCCTGAAACAAAATAAAACCACAAGCTAAGACTATCCAGTAAAAAGTTATTTTTTTACCTTGTTGTTCAACCATTGCCAGCAAACCTGTTATGAGAGTGGTTTGTAATAAAGGAAGCAGAATACTCTGCCAAGTCCACACTTTTTGCGTATGCCATAATGCCTGTATGCCCGCATGCAACCAGATTTCCGCATAATGATACGGAAAAGTGTATGTGCTGTTTTGCCAGTAATAATAGGTTTCTACCCCTGTTTTTTGAACCTGCTGACTGATTTCAATGCTGTGAAGAGTATCAAAATGAGAGAGGTAAAGTGCCTTTCCGTCAAGAGAAATGGTATACAAATTCAGAACAGATGTCCAAAACCATATCATTGTAAGAATAAGGGTATATTGAACAACAACTTTCCACGAGTATGTATAGTCTTTTTCAACAGGAATAACATTTTTTTTATATCGCACAAACAACAGTAATATCAAGGGAATTGTACCTAACATAACCGTTTTACCTTGTGTAAAAAAAAGTGCAGAAACAAGCACCCACACATACATACCCGTACACAAGGCGTAGAACAGCATTTTGAATATACTCTGAACTTTTATCTTTAACAAATGTATTATCAGTATGCCTGTACTTAATATCAAAAACATCTGAATAAAACCTGTTCCACTATATAAAACTGCCTTATGCCAATACATTTACTATAATCTCAAAGTAAAACAAGTCATTTTTTAACAAATAAAAAAGTATTCGCTTATCCCTGAAAAATATTTTGACTATCTTTGAACAGTATTTTCTGCTTTTCCACAATTATATCAAGCGCTAAGAAAAAACAAAAACACCAAGTTGTAAAAATTATTCAATAAGTTTAAGAAAAAATTTGCAATTTTTGAGAATAGTTGTAATTTTGTAAATCATATCAAAAACCTATGAAAACAGTATTTTCTTTTATCCTTACCTCATTGTTTTGTTTAACCATTGGTATAGCGCAAACTCCCAGTCCCAAACAGGCTATGGCGGCTTATGAACAAGCCGAATACGAAGAATGCGTACAAATGGTGGGAAAAGTATTAAAAAAAGCGGGAGGTAGCGAAAGGGTAAAGTTATTATTGTATCGTGCTGATGCGTATTACCAACTTAGCAAAGATTCTAAAATGGCTGAAAAATACCCTAATGCCATAGAACTTGCTACCAAAGATGCTATGACGGCTACCCGTTCTGCATCACCGAAGGACAAAAATATAAAAAAATTCCGCCCTTTTTTGGATACTATCAGCAGTATTACTATCCGCAAAGGCTTGGAACTCTACAACCAGAAAAAATACAGTGAAGCAAAACCTATTTTTTTGCAGGCAGGTAAAATAGACCCTAATGGTATGGGGTATTATTACGCAGGTAAATGTGCCTTGAATAATAATGAAAAAGACTATGTAAGCAGTTTTACCCCCATTGCGGAATCTCAATATGCGGATTTCAAAAGTAAAAAGCCAAAATTCAAAGACAGATACAATGCAGAAGTTTTTGTAGAACTTATCCGTTATTATGCCTCAGTAAATAATTATCTTAAAGCACAGGAACTCCTTGGACAAGCGTCTGAAATGTTTCCTGCTGACGGTAAAGTAAGAGAACTTAAAATGACTCCTATCATGCAAACGACCAAGAAAAAAGACCCTAAAACCAAAAAACTTAAATTCTTCTATGAACCTTACACCACAGAACAAACCACTTTTGCGGATTCTTTAATCAATGCGCATAAGTCTGTTATCGATGCTTTAGCTACCGAAGTGAACAAAAAACGCCCCGCACCTGCAAATATTAGTACAGAACTTTCACGCGCAGCTGTGCTGCACGCATGGGATATGCGAACTATCAATTATTTTTCTGATGCAGGCGTTAATAAATCTGATGCTACTAAACGTGCTAAACAAGCAGGATATGATGGAAAATGTGTGGAATGTATTTATATCGGTACAAAAGACCCCGCGGAAGTGTTGAATGCATGGATGAAACAGGAAGTAGCCCAAATGAATATCACTAAACCTGACGTAAAACAGATAGGTATAGGCGTTGTCCCCGTTGCACCTCATAATAATATTCCTGAACAAAAAAATGAAGGTTTCTTTTGGGTGATTGTGCTTGGAAATAAGTAAAACTTTTATTGACCAAAATAAACCGTTCCAAAAACTTTGACCACATTTTTTTTCGTATGTAATACAAAACCTTACTGTTATGAGTACTACAACTATTTACAATTCTGTAAGTAATGAAAAATCTGCTTTATGGAAGTCAATGAAATGCTGTTATGGCTTCAAAGTATAGGCATACTGTAAATTATAAGTATTGTTACGCAGTATAAAAAATTTAGGGCGTGTCCTTCACTTCGTTCAGGTCGGGCTATACGCTGGCAGAGACGTGGCATGCCACGTCTGTACTCCACAGGCTAACGCCTGCTGCGGGCTTTCCGCTGTTATCCCTCACGCGTATAGCGCGCGTACATATACGCACACACACATGCGTTAGGCATGCGTAGGGCATGCGTAGCATGGTGCAACGCACCGAAGCGATAGCGTAGCCCGTAGCACGCCGACTGCGCCGCGCAGCAAGCAGGAACGCCCAAAAATAAATTTCTGTAACATCTTAACCTATAGTTATAATAATTTTGCCTTGTGCGCTTCGTAAATATTTTGCTATCTTTGTACTTTATTCTTTTTGTTTAAGAAAAACAATATGTTAAAATATCTTTCTTTTTGCTTCTTGCTGTTTGTTATCGCTTTTCATTCTCATTTTATTGTAGCACAAAACGCAGCGGGACAAACCAAAGCCATTACTACTGCTGTACCGTTTTTACTCATTACTCCCGATTCTCAATCAGGTGGTTTGGGAGATGCAGGTGTAGCCTTAACCAACAATAGCAATGCTACCCACTGGAATCCTGCGGCATTAAGTTTTATGAATAAAAAATTCGGTGCAGGCATCTCTTATACCCCATGGCTTACCCAACTCGGTGTAAAAGATATTAGTTTATCCTATCTGTCGGGTTTCTACAATATGGGTGAAGATGGTGCTATCGGAGGTTCTTTGCGTTACTTTACATTGGGGGAAATTATTTTTACCAACGAACAAGGACAGGAAATAGGAAGATTTAATGCTAATGAATTTGCTATTGATGCAAGTTATAGCCGCAAACTGTCTGAAAGTTTTTCGCTTGCTTTAGGAGCAAGATTCATTTATTCCAACCTTGCCGCAGGTTTCACCGTAGGAGGAACAAATACAGTTATTAGACCGGGAATTGCAGGTGCGGCGGATATTGCAGGTTTATACAACAAAGATTTTACCGTTTCTGATTTACCTATCAATGTAAGGGCAGGGTTTAATATCTCCAATATTGGTTCAAAAATTAAATACACCAACAGCGGCACTGCGGATTTTATTCCTACCAATATGCGTTTGGGATATGCTGTTAAAATTGACGCAGATAATTACAATAGCATTACGTTTACCAATGACTTCAACAAACTTTTAGTACCCAGTGCGGGAGGTGCTTCCAAAGTAGGTTTAATTTCAGGTATGATGCAGTCTTTCAGTGATGCCAAAGGCGGTATGAGTGAAGAAATATCAGAGTTTACTACTTCTGTGGGTATGGAATACTGGTACAACAAACTTTTTGCTGCAAGAGCAGGCTTTTTCTATGAAGACCCCGCCAAAGGTGCAAGAAAATATATGACCTTTGGCTTAGGTATCCGTTACAATGTACTTGGTTTTGATTTTGCCTATTTAGTACCTTTTCAACAAAACCACCCATTGGCAAATACATTGCGTTTTTCTTTACTGTTTGATTTTGAAGCCTTCAAAAATCAATAATACTTGTTTTTATCTTACACCAAAAGCTATAATCACTATGTATATGATACAAAAATTTGTATTTAGTGCAGTTGTTCTTTTTTCTTTTATCCTGACAGTAACCGTATCAGGACAGGCACCCACTACACCTTACAAGTGGCATAATTACGCTACACCCCGTTTTGGGTATCAGATAGAAACATACAAAGACAGAGTTTACATGCGCACCAAACGCGGAATTTACAGCTATCAGCCCAGCACACAACAAGGTAAAATGCTTACCCGTGTAGAAGGATTAAGCAGTGTAGAATATTCGGCTATGGGAATACAAGAAAATGTAGGTGTCCTTGTAGGAAGTCAGGAAGGTTTTATAGATATTATTGACAATGCTGAAGTAAAATATCGGATATTAGACATACAACGAAGTAATTTTACCAATAAAGAAATCACTTGTTTTGCACAATACAATAATTTGTGTTTTATAGGTACAGCTTTTGGGGTTGTAGTCTATAATTTTGAACGATATGAAGTGAAAGAAACCTATACCAAATTGGGAAGTTTTACAAATAATATCAAAGTAAATAGTATAGCTATTGCCAAAGATACCATTTATGTAGGTACGGTTTCGGGATTGGCTTATGCTTCCCTGAACAATCCAAACCTGCTCAACCCTGCTTCATGGTCAAATGCACCTGTGTCATCAGGGATACCTACTGGCGAAATCAAACAAATTGTAAATTTTCATGATACTTTATACACGTATAAAAAAGACAGCCTTTTCTGCAAACCTACTTATACAAGACAATGGACATGGTTAGATACTATACCTAACCTTATCCGCTTACATGTAGTAAATAATGAGATGCTTGCCTTGTTTAGTGCAAGAAATATCATTCGTTATATTAACAAAAATCAAAAAAACACATTAAACTCTACCTATAATCCTATCCCCTTTGCGAGTGATGTTACTTATTGTAGCGGAGATTATTATATCAGTGATATTTATCTTGGTTTATATCGTTTTCCTGAAAATAATGCAATATACAGAATAAACACTAACACCATTGATGCAGGAGATGTCAAACTTTTAGCATGGAAAGACGGTAATCTATGGGTAGGTACAGGTGGATATTCAAATACAAGCATACCTTTATACGGTTCAGAAGGAATATTTCAGTACAATGGGAAACAGTGGACTAATTTTAATAAAGACAATAAGCCCAATCCATTTGCAAATCTATATGATACCTATAAAATTTATGCTCCAAAAGACTATAATGGCATTTTTATCTCTTCTTTTTTCGGACCCACGAAAGAAGCAGGAGGATTGATAGAATACCGAGATAATACATTCTACCACTATAATATTGTACAAGGTCTAGGAAGAAAAAATGTAGGTGCTACCATAGACACCTATGGAAATTTATGGACGGCTTCTTATGCCGTAGTACTCAGTGGCGATAGCAGTGCCGCAGCAGAAGTATGTGTAAGAACAAAAGATAATCAGTGGATTAAATTAAAAGGATTGGCAGGCAATAATGATAATTTTTTTGGCATCATGTCTGATGCTAATGGATATAAATGGTTTATTTTGCGTGCAGACCCAAATAACAATAGCATTCTTGTCTATGACGATAAAGGTACACCTGCAAACTTAACTGATGATCGATTCAGATACTTGAATGTAGAACAGTCAGGTTTAGCTAATAAAAATGTTAAATGCATCGTAGAAGACCTTAATGGTGAAATTTGGATAGGCACAGAACAAGGTATAAGTGTATTTTACAACTCTGCAAACATATTCAATAACAGTACCAAAGCCCAATGCCCCGTAAATAACCAAAGGTGTTTGCTGAACAGCGAAGTGGTGAACTGTATTACTGTAGATGGTTCTAACCGTAAATGGGTAGGTACAACCAACGGGCTTTGGCTGTTCAGCAGTGATGGAACACAGGAAATTTATTATTTCAACAAAGATAATAGTCCTTTATTTTCCAACAATATCTTGGACATTGCTATCAACAACAACACGGGAGAAGTGTATATATCCACAGATTTAGGTTTGCTTTCTTTTATAGGAGACTCTACGTATGCAGAGGTAGACCAAATGGGCGAATTGTTTGTTTATCCTAATCCCTTTAAAACGGGACAACATGAGTATTTAAGTTTGCAAGGCACAGTCCGCGACGCTGATGTCAAAATTATGGATATTAACGGAAAATTAGTCAAGGCAACTACTGCCAATGGTGGTACTGTGGTATGGGATGGTAAAGATAAAACAGGCAATTACGTAAACACGGGTATTTACGTAATTCTTATAGCCGATAAAACGGGTAAAGTTACAGGAGTTACTAAATTTGCTTATATCAGAAACTAATTTGAAAACTATATCAATCTGAAATTTTTACATTTTTATTTGGGCGTGTCCCCTGCGCTATCGCTTCGGGGTCGGGCTATGCGCTGATAGAGACGTGGCATGCGACGCCTGTACTTCATTCGCTACGCGTGCTGCGGGCTTTCCGCTGCTATCCCTCACGCGGATACGCGCGCACCTATACGTACACACACATGCGTTAGGCATGCGGAGGGCATGCGTAGCATGGTGCAACGCACCGAAGCGATAGCGTAGCCCGTAGCACGCCGACTGCGTTGCGAAGCAAGCAGGAACGCCCAAAAATTATTTTATGTAACGTCAGTTATTAAAAAACTAGTGCTAAACAGTTTTACTCGTTACTCGCTGTGATAATAGCACTCTTGCTACCCATAGTTCTGCATTCTAATTGCTTGCCTATAAACCTTTTACCTGATTTGAAAGATGCATTGTAAAATGCTTCATCAAGTTTGGGTTTGGTGGTAATATCTGCATTGTATAAAAGATTCATGATGCTTGCTGTTATACCAGTTGCCAAGTAAGAAATGGGGGTTCTAAACTTACGCTGACGTGCTAAACAATGATTACTCTCGTAGTCATTGAATATCTCTACTGTAATGGATTTGTAGGGTACCAGTTCTCTTACAATATATGTACCCCAACCCAATGCGTTAATACAAGCAATAATACCATGTATCCAATCTTCACGGGATTTTAAGGTGGGTTTTATGAGTGCTTCCCATTCCATAGACGTCATGATACCGCCCATAGTGTTGAAGCCACAAACATGCCCCGCTTCTATGAGTAAATCTTTAGCTATATCAATGCCTTGTTCTCCTACTTCTTTGTATAAATTGTCCATCAGACCAAAAGAGATATTGCAGTAATAATTGGCATAATGCCTTGTCAATAGAACGCCAAAAGCGTCAATTAACCCTGTTTCTGCATTACCCACTAACAGCATTTGCGTAAGGGCTTCTCTGATACCGAGATAATCTACGGGGCTGTTGGCATGATTATGATACGCATAAGGTTCTCCTAAAATTCCTTTACCTGCATAATAATCAGATAAAGGTTTAGCAGGTTGAGGTAATTTAACGATTTCAAACTCTAATACATCATGCCCTTTGGATAAACATTTCTTTTGAGTTACTTGATAAGAAAAAATGGGTTGTTTGTTATAGAAAGCAAACAACGCCCCTATAAATCCCTTTGCAAAATACGATACGCCTTCTTTATCAGGAGAAGGGATAGGATATTTGCTTACATAACCTACGCTGTAATGCTCGTTTTTGCTACTTACCTTGCCTCCATCAACAGAGATGCTGTCTATTTTCAGTTTTCCAAAACCGAATAAAGAGAATGCGTCTAAAAGAGTGTCTATACTGGCATTTTTTTCATTTTGTTTGCCAAAAAGTTCTACAAACTGGTGATACACTACATATTCAGCAGATTGTACGAGTAAAGTATCTACATCAAAGAAGTCTGACGCATCTTTAATGCTATTTTGCAAAAACAAATTATAGTGGTGGCAATGGAATATCATAGGTTCATTACCTACCCAATAGGCATGATAGCCTTTATCATATATAGAAACAAATGGTGAATTATTCGTTTGATTCATAGATTTTATGTAAAAATTAAGTCATAAGAATCTGATTAAACATGAGAAAGTTTATCTACTTGACCAAAAGTAATTTCTTTCTGATATAGTTCCAAAACTAAGAACTGAATTCTATCTTGCAGGTCCGGAGGTATAGTTTCGTTGTCTTGAAAATCTTTCAAAGACCTATTATGGAGTTGTAGCGCATTTTTGAGCGTCCTGAATACAATGCGTTCCCATGCCAAAGGAGGTAACTCCCTTTCACAATATTTTTTGAACTCTGATATAACAGGTGAAACAACTTTGTTCTGCATGGCTTTTTTTTCATCTTCTTCATCTTTTTTCCATGTAAAAATGGAAAAGACATTTTTGAGTTTACTTAACATATTTTTTTTGTATAAATTGATTTCAAGTTATTATGAAGGTTGTTTTTTAGACGCAACAAAGTTAAAAAAAATGTTTTATTAAGTCAGGCACTTTTGTTACAAAATTCTGATAAAAATGCTTCCCACTTATTTTTTATGTGCATGTAGTCCTTTTTACAGGAAAAAAAGATTAGTTTTTCGTTTAATGTGCCTTCAATAGAATAAATGTCTTGATGAGTAATTTTGAAAAACACTTTGGCTTTAGGAGAGAATTGAGAAAAATCCAGTATTTTGAGTTCGCCGAAGGATTTCATTTTTTCCACTAAGTCCATGCTAACTGCGGTATCTAATTCATAAATACCTTTAATTTGATTTTTACAATTTTTACTCTCTGTATACTTAAACAATTTTGAACCCTCCTAACATAATATCATCAGTTTGTTCAGCTGTTCCCATCCATTCAGTACCTTTAGAGAGTAAAAAGTTTTCTATTTCGCTCATATTTTGGTACTGATGTGTAGCTTGTAGCAATAGTTCCTTAAATCGCTTTGTTCCCATAGGTTTCTGAGTAACATCATCAAACTGGTCTTTTACACCGTCACTAAATACCCATACAAAGTCATTGGGTTCTAATAGAATGCTGTGATTAGAAAAATGATGTGATGCCCAAGGTTTTGCAGGATAAATACCTTGTTTTTGTATTTCAATATCTAAAAAATTTTTATCTCTTTGGATAAGTAACGGAAAGTTTGCCGAGCTATATGAAAAAACACGGGTTTGAGGGTAGTATATAGCCCCTATTACATCAATTGAAAAGTCTTTATGGATATTCTCTTCTTGACTGTTATACCTAAGTAACGGTTTTAAGTTTTTGTGTATAATATGAAGTAACTCTTTGGGTTCTGCGACCTCTGCCCAACCTTTGAATACACTTAATTTGCTGGCTATAATAGTAGAAATAATTCCCGCATTGATTCCATGCCCCATTACATCACCCATTAAAAACAAGGTTCTTTCTTTTTCTATGTGAAACCAGTACCAATCCCCGCCAATACCACGCATAGGCACATAGATTAAAAAAGCATTCGGATTTATACGTTTGAATAATTTTGGGTCAGGCAAGATATTTTTAATATATCCTTGCGCGATTTTTAAATCTCGCTTATATGCTTTGAGTAGGTCATTTTCATCAATACTTTGTAGTTTTTTCTCAGCATCTGCGGGTACTAATGCGATAATAAAATTTATTTCACCTTGCGGGGTGGTTTGCATTGCTCCATGAATAGAAACCCACCTTACAATCTCACGGATTTTCAATTTTATAGTTGCCGAAGCTATTTTATTTTCGGATAGGTTGGCTAAAAATTCATCTACTATATTCTCATCATTGTATACACTAAAAAATTCCATTAGATTAATGCCTGTTAATTCTGGTTTAGATATTTGTGCATATTCTATGAAGGCATGGTTAACATCCTTAATGTTAAGATTTTTGTCTGCATAGATGAGCATTCCAACTTTATCTAATAACTGCCATGCTGTTGCATTATTCATATTGTTTTAGTATTATTCAAAAATAAAAAAGTAATGCGAATTTTACAAAAAACATGCCAAAAATATTAAAAAACAAGATAACTGTGAATACATTATTTTTTGGGCGTTCCTGCTTGCTGCGCGGCGCAGTCGGCGTGCTACGGGCTACGCTAGCGCTTCGGTGCTGGTCGCACCATGCGTGCAAGCACGCATGCCCTCCGCATGCCTAACGCAAATACACGCGCATATATGCACTACGCACAAGGTAAATCGTTGTTTTTTTGTACTTTTGTACCATGAAGCCAACCAAATACATTAACCTCTTAACAGATTTTGGTTTCAAACGCATCTTTGCTGATGAACGCAACAAAGATTTGCTTATTCATTTCCTCAACGCTGTCATGCGTTTTCAAGGCATTAAAATCAAAGATATTACCTACAAAAACACAGAGTTTGTTGGCGAATATGAACAAGATAAAAAAATCATTTTGGATTTA
>Ga0272446_1006523_pt1 | contig 12119 bp, 13 predicted proteins | sample YNPCB0061_FD_194587 | JGI IMG/M metagenome (GOLD analysis project Ga0272446, IMG submission 194587) | Hot spring microbial mat communities from Yellowstone National Park, WY, United States - YNP-CB-006-1 | ecosystem: Environmental > Aquatic > Thermal springs > Hot (42-90C) > Sediment | place... | reverse complement strand
GCGGTGCGCGAGGCGGTGCGGCGCGGCTTCCGCGTGACGACGAACACAACGCTGTTCGACGGCGCGGACCCGCGGAGCGTGCGGGCGTTTTTCGACGAAATGATGGATCTGGGCGTCGAAGGCATGATGCTCTCGCCCGGTTACGCCTACCAGAAAGCCCCCAACCAGGAGATGTGGCTGCAGCGCGAGCGCACGCGGCGGCTGTTCCGGCTGATCCTGTCGAACCGCAAGAAGCGCTGGGTGTTCAACCAGTCCGCGTTGTTCATGGAGTTCCTGATGGGGCTGCGCGAGTTCACGTGCACGCCCTGGGGCATGCCGACCTACAATCTGTTCGGCTGGCAGAGGCCCTGTTATGTCCAGCAGGACGGTTATGCGGAGACGTTCCGCGAACTGATCGAAGACACGGACTGGTCGCAATACGGCCCCGAAAGCGGCAATCCGAAATGCGCCAATTGCATGATGCACAGCGGATTCGAGGCGACGGCGGTGCATCACACGTTCTCGGGCTGGCGCGGGCTGGCGGAAACGGTTCGGGCGACATTCTCGCTGTACTCGGATCCGCAAGCGGAAGAGGAACTCGTGAAGCTCGAGCCTGCGCCGCACCCATGGGAGCTGGTGCAGATCGGAGGGAGCAACAGAGAGCGGGCGTCATGAGCACGGCATCTGTGAAGGCGGGATGGCAAGGGCTGGCCTGGAAGGCGGAAAGCGAGGCGGACTTGCGCGAGGGAATCGAGGCGGCGTTCGATTACCGCGGCGACGTGACGCTGCTGTTGAAGAACGGCGCGCGGATCGAGGGATATCTCTTCGACCGCCGTTCGCGGGCGAGCCTTGAGGAAAGCCAGGTGCGCCTGATTCCGGCCGGCGGCACGGAGAAACTCGGATTCCGCTACTCCGACATCGCGGGGATCGAATTCAGCGGGCGCGATATGGCTGCCGGCAAGCGCTGGCAGGACTGGGTGCGGCGCTACGCGGAAAAGAAAGCCGCCGGCGAAAAGAATATTCAACTCGAGCCGGAGAAGCTCGACTGACGCCGGCGCGGCTCGCCGCCGCTACCGGGCGCGCGGGGCGCTGATCAGAGTGACGAAGCTCGTGGCATCCAGGTTGAGCGCGGCTGTGCCCTGATGGACGGGAATGCGTCCGAGCTCCTGCATCGAACGCGACGCATCGGTGATCCAGGCCCGCAGTTCCGTCACAGAATCTGGAAATCCTTCTATAACTGCCTGCCGCGCCGCCCCGCGGTTCACCAGATGGATGGTGAAAACGCCGCCGGCGATATCGCCGAGCGCGGCGGCGGTGACCAGCGGATGGTCCGCCTCCACGGGCAAATGAAAAGAGCGGTGAGGCGTGTCGGCGAGTTGCCGGAGATTCCAGAACCGCTGCGTGGGGCGCAAAGGCCCGTCGTCTCCGGCGATGCCGTTGCCCGCCAGCAGCGAGTAATCCGCGGTGAGCTGCCACTGGAGAATCGAGGCGGGCTGCGCGAGAGCGAGAATGCGCGTGTAGAGGTCGATCTCGTACAACGCGAAAGACGGTTCGAGGAAGATGCGCGAGTAGCGCCACGCCGCGGCATCGGTGCTCCCCTCGCCCACCAGGAGCGGCACGTTGAGCCGGCGCGCGGCGTCCAGCCAGCGCTCCAGGTTTTCCTTCGTGCAGCCGCGCCAGGAATGAAAGCTGACGGCGCCCGCGAACCGCGCCGCCTCCGGGTCTTCGAGCAGCGGGTCCACAAACGCCACGGGGCTGGCGTCCGAGGTGTCGCCCGCCAGCAGCCGCGTGGCCAGGCCATGGCGCGCGAAATACGGACCCAAAGTGCGGATCAGCAGGGCATGCTCGCGCGGCGTCTGGCGGACGTCGATGCCGAGATCGGATTCATTGAAGGAAAACAGGGCCGCCTCCACGCCGAATTCTTCTTTAAGAAACAGAAAATATCCGGTGAGAGAGGCGGAAATGCGCTGCATTTTTTCGGGGTTCAACGGATTGCCACGCGGTCCGTCTTCTTCCGCGGGCCGTTTGATCTCCCCGAGCACGGCCCACGCGGGCGGGAACCAGGCGCTGGCGATGACCGGCAGGCCCATGCGATGCAGGCGCTGCGCCATCAGCATGGCGGCGCGGACGCGCGGATGCAGCCTGCCCGCGCGGGCTTGCGCAAGCGGGTCCGCGGCCTCTTCCGGGTCCCAGAGGCTCCAGGGCATATCGACGCGCGCCCACGCCAGAGGCAGGTTGGCGAGATTGTAATCGATGACGGGCAGGTCGCGCTTTTCATTCTGAATCCGGAAATTGCCGCCGAGGCCATGCCACATCCGCCCGGGTTTCGCCGGATCGAACCGCACGCGGACCGGCCGCACATCGGGGTCGCCGGCGGCCCGGATACGGAAGCTGGCCGAGGCTGATGCGCCGGCAGCCGGGTTGGCCGGCAGGAGGCGGAACATCACTTGCAGATCGTAGCCGCCTTCCCTGCGGTCGTCGCGGATGACGATTTCGACGGGCTCGAGGGACTCGATTTCCAGCGTCCGCGCGGGCGCGGCCAGGCGGATGCCGGAGGCGGTGGCGCGGAGATATTCGTTCTGCTCTTCCGTGAGCGGCTGAAGCGATACCGCCGAGGGAACGCCGGGCGAGGCGCCGAGCAGTTCCGCCTTGCCGCGGGAGAATTCCGTGGCCGGGAGCTGAAGGCAGTAGAACACGCCCTCCACGGCGGCGCCGGCAGCCGTCCCGATTTGCACGCTCACCCGGGCTGCGCCCGGTTCGAGCGCCTCGACCGTGAGGTTGCCCGTGAACCGCCACGCCGCGCCTTCGCGGCGCAAGCGGCGCGGCGGCCGGAATTCTGTGAGGCTGATCTCCACGGCGCTGCCGCGGCGGAGGAACGTGGTTTGCTGCCGCTCCTTCCCCGTGCGGCTCCAGGCGGACCAGCCGGGTTCGACAACGCACAGGCCCGCGTCAAAGCCGTGGAGATGGCCGTTGACACGGATTCCCTCCAGATTGCCCCAGCCCATGACTTCGGGCTGGGCGGCCGCATTCAGCGCCCCGATGGCGGAGAAACTCACAAGGAGAATGGCGCGTCTCATGGCATCAGAAATCTCTGCCGAATATATCATCGAGACTCTGCGCGACAGCGGGGGATGACGCGAGACCAGGAGATGCAGTTTGAAACATGGTTTGATGATTCTGTTGTTGAGCGCCGCCGCGGCGCCCGAGCGCGACCTGCTGGATCTGGTGAACGGGCACCGGCGGGCGGCAGGGCTGGGCGAGCTGGCCTGGCATGACGCTGCCGCGGCCGAAGCGCGCGCTCATTGCGGCCGCGTGCTCGAGGGCAAAACGTCGGGGCCGCACGACGGCTTTGCGGCGCGGGCTGAGCGGCTGCGGCGCGCCGCGGGGGCGAGGCGCGCGGGGGAGAATGTGTTTCTGATGGAGAACGGCCGGTTCCGCGCCGAGCGGGCGATCGAGGCGTGGCTTTCGAGCGACGGCCACCGCCGGACCCTGGAGGGTCCGTTCGATCTGACGGGCGTGGGCGTCGTGACCCGCGGCAGCCGCGCCTGCGCGGCGCAGATTTTCCTGGGCCGCTGAGCGGCGCTCAATACCTCTGCAACAGCTCCAGCAGCTTGCGGTCCAGCTTGTGGCCGTGCCAGTCTTCGTAGTCCGCATCGGCGCGGCCGCTGTCGAGCATGCCGAAAGGCCCGCGGAAATTCCATAGCGCCCAGCCGATGCCGTGGCCCTGGAGGATGTCGAGCACGTCCTCCATCCAGGCGAGGAAAACGGGGTGCGGGGTGCGGTTGTAGCAGCCTGCTTCGCCACAGTGGACGCCGATGCCTCGCCGCGCCAGCTCCCCCCAAGGCGCGTAGAGCTTCTCCAGGTGCTCGCGGCCGAATTCCACCGTGCCGTCTTCCTTGCGCAAGGGCCATTGCGGCTCCGGGAAGTCGAGCTTCCGGTCGACCCACGCGGCGCGGTAGTGCGACACGCGCCCCGGCGTATAGGCATGCACCGACTGCGCCACCCCGGTCCAGATCATTTCATGCACCACCTGGTTGCCGACGCTCAAGCCGTCGATCAGGATCGTGCGCCCGGGGCTGATCGAGCGGATGGCGTTGGCGGCGCGCAGCATGACGCGGACGTAATCCTCCCGGTCCATGTAGCCCTCGCGCGGCGCCGGGGCTTCATTGAGCAGATTGAAGCTGAGCGCATAGTTGGAGATGCCCTGGTAGCGGCGCGCGAAATACGTCCAGTGGTGGACGAACGCCTCCTCGGCGCGCGGGTCCGACCACAGGCTGAAGGGCTCGCGTTCCGCATTGTTGATGCAGTAGCCCGGAGCGCGGTGGAAATTCAGGGAAATATGAAGCCCGTATTTCTGGCCCAGCGTCACCAGGCGGTCCACCGGCTCGAGCGCCGGCTCGCGGATCTGGAATGTCTCATCCGGCGACAGCCGCCGCGCCGTGCGCCAACCGGAATCGATCCAGAACCAGTAATCCATCGGGATGCGCAGGAAATTGAAGCCCCAGTCGCGGATCCAGCGCAATTCGTCTTCTGTGACGGGCTTCGGCGCCGCCTCGGGTTTCAACGGCAAAGCCTGGAAAAGGTCCAGCAGGTTGAAGCCGCGCCATCGCGGCAGCGGGTTCATAGCGGGAGTCTGCGCCAGCGCGGCGGGGGCTGCCGCGGCGGCGCCTGTAAACAATCTGCGGGTGGTCCGGGTCATCTTGCGCCACCATCGGAGAACGAGCATATCGAATCAGCGCCCCATCCAGCCGCCATCCACGACGAGGATGCTGCCGTGGACGTAGTCCGAGGCGCGCGAAGCCAGGAACACGGCTGCGCCCGCCAGATCCGCCGGCTCGCCCCAGCGCCCGGCGGGGATGCGGGCGAGAATGGCCGGGTTGCGCGCGGGGTCGGCGCGCAGCGCCGCGGTGTTGTCCGTGGCGATGTAGCCGGGAGCGATGGCGTTGACGTTGACCCCATGGGGCGCCCATTCGTTGGCCAGCGCCTTCACAAGCTGCGCCACGCCGCCCTTGCTCGCCGCATACGAAGGCACGAGGATGCCGCCCTGGAAGGAGAGCAGGGAAGCCGTGAAGATGATTTTGCCCGAACGGCGCTCCACCATTGCGCGGCCGATCTCCCGCGCCAGCATCCACGGCGCGGTGAGGTTGGCGGCCAGCACTTCGTCCCAGTATTCGTCAGGGTGGGAGGCGGCGGGCGCGCGGAGAATCGTCCCGGCGTTATTCACGAGAATGTCGACGGGCGGCAGCTCTCCGGAAAACCGCCGGACCAGCTCCCGCAGCGCGGAACGGTCCGTCAAGTCGCAGCGGAACGGGTAAAACCGGCGTCCCAGCGCGCGCACGCGGGCGCCAGCTTCGCCGCCATCGTCCTCGAGAGAACGGCTGACGCCGGCGATATCGGCGCCGGCTTCGGCCAGCGCGGCGGCGATGGCCAGGCCGATGCCCCGGCGGCAGCCGGTGACAACCGCCAGGCGGCCGTCCAGCCGGAAGAGGTCGAGCACGGACATCGAACAAATCTCCAATGAATTGTTTAAAACGAACCGCTCAAAGGACGGGGCCGATGCGCCAGGGCACGAACTCGCGGTGGCCGTGTCGCTCGCTGCAGGTCCGGCGGCCCGAGGCCACCTCCAGCACGAGTTCAAAGATCCGCCGCCCGATGGCCTCCACCGCCGCCGCTCCCTCGGCGACGGGCCCGGCGTCGAGGTCCATGTTGGCGCCCATGCGGCGGAACAGGGCGCTGTTGGAGGAGATCTTGATCACCGGGATGGTGGGAAACCCGATGGCCGAGCCGCGCCCGGTGGTGAAGCAGATGACGTTGACGCCCCCGGCCGCCAGACCGGCCAGCGAGACGGGATCGTAGCCGGGCGTGTTCATGAAAACGAGCCCCGGGCCGCGGACGCGCTCGCCGTAATCGACCACCTCCATCAGCGGCAGGGTGCCGCCCTTGGCAATCGCGCCCAGCGATTTTTCGAGGATCGTGGTGAGGCCGCCCTCCTTGTTTCCCGGCGAGGGATTGTCGTCGAACGAGCCCCCGAACCGCGAGAGATATTCTTTGTACGAACCGACCATCCGCAGCAGTTTTTCGGCCACGGCGCGCGAGGCGGCGCGCTCGACGAGGAGGTGTTCGGCGCCGAAGATCTCGGGCGTTTCGGCCAGAACGGCCGTGCCGCGGAGGCGCGCGAGCCTGTCGGAGCAGACGCCGAGAGCGGGATTGGCCGTGATGCCGCTGAAGGAGTCCGAGCCGCCGCAGTTGAGGCCCAGCACGATCTTCGAGGCGGGCAGAGGCTCGCGCCGCATGGCGGCGGCGCGCTCGATGTGCCGCTCGACGGCGCGGATGCCCGCTTCCACCGTGGCGGGCGTGCCGCCGCTTTCCTGCAACGTGAAGCCTTCGAGCAGCTCCCGCGGCAGCTCGGCCAGATAGCGGTCAATCTGGTTGATCTCGCAGCCGAGCCCCAGGATGACGGCGCCGGCGACGTTGGGATGGTCGATGACGCCGCGAAGCACGCGGTGGAGTTGCTCGGTATCCGGGCCGATGGAGTGGCCGCAGCCGTCGGCATGAGGGAAAGCGGCCACGCCGTCGACCCCTTCCGGCAGGGGCCGGGAGCGGAAGTGCTCGGCGACCCGCTCGGCCACATGGGAGGCGCAGTTGCTGGCGGCGGCCACGGCGATGTAGTTGCGCGTGCCGGCGCGCCCGTCGGGGCGCGGGTAGCCGAGGAACGCAGGGATCTCGTCCGGCGGCGGGGGCAGGGAGCGCTCCGCCTCGGGGAAGCGGTACTCGCGCGAGCCCTCATCGAACGAGAGGTTGTGCAGATGCACGTGGTCGCCCGGCTGGATGGGCGCAGAGGCGCGCCCGATGACTTGGCCGTAGCGCAAGACATTGTCGCCGGGCGCGACGGGACGGATGGCCACTTTGTGGCCCGCAGGCACGGGCTGCCGGACGGTGATCTCGCGCCCGTCGGCGAGGATGGCCTGGCCGGGTTCGAGCGGGAGCCGCGCCACCGCCACCGAGTCGGAAGCGTGCAGCAGAATCACGCGGTTGGCGGGCGTGGCGGCAGGCTGGATGTCGACGATGCTCATGGTGAAGCCGCGGCCGGCCCCGCGCGGCGGCCGGTGGTCTGATTTTTTCATGAGGCGGCGGCCGCAGACAAGGGGCGGCGGAATTCGGGTGAGAAATTTCCCGCGCCAAAGCTACTCTCGTTCTGACGGGTATGAGCAGGCCGGTACTCTGCCTGGCGGTTCTCGGCATCAGCCTCGCGGCTGCCGCCACGGCCGGCGACGGCGCGGCGGCGGAATACGTCGGCGGCACGTTGCAGGCGCTCGAGGCGGGCGCCGAAGGGCGGTTGTCGGTCGCTGATCCGGTGTCACTGGTGTTCGAAACCCGCCGCAGCGTGCTGCGGATTCCCTATGAGCGCGTGAACCTGCTCGAATACGGCCAGCAGGTCGACCGGCGGCTGCTGGAGGCGATTCTGATCTCGCCGATGCTAATCCTGAGCAAGAAACGCGCGCATTTTCTGGCCGTCGGCTACCAAACCGAAGACGGGCGGCAGGAGGCGGTGCTGCTGAAAGTGGACAAGAAGGCGATCCGCGCCGTGCTCGTCAGCCTGGAGGCGCGCACGGGCTTGCGCGTGACGTATATGGATGCCGAGGCGAGAAAGGCCGGGAAAGGATGAACTGGGCGCTGGTGGCTGCGGCGATTCTGGCGTGGCAGGGTGCCGCCGGGGAAGATCAGGATCTCGGCCAGCGGCTGCTGCGCGTGCGCCGGCTCTACATCGACCGCTTCGGGGGAGGCGAGGGGGCGGCGCAGATCCGCGACATGGTCATCGCCAGCCTGCAGCGGACCGGGCTTTTCGTGATCACGGAGAATCCGGACCGCGCCGACGCCGTGCTGCGCGGCTCGGCGGAGGACCTGGTATTTACGGATGTGTTCCAGTCGGGAGAGGCGGTGGGGGCGAGGAGCAACGCATCCGGCGGCCGCGGAACCAGCGTGCGCAACCGGGTGTACGGCGCCCTGGGCGCGGGCGTCAACGAGAATGAGAGCGTGCGCATCCAGGAGCGGAAGCACGAGGCGTCGGCCAGCGTGCGCATCGTGGCGCGCGACGGCGACGTGCTTTGGTCGACGACCCAGGAAAGCCAGGGGGCGAAGTTCCGCTCCGCCAGCGCGGACGTGGCCGACCGCATCACCCGGCAGTTGGTGGCCGACCTGGATCGAATCCGCGGCAAGACGCCGCCGGACGGCGCCGAGAAGGCAAAGGAAGGGCCATGAGCGGCTCTCAGGCAGGTTGGAAAGACGATTCGGGTCTTTTTCCCCCGGTCTCGGGGCTTCGCGGGCTGGATCCGGGAGTCCTGGATGGTATAGTATGAAGGCCACAGGGAAGGACCGTGCCACCGCAAGATCCATCCGGCGTCCGCCAACAGGCTCCCGGCTGCCTGCCGTTGCGCGAGCACCGCGTGCGGGCGCGCGTGTCGCTCGAGGACATCATGACGGAAACCAAGATCAGCCGCCGGTTCCTCGAAGCGATCGAAGAGGGGCGCTACGAAGACCTCCCGGGCGGCGTCTTTGCGGTCAGCTACATCCGCCAGTACGCCTGGATGACCGGCTACGACGCCGAGCTGATTCTGGATCACTACCGCAGCCGAATGGAACAGCGCACGCAGGCCGAACCTCGCCGGCGGCAACCGGCGGCGCGGTGGGTCCGGTTTTTCGAGTCCGCCTGAATCCGGCAGGGCAGCCTGCCGCACGTGGCGCCGGATTTTTCCTCAAGACCTACGGGATTCCACCGATGAGACGAGCGAGGAGCGGAGCGCGGCCCTGCAGCCGGGCTCCGCGGCAACCAGTATGAAAATCGACGACCGCAATGCGGCGAATCTGAACCCGGCGGGTCTGGAGCGGACCCGTGCGGCAGAACTGGCGGAAACGCAGCAGGGGCAAAGGCCGGACAAGGCGAAGGACGCGGCTGGCGGCGGGGACCGCGTGGCTCTGTCAGACCTTTCAGCGCGGCTGCGCGAGTTGTCCGAGAGCGCTGCGGCCCGGGAAGCGCGCATCGAGCGGCTGGCGGAGGAGTTTGCCGCCGGCCGGTACGAGCCGGATCCCGGGGCGGTGGCCGACGCCATGATCGCCGAGGCCGAACTGAACGAGGGGCGGGGCGGTGAATCCTGACGGCGCCGGTCCTGCCTGCTGGCCCGAGCTCGCCGCGCGGCTGCACGCTGCGGCAACGCAGGCGAAGGAAGCGGCGCGCCTGGCGCCGCCCGCCGGGGCGGAGGCGCTTTTCGACTCCCTGAAAGAGGTCGGCGCCTGCCTCTGTGAAGCCGAGCGCTTATGCCGGTCCGGCGTGCACGAGCGAAAGGAGGAGTTCCGGCGCGAGCTGGAACAGTGGGCCGCGGAGGCGCCCCTGTTGCGCGCTTGGGCGGAGGCTTCGGCGGCTTTGGCGGCAGGCTGGGCGGCTGCCGCGGGCGTGGGCGCCGGATATGGTCCCGAAGGCGGCCGCGCGGGACAGGCTCGCGGCGGAATCCGCGAATTGGGCTAGAGGGGCTTGCGATGGGCAACCTGTTTGTCAGTCTGAGGAATGCCGCCGGGGCGATGAAGGTCTTCGAAAGGGCCGCCGGGGTGGTGCAATCCAATGTCGCCAACGCCTCCACGCCCGGCTACGCCAAACAGTTGCAGGTGCTCACGGCGATGCCCATGGACCTCGACCGCGGCCTGCCCGGAGGCGTGGCCTCGGGCGGGACGCTGAACCTGCGCGATGCCTACGCGGAATCCACCGTGCGGCAGCGGCTCTCCGCATCGGGCTTCGCCGACGAGCGCCGCGCGCAACTGGAACAGCTCGAACCACTCTACGACATCGGGGGCGATTCCGGACTGGGCGGCGCCATCAACCGTTTTTTCCAGTCTTTCGCCGCGTTGACCGTGGCGCCCAATGATCTGGCGGCCCGCCAGACCGTGATCGACCGGGCCGACTCGCTGGCCCGTTCGTTCCAGTCGATGGCGAGCGGGCTGGCGCAGGCGGCCCGCTCGGCCGAGCAGGCGCTCGAACAGCGCGTGGCCCAATTCAACCGCACGCTGGAGGAAATTGCCGGCATCAACTCGATCTTCCGCCAGGATTACCGCGCCCAGGACGATCCGGGATTGCAGGCGCGGCTCCACAACCTGCTCGAGGACCTCAGCGAACTGGCCGACGTCACCGTGCTGCGCCGCGAGGATGGCACCGTGTCGGCTTACCTGGGCGGCCAGACCATGCTCACCAGCAGCGACCGCTTCTATCCTCTGTCGGTGGACACGAGCAACCCCGGGCGCGTGGATCTGTTGGACTCCCAAGGCAACGGGATCACGGGACAGTTGAGCGGGGGACGCTTGCAGGCATTGGTCGACGTCCGCAACAACGTCCTGCCTGCCGAGCAGGCGCAGATCGACCGCCTGGCTCAGACACTGGCCGACCAGGTGAACGGGCTGCTGCTGGCCGGGGTGGATCTGAACGGCAACCCTGCCACGCAAGGGCTGTTCGCCTACAACGCCTCGCTCGGGGTGGCCCGGACGCTGTCGCGGACCTCCATGACCGCGGAGGAGCTGCCCGCCGCCGATCCCCTGGCGCCGGGCGGAAACGCGGTGGCCGTCCAGGTGGCCGAGCTGGCCCAGGCAAAGCTCATTGACGGTTACTCCCTGGTGCAGTTCTATGCCGTCCGCGCCTCGGCCGCGGGCCGCCTGATCGCCGAAGGCCGCGAGGCGGCCGGCGTCGCCGGCCAGCTCGTGCAGCAGGCGCGGCAGTTTCGCGAGGAGATCCAACGGGTCAGCCTGGACGAGGAGGCGGTCGTCCTCATGCAAGTGCAGCGCGCTTATGAAGCGGCCGCCCAAATGATCCGCGTGCTCGATGAAATGACTCAAACGGTGCTCGGGCTGGTCCGTTAAGTAGACAGGAGCGCGCATGATCCGATCCCTCGACGCAGCCACCAACCGGTTTCTCGACGGCCTGAGAGACCTCAACGACCGCATGGAACGCGCACAGCGGCAGGTTGCCGGCGGCAAGCGGGTCGCCGCGCCGTCCGACGAGCCGGACAGCGTCGTCAGCCTGGTCAGCGCCAAGGCCGATCTGGCGCGCCTGGACCAGATCCGCGCCAATCTCTCGCGGTTCCGCACCGAGGTCGACGGCGCCGAGGGCATGCTCCAGCAAGCCGTGAAGCTCTTCGACCGCGTGCGCACGCTCGGCATGACCGGCGCCAGCGGCATTCAAACGGAGACCACGCGCCAGGGCATCGCCGACGAACTCCGGTCTCTGCTCGAGCGGATGGTCGGCATCGCCAACACGCAGGTCGACGGCAGGTATGTGTTTTCCGGCAACGCCGATCAGACGCCCGCCTATGAGCTGGACTGGAGCGGATCGCCCCCGTGGGGCGCCTATCAGGGCGCGGCGGCCACGCGCGAGGCGATTCACCCGACCGGCGTGACGTTCCGCGTGTCCCTCGACGCCCAGTGGATCTTCGACAACGCGGACCCGGGCAAGAACGTCTTCGCTTCCATCGAGAACCTCCGGCAGGCGCTGCTGTCGGGAGACGAAACCGCGATGCGCACCGCCCTCGAGCCGCTGGCCGATGTCGCGGCTCACCTCAATGCCGCCCTCATGTTCTACGGCAACGTGCAAACGCAGGTCGCCGAGGGCCTCGAGACCGCTTCCACCATGTCGCTTCGGCTCAAGACGCAGATCGGGGGCATTGAAGACGCCGATCTCACGGAAGCCATCGTCGAGCTCCAGCAGGTCCGCTTCACGCAGGAAGCCGCGCTGCAGGTGCGCGCCGCCGCCCCGCGCCGCAGCCTGTTCGATTTTCTCGCCTGACCTGCGCTGCTCCCTCTCGGCCAACAAACCCGCAACTACCGGCCGTTGCGCCAAGCTCCCGGACTGCCGCCAGCCCTGAAGCCTTCCCGTCGCCACACGTCATCGGATCCTCGCGCGATGCTCTCGACAATACTGCTGCCGCGGCGATTCGTCCAGGCGTGCGAGACACCCCATCGTTCAGACGCCCACAGACTTCGCTCGAAAGGCGTGACACTAGGCCGGCTGCGGGCATCCCGGCGATTCACCCTCGGGATTTCGCGGCCGGCGGTGGCAGGGGCCAGGCACGGCAAGAAGCGGGGCGTTGCGAAGAAAGCCCCGGATC
>Ga0272446_1006522_pt1 | contig 12120 bp, 10 predicted proteins | sample YNPCB0061_FD_194587 | JGI IMG/M metagenome (GOLD analysis project Ga0272446, IMG submission 194587) | Hot spring microbial mat communities from Yellowstone National Park, WY, United States - YNP-CB-006-1 | ecosystem: Environmental > Aquatic > Thermal springs > Hot (42-90C) > Sediment | place... | reverse complement strand
TCTTCTTCTCTGCTGCATGTAAGTGATTACTCAAAAGATGAATTTCCCCAAACTAAAGGGGAAACACAAATTACGGTCGAAGTAGCAAAGCTAGATGACATTCTAGATGGGGAAAGCGTGCCCAAAGATATTTTGATTAAAATTGACTGTCAGGGAACTGAGGATTTAGTCATTGCTGGTGGTAAGAAAATCTTTTCCCTGGCTAAATGTGTTCTGATCGAAGTATCTTTCGTGCCAATGTATGAAAAGCAACCGCTCTTTGAGGACATTCATCAGATTCTGGCTGGTTTAGGATACCGTTTTGCAGGAATCAAGAATCAGATTAGTTCAGTAAAAAATGGGCAACCTTTGTTTGCTCACTGCCTTTATGTTCGTTAATCGTATTTGAAGCTGATGTTTGGGACAACTGGGTGATGGCTACAACGTTAAGCATTGTCATTGGCACACGCAATCGACTGGAGAGTCTGAAGCAATGCCTTGGGTCTCTGCTTGATAAGATTAAAACCAATCACGAGATCATTGTGACCGATGCTGGTTCCACTGATGGAACTCTTGATTATCTTAAGAGCCTATCAGAGATCAAACTGGTTGAGGATGGCAAGCCAATTGGCCAGGCCCGCAGCCTCAATCAGGTCTTTCAAACGCTGGACTCAACTTACACCTGTTGGCTGAGCGACGATAATGTGATGATTGAAGGCATGCTGGATCTGGCAACATCTATTTTAGATGAGCATCCAGACATTGGTATGGTCGCCCTAAAGGTTAAAGATGTTTTAGGTCCGTTTACGGATGAACCTTACATTGGGGGAATTGCTAAAGTCACAGATATTTTGAATTGCAATCAAGGCGTCATTCGCACGGAATTACTAAAATCGGTTGGCTATTTCGATGAAACATTCCGTGATTATGGAATTGATTCAGACTTAACCACTAAGGTGTTATTAAGTGGTTACAAAGTTGTCTATACCAAGGATGTTGCAATCTATCACTACCGAGATCACGCGGGTGCGCCGGGGGTCTTTGATATTGAAGAACGCGCTCAACGCCAGGAGCGCGGTAATCAGTTGTACAAAGATAAGTATCGGGAAAGTTTCAAGTTGGATCTGCAAAGCCGACTCAGACGAAAAGTTGGCAGAACCATTTTGGGATGGATCAACATCCTATTTGGCAAGACAATCAAAAATTCGTTCTTCAGCGATCGCCTGATCATTCATATCAGATTGGACCTTAAGAGAGAACTTCTTTTCGGTTATAACTTAAGAGATTGGCGTAACCTGTTACGCTGTCAGTTCATTTCACTGGCAGATTTCTGGCTCAACCGAAACCAGCCTTTCTATCTGGTGCAGTACATTCCACCTCGGTTACGTAACCAGTCTTCGATACAGCCGCTTCTCGGCAGTGAGTCGATACTGTTGAAGAGTGCTGAGTAATATAGCGATCCGATCAGGATTGTGAAAGGTTTCCGCAGGAAATCCTTCTCACAAAGCCCTTTCACCATCCAGTCGTTCATAAATCATTTAGGATTGCTATATATGGCATACAGTGACTTTACTCTGGCCAAATTTAAGGCGGCGTTTCCTGTCACGCTTGACGAGACTCGCAATTTATTTGGCGAGTTAGCAGGGGTGCCACCTTCTGAGTTACTGCAGCGCATCTTAACTGAGAACCAGCCTCTGGCAACGGCAATCGGCACTGAAAAAGCTCGCTCAGAATTCCTGATTGCGCCCATCCTCTCGGAAGTTCGCCGACGCTTAGATTACCGTGTCGGGTTATTTTCCGGCAGTGAGTTTAACGTTGAGCCGAATCAAGGCTTGGTGGGTTATTGCGATTTTATTCTGAGCGCTTCTCCAGAGCAATATTTCATCAGTGCACCCGTGGTAATAGTGATTGAAGCCAAAAATGAGAACATTATTGGTGGGTTGGGGCAGTGTGCCGCTGCCATGTTGGCGGCTCAACAGTTCAACCAAAACAATAACCCCGAAATGACCACGATTTACGGGACTGTCACCAGTGGCACCAACTGGAAATTCCTCATCCTGGAACAAACAACCCTATCGATTGATTTAGTCGAATATCACATCAGCCAGATCGATAAAATTCTGGCAATTTTACTCCAGCCGCTACAAAGATATGTGTTGGCCAATGCCTGATAGGTTTGTCAACTGATACCCTGCAAGAATATATCTGGAACTGTAGTGCTGCGGGGATTGAAAACGGTAACCATAGGCCGGATGCTGTGCTGCTCTCCCTGACAGAGAAGTCGATTGTATCAAGTCGCATAACACAATCCACCTGAATTGGGAATTGCTGCTCCGATAAGCAGCAATTCTCATTTTGAAGCACATGTACTAAAAACAGGGCGTCTGTAAGCTGTCTTACTCAATCTCCCCGACGACAGAATGAGGATTCCAGCCATTCAGCACAACTGAAATCAGACGTTTGGGTGAGAACCATTCTCATACTGAGAATTGCTGTCCGATAATAAGGATGCTTGACATCTCATCCATACAATTGGGATGATTTTGCCTGTTATGCCCCACTTATCTAGGTTCACCGCTGATTCAATGGCTAGTGCACAATGGTAACCGAAGTTATTGCTAGTTTCTGTCTATTTTTGGGGCTGGCAACGATTGGATTTGGGCCGGCTTTGCTGCTGTTCAGATCAAATGACAAGTTAGTGCTTTCCAACCCCGTGCTTTGGTTAGGAAGTTCGCCTGCCATTGGTTTAGCTCTAGTAACGCTGCTGGCTTTCCCGCTTTATCGCTATGGCGCTCCCGTGAAAGTGTGGGGAGTGGGAATGGCGATCGCCCTGATTGTCGGCAGTTTCTTGATCCTGGTCAGCCAGCGGAAACAGCTTCAGATCAGCATGCAGCGATCGCTGATCCAGGATTTGCTGGGATTACTCCTGGCGTTGATCCTCGTCGGGGGAGGACTGGCAACCATTGCCCTTGCTGGAGGGATTAATCGAGTTATCTTTAGCTTTAACCCTAGCGATACTCTGGTTTACTTATCTTTCAGTGATAGCAGTCAGACCGTTCCCTGGCATTTGCTGTGGTCTCTGAAACCAATTTCCTTCTTGTACGAGAGTAATTCTCCGCCAGTTGTGACCGAGGGCCTTCGCCTATCACCGACAGTTCTGTATTCGGCGCGGATGCTCAACATACCAGTACGACTGGCAACCATGATCGATTTGGCCTGGTTTGCTCAGGTCAGTGGCATTGGAGCAGAGCGGTTGCTGTATGCCTTTAATCTGGCCATGAGCTTATGCACAACTTCGGTCAGTTTTGCTCTGCTGCGACAGTTAGCAGTATCCACTGGCTGGAGTAGCCTGGTGGCAACAGCGGTTAGTCTGAATTTCTGGGCCTTTATCATTCGCGATATGGATGCCTACAGTCAAGCCCATTGTCTTCCCTTGCTGCTCCTATTTTTCCTGATTCGAATTGTGGCCTATGCCAGTTCCGCCGCCTATGCCCGTAGGTTGAGAATTGCAGCCAGCATTGTTTTGGCATCGGTGATTTGTGCCTATACAGAGTTCATCGCTCCCCTGTTTGTAGTCTTTGTTGGGGAAATGATGCTTTTCTGGCTAAGAGATCGAACTTGGCGTTCCCATCTAGTGGAATTAGCCTGGATTGGGGGTGCAACAGTAGGGAGCCTCCTACTCTCCGGCCAACTTCTCTATCTAGCGGCTTCGCTCCTCTGGATGTTTAACTTTATATTATCTGCAAAAGAAGGAACTCTTGGCAGCAGTCCAGTTGAGCTAACAATGATCGATCAGCCATGGGCAACTTTGGTCGGAATTACCTGGCTTCAACATGCGTTCGCATGGGCAATACCAGAAACCGATGCAACAAAACCCTTGATCCACTGGTTGCTTAACGATCTATCGATTCTATCTATCCTGGCGGTTGTTGGCACAGCCATAGGAGTCCTTCTATGGGGGAAACGCCGTAGCCTGATTCTCCTCGCTGTTTCCTTAATGGTCTACAGTTCACTCAGTGTCTATTTTGCCTTTTTTAAGCGAGATCATTACTCTTTTGTCAAAACGGTTTCGATGGGCTTTCCCTTTGTGCTTATTTTTGCATCTGCTTTTGTTCAGAACAATAGGATGGAAGCTCGATCATTTCTTCAACCAGTGGGTGCTCATGGACAAGTATCAAGCTTGCCAAGCCTAGCTTCTAAAGCTTTACAAACCCTCCTGGTAATCACCCATTGGATTTTGCACGTATTAATTATCTTGTCTCTTGCCTACGGAATTTGGTACGTCGTAAACGAAGCCGCTGCTTCACCACCACCATATGCCATGCGGTACAAACATAATGATTATGATTTCAAACCCTATGCTCGCATCCTTGAACAACTGCATCCTCAACGATTACTGGTCTATGTTCCTTCCTCCGAGGACTGGCACTACTATGGTTTTGTCATGCTTGCCGTAAAACAATTTAATCCTTACTTTCAATCTGGATATCTAGTGAATAATCAGTACCCTACTTTATTCTCTGAGCCTATGAAACTCAAAGGTATCCCGGATTATGCTCTGGTTTCCCGCAAAGATGACTATATCGTAGCCAAAGGAGTTGGCACGCCGGTTTTCCAGGGGAAAGATTTGATTCTTTATCAAATAACCGGGGGAACGCCAGAGTTGTTTGCCTACCGCAAGTGATGGGAACCAATGTCACATTTCCGGTCGTTGCTGCTCAGAAATCTAAGATGAGGGTGTATGAAATCCAACTCACTTTCCTTTGTTGCCATTCCACCAGGGTTCCTTCGGTCAATCGCTACCGGCAATATCCAGACTCCTAGCTTGTATTATCATTCCAATTTTTTACTCAGAGAAATCTTCTGGTTACGGTTGCGAGTGATCAACTTTCAGATGTCTCGTCTCGGTCTTAAGGGTGGGCGCTGCCTTGATTTTGGCGGTGGTAGTGGTGTTTTCCTACCGACATTATCACAGCGGTTTGATCAGGTGTCCTGTATTGATCTGGATGTATCTGAAGCTAAGGCCATCGCTGAAAAATATCAGATTCAGAAAGTTGCAGTTGTAGAATCTGACATTAGTAATGCAGATTATTCATCTGCCCCTTTTGATGCGATTGTGGCTGCTGACGTTTTGGAGCATTTTCAGGATTTGACCTTACCTGTGACAGCTATTCGCCAATGGTTATCTCCTGGCGGGTATTTGTTCACATCGTTACCCACGGAAAATTGGGTCTATGTTCTGCTACGCAAATTTTTTGGCATAGAAAAACCATTCGACCATTACCACACAGGCGTTGAGGTAGAAACTTTTCTTAGACGATCAGGATTTGTTCCACAAATGAGAATCCATTTGCCCTTGTTCATCCCCTTTGCCACGCTCTTTCTAGTTACAGCCTGGCGTAGAGCATAAGGCAATCGACAATCCGTTTCCACTCGGGGTTGCTGACTTCAGTTAGTATTCCAAAATGCGGGCTTACTAAGATGAAACTGATTAGCTTGATCAATCAACTACCCTATGTTCTCTAGCTCGATGGATCGCCTTTAAAAAACTTAATTTTGGGTGGATAGGGCTCGAGGGAATGTTGGTTGTATCAAAGGCGATAAAGGCAAGCAGGATCTGGAATCCGATAATAATTGGAAGACTTGCCATCATGACAGTTCCAGATGTTGCCGTGATTCCTTTGGAAGATAGACTATACCAATAAACAGCACCAATAAGGACACCAGGAACAATTAGTAAAACTGCTAAAATTAGATATATTGAAGCAATCGAGAAATTTCGCAGAAAATAGGTATAGAAAATTCTCTTAAACATATTTTTTGCGTGATACATCATGAAGGGAAAAACAATTTTTCCAATTTTTAAATTGCTTTTTTCATCGCCATAAACAGGAACCATCGGGACTTCCACAATCACAGCCCGGATAGTATATAAGCGAAACAACATATCTGATTCAAAGAAAAAGCGACGATTAATTTTTTCAATCGGCAATTCACTTAAAACGCTGGCATGAATCGCAATGAAGCCATTAGTAGGATCAAAAATGTTCCAGTATCCACTAGAGGCTTTAGAAAAGAAAGAGAGAACAGCATTCCCAAAAATCCGAATGGCTGGCATTCGGTTGATCGTCTCAAGCCGATAGAAACGATTTCCCTTGGTATAGTCTGCTTCTCCATATAAAATTGGTGCGGTTAAGCAAGGAATCAAATCTGGATCCATTTGCCCATCACCATCTAACTTAACAATGACATCTGCCCCATCTTGAGCCGCTTGACTCATGCCTGTTAGAGTTGCACCCCCTACTCCTTGATTGCTTTTGTGAAAAAGAACCGTAACTCGACGATCTCTGTTCTTGGCCAGAACAAATTTGCCCGTTTCTTCCGGACAATAATCGTCAACCACATAGATAGCACCGCATTCTTTACCAATTCTGGAAAGCACATCAAGAATGTGATGCTTGACCTTAAAGCAAGGAATAACGACTGCAATTTTTATCTTTTCTTGACTTAGAGGCACCTGATTGCCTTGCGTGTTCATCTTATCCTAGCTTGCGAAACATCTGGAGACTGATATCCGCAGGAAGTATGCGAATCAAGGGAAAAAACGCCACGACTCCAAGCCAAACCAAGGCTGAATATAGGAATGATGTTGAGCGATCGTAGCGCAGTCTTGTCCAAAGACCTTTTAATTCAATTGATGGTAAGGTAGAGCGATGACACTCAATAAAACCATTTTCCTCAGCAAGTTGCTTCAGTTGAGATGGATTGAAGTAACTCAGGTGGGGGGAAGGAAACTGCTTTTGCCACATGCGCTCTAAAGGAGTGGAGATTCCCAAACGACTTAACAATTCAGCCAGACGATAAAAGACTCCATTACTGTTAGGTATGTTGATAACCAATATGCCCCCCTTCTCTAGCAAGTGATGGCAAGCTGCGATCGCTTGTGATGGATAGGGTAGATGTTCAAAAACATCATTGAAGACAATAACATCGAAGCGTTGGTCTTCTGGCAAATCGTCAGGGAAAAAACCTTGCCAAACCCGTCGATCACTTTTGGCTGCTAAAATGCTAATCCCAGGATCTGGTTCTATACCATTTACGATGAAACCAAGTTGGGTAGCTATATCAAGGAACCAGCCGTGGGCACATCCCACATCAAGGAGACGTTTGCCATGGGCTGGGGCAATAGTAGAAAGTTGTGTCAGAATACGTCGGAAATTGTTAATTCGCAGTTGCTCTAGGGCATTAAATCGGCTACCTTCGTCAATAGAAGTATCAAAAGAACTAGCTTCAATCCTAGGCTGAAGTGAAGACATTAAAAAACCACAGCTTTTACAGGCAAAAATCCAATTCTTTAAACTTTGTCCCATGTCCCCACCACATATCGGGCATATCCTAAGAGACTTGCAGTTACTCATTAGCCAAGATCTTGCGTAAAGGAATGAATAAATTCAGGTCTGCTATTAGCTGTTTATAAGCCAATAATTTCAATTTCTCTCAATCCCTGCGCTGAATTTTGTAGAAATGATTCGCTAACACGCTGCGAAAGACAAAAAAAGCGGTTTCAAGCCTTATAACGGTTCTCATAATCATGAGATATGGGGAGGATGCTGAAACCCTGTCTGAACATGGGTTTCAATGTTCTTGTACTTCTGCAATCTGCTATATGTAGCAGTTTTCGCTGGTGTGAGGTACATGACGATACCTGTAACGCATGTCTAGCAAGGCTGCTGGTGTATTGTCCGATCAAGAACCGCTATAGTGTGTGTGTCACGAACGCTGAGCGCAAAGCGCACACTCCGCGAATGCGAACGGCATCCTCCTTTTTCTATGCCGCAGTCGCATTCTCCTAGGAGCTCAAGAGGACTAGGGAAAGCGTAGGTCAAGCATCTGCCATTCATTGACGAACCGTTGCTAAGCTTAAAGGCTGGGACAAAGGTATTTCCTGCTATGATAACCCAGTCGGGCACTCTAGAGATCAATGGACTTGTTTAGCAAGATTAAATCCCAGCTTGACCTTCTGAAGCGACAGGAAAAGCAATTAGAGAAGTTGCAATCGCGAGTAGATTCCTGTACAAAGCAGGTGCAAAGACTGCAAGGTCAGGTTAGTCAAATTCAACTTGCTTTGGGAAGAATAGAAAGCCGGCAGTTACAGAGCTTGAACAGCCATAAAGCTGCGGCGAACGAATTTCAGGTCTTTTCGCAGTGGGGAGAAGATGGGATTATTCAGTTTTTACTACGACATATTCCTATTAGGAATAAAATATTCGTTGAATTCGGTGTACAAAACTATGTTGAGTCGAATACTCGATTTTTATTAATCAATAACAACTGGTCTGGCCTGATTCTAGACTCTAGTGAAAAAAATATAGATTATATCCAAAAAGACTCAATTTATTGGAAGTATAATCTTAAAGCTGTACAAGCTTTTATTACCAAAGACAATATTAATGATCTCCTCTCTCAGAACAGTGTCACTGGTGAAATTGGGCTCCTGTCTATCGACATTGATGGAAATGATTACTGGGTCTGGGAGGCAATCCATGTGGTTACCCCAGCGATTGTAATTATCGAATACAATTTCCGCTTTGGCAAAGAGAAAGCTGTCACCATTCCTTATGATGAACAGTTTGTCCGCTCCGAGGCCCATTATTCGATGATCTACTTTGGAGCCTCGTTAAAAGCCCTGTGCCAACTGGCCGATCGCAAAGGCTATGATTTTGTGGGCTCTAATACGGCTGGCAACAATGCTTTTTTCGTGCGCAAGGATTTACGACCTGAAGTCATCAGATCCTTAACCCCGGAAGAAGGGTATGTAATTGGTCAGTTTCGGGAAGCGCGCGATCGCAACGGTAATTTATGCTATTTATCGTTGCCAGAGGAAGAAGCGATCCTGGCTTCTCTGCCGCTCATAGAAGTCGGGTAGGGAGTGAACCCATTTAGTGCTAAAGTCATTGGCTATTGACGTTGTGCCTCAGGTCGACAGGGCCATTTCCATCTGGAACCCCCTTCAACGGGTAACCAGATATTGCTACACTAATCCAACTTGGCCGCTTCCCATCTGTTTCCCGAGAGCGAGGTGTCAGCACATTTGTTCGCTAGCGCCACGCCAAATCAGTCGGACTCTAGAAGAGTGGAGAATGGCAAATGCATTCGATTGATTCCGTTCATGTTAAATAGACGCAGTAATTATCTGGTTATCTTGATTGCGACTTACAATCGGTTGGACTTACTCAAGCAGTCCCTCAGTTCCATTGCTGCAGGAACCCGCTGTTCCCATGAAATCATTGTGATTGATGGGGGTTCTACAGATGGAACAATTGACTACCTTGCGTCTCAGTCAGGCATAACGCCCGTATTTCAGGGGGAATTATTGGGGGCTGCCCGAGCTTATAATCAGGTCTGGCAACAGATCGACAGTCGATATACCTGTTGGCTGAGTGATGACACCGAAGTGGTTCCAGGTAGCCTGGATCTAGCTGTGAGGATTCTCGAATCTCGCCCACAGATTGGCATGGTCGGCCTAAAGATGAGGGATACAATCGGGGTAGGCAAAAGTAAACCCTACATGGGGGCCCGCTCCATTTATGGGATTATTAACTGCAATCACGGCGTACTGGCCACCCGTCTCTTGCGGGATGTGGGATATTTTAACGAAAACTATCGCACCTATGGCATCGATCCAGATTTAACTGCCAGTGTGTTATGTACTGGCAAACAAGTCGTACTCACCAAGCAGGCTAGCATCCTCCATCACCGGGCCGGTATTGTTGAGAGCAACACTGAAACAAATCAGACGGACGATTCACCCAATGTCAATCTGAGAGATGCCTGGGTCGATGTTTATCAGCAGAAATTCAAATTTTTAGATGTTCCTATCATTCCCTACGATCGCACTAAAGCGTGGTTGACCCAGCATCTTAAACCAATTTTGTTCCCACCCGAGCAACGCAACTCACGTCGTTTAGGATTTAGCTATCGAGATTGGCGGAATCTGATCAAAGGAAGATTCGTCAGTCCGCTGGATCCGATTCAAAACTTATTTCATCCCTACTATTTAACGCAACAGATTCCTCTCCCACTGCTGAGGTCAGACGCCAATCCTTATCGAGATTTAGTCGAACAGTCAAGATAAGTACGAAGTGAAGATAGCCAATTTCTCAGAGGATGCTTTAAAGGTTCCTTATAATGTATCAAAACGATCCAGATCCCCCTAAATCCCCGCGCTGCAAACCACTGATGCTAGAAAAACAGGGGACTTTCAAGCCTATTTCTCCCCTTTTTAAGGGGGGTAGGGAGGATCCTCAAGTGTCTAACATCACAACCTATACCTTTTCAAACACCCTCTTAGCGAAAGTGCATACATACCTTAGTTTGCTCACTCTTCCAGAAGCGCAAATCGCCACCCCCCTGTTCTTCTCTTCTCTCCAACTTGGGCGAAAGGAAAGGATTGGCAACTCTCCTTCTCTCACCGTTGGGAGAAGGGACTGGGGGATGAGGGCCATTGTCTGGCTTTTCAGACATCCCTCTAAATTGGGTGGTTGGCCAGGTTATTTTCGGGAGAGGATTCGGGCATGAATTATAAAGAACTGAAGGCAAAGGACTGGGAGCAAGATCTATCCCAACAGCAGGCTCAGAAAACTCTCGCTCAAAGGCTGGAAAACTGGCCCCAAAAGTCGGTCGCTTTATTGAAAGACTTGCCCGTTAGAGGATACCGTGTCTTGAAGCGAGGACACTATCTATTGAACCTGGGGATTTTAAGTCTGAGAAATCAGTTTGAACTGACCAAGCAGTTTGATTACCCTAAAGCCAATATCTATATGCGGGTCACCAGTGCTTGGGAATATAAGCGGTTGCGTCCGTATCACAAAGAACCCTGGACAGTGGAATGGCTAGAAAATGTCCTGAAAGCAGGAGATGTGTTTTATGACATCGGTGCCAATGTGGGAGGATATTCTTTAATTGCAGCTAAGATGACTGGTGGTCAAGTCAAAGTTTTTGCATTTGAGCCTAGTTTTGCGACCTTTACCACCCTTTGCAAGAATATTGTCTTAAATAACTGTCAAACGAGCATTACCCCTTTTCAAATTGCGCTTTCTAGCCAGACCGGATTAGCCAGTTTTAACTATAGCTCTTTAATGTCCGGTGCTGCCTCCCATAGTTTGGGAGAGGCAGAAGAAGGTGTTTCACCGGTTTATCAGCAGGCAGTTATCAGTTATAGCCTGGATGATTTCATTGATCAATTTAAACTTCCGGTTCCTAACCATATCAAACTCGATGTGGATGGCCCTGAATTGGCGGTGCTTCATGGGGCCAAACAGACTTTGTCTAATCCGCAGGTTCGTTCTTTGATGCTTGAACTCAACGAAGATGAACAGCACTCAGACGAAGTGGTTGTCACGCTTCTGGAATCCCATGGATTTTACTTACAGAAAAGACATCTGCGATACGATAGCCGGGGTAAGAGGAGATCCTATTCATTCTGTCTCTTTGGGAGAAATGAGTTGTAATGAAGATTCTCTATGTTATGCGCAACCAAGCCTATATGCGCAATTATGAATCAACTCTAACTGCCCTAGCCCAAAGAGGTCACCAAGTTAAGATTCGCTTTAATGACTATAAAGATAACGATCAATTGGCTGAAAGATTGGCGGCAATAGAACCGAACCTTAGTTACAGTTATGAGTTGCTTCCCGATCGCCAAGATGTTTGGCAAGGGTTTGTTAAACTGATTCGAGCAATCAGAGACTATTCAAGCTATCTCTATCCTGAGTATCAGCAGGCACACCTGTTAAGGAAGAGAGTTGAAAGACATCTCAAGCCGATTAAGTGGCTGGTTCTACCCTTGCTACACGCAGTAGCTAGCCTTCCCAATCAGGTTGGTTTGAAGCTGCTTGAAACCAGTATCGATGGGCTGGAATGGTTAGTCCCACCCGATCCAAAGATCTGCCAGGTCTTAGCCAAAGAGAATCCAGATCTGATGTTAATTACACCCCTCGTCGATTTTGACTCTGTTCAGAGGGATTATGTGAAAGCAGCCAGGGCTTTAAACCTTAAATGCGGCTTATGCGTTCACAGTTGGGATAATTTAACTAACAAAGCAACCATCCATATCCATCCAGACCGGGTCTGGCTATGGAA
>Ga0272446_1006521_pt1 | contig 12125 bp, 6 predicted proteins | sample YNPCB0061_FD_194587 | JGI IMG/M metagenome (GOLD analysis project Ga0272446, IMG submission 194587) | Hot spring microbial mat communities from Yellowstone National Park, WY, United States - YNP-CB-006-1 | ecosystem: Environmental > Aquatic > Thermal springs > Hot (42-90C) > Sediment | place... | reverse complement strand
CGTTCCAGTTGCACCAGAGCGGCTATGAGGGTTTCGGGGACGTAACGCCCCCCATAAGGGCCAAAACGTCCCGTGCGATCTGGGACGGCAGAGAGTACGGTCATAGTCGCATTCAACTCGTCGGCGATTGAGCTTAAGCTAGGTGTCGAAGCCAACGCGGTCAAGGGGACTAGCAAGGAGCGAAAAGACTCACGAGGTAGAAGCAAACTGGCCCGGTGAAAAGGTCTGATCCTGCTACGATGTCGTGTCGGATTTATGATGTTCTTGTGAATTCTTTGTCCTTCCTGAGAAACAACCGCACCTTCGATCGGCATGTCTGGTAGGTTAAAAGCCAGCCCGGGAAACCTCCGTTATGCCAGGCGATCCAACGACTTCGTTACGTAACTATTTGCACTTCGCCGCCGCGCTGTGGAAAAGCGATTCCCGCAGCGATGCCGAACTGCTGCGCGCGTTCCAGTGCGACAAGGAGGAGCAAGCCTTTGCGGTGCTGGTGGGTCGGCACGGGCAGATGGTGTGGAATGTCTGCTTGCGGGTCTTGCGCAACAGCACCGACGCCGAGGATGCCTTCCAGGCGGCGTTTTTGCGGCTGGCCCGTGATGCCGGCCGTATCCGCCAACCGGATTCGCTGGCGGGATGGTTGTTTCACACGGCGCGGTGTTGTGCCTTGGACTTACGTCGGCGTCTGCAACGCCAACGCCAACGCCTGCAAGAGTGGAGCGATGAAAGCAGCTGCCTCGCCACGCCGGTCGAGAACACCACCGACTTAGCCGCCTGCCTGGATGAAGAGATCCAAAACCTGCCGCTCAAATCGCGAACCGCCCTGGTGCTGTGCTGTCTGCAAGGTCGCTCCTACAAAGAAGCCGCCGTCGAACTGGGTTGCTCGGTGGCTACGGCACATCGCTGGGTGTTGCATGCTCGCGAACTGCTCCGTCGGCGTTTGCTGCAACGCGGCCACAAGGTCGCCACCTGGGAGGAAACCCCGCTGGAGAACGAGTGGAGCAAGTCGTCGGCCAGTGTGACGCCGCCCCTGCTGGCGATGGCGTTGGAGCGGACGCTGCAATATATTCACACGGGCGCACTCGACGCCAGTCGAGCCGCGGCCCTGGCTGCGGCAGGGGGAAGTGGCGTCTCGTGGCTGTATTGGTTAGCCGGGGCGGGCTTGGCCTTGAGTTTAACCCTCGTGGGGTTTCTCTGCTTGCTGCCGGCGAACCAGCCAGTTGCAGACCAGCAGGCGGCCCCCAGGCCGGCCCCCCGGGCGGAATCGACTCGTCCGTTGCCGGTTGCCTGGCCCGCAGGCCCCTTGGCCGTGTCGGGTCAGATTCGCGATTCCCAAGGCCAACCCTGTGTGCATCAACCGGTGCAAGCGTTGATGCGTGTTCCGTTTATGCCTGGGCAACGGGGCTTACGCGATGAGGTGGTGGCCGAAGGCCGCACCGACGCTCAGGGACGATTTCATTTGAAGATTGCACCGCCGCAGAAAAGCTGGTTCGCGGAGCCGTTGTTGTTGGTGCAAGTGGTACGGCCCGGTCATGCGCCCGAATGTGTCCCGGTGCGGGTCGATGCTCAGGGCCTAGCCCAGGCCGACTTGCAACTTCGAGCCGCCCAACCTCTCACGGGCAAGCTGCTGGATCAAGAAGGCCAACCTCTGCGTCGAGCCGAACTGACGGTCGTGCGAATCGGCGAAGCCTGTGCCGAACCTCTCTCCAACGCTACCAACCCAAGGGAAAAAAGTCCGGTCCCCAGTTGGGCTTGTCAAGTCACTACGGACGAGAAAGGTCTGTTCCAACTGCCGGGTCTCGGGGGCGTCCGCAATGTTTGGGCCATCGTGCGGATGCCTGGCTATGCGCCCCAGGCAGTTCGGTTCGATTCGGACTCCGCCGACGTGGGCGAAAAAAGGCTAACGCTTGCGCCGGTGCGTTCGATTCGGGTTTGCATCCGCGAAGCTCACTCCGACCGCCCCATCCCCCATGCAGCGGTTACGGTGTTGGTGCGGCGTTTGGCGTTCCATGCTCACTTCACCGCGTGGGAGCATGGAGTCCACATGGTTCATGAGATGGAGCCTTCGGAATGGGACTACCGCTGCGATGCCCAGGGAGAACTCTTGCTGGAGTTGCCACGCAACGAATCGGTCGAATTACTGGTCACTCCGCCGCCGCTGCAACCCTGGCTTGGGGTGCGTAAGGTTCTTTCGCGTAAATATCAAGGCGATACCTACCCTTTGCATCTGCCACGCGGCACCTGGCTAAGCGGCACGGTCCAAGCGGAAGACCACAACCACCCATCCCAGCCAGTACCCGTACCCCATGCGGTGGTCCATTGGGCCTCGCTACAAGCTGCCAAGCCCGAATGGACCGGTCCGCTGCTGAGTGGCCGCGATGCCTTGGTCTGCTGCGATGAAAAGGGGCGTTTCCGCATCGCGGTGCCCCCGGGGGAAGTCGTGGTGCGAGCCTATGGCCCGACCCCTGATTTCCAAGCGGTGATCTCACCCACCCCAGCGAACAAACGTACTTTGTTCGCGCATGCTACTCATCGTGCCACGATCCCTGAGGTTGGATCGCCTCCAGACGTTACTTTAACCTTGCGACGCGGCATCTCCACCCGTGGTGTGGCCCTGTTGCCCGATGGCTCGCTCGTGAAAGCTGCCATGCTCCTGTGTGCCGACCTGACTTCGCCGGTACGAGGGTACTCGATGTTGCCGTTTCCTGTCTCCGAGGGCGTTTACACGCTGCCAGGCAGTCGCCAGGATGCGTCACGAACCATCTATTTGCTCGAGCCACACGGCCGACTCGGGGCTGCGGTGCGTCTGCGAGGCGGTTCGCAGGGTCCAACCGTCTGCTTGGCACCCTGTGGTTCGGCTCGTGTTCGCCTGCTCCAGGCCAACGGCCAACCCGCGGCTGGTGCCAAAGTAGCTTTAGAGTTGTTGGCCGATTTCAATGGCTCTGACCTGGAGCAGCCGGTTTCGTGGTTTGATCCGGTCAACCATGCACACCCCCGACGGAGCGACCAGGACGGCTGGGTGGAGATCCCCGCGCTGATCCCCGAGGCACGCTATCAACTGCGTATTCAGCACGAAACGATCAAGCACCTCTCGGCCGCGTTTCAGGTCGCCGCCGATACCACCGAGCATCTGCCCGAGATTCGTCTGCCCGCTGCTACTGTGGAATCTCTGCCCGCTTCGAGGAACAAACCATGAAATGGCGTTACTTTGTGTTGGCCTTGGTGCTACCGCTCGGGGCTTTGTGCCTGACTCCGGCTCGGACGGCGGCCCCGCTGCCGTCTGCTGCCGCGGTCAACCAAGCGGAAACCCAGACGGTCAGCTTTCAGCAAGGGGTCAACGGCTATCGCGGAACCATCGACGTGGAGATTTGGGAGTTGGCCCCGCATACTTGTTTGGAGGCCAACCCCAACGTCACGGTCGATTCCTACAACGATGGCGGCGAAAGTCAAACGCTGATCCGCTTCGAGGAGATTATTGGCAATAGCACCGGCCAGATTCCGCCCGGGGCGACCATTCACTCGGCCAAACTCATCGTTAGTGCGTTTGATCCGGGCAATACGGTGCATCTGCATCGCATGCTGGTGCCTTGGAAACGTAGCACCACCTGGAACAGCCTTATCGCCGGTGTCACGGCTGATGGCCTGGAGGCCTCGCGCCAGAAAGATAGCTTCACCTTCGGCAAGATTTCCGCCAGCAGTTCGGAGATCGTCTTCGAGGTGACCGACACGGTGCAGGCCTGGGCCAAGGGCGAGAAGAACTACGGCTGGGTGTTCATCAACACCGGTCCGAATGGCTGGGATTTTTATTCCTCCGAATATGAGCAGGTCGCCGAGCGCCCCCGCTTGGTCGTGACCTATTCGTTGCCCCGGCGTTAAGACAGCAAGCCATTGACAGGGCCTGACCTGATCCACTGACGAGAATCGAACGAGCAATTCAAACTTTAAGGAGCCATCCATGAGCAAACCTCAACCGGGTAGCTGGCATGCCGATCCCGCGCATTTTGCCCGTCCCAGCCGCCGCGATCTGATTCGTGTCGGCTTCTGCAGTGCCTTGGGCCTCAGCCTGGGCCAATTCTTCCGCCTCGAAGCTCAGGCGGCTAGCACCGGCCGCAAGATCGAGGCCAAGGCCAAAGCAGTCATCCACATCTACTTGCAAGGTGGCTTCGCTCAGACCGATAGTTGGGACCCCAAGCCGGACGCTCCGGCGGAATACCGTGGCATCCTCACCCCGGTGAAGACTAAACTGCCCGGCGTCCTGTTCAGCAGCCATATGGAAACCTTGGCCCCCTTGGCCGACAAACTCACCATCGTCCGCTCGATGTCCCACACCGAAGTCGATCATTCGCGTGGCGAACACAGCATGATGACCGGCTATCGGCCCAGCCCGGCGCTGGTCTATCCCAGCATGGGCAGCGTCGTCAGCCATGAGCTAGGCTCGCAAAAAGAGATGCCCCCCTACATCGCCGTACCCAATCTCGGTAGCCAGTATATGGGGCCCGGCTATCTCAGCAGCGCACATGGGCCTTTCTCGCTGGGGGCCGATCCCGGCCGACCGGGCTTCAGCGTCCGCGACCTGAGCCTGCCGCGCGGCGTGGGTGAGGGGCGTTTCCAACGCCGTCGCGAATGGAAGACGCTGGTGGACGACCACTTTGCCCAGCTCGAAAAAGAGGACGCCCTGGACACGATGGACAGCTTCTACCAGCGCGCCTATGGACTGCTCAGCAGCAAAAGCGCTCGCGAAGCCTTTAGCCTCAAGGGCGAAAACGAAAAATCACTGGCCCTGTACGGCATCGAAACCAAAGGGCCGGCCGCTTATCGCACCACCGGCGGGGCGCGGTTCTTGATCGCCCGGCGACTGGTTGAGGCTGGCGCTCGCTTTGTCTCGGTGACGTTTGGCTCGTGGGACACGCATGCCTTCCACTACAACGGCATCGAATTGCAGATGCCCCGCCTGAGCATCGCCTTGGCTGGCCTGCTGCGTGACCTGGAGCAACGCGGCTTGCTCGAGAGCACCCTGGTCATCGTCAATAGCGAGTTCGGCCGCACTCCCAAAATCAACGCTGGCGGCGGCCGCGACCATTGGCCGCGTGTCTTCAGCTTACTCTTAGCCGGCGGTGGCGTGAAGCGTGGCGCGGTCTATGGCGCGTCGGACGGCCTGGCGGCCGAGCCGGCCAAGGATGCTCTTTCGGTCGAGGATTACGCCCACACCCTCTACTACCTCATGGGCATTGATGCCGCCAAAGACCTCCTGTCGCCGGGCAATCGGCCCCAGGCGATCGTTACGGGCGGCAAACTCGTCAAGGGGTTACTAGCGTGATCTACTCCTGTTCCCTACTCCTCCTCCTGCTCGGTCAACCACAGATCGGCCAACGGGGCACCTCGTTCACCTTGGCTGCTCCGGCCGGGGTCGCTGAGATCGTCTTCTACAGCAAGGGCGTCTCTTGCTGCCGCATCGAAGCTAACAACGACGCCACCCTGTTGCACCTCAAAGCCGATGCCTCTTGCCGCCTTGGCGAGCATCCGTATCGGCTGCGGACGGCAACGGGCTTCGGGCCCTTGGCGACGCTCCGCATCACGCCCTTTCCGGTGATCCGCGTGGGCGAGGACGAGGCCAATAGCCCCGCGCGAGCCAAGAAGTTGCCCCTGAACGTCAGCGTCGCCGGCATCTTAGCCAGCCATGAGGACGAAGCGTATTTCGCAGTCGAGCTGAAAAAAGGGCAACGGTTCTCTGCCGAGGTCGAGGGGGTGCGTCTGGGACGTGGCCCGATTGACCTATGTCTTCGCCTGACCAGCCCCGAGGGGACGGTCCTGGCCGAAGTGGATGACACACCGTTGTATCGGCAAGATCCGTTCCTCAGCCTGATCGCGCCGCAGGACGGGATTTATCAGATTCGGATCGCTCAGGCTGGCGAAGGCCGCGACGCCGAACCCTATGTTTTGCATGTGGGCGATTTTGCCCGGCCCGCGGCCATTTTCCCCCTGGGCGGGCAGGCCGGCCAACGCTTGCGGGTGCAGCATCGCAACCCCAACGGAGTCAGCGAGGCGACTCAGGAACTCGTTTTGCCGACCACGCCTGGCACGATCGACTTCTTCGCCCAGAGCGACCCCAAAGCTCCTGCCGCACCCACGGCTCAGCCGTTTCGCGTCTGTGCTTACCCCAGCATCGACGAGACCGCTGACGCTGCCGACCCCCGCAAAGCTCCCCGTGCCGAACGTTGGCCGGTTGCCTTCAACGGCATCATCACCCGGCCCGAGGAACGCGACCATTTCCGCTTTGCCGCCAAAAAGGGCGACATCGTCGAGATCCACGTCTACGCTTGGCGTCTGGGTTCCCCCCTAGACAGCCTCCTGCAAGTCTTCGACCCTGACGGTAGGCTCCTGGGCCAAAACGATGACGACGCTACCCACGATAGCCGGCTACGGCTGACGATCGACGCCGACGGCGACCATGTGGTTCGGATCAGCGACAAACGCCTTGCAGGCGGCCCGTTGTATGCTTACCGCGTGGAAATAGACCGGCCGCTGCCCCAATTAACGGCTTTTCTGCCGACGGCGGCACGCAAGTCGCAAACGGGCAACGCGTTGGCCGTGCCACAGGGCAACCGAGTACTGGCGTATTTGGGGGTGCAGCGTCGTGACGTCGAAGGCCCCGTGACGCTGACACCCGGGACCATGCCCCAAGGCACACGAATGTCTGCTGTGCGTATTCCCGCCGATCACTACCTTATGCCGGTCGTGCTGGAAGCCGACGCCGACGCCCCGCTGGCTGGGGCCTTGGTGCCCTTGACCGCTCGTTCGCAGCGATGGACCGGTGGCTTCCGCCAAGTCGTCGATCTGGCTCGCGGACCTGGGGATGGGGATGCGGCCCTGCATAGCGTCGAAGTCGATCGTCTCGCCATCGCTGTCCGGTCGCCCGTCCCTTATCGGGTGTTCGTTGTGCCTCCCGCTACGGGGTTGACGGCCGATGGCATGCTGGAGGTACGCGTGCGGGTCGAACGGGACAAAGGGTTCAACGGAGCCTTGGATGTTTCGCTGCCTCTGATGCCTCCTGGGGTTGAGGGGCCTGCCAAGCAAACGATTGCCGCCGAGGCCAGCGAAGCGGTTTTTGCCTTGGTTGCCTCGAATCTTCTGCCACCGGGGAATTGGCCGCTCGTGGCCGAAGCTCGGCCGGCTCGCAGCATGATTCGTGGCGATCGCAGCCTGGGTGGGGGGGGTCGTCGCCCCGTTAGCAGCGAAGCAAGCGTCGCCGTCGCTTCCCCTATCGCTTGGTTGTCCCTGGTGCCGGCCCCGGTCAAGGGCACCATCCGCACGGTGGCCGGCGAGTTAGGCAAGACGGTTCGCGTCGAATGCACCCTAGAAGGCACGCTGCCCGGTCCCATGCAGGCGACGCTCGACGGTCTGCCGCCGCGGGCCAAGGCGCGGCCGGTTACTGTCGGACCTGAGCAACGCCAGCTTACCTTTGAGGTCACGCTCGATCCCACGACACCGGCTGGGAAGCACAGCACCCTGAGCGTCGTCTTGTCCGGCTCGAAGGACGGTAGCAAACTGAGCTATCGAGTGGGGCATGGCGGGGTGCTGCTGGCTGCTGAGCCAGGCAAGCTAATCCTAGGACCAGATGGTAAACCGCTGAGCGTTTTAGAGGCGCTGCGCGCCGCGGAGAAAGCGACGAATCCCCAGACCCCGCGGGAACAATCGAAGGACCACGCCCCCTAAACCCTCGTTGTGGAAGTGATTGAACATGCTTGCTTTGTGGATTTGTGTTCTGTGTGCGGCTCCCGCCCCTACGAAACTTCATGTGTTTCCCTCGGCCGTGGACTTGTCCGACTTACGCGACCGGCAGGGGATGGTTGTCCAGGCCGAATCGGCTGACGGCAGCCTGCGCGAAGTGACAGCACAAGTCCAGTGGTCGCTCGACGAGCCGATCGCGAAGGTCGTGCAGGGCGAAGTGGCCCCGTTGGCTGACGGCTCGACGACATTGCACGTCGAATATGCCGGCCTCAAGGCCCGCGTGCCGGTCAAGGTGCGTCGCAGCAACCAGGCCGAGCCGTTGCGTTTTCGCAACGACGTGATGGCGGTGTTCTCGCGCGTGGGCTGCAACTCGGGCAAGTGCCACGGGGCAGCCAGCGGCAAGGATGGCTTTCGTTTATCGTTGTTCGGCTACGATCCCGAGGGGGACTATCGGCGAATCACGCGGGAAGCGGGGGGGCGTCGCGTCGATTTGGCGTTTCCCGATGAATCGCTGCTGCTCAACAAGGCACTGGGCAAGGTGCCACACACCGGTGGAGGTCGAGTTCCCGAAGGCAGCGAATATCACCAGATTTTGAAGCGTTGGCTCGAGGCCGGGGCCCAAAAAGATCCCGCGGAGGTAGCCAAGCCGATTCGCCTCGAAGTGTTTCCGAAAGAGGCGATCTTCGCCCGCAAAGGCGGCACACAACGCATGGTGGTGCGAGCGCATTACAGCGATGGCACCGACCGTGACGTCACCCGCTTTAGTGTGTTCATCGGTAACAATGATGCGGCGGCTCGCGTGACAGAAGACGGTTTGATCGAGGCGACCGGCCCGGGCGAGGCGTTTATCCTGGCTCGCTTTGATCAATTCACCGAAGGCGTGCCCGTGCTGGTACGTCCCGGGACACCGTTCACGCCCGCCAAGGTGCCCGCGTTCAACTACATCGACACCTTGGTTCAAAAGAAGCTGGATAAGCTGCACATTCTGCCCTCGGAGGTCTGCAGCGATGAGGTTTTCGTCCGTCGCGTTTACCTCGATCTGATTGGCTTGCTGCCCACGCCCGAAGAACGGGCAGCTTTCTTGGCGGACCGCGACCCGAAGAAACGCGAGAAGCTTGTCGATGCCTTGCTCCAACGCAAAGACTTCCGCGATCTGTGGGTCATGAAATGGGCCGAACTGTTGCAAATCCGCACCGTCAATGGCATCTCGGCCAAGGCCTTGAAGTTGTATGATGGCTGGCTTCGCGAGCGGATCCGCAGCGGCGCGACGATCGATCAGGTCCTCACCGAGTTGCTGCCCGCCATCGGCGGAACTTTTGAGAATCCCGCGGCCAACTACTACCAGACCGAAACCGATCCCAACCTCTTGGCCGAGAACATCGCTCAAGTGTTTCTGGGCACGCGGATTCAATGCGCCCAGTGCCACAACCACCCCTTTGACCGCTGGACCATGGACGACTACTACGGGTTCGCGGCGTTCTTTGCCCAGGTGGGGTTCAAGAACGCGGCCGATCCACGCGAATTGACGGTGTACAACCTAGGCAGCGGCGGAGTGAAACACCCGGTCGATGACCGCGACGTGCCGCCGCAATTCTTAGGTGGAGAGCGGCCTACGATCCAAAAGGGCCAAGACCGTCGCGCGGTGTTGGCCAAGTGGTTGGCCTCGACGGAGAATGCGGCGTTTGCTCGCAACCTGGCCAACATCACCTGGGCCCAATTTTTCGGCAAAGGGATCGTCGATCCGGTCGATGACATGCGTATTAGCAATCCGCCCAGCAACCCGGAGTTACTCGACGAACTGGGCCGACGCCTAGCCAGCTATCGCTTTGACATCAAAAAACTCGTGCGCGACATTGTCCTCAGCCGCACCTATCAGCTGTCGACGGCCAAAAATGCCAGCAACGCCCTGGACGAGCGAAATTTCGCACGGCAGCGGGTGCGGCGGATGCGGGCCGAAGTCTTACTCGACAATATCAACCGCATCACCGAGGTGGAAGAACGCTTCCCCGGAGTGCCGGCCGGTGGCCGCGCCATCGAGATTCCCGATGGCGTGACGCGCAACTACTTTTTGACGACGTTCGGCCGAGCCAGCCGGCGCACGGCATGTGCCTGCGAGGTCAAGACCAACCCGACGTTGTCGCAAGCGCTGCATCTGCTCAACGGCGAGACCACCAACGCCAAAATCGCCGAGGGCCGCGTCGTCGAAAAGTTGCTGAGCAAGGGCCTCGCTCCGATCGAGGTGGCCGAGCAGCTGTATGTGCGGGCGCTGGGCCGAGTACCGACCGCTTCGGAGAAGGCCAAGATCGCTGCCCGCCTCGAAGCGAGCACGGACAAAAAAGAGGCGCTGGAAGATCTGTTCTGGGCCTTGCTGAACACCAATGAATTTTTATTCAATCGTTAATGAGGTACCGCCTTCATGCTGCTGATTCTGTTGCTGCTTGGCCCCAGTGCGACCACCTATGAAAAAGAGGTACGCCCCGTGCTGGCCAAACATTGCGTCAGTTGTCACAACGGGGACCGGGGCCGGGGCGGCCTAGACCTGTCCAGCTGGGCCGGCATCCAGGCGGGCGGTAACTCCGGCAAAGTAGCCATCGCCGGCAAACCCGAAGCCAGCCTGCTGTACACCTTGGCGGCCCATCTAGAGGATCCGATCATGCCGCCCGGCAAGCCCAAGATCGCCGACAAAGATCTTCTCGTGCTCAAAAACTGGATCGCCGAGGGCATGCCCGAACGGCCTAGCACTGCCCCTGTGGTCGTCGACAAACCCGACGCTGGTCTGGTGCCGGCTACGGTCTTGCCCCGTGCTACGGCCATCACGGCGTTGGCAGCTTCGCCGCATGCAGAGTTGCTGGCAGTGAGTGGTCATAAGCAAGCGTTGCTATTTGAAGCGGGCAAGTTGAAAGGGGCGTTAGGCTTCCCCGAGGGTCAAGTGTACGCGCTGCGATTCTCCCGGGATGGCTCGTTGCTACTGGTGGGGGGCGGCATCGGTGGGCAGTCCGGTACGGTGGTCGCCTTCGAGACACACACTTGGAAGCGTGCCTTCCGTGTCGGCGACGAGGCCGACACGGTGCTTGCCCTGGACCTCAGCCCGGACAAGAGATGGCTCGCTCTGGGTGGGCCAGGCCGCGTCGTCAAGGTGTTCGACACTCGCACCGGCAAGGTCGTCCATAGCTTCCGCAAAGCGACGGATTTCGTCACCGCGATCCGCTTCAGCCCCGATGGCTTGCTACTCGCGGCTGGCGATCGTTTTGGCGGCCTGTGGGTCTGGGAAGCCCGCTCTGGTCGAGAGTTCGCCACGTTACGCGGCCACACCAAGGGAATCCACGGCCTAGAGTGGAACGCTGCTGCCGACACGCTCGTGAGTGCCAGCGCCGATGGCACGGTGCGGCAATGGGACATGCACCAACTCGAAGAAAAGCTCCAATGGAAGGCCCACGCAGGAAGCGTGCTAGCGTTGGCATTGCAACCCTCAGGGAAAATCGTGACCGCTGGCAGCGATGCCCGCATCTGTGTCTGGAACCCCGACGGCCGCCTGGAAGCCTCCTATGGTCCCGCCGCCGATGAGGTGTTTCAGGTGGTCGCAACGGCCGACGGCAAAAGTCTTTTCAGTGGCGATTGGTCGGGCGAGGTGCGGCATTGGCCGAGCAAGACCAAGCTCGCCTTGCCGATCGCCAGCACCCCACCGAGCTTGGCCGTCGTACTGCCGCCGGAACCCAAACCCTTGACGCCCTCTGTCCCCCCTGCGGAGGACGAGCGGGCACTCGCGGCGGAAGAGCTACGCAAGGCTAACGAAGAATTGGCCGAAACCCGTAAAGCCTTGGCTGCTGCCGAGGCGACCGCTGCCGTTCTGCGCAAGCTCGTGGAGGTCCGCGAGGCCGCCGCTCAGAAAGCGGCCGAGCGACTCCGTCAGATCGAGGGAAAAAAATGAAGCGTCTGGTCGCTTTGGGCCTGATGTTGGGGCTGAGTGGCACGCTGGCCGCGGATTGGCCTGGTTGGCGGGGGCCCGGCGGAGACGGTCTTACGCCGCACCCTGTCCCGTTACGCTGGGATGCCAAGAACAACATCACTTGGAAAGTCCCCGTGCCGGGCAGCGGACACTCTTCGCCCATCGTGGTCGGGCAACGGGTGTTGCTAACCAGCTTTCTGCCCACCTCCAACGATCGCTTGCTTCTGTGTTATGATCGCACCTCCGGCAAAGAACTTTGGCGGACGGTCGTGCTGACGGCCCCGGCCGAAAAGTTGCACAAAAACAACACCCCGGCCAGCTCTACCCCTGTCAGCGATGGCAAACGGGTCTGGACAACCTTCGTCGCTGGCGACGAGATTGTCGTCAGCTGCCACACCTTAGAGGGCAAAGCAGTCTGGCAAAAGAAGTTTGCCGGCTGGGAATCGCGGCATGG
>Ga0272446_1006520_pt1 | contig 12125 bp, 9 predicted proteins | sample YNPCB0061_FD_194587 | JGI IMG/M metagenome (GOLD analysis project Ga0272446, IMG submission 194587) | Hot spring microbial mat communities from Yellowstone National Park, WY, United States - YNP-CB-006-1 | ecosystem: Environmental > Aquatic > Thermal springs > Hot (42-90C) > Sediment | place... | reverse complement strand
CAATTTTGTCTTCGACATTATCATTGGGTTTTAGCTTCTCGGCTGCTAGATAATGATTTATCCCACCATGGCTTTGGTGTTCCATGTGCTCTGCTAAATTCCCTATTGTGTAGTTTATTTGACAATAAGTAATAAGTATTGACAGTAGTTTAGTTTTGTGGACTTCATCTTTTCTTCCTATTCTATCCTTTTATTCCTTTTGCCTAAGTACCGAGTATCCCAACTTTAGTGGTGACTGGGCCTTTTGCACAAGCCCCTCAAAGCAGCATGGCACTGTTGGGAAATTGTTAGGCTCCAGCTAATTACGCAAGAGGTCTACTGCTACAGATTTTTCTAGAAGAGTCGGGGGCACAGACAAGTACAGCAACTTCTCTGATGGTCAACAAGTGCACTAGGCTAAGTTGCGGTAAACAGCCCAGCGGGCATAGTCTCTAATAGCCTTAACTTCCATAATCTACGACCAAAATGAAAGAAGCCCGGGCTAGCCGGGCTTTTTTTTGCTGGTTCAGTTGATTAAAATTTAGAGGTTACTCCCTGGGCAGGAATGCCATCGGGTTAGCAGCACCATTGCCAGAGGGGTGAATTTCAAAGTGCAGGTGGGGGCCGGTACTAAAGCCCGTGCTGCCCATTTCAGCAATCTGTTCGCCTTGGGCTACCTGCTGACCTTCTCTGACTAGAATACGGTTATTGTGGGCATAGAGGGTCAAGCTGCCATCCGGGTGCTGAATTTCCACTAGGTAGCCATAGCCGCCAGAGTTCCATCCAGCGGTAACTACAACACCGGGGGCAGCCGCTACGATCGGCGTACCAATTGGTGCGGCAATGTCAATACCAGCGTGGAGTCGGCCCCAGCGCATTCCATAACCAGAGGTAAGGACTCCTTCAGCGGGCCAAATATAGCCGTTGAACCGGGCTGGGCTATCTGGTAGATAGCGATCGGCTGGAGCTAGTGGCGGTAGCTGTGGTGAAACCACTTGGCCAACGGGCAGTTGCAGCATTGGATTATAGTTTTGTGGAGGTACAGGAGCAGCGGCCAGGAGTTGGGGTTCTCGGTTGGTAGGTTCAGCCCTAAATTGGGGATTAATTCGCCCCACACGGGTGTTATCCGTTTCAGGAAGCCGATCAGGAGCGACTACCGGGCTAGCAGTAACACTGAACAAGCTGGGAGTGGGCTGCGCCGTCTGGGCATTTTGCTGATAGTCTTGACGCATTCTCCGGATATCAGCCCGTAGCCTCTCGATTACTAATTCATCTTGGTTGGCTTGGGATAACTCTTGGCTGACCACAGGGGCGATCGTAATTTGCTGGGGAGCAGTAGCCACATTCGTAGGTTCTACCGGAACTCGCGTAGCTTCTGGAGCAGGCCGGCTGGGGATACTCAGTTTTTGGTCAACAAAAATCAAGTTGGGGTTAGTGATCCGGTTAGCAGCCATCAAGTCGCGGCGGCTCACTCCATGGCGGCGGGCGATCGCATCAAGGGTATCACCGGGTTGCACTAAATAGGTCTCCGGCTCAGGAACAACTTCCACCACGGGTAGATTAGCAGGTCTGGGTAGTGCCGCCACAACCGGGTTATCTCCACTCACACCAGCCGCATTGATCGGGCGGGGTTCCGAGGTAGATAACACCACTGGACTAGACTGGGCAGTAGGCCGCGCCTCAGCAACTATCACTGGACTAGATTGAGCCGCTGGGCTAGGTTGCACTGGTTGCACTGATGGCTGGGGTTGATTGGTGGGGGTAGCAGCGGCAATCGGCCGGGATTCAGTGTTGGATACAATCACCGGGCTGGGCTGGGGACGTGCTTCACTGGTGGCCGGGCTGGGATTTTCTGGCACCGAAGCAACGATCGTAGGAGGAGTCTGAGATTGCCAACCGCCAAGGGAGCTACTATTGGTGGCTTCACTGCGCCAACCACCGAGGGCCTCACGCAGGTTTTGGACTTGGGCACGCATGTTTTCTGTAGCTTCAGCACGCCTAATCTGCCAATTTCCAGGAGTATCAGTCTGTGGAGCTGTGGCGAGAACCTCCTGCTCGATCGGCTTTGCAGGTTGTACACCGGGTATCTTAATAGTCTGACCGACTATTAAAGTTGTCTTGATTGAAATCTCGTTGATGGTTGCGATCGCCTGTTGACTGACTTGGTACTTCTGGGCTAGAAACCACAGGGTATCACCGGGCTGAATTTGGTGGTAAAAAAACGATTCATACTCTGCCACAGGAGCAGCCAACTCCGCAGGTTGAGTTGCGTTAGTGCCTTGGGCATCTAAAGACTGGACATTGCCAGCTTCCACAGGAGCACTACTAGTTACAGGATTCGCAAAAATCGGCTCCGCAGCCATTACTTCCTCTCCAGGTTTGGGTAGAAATACCCCGGAAGCTCCCACGGAGATGGCTAAGCCGATCATTGCGGCTGACTTGTATGCACGGCGGCCTACCTCAGGGCTAGCGGCTTTGTCAGCCACAATCTCTTGAGTATTTACCATGCCATCTGCTCCGTATAGAGTTAGGCTTTGGGCTGTCTCTAGATCTATAGGTTTCAAAAAGACCTCCTTTGTGTGACGAGCGATAGAACTATTTGAGTTTAGGCATACTCACCCCAGTGGTAGTTGCTAAAGTAGCACTTCGACCGGCAGAAAGTGATCAGGATCACAGTCTGAATAATTACGCTGGTAAGCATACCCTAGAGTTGTTAAGTTATGCAACTTGACAATTTTGGGGTCACCGCCAGAGTTGAGCCTTATACATTTGATAAAGCCAGTTACAGGTTGGGTGATCGCTGGATTGGATTACAGTCCTTGATAGTGCGCATATACGACAAGATCGCCCAAAATCCTGACAAACCTAGCAGGGTTAACCTAGATGCTCTGTAGTTAATTAGCTTTAGACCAGCTATTTAATTACCAGCTTGACTTGCTGTTTGCATCATGTGTAGCACCCTAACAATGCAATTTAAGGCAAGGTTGATATGGATCACAATAGTGGAAATTCGAGATCTCTCCACGCAATTGGGTGTATATTTGCCCCCTACCCAGTGTGTATTGATCTGCCTCTAAGCTTTACTCCACAGGACTTTATCCCTGGTGATGGGTGTGGAAATTTTCTTCCCTGTGATAGATACTGATTAAATCACTTGCGGAGGAACTTGATAGGGATTTCTTATCAGAAAATCTGATTTTTGTATTGCAAATCACTGAAATCATTGATCACAAATTTCTACAAATCGTGCGGCGATCGCAAATTGCCTGGTTAGTCTAGTTTAATCAAGCCGGCCCAACTGCCGCAAACATTCAAATAATCCCACGGCTACACTAGCCGACAAGTTCAAGCTCCGTACGGCTGGCTGATGCATGGGTATATACACATGGACATTGCTGCTTTCCAGAATCGGTGCGGGTAGGCCAGTGGTTTCGCTGCCAAATATCAGCCAATCATCCGGCTGGTATTGCCACTGGGTGTAACTGCATTGACCCTGGGTATCAAAGCTAATCCAGCGCCCTCCCCGGCGGTTGTGAATAGTCACGAAATCATCCCAACTGTTGTGGAGGTGTAGTTTGACGTGGCTCCAGTAATCTAACCCAGCTCGTTTGAGGTGGCGATCGCTAATTTCAAAACCCAACGGAGCCACTAAGTGTAGTTCGGTCTGGGTCGCAGCGCAGGTACGGGCTATATTGCCAGTGTTGGGGGGAATTTGAGGGTTAACAAGAACTACTTGGGGCAATTTCCGAGACCAAATTTAACAAAAACTGACTAATATGCCACAGGAGCATAGAATTTGGAAGAAATACTTAACAATGATAGGTATTTTTAATAGATTGTTTCTGATCCCCAGTGATAAGATCTTTTGAATTAAAAATATAAATAAAAAGTTAAGAAATCAAGACTTTCATACCCGACATGTCATGCAGCACAGGGGGGACAAACTTGATCCGCTAAGGTCATCTCTTGCTGCGTGGTCTGGGCGATCGCCTCTTGAATCACCGGTCGCACATCCCCTTGGTAAGCCCCAAGCCACTGCTGAGCAAGATTCCCCAAGCGGAGGATCCTCTGAATCGGAGACAAAAAGCAACTGAATCCATGCTCCTTCGCAATTGGATGCAGCTCTTCCACCAATTGAGCAATCCAATCTTGGGCGATGATCGCCCGACCATCCCGCCAGTGGTGCAGAGTAGCTCGGAGACTAGTTTGGGCGGCAGCAATTTCATTGGCATCACTGAGGCTAACTAATTCCCTTGGAGTCAGCCGACTACTTAACAGTGGGTCTAGTTGCGGCTGGGCTATCAACTGCCAAATCCGAGCCTCTAGGAGGGCTGTGATAGCCAAAAGGGCAATCGGGTCAATTACCAAGTCACAGATACGTAACTCCAAGCGATTCAGATTGTAGGGGCGGCGATCGCCATTGGGGCGCACCGCAGTCCAGAGGTGACGGACATTTTGCATTGTCCCCTGGGCAAGTTGAGCCTCAGTCCAAGCAATGTGATGGGCATGACTAGTAAACAAAGGTACTTCAGCCGGAGTCTTTGGAAACATTAACCAGCGGGTGGAGTGGCTGCCAGTAACCTCATTATTCAAAAATGGCGAGGCAGCACTTAAAGCCAAATACAGGGGAGCTTCTACCCGAATCAATCTGCACGCCCGCATCAAGAGATCAGGATCACTAATACCTATATTTATATGGATACTGGCAGTGACAACCTTGGTGTGATAGTTGGCTTCAATAAAATCGTGGTAAGGGTTTTGGGGATCAGAACGATAAAACTGCTCCACTCCCCCCAAAGATAGGGTACTGCCTGGAATTAAAGTGTAATCTCCTAGGGTTTGGAGATAGCGGCGCAGTTGTTGACGGGGGCGCACCAAAGCACACAGGAGTCGATCGTAACTAGTTAGAGGCGGAGTTGTATATTCCACGTTGCGAGTGTCTGGCTCGCGCACGAAACCAGGCAGGTTAGCCACAATCCGATCTGATAGCCCCACCACATCCCCACTGGGTGTTCCGGTGTAAATTTCTACTTCAAACCCTTTAGCCAACACAAGCTTTATCCCCACAGCATTTCACTGCCCAGATCTTAGCCCTAGGGGGGAGCTAATCGCTAGTCGGGGGGAAATTTTCTAGAGGCGGCGGAGAATATCAGTGCCATGGGAGTCAGTACCACAGGTATTGAGCAGCCCGTAGATATCACTGAGCTGTTTGACTTCAGCACAGGGTATTGGGCTGTACTGCCAAGGGTGATGGTTATTGTAGGAATAGTAGGTTTCTACCCCATCTATGCCAATGGCGGCGGCGGCAGGAATTAATTGGGCTGCGCTGATTTTGTAGCGGGCTGGATGGGCAAGCACTGCTACACCTCTGGCTTGATGAATGGCAGCAATCACCTGTTCAGCGTAGCTAGCCGCCCCGGCCGGGGCTTCCCCCTGGAGGTAAATTTCTAAGGCTGGATGGTCGAGGTAAAAATCGTAAGCCAAAATGTGGACTTCAGTACCCAACAGTTGTGAAGTGACTTCTGCGCCGACCCAGAGCACTGGCGGGTCATTGATTTGAGCTGCTCGATCGGCCAACCATTGAGCGGCAATTTTATAGCCGGTAATGGTGTGGTGGTCAGTAATTGCTAGGTCTTTTAAGCCTATTTTGGTGGCCTGCTCAATTAATTGGATCGGCTGGAGTTGACCATCGGAGTGGACGGTGTGTAGATGGAAGTTGTAGGTATAAGGGCAGCTCTCAGGGTTGACATTTTGAAAAATCTGGTGGATGCGCTGTTCACAACCCCGGTTCAGGTTTTGGGTAACTGGACTTAGCATAGGTTTTAGGTAGTGGTCAACTATAGAGCTAATGTGGCGAAAGGTTAAGTTAAGTAAACACCAATATAGCCTACCCATCCCAGCACTTGTGGGTATACAGGGCTACCTAAGACGGGCGATCGCACCTATCCATCAAATTTCTCCTGTTAAACCGGATCAGAGATTCCCTTGACAAGAGTTACACAGGATTACAACAAATTTACTAATCAACTAAACTAACTAAGTGGCGATATTCCTTTGGTAAATTTTGATAAACCAGCTGGGGGTTTTTAGTGGCCCTATGCTAATTTGATAGTAGATACCAAATTCAATTGTTTCCTAAAAGAGAAAGGACTTTTGAATTAAGTCAACCCCCAGGGATTAGAGCATGGTATCTCCCGCTGCTAATCCAGCCACAGACGAGCTTTTGTCGAGTTTTGGTATAGTTAAACGTTGTGACTTTGAGTGCTATTAATTTTGCACAGGTGTAGCCAACCTACGGTCTGGAAAGACCACATTTACCCTAGACAAAAAATCATTAACTGTGGTTAGTTATTCACTTAATTTAAACCCAATTACTTGTCTCTAATTTCAAATTATCTGTGGGTCTAGACATAAATTGCCTAGGCCCTATAATTTTGATTAGCTTTAGGAAGTTTTTGGGGAGCTTAACCAATGAAGCTAACAGTTCCAGGTATGATGTGTGACGGCTGTGCTGAGACAATCACCAAGGCGATCGCAGCAATCGACCCCACAGCCCAGATCAGCATTTCCTTAGCCGATAAAACCGTGACCATTGATTCTCAACTGCCAGCAACAACCATCAACCAAGCCCTGGCAGATGCCGGATATGAAGCTGCCCCTAGTGTTTAATGTTGGAGGTGGGTAGTAAACTCTCGGCCGCGGCCTAGTTCATTGAGAATACCCAAGAGAATACCTAAAACCCCCGACCAATCCCATGAGCTTACGCACCGTAGGGATGCTTAGTAGCTATCCCCGCCTAGAGCAGAGTGACTGGTTATGGCAGCAGACCCCAGAACCCATGGGGGTTTGGGGTGGTGTGCAGATGGTCAGCCAACACCCTAGTCCCGATTTTTTGCTTTTGTATAACTTTCATCATTTTCCGGTGTTGCCGCCTCGTAAGCTTGTGTCTTTGAGCTATTGGCGATCGCAGCGCAGCTACCCCCAACAGATGGCCAATCTCCAGGCGCGCTTGCGGGGAGTTCCCCCAGAGCGGACAATTTTCCTGTGGCGGGAGCCGCCCCTAGCCGAGGAATTAGATAAAACCCTCGCCATTTACGATCGAGCCAAGCCCTACTGCAACTACATCAGTGGGCCCGACGACTATGCCCCTTGCCCAGGCTACATGCCCGCTATCTGGTACCACAGCAATGCCTTTCGCGAATTGGCCGACCTGCCCGCCCCGATTAAACTCAAAAACTGTAGCTGGATTCTGTCTGGGGTGAACCGCAGTGCCAATCACCAGCACCGACTAAATTTCTTGAGGCAACTGCGCCAGAGCGACTTGGATTGCGACATTTACGGGTTGAATTTGCCTGACTATGCCAAGGCCAAGGGCTATTTGCAGAACAAGTGGCATGGCATGGCTCACTACTACTACAACTTAGCGATCGAAAACTACACAGATAACCGCTGGTACGTCAGCGAGAAGCTTTGGGATGCTCTTTTGGCGTGGTGTTTGCCGATTTACTTTGGTGGGAGCGGGGCTGATCAGTTGATTCCCCCTGAGAGCTTTTTGCGCTTGCCGAGCCTCGATGCCAAGGGTATCGATTACATCAAGGAGGTGACAGCCAGCCCTGAAATTTGGCAACAGAGATTACCTGCGATCGCCCAAGCTAGGCAAATCATCCTCCACAAATTGAACCTGTTGGCTTGGCTAGATGGTTTTGTGAAAAACCTCTGAGATCTGGGAACATGGATTTAGAGAAATTCTTGGGTGATGGCAATGAAAAAAGGTCTGATTTACGGTGCGATCGTCCTCTTGATTTTGGTGGGAGTAGTCTGGTTTCTTAGCCGCGGTTTTTTCATCAGTGGCGGCAACACCAAGCTCCCCGCCGGGGTTATCTTCATTCCCAAGCAGGCCCCAGCCATGGTCTCTAGCTCCGTAAGCTGGCGGGTGTGGCAACAGCAGCCACAGATTTGGTCAGCCTTCCAAGCTCTCCTTAGGCGACAGGGTCTAGACTTTCAGGCGGATATCAAACCCTGGTTGGGAGATGAAATTACCCTAGCGGTCACCACCCTAGACTATGATCACAATCCCAGCAACGGCATTCGTCCCGGCTATCTGCTGGTCACCACCACCACCGATGCAGCCCAAACCAAGGAATTTTTCCAGACCTGGCGATCGCGGCAACTGCTCAACGAGGCACAGCTCACCTACAGCACCTACCAAGGAGCAGAAATTATTGCCCCAGTTGACGACTCCCTAGCCAGCACCCTCGTGGCTGACCAGTTTGTGCTAATTGCCAATCATCCCCAAGTGATCCGGGAGGCCTTGAGCAATGCCCAAGCTATTGGCCTCAATTTGGGCAATTCCCCCAGCTACCAGCAAGTTGCCCAGAGCCTCAAGCAATCTCGGCTGGTGTTTGGTTTTGTCAATTTACCAGCCCTGGGGGCGTGGCTAGGCAACCGGGCTGATTATCCAATCACCGAGGCCCCGCCAGCCCTAGGAATCAGCCTGACCGTAGCAGAGCAAAAAATCATTGCCCAGACTGCCCTGACTCCCCCTAGGCAAGCCGCCGCCGCTGATAGTCAAATTTTGCGCTACATTCCCCCCAGTAGTGGCTTATTTTTAACCGGTCATGGTGGCTTGGATCTTGCGGCCATCAACGCCCGTTTGCTCCAGCAAATTGAAGCCCAGTGGCAAATTAAGCTTAGCCCCGACCTCCTGGGCTGGGTCAGCGGAGACTATGCCCTAGCTTGGCTACCTGATGGGGAGCAGGGTAATTGGGTATTTGTGGCCGAGGCAGCCCAGGATTTGACCAAGGTCAACCAAGCTTTACAGGATCAAGGAATTAGTGTTGCTCCGGTGAATATCCTAGGGCAGCCAGCGGAGGTGTGGAGCCAGATTGCGCCCCAGTTTGACCCCAGGAAAAGTCAGCTCAGTCCGATCGTCCGGGGAGTCCACAGCCGCTTGGGTAAGTACGAGGTGTTTACTACTTCAGTACCGGTGATGGCGGAGCTGATTACAGATGATCGTGCCGCTGAACCTTGGCTGGGTCTGGCTAAGGAGTTTGATCGCCCCAACCAAGGCTACTTGTACATCCAATGGCCCGAGGGCCGCCGGGTGGTGATCGGCCAGTTACCGATTTTGCAGTTACTGGAATTGCCCTTGCGATCGCTCTTCCAGCGCACCGAATCCCTGGCCTTCACCACTTACCCCAGCCAGAGTGATGTCCAGTTGGGTGAATTGCAGCTTTCCTTAGGCAAAAATTAGGGAGCCTCAAATTTGAGCGAACCCGCTGGTAAGTGGCCGCGATAACGCCCATGGTCAGCCTGGATCAAAATCATTTGCAGTTGATATTTGGGCTTGATGTTCAGCTCCGGCCACGGGACTGAAACCTCTAGGCATTGGTCGAGGGCGGCTTTAGCAGTGGTAGGGCGATTATGCCACTCAAAGTGCTCCCCAGCCTCCTGGAGCCAACAGGACAGGGTTTTGAGGTTAATGCCCAGGTGGTGGTGGTATAGGTAGGTCAAGGGTTCCTGGCGGGGCACCTCGGCCAAGGGCGGCGGGCTATTGTGCATGGTCTGGCCGGGATAAAACCAGAGCAGGTGCAACTCGTTGGGCAGGTTATCAATTGCCCCGGCTTGAAAATCTATCCGCAGATAAAAGTTCAGGTGATCCACACCGTACCAGATGCGCTGAACTGGGGTGCTTTGGTGCATGGTGCCCCGGCTGCCGCCCACATCAATGCGGCCAGCCTTGTCCCAGTCTTGCTCGTCTCCAATCCCATTGACGATCGGATGGATAAACCCGATCGGTTCGGCCCGGTCTTTTCTGGTGTGGTCTTCGATCGGCTCAGCTAAAATCGGCGGCACTGGCTCCCCCAGAGCCTGGTAGAGGCTACTCAGGTGCTCCCGGAAAAGCTGATCAAAGATTGCATCGTGATTTGAGGAATGGCCATGGCCGAACCACCAGAACCAATCGGAGCCTTCAGCGGCATACAGGGCCTCCCAAGCAGCGGGATTAGTTTCCGGGGTGGCTTCCGGGTGGGCCGCCAAGACGTGGCGAGCGGCGGTGAGCAGATCCCAGGCTCGGTTTTTAGCCTGGTCTCCAATCCAAGTTGTAAAGTTAGCATCGATCCAAGAGCCACTGTGGAGTTTCTGTGCGGGAATTGTCACCCTGGGGGGAAATTGCTGGAGGTACTCAGATACGGTGACCAGTTGAATACCTGTGTGGTCGCTGAGCATTTCGTAGAGGGTTTCCAGGAAGATTTTGCCGTCCTGTTCGTAGAATTCCCAGCAGTTTTCTCCGTCTAGGGCGATCGTTACCAGCCAAGGTTCCTCTAGGGCAGTGGTTTCCTGTTTTTCTGCTAGCCTCCGACTAATTGCTTCCAGGTGGGCAATCAAGTCCTGGGCAGCATTTTTAGCGGTCATACCCCCGTAGGTAAAGCCAATTAAATCCGATAGGCGGTGGTCCCGGAATACGATCGCCAAATCTCCCTGGTCAGTTTCCAGGCGGTAAGGTTGGTAGAGTATTTCTGGTTCTTGGATATTTCCGTACTCATTGCGGTGGAAATAGTGGTTGATCGACCAGCCCAGCACCCCTTCATCAGAGCAGAGCCAATCAAACCCGGCTTGACGGATGTAGGGAAGCACCGTGGGGCTGACCGACTGCTCAGAGGGCCACAACCCCCTGGGTTGAGTGCCAAACCGCTCAGTGTACATTTGCTTGGCCATGGTCAGGTGGCGGGGGATATCCTCAGCCCACTGGAATCGGGCTTTGGGCAGTTGCATCTGGGGTACAGCCACCCGGCCGGCATCCGTATCCGCCAGGAGGGGCATGATTGGGTGGGTGTAGGGGGTGGTAATGATTTCTAGTTGCCCAGATTCCTGCATTTTGCGGTGTTGCGGGATGATCTGAGCCATAATTTCCTGTTGTTTTTGGTAAATCTGGCGGCGATCGTCCAAGCTAAAGTCTTTGCCTCTACTCAACCAACTGGCGATCGCCGGATCCTCCCAAAATAGAGGATCAAACCAACAGAGATTATGCCAAGCCAGGAGATCGCCGTAGTCAGACCCAGTCCAGTTCTCCCAGCACCAAGTGCGCCCCTTGGTTTGCCGCTGTTGGTAGAGCAGGGAATAACGGGGATGGGGATCAACCATGTGATGATGGTGGGCATCAAAAAAGTGCTCGATAATAAACTGCTTATCGGTATCACTCAGTTGCTCCACCGGGGTCAAAGACAGGCGCAGATAGGGATCCATGGCTACGCCGTTTACATAGTCTTCAATTTGGCGAATTAGGGAGGGCACGAGGTTGACGGTCTGGTGGAGTTTGGGGTAGCGTTCGAGCAGCAACATCAGATCTAGATAATCTTTGGTGCCATGCAGGCGCACCCAGGGCAAGCGGTATTGGTATTGACCATCAACCACTTCGTGGCTTCGGTAGAAGGGTTGATGCTGGTGCCAAATGAAGGCAACGTAGAGGGGATGGGGCATAAATGCTGACCTAGGTGTTGTAATTTTTTGGGGAATTCAGGAAATTTCCTGGCAATCTAGAGCTAAGAAACTAGCAAGGGATTGGTGGCTAGTGGTTACTTGAGCCGTAGTTAAATTAGGGATCAAATAGGAACCAAATCAATTTGATCGCGGGGATCGCTGATTGTGACAAATCTTGGGCACTGTCGATCCTTAAAGTTGGTCAAATCCACCAAAATCAAGCTTTTAGGATTACCATAGCAACATTTTAGGAAGATTTTTCTAGACTGCTAGGCAAATTTAATTTCCTTAGTTTACGGCTGCAAATATTTGCAATCTTTATCAATAGTGGGTAATGATGGCTAATTTGTAAATTTGTCAGTGTCAGCCGAGTTCATTACCCCTGAAAGGTAATTGTGTCAGCGTCAACTTTAGGTGATTCTAAGAGGATGTCTGAAAAGTCTGGTGTCAAGTCATTTTGATGACTGAAGTCATCACTACGAGCTGAAAAATCTCCGTGTATATCCCTAAAGATCTGAGTTTGTAGTGACGGTTTTAACCGTCTTGGTAGTGGTAAATAGTAATGGTTAAGAGCGCAGAGCGGCATTGTAATGATGCACAAAGTACCAAATTGCTCCAATGTGGTTGCTCAACTTTTTGGAGAAGGATAGGGTTTTACGAACCAAGCG
>Ga0272446_1006519_pt1 | contig 12125 bp, 12 predicted proteins | sample YNPCB0061_FD_194587 | JGI IMG/M metagenome (GOLD analysis project Ga0272446, IMG submission 194587) | Hot spring microbial mat communities from Yellowstone National Park, WY, United States - YNP-CB-006-1 | ecosystem: Environmental > Aquatic > Thermal springs > Hot (42-90C) > Sediment | place... | reverse complement strand
CAGATTTTGCAACAGCATCCCCTAATTAGTGAAGTGTGTGTAGTTGCTAAAAGTGATCCTGAGTGGGGGGAAGTACCAGCAGTGATAATTACTAACAGTCAGCTTAGTTTGGCGGAAATACAATCTTTTTGTTTAAGTCAGCATCTAGCGCGCTACAAATTGCCCAAATTCCTATTGTGTCTGCCAGAAATACCGCGCACTGGATTAGGGAAATATAACCGCAGTTTATTACGAGAATTATTGGCTCATAATCAAGCGACTGGGGGGTAAGGACTGCCACAATACTTTGTAGAGTTGTAATGGTTGGGACTTGCCTTTGACCATCACTGGTGGTAATGCCTCCACAGGAGGGGGTACGATTTTTTTGACCGTATCTAAAGTGGCTTGAGAAATGACAATTTCGCCCGCTTTGGCAACATTACAAATGCGACTGGCAACATTCATGGTGTCGCCGATATTGGTGTACTGAATCAATTTATCCGAACCGATATTGCCAGCGGCAACCAGACCTGTATTCAAGCCAATGTGAATTTGGATTTGGCGATACCGTCCCTCTTTGCGCCATTTATCATTCAGTTCACTCATTGCCCACTGCATGGCGATCGCCGCCTGTAGCGCCCGATGGGCATCATCATCCTGACGATAGGGCGAACCCCACACTGCCAGCAGGGCATCGGCAATATACTTCTCCAATGTCCCCTCGAAACGGAACACAATATCCTCTACCATCACTTTGAAGTATTCATTCAATAGTTCAATCACTTGGCGGGGTTGCATTTGCGAAGCCATTTCTGTAAAGCCACTGATGTCGGAAAACAGCGCCGTAACTTCAGTTTCTACAATTCCCAAATCACCGATTTCTGAGATTTTGCGGGTTACTGCCTGTGGAAAAAAGCGTTCTAATCTCGCTCTTTGGGCGGTTTCCATTTGCATACGGCGGTATAAGTTGGCATTCTCAATGGCGATCGCCGCTTGATTTGCCAGAATCGTCAAAAACTCCAATTCTTCCTTTTGATAAAGATTGACTAGCGACAAATTATCTACATACAACACACCAAGAGCTTTTGCACTTGCCACTAAGGGTACACACATGGCGGCACAAATGGACTGACGAATGATGGAATGGGAGCTATCAAAACGGTCATCTACCACAGCGTTGTCGGTGAGAATACCAGTTCTCTGTTCATATACATATTGGGCAATTCGCTTGCTATAAAAGTCTTGACTGGGATTGATGCCAGTTCTAGTTTTTACGGCATGGACTTCTAATTCTCCCGTGGTTTCATTTGCCAACAACAGCACCGCCCGATCTACGCGCATCACTTGGAATAACAATTCCAAAATTTTTTGTGGCAGGATAGCATAGCTTTGGGGAGCAGTGAGCTGATTGCTGATTTCCATGAGAATTTTCAGCTTGGTGGCTGTGCGTTGATTTTCCTCTTGCTCAGGCAGTAACAACACCGAACCGCTGTGCGGCGCATGGGGCATATTGGTCAATAGTTGTTGAATGGTGTTGCGCGATTGTTCGGGGGTCACCCGTACTAAAATGGAAATATCCGATGGCAGGGGTTTGGCGGTTACAGGAATGGTCTGAGTGGTAGTAGTTTGTTGCAAGGTAAAGCTGACACTGCCAAAACGCACCGTATCTCCTATTTTCAGTTCCTGCTCGGTGATTTTTTGATTGTTAATAAAGGTGCCATTGCTACTTTTGAGGTCTTTGACCATTACGGTTTGCCCCTGCACAATCACCTCAGCATGATGTCTCGACAGGCTTCGGGCTTCATCTTCTACAATAATGCTGTTGTCAAAACCTCGCCCTACGGTGTTCACTCCATCGTGGAGATCGTGGGTGCTTTGGTTGGGGCGACCAAAGTTTTGGATCAAGCAAAAGTTCATGGCTCTAGTGGGTTAGCTGACGAAAGTAGGGGAAAACTATTGGCTCGGTCAGGTTTTGCTTTAGTTCATATTGTAGTTGCTGTAAATAGGTGCGCACAGCCACGATGATGTCCCGACAGGCACTGAGGCGACCGTCGGTGGTGGGCTGAAACAGCATGGCTTTGGGCTCGAGGTCAATGGCAAGTCCTAGTTGGGGGGGTAAGCCTTGATTGATGATCGCTTGCAGGCGATCGCCGCAAACCCGGATATTCACCCCCCGCTGGTGCAGGCTTTGCCAGAGCAGGTTAGGCTCAAAAACATCGGGCAGACGCAAGGCACACAGTTCGTTCAATAAAAAGTAATCGCTGTACTGCAAGCGGGCGATGTCCAGTGCACTGTGATGAAAAGGCGCAACTGCCAAGCCCTCAGCGATCGCGGTGATCGGCAAGTAATCCAGATGGGCATGGGGAAATTTAGTTTGGAGCCATGTGTTTAGCGGCGACTGCAAGATGGACGGGATTGCCATCAGCCACACATTACCCACCACTATCTCCTCCCGCTGGCTCAACCAGATATTGATCTGGCGGTTTAGTTGCTCCAGCCAAGGGGCAAGCCCTTTTTGCTGTGCTTGTTCGTAATGCACCCGTGATACGCTTAACTGCTCGTACTGCCACTGCACGCTATCGCCGTACTCCTGAAAATACTGCTGGCAGAGGCGGGTTAGCTCTAAACTGGTGGATGCTTCACTAATTATGGGAAAGAGGTGCTTGGCGATCGCCTGTTCTAGGTATTCTACCCCTTGCTCGATCACGGCTGTGATTGCGGGCTGACCCGTGATCCCAAAACTGGTGGTATGACTGTGCAAATGCAGATAGAAGTGCTGATCTGTAACTGCTGGGTGGTGGTGTTGCACTGTCAACAGTGGGGCGATCGCCCGCTCTAATACCAATATCGTCTCAGGACTTATTGGCAAACCCGACTGCAGAACTAATTGTCTTAGCCGATAAGATGCTTCATCAAAGTTAGCACTGGGGGCAGACAAAATCACCCCTTGAATGTGCTGAAACATCTGATTCAAGTCAGCAGGAGAAAGATGGGGATGCTGGACATACTCTGACCAGCGGGCAAACAGTTCGGTCAGTACCTCCTGCCAATTCTCGTGCAGTGCTAGGCGATCGGCAGTGAGGGGATAGGTGCGCCCTGTCATGCCATCAGCAAGACACAAATGCAGTGCTTCAGCGGCTATATCTATGCCCAAAAACCAAGGATTGCTGGGATTAAAGTCAGGGTCTGGCTCAGGTGGTGGGGGTAGCGGAGCAATGGTTTCCTGATCGGCAAAAGCGTTAAGTAGCTCGTCAGTATTGTCGGACAGTGCCAGAGATTCTAGCTCTGCCTCAAGGGCTTGCTTTTGCGCCAAGAGCGCTTTGATCTGCTGGAGTTCTGTTGGCTCTGGGGCTGAGTCTTGGGGAATGGCATCGGCGATCGCTGGTTGGCTATCTGTTAGCGCTACAAAATTAGCATCCACATTTGCCCCAAGAAGATCATCAGGGTTAAGCTCACTAGCACTTGGCGAGAGGTTGAGACCGCTGAAGTCCCCCCCGCCTAACTCTGTTAACGCCTGATCAGATGCAGTTGGCTGAGACTGAAGGTCAGTAGTAGTTGCCTCAGCCCTTACATTGCTTAAAAGCAGGCGAATTTCTGCCAGCAGTTGCGATCGCTCCTGTGCCAAAAGATTAGTGATCTCCTCACGGACGATCTGCCGTATTTCTGCTGGTTCAATCATCAGAGGCTAGAAAGAGACAAGAAAATTAAAGAGCGTCAATTTTTTGGGCGAGTTCCACATCTTTGGCACTGATCCCGCCCGCATCATGGGTGGTCAGATCGATGGTTACTTGATTATAGACATTGAACATCTCGGGGTGATGATCCATTTTTTCAGCCACGATCGCCACTTTGGTAATAAAGCCCATCGCTGAAATAAAATCTGGGAACTTCCATTTCTTTTGCAATTTGCCATTCACCACTGCCCAACCCGCCAACTGAGCGATCGCACTGGCAATTTCCACCTCTGTCAATTTGCTGACGGACATAATGCTTACCTCGTTGAGAAACTTCTGCTAAATATATTACCTTGACAGTACCCAGCAGACATTAACCTCTTGGGAGTTCCCCATAATTCTATGGCACAGACAAAAGCGATCGTGTTGTTATCAGGTGGTCTAGATTCGGCAGTTTCAGCGGCGATCGCCCAAGCCGAAAATCATGCCGTGATTGCCCTCTCCTTCCGTTATGGACAGCGCCACGAGCGAGAAATTGCCTCAGCCCAGCAGTTGGTGCAGTTGATGGGCATTGGCGAACACTACATCGTCGATGTGCCCCTGAACCTGTGGGGGGCTTCCGCTTTGACCGATACTAATATCACTATTCCAACTGGTGGCATTCAGCCCGATGTGATCCCCGTCACCTATGTCCCAGGGCGCAATACCGTATTTATTGCGATCGCCCTGTCTCTAGCAGAGGCAAAGGAAGCAGAAGCCATCTACTTGGGGATCAATGCGGTGGACTATTCGGGCTATCCCGACTGCCGTCCCGCATACCTCGAGGCATACCAACAGTTGGCGCAGTTATCTTCCAAACGGGCGATCGCTGGTTTTGCGCCAAAATTAGTAGCCCCCCTGATCCATCTCAGCAAAGTGGACATAGTACGCCGTGCCCTCGAGCTAAATGTACCCATTTCCGCCACATGGTCTTGCTATGCGGGAGAAGCCGAACCCTGCGGTTTGTGCGATTCCTGTAGGATCAGAGATGCCGCCCTCATCCAAGCGGGCAGACCAGACTTGGCAACAGCAGTGGGGCGGTCAAAATGGCACTAGGGGATCAAGGGGATGGTGGCACTGCGGGCAAACTGCTCATAGGCGGCTTCTAGGTTAGTGCCATACAGAGCTTGGAAGCGATAATCTTTATATTTTTCAGGCACTTTGGCAAAATCTTTGAGTACCTGCTCCTTGCTCAAGTTTTGCGCTTTCCATGACAGGGCGAGGCGCTCTAAGTCATTGAAATATTGCTGTTGGGCTTGCAATTCGGCAACCGTGCCCACATTGCCGTGTCCTGGCACAGTTTTTGCTTCAGGGTAGCTAACGATCAGGCGGTACAAGCTCCCCTGCCACTGTCGTAAATCCGCATCACCCGCAAAGGGAATGCGCTGATTGAAGACCATATCTCCCGTAAACAGCACTTGGGCATCGGGGACATAGGCAATTAGGTCAGTACCTGCGGAGTGCCCATCAACCCGCTCAATGCGCACTTGGCGATCGCCCAGCCAAAAATCCGATTCACTATTGACAATCACATTAGGGGGAACAGTAGGTGGAAACTGACTGTTGATGCCCCGCCGATCCGTGATGTATTCCCTAATTTTGCCCCTGCCAATAATGGGAATACCGCGTTGCGCCGCTGTGGGATTGCCCCCAGTGTGGTCAAAGTGGTAGTGGGTATTTAACACATACTTAATTGGCTGGTCAGTCACCGCCTTTACTTGGGCAAATACCGCCTCTGCTAGTTCTGGGGTCTGGAAGGGGTCGATCACCATCACCCCATTGCTTCCCACGATAAAACCGCCATTACAAATTGCCGCTCCCTCACGGGCGGGGAAATCGGTGTTGGCAATCAGGGCATAGACTTTGGGGGCAACTTCCTGCACAGTAACCCCCGCGCGCTGGAGTTGAGGAATGGTAGTAACCCCTTGAGCCGCAACAGGACTGTAACCATAGCTGAGACAGCACAGCCCAAACATCAACAGCCCCAAGACCAAAGCTAGATAGTTTCTCCGCACAGACCACATAAATCTTTACCAAAATGCGTTAATTGTTAGTAGTGTAAGCTAAGAATCCAGACTATTTCTAGTAAGGCTTGTGGTAAAGCTGTGATCTCCCAAATCGAACAGGAAATTGCTCAGATCAAAACTGCGATCGCCGACAATGAAGCCAAAGTAGCGATCGCCTATCAGCATTACATCAACGCCCTCAGCCTTGCTATGGGCAAATATCTGCTCAATGCCGTATTTTGGCTGTGTACCCACGAGTATCCCCAAGCCTTTTTGGCTCTGCCGCTGTCAGACAAGCAAAAACTGCAAACAGCAGTCCAACAGCTTGCCAAGTCCTGCCAAGCCAAACTCAAAGAAGAGTTACAGCAACTACCCACCGCCCAAATCCTGCGTTCTGAACCGCTAGACAAGTTACTGGAGACAATTTTGGAGCAGACCAGTCAAGCCACCAATCAGCTATTGCAGGCACAGGGCATTATTCCCAGCGTCCAGGATGGTGAAGCCGAACCGCAGATGGCTAAAATCCGTCTGCGCCCTGCGGAAGTGGAATATCTTGACCGCACTGTGATGCAATATCGCAGTGAGATTAGGGTAATTTCCTCCCGCTGTCAGCACTTGATGGCACAACTGGACAAAAAATATCACGCCAAGACCATAGCAGAAGCGGAACTGGCATGGCGATCGCTGTTTGTCGCTGATTAACACTGATTAACTAAGCCAAACCACAGATGCATATCACAGGGTAGAACACTATGCCGACTGATTATTAGGCTTGTGATCAGCAGAACATCTGGTAGTAGAAGTAAGGGCTGTAGGGGAAGCCCTGCTGATCACCGAAAACTAGACTGTAATCAAAGTAAGTTAAGATCGCAGTAATTGCGTTATCTGTTTTTTTGCTAATTCTATGATGACCACCGATGCTATTCGTGAATTGATTCTTTCTGCCCTGCCCGATGCCTTTGTGGCTGTAGAAAATCCTATGCAAGACGGACAACATTTCGGTGCAGTGGTAGTTTCGCCTCAGTTTGACGGTCTGCCCATGCTCAAACAACAAAGATTGGTAAATGCCGTACTTCAGCCCTATTTTGATAGTGGAGCAATCCATGCCCTCCAGCTAAAAACCTACACCCCCGCCCAATGGCAGGCAATCCAAAGTTGATACTTCCCTAAGCACAACGGCAACTTATCTCTTGTCAAGAGGTGTATATTTCACATCATGCAGACCTGTATAGACTTGGGTGGGGCGAAACAGACGATTGTCTGCCATTTGCTCTTTCCAGTGAGCCAGCCAACCGGGGACACGAGCGATCGCAAAGATAGTAGTAAACAGATCGGCAGGAATGCCCAACTTGCGATACACCAGCCCCGAATAAAAATCCACATTGGGGAAAATGCCCTTGGGGGCAAGTCTTTCTGTCGCCTGCTTTTCCAGTTCCAAAGCAATATCGTAGTAGTGGTCATGCCCAAACTGGTCAAACAGTTCCTCCGCCAACTTTTGCAAGATGATCGCCCTAGGGTCTTTCACCTTGTAGATGCGATGCCCAAACCCCATAATCCTCTCTTTGTTCTCAATTTTGCGGTCTAGGTAGGGTTTAACATTATCCACACTGCCAATTTCCTCTAGCATCTTCATCACTTGCTCATTGGCGCCACCGTGTAGCGGACCTGCCAAAGTGGCGATCGCCGATGTCAAGACAGTATAGGGATTGGTCAGGGTAGAAGCGGTAACCAGAGCAGCAAAGGTAGAGGCATTCACCGTATGTTCAGCGTGCAGGATCAGGGAGATGTCAAACACTTTTGCCATCAAGGGGTCTGGCTCCTGCTCGGTCAGCATGTACAGAAAATTTGCCGCATAGCCCAAATCATCACGGGGCATTACAGGATCATCACCCTTCCGCATATCATGAAAGGAAGCCACCATCGTCGGTACTTTTGCCAACAGGCGGATCGTGGCTTGATAAATGTAATCGCTGTCCCGCAAATCCCCCAGCGGATAAAACATGCCCAACGCCGAAACACAGGTTTGCAGAGCATCCATAGGACGGGCATTATCGGGGAAAGATTTGATCATGTCCCGAATGCGGTACTTCAGCCGCCGCCGATGCAAAACTTCATGCTCAAATTCTTGGAGTTGAATAGCTTGGGGCAGATGTCCAAAAATCAGCAAATAGCTGGTTTCCAAAAAAGTGCTGTACTGGCACAATTCCTCAATGCGAATGCCACGATATTCCAGTAAGCCCTGTTGTCCGTCAATATAGCTAATATTTGACTTAGTAGCAGGAATACCCTCTAAACCCGGTTTGTATTCACCTACTGCCATGACATCGCCTCCAGAATCTTATGATCAAGAGTAATGGGTAATTGCTGGAATATCAACACCACCCAACTGCACACCGTAACCACCGCGGGACAGAGGCTGGATCGCTATCTAGCCGAGCAATTTCCCCAGTATTCCCGCTCCCATATCCAGAGGTTAATCAGCCAAGCCTGTGTCAGCGTGAATCAGCAGGTGCAGAATGACAAAAATTATGCCGTCAGAGCAGGGGATCAGATTTCACTCACTATTCCGCAAACTCAGCCCCGCAGCATCACTCCCCAACCTATACCCCTCGATATTCTCTATGAAGACGAGCAATTATTGGTGATCAATAAACCCGCTGGGCTGGTGGTGCACCCCTCGCCTGGGCATACAGATAACACTCTAGTAAATGCGCTACTAGCTCACTGCAATAATCTATCTGGTATCAATGGCGCAGAACGCCCTGGTATTGTGCATCGCCTAGACAAAGACACCAGTGGCTTGATGGTGGTTGCCAAAACCGATCTGGCACATCAGGACTTGCAGAGGCAAATTCAATCTAAATCAGCCCAGCGCCGCTATTTGGGCATTGTGGAGGGTATCCCCAAGCAGACTAGTGGCACAATTAACGCTCCCATCGCCCGCCACCCCAGCGATCGCCAAAAAATGGCAGTAGTCCCCACAGGCAGACCCGCCCTCACCCACTGGCGACTGCAAGAAAGACTAAGACACTATGCCCTAGTGCAATTTGACCTTGCCACGGGGCGCACCCATCAAATCCGAGTGCATTCAGCCCACATCGGTCATGCGATCGCCAACGATCCCATTTATGGACATCCCACTAAAACCACCCAGAAATATCTCACAGGGCAGGCACTACACGCATGGCAGTTGCACTTCCAGCACCCTGTCACTCTGCAAGAGCTAAGTTTCAGTGCTGACCCCCCCGACGGTTTCTGGCGACTCCTGCAAAACCTACGGTGATTCTGCTGATTGTTCGGTTGCCACCACATCAGGGAGTTGGCGGCGCAAGCCGTACAGCCACCACAAGCCCACTGCTCCCGCCACCATGCAGGCGAGGCTCACCAACTGCGCCACCCGCAAACCGCCGAAATATAAACTATCTGTGCGCAAGCCCTCAATCCACAGCCTGCCCAAGCTATAGCCAATCAAATAGACCATAACCAGCGTCCCCCGCCGCATTTTCGGCTGTTTCTGCCAAATTACCAACAGCAAAATTAGCACCAGCAGATTCCAGATCGACTCGTACAAAAAAGTAGGGTGAAAGTAAGAGAAGTTGGCAAACTGCGCAGGGCGTTGCTGGACAGGAATAAACAACTTCCAAGGCAGATCGGTAGGCGTGCCAAAGGCTTCAGAATTAAAAAAATTGCCCCACCTGCCGATCGCCTGTCCCAAGATCAAAGACGGCATAATCACATCCCCCAGCCCCCAGAAAGACAAACCATGCCGACGGCAAAACAAAAATCCCGCGATCGCCCCGCCAATAATCGCCCCATGAATGGCAATCCCCCCCTTCCAAATAGCAAAAACTTCAGTAATCGGCTGGTACTGAAAGCGATCGCCCCATTCAAACACCACATAATACAGGCGAGCCATCGGGATAGCACCAATCACCAACCACAGTGCCAGATCGGGAATCAAATCTGGATCGATCCCCTTTTGTCGTGCCAACCTTTGTGCAATTACAGTCCCCACAATCACCGCCAGAGCAATCAAAAAACCATACCAGCGAATAGCAAAATCACCGAACTGCCAGAGGTTTGGACCTGGTGAAGTGAAAGTTAGCAAAATAGACATCATGCTCCCCAAGCTTAAATAATTGTTGGTATGCCATAATTTTATGGGTTACAAAAACCGCAAAAGTCAATACAATGTATGAAATTAGCATCTGCAATTATGTATTGCTAACAAACTGACCCAGCATCTACCAGACTTAGCTTGCCTTCCACTGCTGAGGAGCCAACTAAGTAAAAACCCAGAGAAAAATTATCAGAGTGCCAGCCATGATCTCAGAAAACTTGCCAACCAACAGAAAAACCAGCCCCATTACTGGCGTAGACCCTGGAACCCGTGCAGGCAACTTTATGGCTTTGCAAGGCGAACTAGATCGTCTGGAAGACATGGTGCTAGAAGGCGGTCCACGGGTCTTTGGGCATACTGTAATTGACGAAGAGAAAATCTGCCGCCAAATCGACCAAATTCGTGCCGCTATCCCTGAATCGATCGCCAAAGCCGAAGAAATTTTGCAATACAAAGAAGAACTGATCGCCGATGCCCAGCAGTATGTGGAGCAGTTGCTCAAGAAGGCACAAAATGATGCCCAGCGCCTAGTAGAAGAATCGGTGATTGTGCGCCAAGCCGAACTGGAAGCCACCCAACTGCGTCGCCGCACCCAAGAAGACTGCGATCAACTGCGTTTCCAAACCATGCAAGAAATAGAACAAATGCGCCGTCAGGCACAGAACGAACTGGAAATGTTGCATAAGCAAGTGATGCATGAAGTTGAGACCATGCAGAGAGATGCCGATGACTACACCGATCAAACCCTAGCTCGCTTGGAATCCCAACTCTTAGACATGATCAAGATCGTGCAAAATGGCAGACATAGCCTGCGTCGCTAGTTCAGCCAGCTCCACAGCTTAGAAATAGGATAGGAGGAGAGGTCAGCAAGCGGTTTAAGAGCTGGTGCTAGACAGGTACGAGAGTGCCTACCGCTCCATGCCCCTAGTTTGAGAGTGGGAAAGGATTAAACCAGCATTTTAGGCTGGCTAAAAATTTTTGGGAAAACTGCCCCCGCACTTGGTTCTCAGCAATTTCTCTGCCTTAATTGAGAAGATTTGCTACAGCACGGTGGGGATAGAATTTCTCACAGGTCATCAGCCAGCGTGCTAAGTTAAAAGATGAGCTTTAGCAACATCCATGCAAACTGAGCCACAAAATCTTCTGCCCGAAGAACCGCCTGAAACTCCTCTACTCCTGCCCGCCCAACAGGTGAAAAGCTCTGGCACTCCGATCTGGCTTCTGGTAGCTATTGCCTTGGGCTGTCTCAGCTTAGGGTTTGGCGCTTTCTACGCCATTACCTTTAATTCTAAGTCCAACAATTCTGCCCTAGCCCCCGCCAGCAATCAGCCCAGCACCAGCGATCGCGCCATCAGTGCCTTAGGTCGGCTCGAGCCAGAAGGAGAAGTGATCCGTGTAGCCTCCCCTTCAGCTCTAGGATCGGCAAGAGTGGCAAAACTGATGGTCAGAGAGGGAGATTTGGTGCAGAAGGGGCAAATTTTGGCGCAACTAGATAGCTATGAGCGATCGCTAGCAGAGCTACAATCCGCCCAAAGCCAAGTCGAAGAACAGAGAAGTATTTTGGCACAAGTCAAGGCAGGGGCAAAAGCAGGGGATATTTCCGCCCAACAACGGCAAGTATTATCAGCAGAAGCCAATTTGCAGAGATTGCAAGCTGAATATGCCATCGCCCAATCTGACCTACAACGCTACGAGAGTCTGTATCGGGATGGGGCTGTGTCCGCCATTACCCTAGATAGCTTTCGTCTGCGCCAGCAAGCCCTTGCCCAGCAGGTCAGGCAAGCAGAACAGCAAGTTGAGCAAGCCAAAGCGCAACTGACCAGCATCGCCGAAGTCCGCCCCACCGATGTACAGATAGCCGAAAACCGCCTGCAAACCGCTATCCTCAATGTGCGCCGTGCTGAAGTAAACTTGGAACTCTCTCAGGTGCGATCGCCCATCAGCGGTCAAGTGCTCAAAATTCATGCCAAAGAGGGAGAAAATGTTAGCTTGAATGACGGACTGCTGGAGTTGGGCAATACCAAACAGATGTATGCCGTCGCTGAAGTTTATGAAACAGATATTGGCAAGGTGCGGGTAGGACAAAAAGCTGAGGTGACCAGCGAAGCCTTTGCAGGAGTAATCACAGGCACAGTGGAGCAAGTAGGCTTGCGGGTGGCAAAAAATGATATTTTGGGCACCGATCCCGCCGCCCGTACCGATGTCAGGGTAGTAGAGGTCAAAATTCGCCTAAATGACAGTGCCAAAGTGGCAGGTCTCAGCAATTTGCAAGTAACGGTACGGATTTTACCCTAGGTTGTGGTGTGC
>Ga0272446_1006518_pt1 | contig 12126 bp, 11 predicted proteins | sample YNPCB0061_FD_194587 | JGI IMG/M metagenome (GOLD analysis project Ga0272446, IMG submission 194587) | Hot spring microbial mat communities from Yellowstone National Park, WY, United States - YNP-CB-006-1 | ecosystem: Environmental > Aquatic > Thermal springs > Hot (42-90C) > Sediment | place... | reverse complement strand
ACAGGGCCTTACTCCGGGGCTCGGGACCAGGGATGGTATGTCACAGCGGGCATTTCTAGGATTGGTGGCTCTCGGTCCGGTGGATCCGGAGATCCTGCGGCGTTTGCGTACTGCCCTGACGAAGTTTTTCGGCCTGCCCACCAAGGTCTTGCGCCCCCAGCCCCTGCCCGAGCAGACCCGGCATATCGTCCGGCAGCAATATCATTCCACCCAGCTCCTGGAACACCTGCTGGCCACGAATAACTCCGGGGCCTTGCGAATTCTGGGGGTGACCGCCGTTGATCTTTATATCCCCATACTCACCTTTGTCTTTGGCGAGGCCCAGCTCAATGGCCAAGCCGCAATTATCTCGCTGTACCGGCCCCGGGGGGACGATGAGGGCAGCAATCCGCCGCTGGCCGTGGTGCTGCGGCGCCTTTTAAAACTGGGGATTCACGAGTTGGGACATACCTTCGGCTTGGGGCACTGCCGGGAGGAGGGCTGCCTGATGGGATTTGCGCCGAATTTAGAAAAACTGGACCAGAAAAACCTGGGGTTCTGTAAATACTGTCAGGTGCTGTTGGCCGACTTCTTCCTGGAGCGACATATTACTCCCCATTTCAGGAAGTATGAAGGAATTCTTTTACCAGACGCTGCCATCCCAGCTCAGGAAAGTGCCCGTAAACGTCGTCGATGATGGCCCCGCCGGAGGGCAAAGTGATCCCCGCCGCGGACTCGAGCATCCCCAGAAGTTTATGGGCTTCGTGTTCAATCCAGGCGACGTTGCGTTGGCCGTATAACATGTGCTCCAGATCCGGTTTCAGATTGGTGGGGGAGACCACCACCAGCCAGCCTTCCCCATAGGGATCATCATGCGCCAGGGCGGGGTTTTGCCGGATCTTGGGATTGACCACCTCAATAATGCCGTCCATAGGCGCCAGGACCGCGGCCTGGTTGTCGCCCCGGGACAGGTTCAGGCCGGCGGTAGCGCGGCGCCAGGCCTGTCCCTCCTCCGGCAGCCAGACGGCGTCGGGCGGACCAAAAAGCTTTTGGGAAAAATCGTCCAGACCAATGCGCACCCGCCCACCGGTCTCCAATTGCACCCAGGTATGTCCCTGATGGAGATAACTGCTGGTAGGGACGCGCAAGCCGAAAACCTCGACAAGGCGCGGCGGTTCGGGCGTCAGGAGGAGTTCCGCCTGCTCTGCCAACAGCTGCTCAAAAGAACAACGCTGACAGACGCCCGGCGTGCCGCGGGAGGGGGTTGGCAGGCGGCCTTGACCCCGTTGGTCCCTTCTTCCAGGCCGGGGCGTTTTCGCTTCCCAGGCAGCAGCCGCCGGTCTTCGGTCTCTGCCGCCCATACCAGCCCGCTGCAGGGCCAGGTTGCGCCGGGCCGCTTCGGTCATGGCCCGGTCAAATTCACAATTTGCACAATCATAGTTGCGATTGCAAATCTTATAATCAATGACACCCGCCTCCATCCAGATGCAAAAAGGGGGGTGCTCCGACGAGTTCTTCTCAGCCATGGTCTTAGGCCTCCTTTCCTGTGAAGTTATGCTGCGAGAACGCCGGACAGCCGCCAGCTCCCGCCGGCGCCGGGCTCAGGAGCGCTTTTTCCACAGCCGGCTTAGATCCTGCAAGAGGAATTCCTGGACCAGCCGCCGCCCAAAATTTGGCCCGCCGGCCGGCCCGCAGCAAGGCCAGACAGATATGATTTTGCAAAGAGATATCGCCAGATTCAGGCAGTTCCACTGCATCGGCCGGGGCAAACACCCTCTGGGCAAAGTCGTCTATCCCGACCGTGACCTGGCCATCGTCTCCAATTCTGCTCCAGGTACGCCCCCGATGGAGATAATACGTGTCAATGGGAACCTGCAACCCCAAGACCTCTGCGAACCATAGCGGGGGCACCGGGGCGCTAACCTCACCAGGGGCAGGCGGTCGATCATTTTCCTTGCCCATGATCCCGGCCTCCTTTACAATGCGGCTGAGTGGTTCCCAACACGCCACTTCTGCTCATTCTCGAATGCAAGGATTGGGCCAGCCACATTTCTCGGATAATCCCCTGGATATATTTGCACTTTTGCTGCTACGGGAGAAACTCCCCTGGCCAGCTTTTGTGGCATATTTCGACAAAAAAAGCTGCCAAAAAGCTATCCTGTTGATATAATAACTAATAACACTGCCTAAAAATTATTCAGAGGGGCAGCGGCAGCGTCATGGCGACGCCTGCCGCCCTGGCCATCAGAACCAGCGATGATTCGCACCGAGGGTTTAACCAAATATTACCGACAAGTCACGGCCTTGGCCGATCTCAATCTGGAGGTGGCCAGCGGCGAGGTCTTCGGTCTGCTCGGGCCCAACGGCGCCGGCAAGACCACAACCATCAAGATTCTCACGACCTTGACCAAACCCAGTGCCGGCCAGGCCTTCATCCTGGGCTATGATGTGGTCCGTCAGCCGCTGGCGGTGAAGCAGGGTATTGCGGTCTGCCCCCAGGAGATCAATCTGGACAAGGAATTGACTGCCTACGAGAATCTGCTTATTTACGGCAAGCTCTATCAGGTGCCGGACCTGAAAAAGCGCCTCTGGGCCTTGCTGGAGATCGGCGAGCTGGTGGATCGGGCTCATGATCTGGTGAGAAACTTTTCCGGTGGCCAGCAGCGGCGGCTCCTTATTCTCCGGGCCTTGCTGTCCCGTCCCCAAATACTCTTTCTGGATGAGCCAACCGTTGGCCTGGATCCGCAAATCCGCCGCCAGATCTGGGAAATGATTCAACAGTTGCACCAACAGGGGATTACCATCCTGTTGACCACGCATTATATTGAAGAAGCAGAGAAGCTCTGCGGCCGGGTGGGCATTTTAAATCGGGGCCGGCTCATTGCTGCGGACACGCCGGCAGCCCTGGTGCAGCTGGTGGGCGGCTATGTGGTGGAGTCGCAGGATAACGGCCGTCGGCACTACGCCTTGGCCCGAGATAAGAGCGCCGCCTATGCCCTGGCCCGCACGCATCACGACGATGTCACTATCCGCCAAAGCAACTTGGAGGATGTCTTCATTCAACTCACCGGTGAAAGGTTGCAGTAAGGGTCGGGGATCCCACTACGATTCGTAACTGCTGCCTGATGTGACTGGACCCCATGAATGTACCTCGTTTCCCCAATTTTGTCCCGCTCGCCCTGGAACATCGGGATGTTATCCACCCCCTGCTCTGGGCCTACCAGCCCACTACTTCGGAGCTCACCTTTACCAACCTCTTTCTCTGGCAGGGACTCTATGGTTGGTCCTGGTGCCTCTGGGACGACTGGTTTGTCGCCATGGCCCAACCCCGGCACGAAGCCCCCTGGTTCCTGCCGCCCATCGGTCCCGACGGGCGGGCTGAACTCTGTCTGAACCTGCTGCAGTGGCTGCGGCAAAGCTATGGCGTGGCCTATCCGGCCATTGAAAGGGCTGATCGCCGCTTGGTCGAAGAATTAAGGGCACTGCCGCGCCTGCGCTGTGAACCCAGCCGGGATCATTTTGATTACGTCTATCGGGCCACGGATCTCATTTCCCTGGCCGGCAATAAATTTCACAGCAAACGCAACCATATCAACAGCATAAAACGGTCCTACCCGGTCCACTATGAAGCTTTGCACGAGGATCTGCTGGATGCCTGTCTGCGGTTGGCCGATCAATGGTGTGAATTTAAACGCTGCGCCGAGGATTTGAACCTGACCAGCGAATGGGAAGCCATCCGCCTGGCTTTACGGCATTACCGGGAACTGGCTCTGCAGGGCGGCGCCATCCTGGTCCGGGGCCGGGTGGAGGCCTTCTCTTTGGGGGAATTGCTGAATCACCGCACTGCGGTTATCCATATCGAAAAGGCCAACCCGGAAGTCAGCGGCTTTTACACCCTGATCAATCAGCAGTTCTGCGAACATGCCTGGCAGGAAGTGGAATTGATCAACCGGGAACAGGATCTGGGCGAACCAGGCCTGCGCCGGGCCAAACAATCCTACCAGCCCATCCACTTGGAGGAAAAATTTCGGCTTACTCTGACGTGAAAAACAAAGACGGGGACCCAGCGGTTAATTTTCCACCAAGGCATTGATCTCTCGAGCCAACCGGCGGATATCTTCCATTTTATCCATAGCGGTTTGGAGCTGCTCGCTGATGTGCTTCACTGCATCGAACTGCTGGGAAGCAGGATCGGCTTCAATCAGCAACAGATCCACCTGGCCAGCCAACACCGACAGGGGTTGAGCCAGATCGTGCAGCATGAGGCGCATAGATTTGATATACCGAGGCAATTCGCCGTCCATGAGACACCCTGGGCCTGAAGAATGCGCAGCAGGATTCAACTTTTTACAGATATCTATCGGCAACCCACTCAGATAAGATAAATAATTTTTCCCGTCAGGCATTTTTTTTAAAAGCTTTCAGGAGATCATCGGCAAAGAATTATTTTTGCCAATAATTTTTGCAATTTATATACCAACCAGGCATAAACCCGTTTGCCGTGCGGTGAGCGTGCCGTTGTTCGCCGTCAAGCGGCCGCCGCCGGTCTTGGCGCCATTGGTCGGGACGCACCCGGCAGAAAGGTACGCCTTGGCTGGGGAAACTACCGAAAAATCATAACTTACTATAATATTTAATATATTATGATTGACTCAGAAGAAATTTTAGAGGTTTTTGACCGGCACAACCGCATGGTCGGACAGGCAAGTCGGGGCAGCATCCACCGCCTCGGGCTGCGGCACCGATCGGTAGGCATTCTGGTATTTGATGCGGCCGGCCAGCTTTATCTCCAACTGCGGCAGGGACACAAGGACTGTTACCCGCGACATTGGGACACCTCCGCCGCGGGACATGTCTCCCCGGGGGAGAGTTATCCGGCGGCCGCAGCGCGGGAGTTGGCCGAGGAACTGGGAATCCAGGCGGATCTATCTCTAGTGGGCTATCTAACGGCCAGTGCGGCGACCGGGTGGGAGCACGTGGCCCTTTTTGAGTGCCAGACCGAGGTGGCTCCTACCCCCAATCCGGCTGAGATCGAGGTCGGCCGTTTTTTTACCCCGGCTGAACTGCAGCAGCTGTTTACTGATCCCGAAGCGGCGGTAACGCCATCTTTGCGGCTCTGCTATCGGTTCTGGCAGGAAAGGCAGAGGGTTGAGAGGAAGGAAGAGATAACTTTTTCCCTTGGTTCCCACGTTGCACCTGGGAACCAGGGAAGAAAATAAGGCCATCATCTCGTGGCGCCGGTCTCCATCCCGGCGCGAGTCCTGTCACCTGCGGCCATTCTTCATTTCCGGGCCACGAAGGCGTCCTGCAGGTAAGGGTCCTTAGTCGCGCGGCACGGCCAACATCCGATTGACTGCGGCCAGGGCCCGCCGGCGGATATCTTCGGGCACGGTGACGATGGGGGCCAGGTCCCGCAGGGCCGTGAGCACGTCAGCGAGGCTGATCTTTTTCATATCCGGACAGAGCAGCTGTTCCGAGGGTGAATAGAAGCGCTTCGTCGGGTTCTCTTTGGTCAGGGTATGGATGATGCCCTTCTCGGTGCCGATGATAAAGTCCTCCTGGGGAGCCTGGCGCACATAGGAGAGCATGCCGGCCGTACTGCGGATGACATCGGCCAGATCCAGGACTTCGGGCCGGCACTCCGGGTGGGCGAGAAACAGGGCGCCGGGATGGGCCGCCCGGCAGGCTAAGACCTCCTCCCGGGTGAGGGCGTCATGAATGTTGCAGCAGCCGGCCCAGAGGTGAATCTTTTTAGTCGTATAACGTTGCGTATAGAGGGCCAGATTGCGGTCAGGCACCATGAGGACTTGATCCTCGGGCAGGGAATTGACGACCCGGACGGCATTGGCCGAGGTGCAACAGATATCACTTTCGGCCTTTACGGCGGCGGTGGAATTGACATAGGTGACCACCGGCACCCCGGGCAGGGCCGCCTTCCGGGCCCGCAGCGACTCCGGGTTGACGGTAGCAGCCATGAAACAGCCGGCATCGAGGCGGGGCAGCAGCACCGTCTTGTCCGGGCAGAGGATGGCCGCGGTCTCGGCCATGAAATGCACCCCGCAGAAGACGATCACCCGGGCCGGGGTTTGCGCCGCGGCCTGGGAGAGCCCCAGGGAATCGCCGATGAAATCAGCGATATCCTGAATCTCGCCGGGCTGGTAGTTATGAGCTAAAAGGATGGCCTGGCGTTTGGCCAGCCAATCCCGGATCTCCTGCTGTTGGGCGGAGAGGTCCATAGAAGGCAAGCTCCTTTCCTGCAAAGGCCAGGCGTCTCGCTGCCAGGCATGGAGTGGCGCGACGGCTGTACCAAAATTACATCCTTTCCCGGACGACCTGCACCCCGGGAGGCGGCGTGAAGCGAAAGAGGCCAGGGTCCAAGGTCACATTGAGCTGGGTAGCGGTGAAGGTCATACGGGTAACATCCCCGTAGGCATTGGTAAATTCCAGGGCTTGGACCAGATAGGTGGCTGGATCGATGGTCAGGACGAGCTCTTTTAATTCCGGTTGTGCCTTGACCGGCGTCAAAAGGATAGACATGGGACCTGAGCCGTCATAGGGCCTGTGCCAGGCCACCTGAAAATCCCGCTGGATCTCCCCCATGCCGGAAAAAAAGCGCATGACTAGGTCCGAGCGCATCACCTGGTTGAGCGGGTAGATCATGACCGTCTTGTCCTGGGGGACGTAAATGAAAACTTCCCGGCCGTCCACGATGACGTCTTTTTTCTGGGCCGCAGGGCTCTGATATTCCCAGCGCATGCGGGACGGTTTCTGAAAATACAGGATGCCTTCGGCGCTGTCACCGGCCCCTTGACTTTTCAGACGGGATTCCTGTCGAAAGCGGGTCTTGAAGACCCCGGTCCTCTCATATTGTTTCTGCACCTGGGCAATGACGTCGGCGGGGGTGATGGCCCAGCTCTGACCTGTCAAGCCCAGGGCCACGGCCAGCAGCAGCATCAGACCGGCGGCCCGGCAGGTCCAAGGTGCCCTGCCATTTCGCCTGCGCGACAACGTTTCTGGTGTCATAGAACATCTCTCCCTGACGTCTAATAACTGCTAACGATAACGGACATCCCGGCGTCTGTCAAGAGAGCCGCCCGGAGATCGGCGGCCCGGCCAAGAGGATACCCTTGGATAATTGACGTACTTCAGGTATAGTAAAAGGGCAGGTGGGAAGAGCTTGAGGTTTGTCTCGATCTGCCCAGATCACGCCTGAAGGAGAACTGCATGAGCGTGCCGCGTTTGTTAATGACCACGACACCCTTTGCCAACCTGGACGAACGGCAGATAAACATGGTGGCTGGTTGCTGCGAAATTTTACAATTCCCCACCGGAGCGGTCATTTACCAACAGAACAGCCCCGCCCAGAAAATGTATATTATTCTGGAGGGCATGGTCAGCCTCGACGATGTGGTGGACAACTTCACCTTTATTTCCTATGAGCGGCGCGGGCCCAAAGGTATTATCGGCACCGCCTCCCTCATCGGCCAAAAACTCTATTCCCTGACCGCTACCTGTCTGGAGCCCACCCAGGTCATTGCCATCGATGTCCCCCGCCTGGAGAACCTCTATGAGCAGGATGCCGAAATCGGGTTTAAGGTCATGGCGGAAGTGGCGTTTATCTTCTTCCAGCGCTACGAGAGGGCCAAGACAAGATTATATAATGTTTTTAAAGAGATACCCGTTAGACTGGTCTGTCGCGAGGTCGCCTAGCAGGCTAGCCCCTGTCGGCTTAGATTCGCGGGGAAATTATCTTCTTGGTTTTTTGCCGCTCTATGTTTATAATTTGAAACACGTATGATAAAATTTTTGAACATCAGCCCTTTTTTTCTTTGCCAGCGTTAAACTAATTGCCCCCTTCATTCGATAAGAACATAGGAATTGTGTGAGGCGCACTGCTCTTCGAAGGGTTCCTGGGAAGCCGCGAGGATTGCACCTGGCTGGCAATCTCTAGAGCCCCCTGAGGCCGGATTGCAACGCTCGGCCTTCTTTCAAGAGATCAAGATATGCCCCAGACGGCAAAGATACTGGTTGTCGACGATGAACCGGCAGTTTTAGAGGTAATTCAGAAGATCCTGCTTGATCGCGGTTATACCGTGGATGTGGCCGCAAATGGCTTGGAAGCCTTGCAATTGCTGGAGCAGAACAGCTATGATCTGATGCTCAGCGACGTTAAAATGCCCCAGATGGATGGCATGGAACTCCTGCAGCAGGTCGGCTTCCTCTACCCCGACCTGATTACCGTCATGCTGTCGGCATTTGCCAACATCCAGGACGCGGTGGCCGCCATTAAGCTGGGGGCTTATGATTACATTGCCAAGCCGGTTTATCCCGAAGATCTGATCCTCTCCATCGAACGTGCCCTGAAATTTAAAGAATTACGCCAAGCCCAGCAGGAACTGGAATGGACCCTGAAAGGGGCCGAGGCTTTGGGATTGCGGGTTCTGGACCTGGCGCCGGAAGCCGAGGAATTCCAGATGCTGGAAAGGTTGCGGCAGCAGGCCCAAAAAGTTAAAAAATTGCCGGAATTGGCCGATCTCTTCCTGTCGACCGCCCAAAAGCTGACCCTGGCCTCCCGTGGCTCCATTTTCCTCTTCGACCCGGATGGCGTGAATCTCACCTGCATGTCTTGCAGCGAAAACAGCAACAATCAGCTGCGCTTCAAAAACGTCCGGCCCAGTGAAGGGGTCATGAGTTCGGTCTTGCAGACCGGCCGGCCTCTGCTGGTGGTGGATGTCGCCTTGGAACCCCGCTATTTTAATCATCAGCGCAGCGAACGTTACAGCACCAAGAGCTTTATGGTCGTCCCCGTGGTGGGCAACAAAACGTGGGGGGTCATCAATCTCACGGACCGCTGTGATCTGAAGTCTTTCAGCCCCCGGGAACTCTTCCTCATCTGGTTGTTGGCCCGCATCCTCAGCGAGATTCTGCAACAGTGGGAATGGGAGGAGAAGAGCCGGACCATCAATGCCGCCCTGGAAGCCAGCCGCACGGAATTGGAAGATGTCAAGGAATCTTTCAGCCGGTTGTCCGCCACCGTCCCCATGGGGCTGGCCTTATTGGATCATAAACTGCGCCTGGTCTTTTTTAATCCGACCTTTGCCAAATTGTTCGGCAGGCATGACCTGAGCCCGGGGCAGAGAATTTTTGCCTATCTGGACGGCATCACGGCCGCAGAATACCAGAGGATCAAAGCCTGCTTCCGTCGCATCATTCAAGGGGAGCCGACGGTGGCCTGCGGACAGATCACCCTGCCCCACCCGGAACAGGGCAACTCCTTCTGTATCCTGCAATTAATCCGGATGGAACAGCCCAATGGCGGCCTCCATATTATGTTGGTTGTCGAGGACGTCACCGAGATCTCCCAACTGCAGCAGCGGTTGTCTCTTTATGAACATCTGGCTATCATGGGCAAGCTCTCCACCTGCGTCGTGCATGAGTTAAACAATCCCCTCGACGGTGTCAAACGCTATGTCTCCCTGGCACAAAGGAAAAAAGATCATCCCGACGATGTGGACCGCTTTCTGACGGAGGCCCAGAAAGGTCTTAATAAGATGTCCATGGCCATTAATTCCATCCTGAACGTTGCCAATCCCAGCCGCATCTTAAAATCCCAGGATACCTTGACCAGTCAGATCCGGGAAGCGGTGAAGATTATGTTGCTCCAGGCCAAAGATCAGCGGGTTGAAATTATTCTTTCCACCCCGCCGCTTTTTGAAGAAGTCTACTACGGCACGGATTTATACACGGTCTTTGTCAACCTTATTAAAAACGCAGTGCAGGCCATGAGTTCCGGCGGCGAATTGGATATCCTCGGTTTTGAAAACGCCGGCCAAATTGAGATTCATTTCAAAGACAATGGCCCGGGCATACCATCGCATGCCCTAAAAGATATCTTCAAACCCTTTTATACCACAAAGACGCAAGGACAAGGCTTGGGGTTGGGTCTGACTATCTGTCAGAAAATCATCTCCCGCTATCAGGGCGTTATTACCGTGGAGAGTACCTTGGGGCAAGGCACAAAGTTTATCATCAAGCTGCCCCTGGCAGAACGCTTCCATATTCAAGCCCAAGGCGATGTATAGAGGGGATGAGGACATTGAAGCAGAAAGATATCCTTATTGTTGATGACGACGAATTGGTCTGCCATTCCTTGAAAGAATTGCTGGGGATGGAAGGCTATCATGTCGATTCGACTATGGATGGCCTCGAAGCCCTGCAGAAATTAAAAGATACCAAATACTCCCTGATTATCTCAGATATCCGCATGCCCACCCTTGACGGCATCGAGCTGCTAAAGGAAGTGCGCGGCAAAAATCTGGACAGTCTTCTCATTTTTATTACCGGCCATGGCCATATTGATGGGGCCGTAGAGGCCATCAAACTGGGGGCCTACGATTACATCACCAAACCCATTGACGACATCCGTCTCAAACTGACCATTAAACGGGCCCTGGAACAGAAACAGCTCCTGGATTCATATCAGGATCTGAAGAAAAAGATCCGCCCCTGGGAGCTGGACGACCGCATCATCGTCAAGGACCGTAAGATGGTGGAACTGTTGGAACTGATACAGACAGTCTCCGAAACCCTGGCCACTGTCCTCATCACCGGCGAATCGGGCACCGGCAAATCCATGCTGGCCAAATATATCCACCGCCATTCGTCCCGGAAAGACGGGCCGTTTATCGAACTGAGCTGCGGCACCTTGACGGAAACGCTCCTGGAGAGCGAACTCTTCGGCCATGTCAAAGGGGCCTTTACCGGCGCCGACCGGGCCAAGAAAGGCAAATTTGAGGAGGCGCAGGGCGGCACCATCTTTCTCGATGACATCAATTGCGCCTCCCTCACCTGCCAGATAAAATTATTGCGCATCCTGCAGGAGCGTACCTTCGAAAGGGTCGGGGGCAACGAATCCATCCACACCGACGTCCGCATCATTACGGCCACCAATACTCCCTTACCCCTGGAAGTGGAGAGGAAAAAATTCCGGGAAGATCTTTACCACCGGATCAATGTGGTGTCGCTGTTCATCCCGCCTTTACGGGAACGGTTGGGTGACATCGAGCCCTTGATTGACTATTTCATTAAGCGCTTCAATGAAGCCCATCGGAAGCAAATCAAGGGCATCACCAAAAACGCCTTACAACTCTGTTATAACTACCATTGGCCCGGAAATGTCCGCCAGTTGGAAAACGTCATGGAACGGGCGGTCATCCTCTCACCTGGCGATTTTATCATTCCGGAGATCCTCCCTGACGAAATGCGGCTGGGCACCCCGGTGATCGAAGATGCCGAGAATCTGCCGCTGGCCCTGGCCCTGGCCGAAGCTGAAAAAAGAATCATTTTCCGCTGTTTAAAACAACACAATTGGAACCGCCAGACCACCGCCCAAATATTGGGCATCAGCCGGACCACCCTGTTTAACAAAATGCGCCAATATCAGATCGACGATCCCCGCAAAATCAATGAAAGTCTGCTCCACTGAGTGACCAACGATCAGCACCTGGCTGCCGCCTCGGGCCAGCACAAGACGCGATGGAAGAAAACTATGACACCTTAGTGGCGTGGGACCACGCCCATCTCTGGCATCCCTTTACCCAGATGCAGGGCTTTGTCCGAGAAGACCTGCTGATTATCACGGGCGGGGAAGGGGTTTATCTTGTTGACCACCAGGGCAGGCGTTATCTGGACGGCGTCTCCTCGCTGTGGACCAATGTCCACGGCCATCGGCAGCCGGCCTTGGATCAGGCTCTACGGGAGCAGTTGGCCAAGGTGGCCCACTGCACCATGCTGGGGCTGGCCAATATCCCGGCCATCAATCTGGCCAAAGGTCTGGTAGACCTGACTCCTGCCGGCCTGACCAGGGTTTTTTTCTCTGACAACGGCTCCACCGCCGTAGAGGTGGCCCTGAAGATGGCCTACCAATATTGGCAGCTGCGGGGGGAGAAACAGCGGCGGACCTTCCTGAAACTCAAAGAGGCCTATCACGGTGATACCCTGGGGGCGGTCTCGGTGGGGGGTATTGATCTGTTCCACCAGATCTTCAAGGACCTGCTTTTTCCCACCCTGGAGGCTCCCAATCCCTACTGTTACCGCTGCCCGGATCAGGATCATTGCCGGCAACAATGCCTGACCGCCCTGGAAAAG
>Ga0272446_1006516_pt1 | contig 12130 bp, 9 predicted proteins | sample YNPCB0061_FD_194587 | JGI IMG/M metagenome (GOLD analysis project Ga0272446, IMG submission 194587) | Hot spring microbial mat communities from Yellowstone National Park, WY, United States - YNP-CB-006-1 | ecosystem: Environmental > Aquatic > Thermal springs > Hot (42-90C) > Sediment | place... | reverse complement strand
GGGGTTGATGGGGGGGGCTGGCTCAATCCAATGGGGGGCGAGTTCAGGCACGATCGGGAGGGCAATATCTTCTACTTCGACCTTGACCAGACTGACTACGAGGGGTTCTTCTTGGGGTTCGGGTGCGGGGCGATGGCGTTCACGGTGGAGGCGGAGGGACTGCTCTACATCCCCAAACAGATCATCCATAAAGTCGGAACAATGATCTTCGTAAGCCTCACGATAACCGATTAAGCTATTGGCATTCATCGACTCAACTCCATTCACATAACTAAACCACCATTGCGCCCGAAGATACCACAAGTTGCCCAAAAAGGCTAGGGGCTTTGGCAAATCCAGCGCCAGAGGAGGTGTTTTTTGCCCTTTGCTTCTATGTTTTGGATATATTTCACCATGCTGAGATACTCTTGGCGGGAGAATCCCCAAAGGATATGTTGGCTCTGCCAGACCAGGGTGGAAAGGGTGGTACTCAGGCAGAATACGATGCCTAAACTGGGCAGGGCGCGGTACTGAATCACCGATCGGAGGGCGGACCAGGTAAAGACATCTAACAACATGGCAATTTCCCCCCGAATTTGCCAGAGACAAAAACTGCCCAAAGTCAGCCACATCAGGATACTAAATACCCAGCGCATTAGGGTCTGGAGGTTGATCAAACGGCGGATTGGAGCTTGATAGAGGGCGATTAGTTCTTGATCATCCATAGTGGGAGTTAAGAGTTTGCCTTGGCATTTTGGTACTTCTCCATCATGGCAATAAACTGGGCAAATAGATAGTCGGCATCATGGGGACCAGGGCTGGCTTCGGGATGATATTGGACGGAGAAAATTGGTAACTCCCTATGGGCTAAACCAGCTACAGTCCGATCGTTGAGATTGAGATGGGTGATTTGGGTGGTTTGGGTAGCAAAACTATCCCCCCGCAGGGCAAAGCCATGATTTTGACTGGTGATCTCTACCTTTTCGGCTAAGCCGCAGGGATGATTCAATCCTCTATGTCCAAATTTAAGTTTATAGGTATCTCCCCCCATTGCTAGACCTAAAATTTGATGCCCCAAACAGATGCCAAACAGGGGCTTCTGGCTGTCAATCAGAGATTTTGCCGTTTTGATGCCTACTTCAACGGCAGCGGGGTCTCCTGGTCCATTGGAGAGAAAAATGCCGTCGGGGTCATAGCTCAAAATAACTTCGGCGGGCGTATCCGCTGGCACAACAATCACCCTACAGCCGTAGCTCACTAGGCGGCGGAGGATATTGCGTTTAATGCCAAAATCGATCGCTACTACCAAAAAACGCCCAGCCTTGGGACTGCCATATTGCCAAGCCTCTGGGGTAGACTCCCGCCATTCGTAGATGGTTTTAGTGGTTACAACTTGGGCTAGGTTCAGTCCTTCCATAGAGGGCACCGATCGGATTTGGTCTAGGAGGGCTTGGGGGTCAGTAATTTCCGTGGAGATTGCCCCATTCATTGCCCCCAAGGAGCGGAGATGACGGGTGAGGGCACGGGTATCGATCCCACTGATTCCTATAATGCGATGGGCTTTCAGGTAATCCGGCAGGGTCTGTTCCGATCGCCAACTACTAGGACGATCGGTGACATTGCGGCAGACTACACCCTTCACTTGGGGACGATCGGATTCTTGGTCGGTTTGGTTTACCCCTGTGTTGCCTAATTCGGGACAGGTGAAAGTAACAATCTGCCCTGTGTAACTGGGGTCGGTGATTACCTCTTGGTAGCCCGTCATGCCCGTATTGAATACTACCTCCCCAATCGTGGTGCCAGGAGCGCCGAAACTAACTCCTTTAAAGGTAGTACCGTCTCCTAAAACTAGCAATGCTGTTGATTTGGTCACTCTATCCCTCCCTATGCTGGACTAAGATTTTACCTTACAAATTTTTTAGGACTGTAAAAATGCACACCAGTAAATAACCTCAAACTTCGGTACATAGTAGCTAATTTTGTCACCAACAATCTTAGATTAATCCATCATTATCGACATGATTTAGATTAAAGTAAAGAGTAACATTAATTCGTTTAGGGGTACTTTTTTTAGCTTGATTTCTATTTTTCTAACTTTTATTGCTAATCTGATCCTATCAAGCTATTCTACTTCATATTGTTTAAGGTTAATCAATTACTATCTAAATTGACAAAATATAATTCCGACCTCGATCGTGTCAGAGCTACATATTTAATGTGTATTTCCTGTTGTTTTTCCCAGTCTTTTTGTCCTTCTCTGAGTAAAGGTATTTCATTAGGTGCAATGATAAAAACCCGATCGGCTTCTAGTCCTTTAGCTTTGTGCACTGTGCAGAGAGTTACGGTTGCACTACTTTCCCGAAAGCTATCTTCAATTTCATCGATCAATTCATTTATATCTATACTTTCGCCACGACTATAAATACTTTCGATCGTTTTAATCTGGTCAGTTAGATAATCTAGTTTCTGCTTAGAAGAACTACCTTGACGGATTTGCTCCGATCGGTCTTGAAAGTAAATTCTCAAATACCTGCGAAAATAGGAGAAGTTAAAGTCGGGTAGTTGTCCTACCTTTCTCACTATATCTATTAATTCCTGTTTAATTTCTCTTCCTTTTAAGATAGCAGATATACCCTCTTGTTTTAATGACAGGTAGATATTGATTAAGGGGGCAGTTCTTCTACCGATTACTAGCGTCTTTCGTTCGTCTGATACTTGTAGGAGATCAAAGAAGGTAGAACGATCGATTTTTTCTACAATGCCTTCTGGCGCATCTTCTCTAGCTTCAATCTGAGGTACAATTTCTTTCGCTAATTCAATATGACTTTTAGGACAACGATAACAGATTGATAAAGGTAGTTCTACTGCATTTACTCTTTCCTTTATCTTCTCTACGCTCTCACAGTCTGCACCAGAAAAACCATAAATGGCTTGAAATGGATCGCCTACAAACAAAATCCTCCCCCGATCGGAAAGACACTTTAAGATCAACTCTAACTGACAAGCACTCAAATCTTGACATTCATCCACAAACATCCAATCGTAGTTAGAAGTTTTCAAATTAAGAACGTTTGGCAACCAGATCATGTCAGTAAGATCAACTTGCTTTTTCTGTTTTGCAACTTCTATCCCTTTTGTTAAACAACTTGATAAATGGGGCACTGCCTGATCAAAATAGGTTAGATCAAGGTTATAGTGTTCTGCCATCAGAGCTAGTTTTTCATCATCTTCTGGATCAGTCAGTGTATAACGGGCATAGTTGATCAATTGCTCCAGGAGAAACTTTTCTTCTGTTTTTAATTGGGGACAGAACTGCGCAACGATCGTTTTATATTTCTTCTCATCGGTCGTTTTATATTTCTTCTCATCGGTCTTTAACTCTTTCAACTCTGATTTGACAATTTGTAAACCAAGAGCATGAATTGTCTTTGCTTCCATCAGGTTGTTCAGTTTCTTTTTTAATTCTTCAGCAATACTTTTATTAAAAGCAACAAATAGGGCATTTCTAGTCGGTAAGAGTTTTGCCGCTTGAATTAAAGTTGTACTCTTGCCTGAACCAGCCACAGCATTTACAAGACCATTTCCTTTTCCCTTTTCTACAAACTCAAAAATTTTAACCTGGTAAGAAGAGGGAATAAATTGCTTTTGACTGGCTGGTTGTTGTTCTTCTTTCTTTCTTACATCTTGCTGAAATAAAGAACGAGGTAAATAACCCAACCGCTCATTTCTCAGGATCATTTGCTGAGCTTCTGCCTCAGTCCATTGCTCTTCTGGCTGTAAATCTGGCGTATCAGTAAATTTTTCTAAAAAACGATCGTCTTGCACAATTTCTCTAACACACTGAGCGATCGTCTTACAACAAGCGTCTGGCTGTTCAATAATTTGTCTTTCACTAAACCGAATGATAAACCAACCCTGACTAAGAAAAAACTGATCCCGATCGTCATCTTTCCCTTGATAGTGCTTTGGTTTTGGATTACCTTTAAGGGGTGAATAGGGTTCGTCTATTTCAATGTCAATGTATAATCGTAACTCTTGTATGGTAAAAACAAAGTCAGGATAGTAGGGACGATCGTTATTTTCATTAGGAAGCATTCGATCGATGCAGATGTTATCACCAAAATACTTGATTAGATAACGTCGGTAGAAATCCCGCTCCGAAAGACCAATCTTTGGATTTTCTCCTTCTTCTGGCAGAACAGTTCTTTTAAGTTGTTGTAATGATATTTCTTTGATGAGTTCCGATCGGGATAACTGGTTCAATCTTTTCTGCATCTGCTGAAATTTAGCATATTCCTGTTGATAGTAAGTTAAATCTCTCTGGTATCTTTCTTTTAGTTTTACCGATCGTTTTTGTTCTTTACTAAAATCACTGTAGTCTTTCCATACTAAACACAAACACAAAAAACTGCCGACCATACCAATGAGTAAGAGTGATTCCCGCTTTTCGGGTAGAAATATAATGCTGACCAACAAAGCTATGATCACCAACAATAAAACGATCGTTTGGATTTGGAGCGGGAAACCGTATTGGGAAGGTGGTTTAGGTTTCGTTAGAGTAAATTCTAGTTTTTCTGGATTGCTGACTGCCCTGTGCCACCGATCGGGACAAAGCAAAATAGGATACTGACGATTGCTTTGGGGTGAAAACATAATTTAATACAATCGTTCTGACACTAAACCAATACTTTTCGAGGAATTATACAGCAAAGAATAGTATCTTAATACCAGAAATGTTGAATTTAGACATAAAACTTTACATTTGTTCAGACAAGAGCCTCTGGCATAAAATCAAAGCTCCAATGGATAATTGAGCATGTAGGCTAAATTGCAGATATAAATAATTTTTACCAAGCCACGAATTTGTTGGTCTAACTTTTTTAATTCTAAAGGGGCTCCATAATTGTTCGGGGGCAGTAATATGAAGGGAAATAGGATCATAAAACAGTGAAGCAATCAGTAAAAGCCAACCGCAGGTCAATACCCAACGGGTCAAGTGCATTGATCTTTCAGAAATTTTGTTAAACATATCTTGTTTATTCGGAATGAGCAAAACGATTGTATAAAAAGTCAAGAATATAGTTTCTAAGGTTGTAATACTCAGGGTCTTCCATAATTTGCGCTCGGTCGCGGGGTCTAGCAAAGGGCATGGTAACAATTTCACCGATCGTGGCAGAGGGTCCGTTAGTCATCATAACTAACCGATCGCATAAAAACAGTGCTTCATCAATATCATGGGTGATCATCAATACTGTGCAACCCTGCTCATTCCAGATTTGCAGTAGTTCTTCTTGGAGTTCTTCTTTAGTGATGGCATCTAAAGCACCAAAGGGTTCATCTAAAATCAAGACTTGGGGACGGATAGAAAGGGCACGGGCAATCGCTACCCGTTGTTTCATGCCACCGGAAATTTGAGTGGGTTTTTTATCCATTGCTTCTGATAGACCAACCATGGCTAGATGATGACGGACGATTTCTTCTTTTTGTGCCTTCGATCGGTTGGCATAAACTTCATCTACAGCTAAAAAGACATTTTCATAAACTGTCAACCAGGGCAAAAGGGCATAATTCTGGAAGACAACCATCCGATCGGGACCTGGCTTAGTGATTGGTTTATCTGCTATAAGAACTTCTCCCGATGTCGGCTTAACAAAGCCTGAAACCATACCTAAAAGAGTTGATTTACCACAACCAGAATGTCCAATTACGCAGATAAATTCACCTTTACTAATCGTGAGGTTAACATCCTTTAGCACGACATATTCCCCCTTGGGTGTAGGATAAACCTTGCTAACTCCCCTGATGGAAAGAAAATCCCGATCGGTGGGTTGGGGTATGGGTTCTTCTGCAGTAATTGTAAAAGCATAATTCATGATTATTCTCCTCAAATATAGAAATCTGAATGTTTATTGGTTGCTTCCCTATTCTTTTTGCAATACAAATAAAATAGAGAAGAAAACTTGGGTTTAGAGAGCGAAGGTAATTTCTGACATCGTAAAATCCCGTTTAATTTTAAGACTATTGAGATAACCAATGGGGTCATCGGTCGTAAACGTAGAGCCATCAAACAACTGAATTGGTCCTCTACTATAGGTAATTTCCATCAAACCCAATTCCCTGGCTGCTGTAGTAAATACATCCACACGGCAGATTTTTTCCATCACTTCTACCCAATTTCTAGGGAAGGGGACTTCCCCCCACCTTGCCATTTGGGTCATATGCCAGAGCTGTTCGGTGCGGCTGGGGCGATTGACATGCTTACCAAAAAACTGATGGTGGGCATACTGACGGAGGGGTTTATCAATACTGCAAACCCCTTGATTGGGATTACTAAGGTGGATGTATTGCTCTGGTGTGCCCACATATTCCTTGCGGGAGAGGATTTTCTCAATTTCCAGGGCATTTTGGGGATCGGCGCAGTAGATACAGGCTTCTAGGATTGCCTTCACTAGGGCAATGTGGGTGTTGGGATAGGCTTTTGCCCAGTCTGCCCGCACACCTAAAACCTTACCAGGATGACCATCCCAGATTTCTAAGTCCGTGGCAACGACAAAGCCAATTCCTTCCATAGTGGCGCGGAAATTCCAGGGTTCTCCTACACAAAAGCCATCGATGCTCCCTGCTTTCAAATCGACGATCATTTGAGCAGGGGGAATGTTTTTTAAGACTACATCCCGATCGGGGTCAATGTCTCCAGATGCCAGCCAGTAGCGTAACAGGAGGTTGTGCATCGAGGAAGGATGAACGACTCCCATGCGATGGATTTGGGGATTTTCTCGGAGATAATGACGGAATTCAGTGAGGGAAAAAATACCCCGATCGTAGAAAGATTTGCCCAGAGTGATAGCATTGCCGTTCCTAGTCATAGTCAGGGCAGACAGGATCGGTGTAGACTTGCCACTACCCCCTAAAGTCATCCACAGAGGCAGACCAGAGGGCATTTGGGCGCAATCTAAATATCCCCCTGCCATGCCATCTACAATACCCCGCCAACTGGTCTCCCTGACTAGATTTACCTCATCTAAGCCATGTTTGGTAAAAAAGCCCTTTTCCTTGGCAACCGCTAGGGGGGCACAGGCGGTCAGAGGTACAAAGCCCACTTCAAGGTTTACCTTTTCTAAGCCATGGCGAGATAGGATAGCTACCTTACGGGCATTGAGTTTTTTCACCCTTTTCTGTTGATTCAAAAAGTAGATCATTTCACTGCGGAGGGCATAATAGCTAGGGTGGTTTACGACTTCCAAACGCTTGCGGGGACGGGGAATGTCCACGTCAACTATTTGTCCAATTTTAGAACCAGGACCATTGGTGAGCATCACAATCCGATCGGATAGTAAGACCGCTTCATCCACATCATGGGTGACTATAACAGCGGTAATTTGATTCTCTTCGCAAATTTGCAGGAGTTGTTCCTGTAAGTTGCCCCTTGTGAGGGCATCTAAAGCGCCAAAGGGTTCATCGAGTAACAACAACTTTGGTCTGACTGCTAAAGCTCTAGCAATCGCTACCCGTTGTTTCATACCGCCAGAGAGTTGGGCGGGGCGCTTATCAACAGCCTGATCTAGCCCTACAAGATGAATATGATAACGGATGATCTCTTCTCGTTCGGAATTGCTTAAACCACTATGCACTTCATCAACCGCAAGGGCAACATTTTCTTTTACCGTCAGCCAGGGTAAGAGAGAGTAGTTTTGAAAGACTACCATCTTATCTGGACCAGGACTACGAATTGTCTGTCCTTCCAGTAAAACCACTCCTTCCGTAGGACGATCGAGACCAGCAACCATATTCAAAAGAGTAGATTTACCGCAACCAGAGTGACCAATGAGAGAAATGAATTCACCTTTTTTGATCTCTAAATCAATACCTTTAAGGGCGAGGTACTCATTACCTCCACTGAGGGGGAAGCGTTTTTCAATTTGCTCAATTTGGACAAGGGTATTAGTCATTTTCTGTCTCCAATTCTTCTTCAGGATATTGATCTAAATGTCTTAAGTTAGAAATCACTGCTTTATTCAGGCGCAATCCACTTTTGTAAAAAAGACATCAGACGGTCTAAAGTTAAGCCCACAGCACCGATGTAAAACACCGCCACAATAATTTCGTTGACATAATTCTGTTGGTAGGCATCCCAAATAAAGAAGCCGATTCCCACAATACCTGACATTACAATTTCGGCGGCAATAATGGCTAGCCAAGCCAACCCGATCGCAATTCTTAAACCAGTAAAAATGTAAGGCAACGCGGAAGGAAAGAGAATTTTAGTAAAAAACTTTTTGTTAGATAAACGCAACACCTTTTTGACGTTGATGTAGTCTTGGGGAATTTGTCTTACTCCTTCGGCGGTATTGATTAAAATGGGCCATACAGAAGTAATAAAGATAACGAAAATTGCGGCTGGCTGGTTCTTTTGTAGAGCGATCAAAGCGATAGGAACCCAAGCTAGGGGAGCAATCATGCGTAAAAACTGAAAGAGCGGATCAAGGGCTTTATTTAGTAAGGGTTGCAGACCAACTAAAATCCCCATCCCAATCCCCACGATCGCTGCTAGTCCATAGCCCTGAGCTACTCTAAGCAAACTGGCAAAGGTCTGGAGTGCTAAACCTTTGTCTAAACCACCACGGTCGTAAAAAGGATAAAGAATAAGTGTGCGCGCCCGATCGTCCATCCAAATATTGATGGGTCCTGGCAACTTTGTTATGCCCGTACTAGAAAATAACTGCCAAACTAATAGGAAACCCATTATCCCAAGGATCGGGGGCATTATGTTAGAAGCGTTCTTCTGCCAAAAAGCGGCGAAAGGATTACCACTATTATTTTTGCGATATTGTGTCGTTGCCATAGTTACTCCAATGAAAAATATGCTGTGATGAACACAAAAAAACAAATTCTTGTCAATGACCAACAAACCTAAACCTCCACAACAGAAGATGAATTTATCAACTTATAGTTGCTAGGATCACAAAAATAAGATTCTCCTTTATTTGTGAAAGTCTGGGTGGGCTGCCATCACGATCGATGGAATTAAGCTTCGTTATGCTCGTTTGATAGCCAAGCTTTTCAGATAAGCCTCTGGATTATCTGGGTTAAATTCCTTTCCATCAAAGAACTTTTCAATACCCCGAGAATCCCCACTGGGTAGGTCAGTAAAACCCGCCTCCCTGGCTGCCTCTAGCCATAGATCAGCCCGATTGACCCGATCGATTAGTGCCTTTGCTGTAGCAATGTCAGAAATTTTGCCGTTATGGAAATTCCAGCGAATTGTCTCTGTCAAAAACCAAAGTTCATGGCTCTTGTAGGGATAGGAAACACTACCCAAACCATCTTTCCAGTAGAGAGGACCAGCGTTAAAGTCATTAATGGCGTTCTGTCCATCTCCCATACTGTATTTACCTTCCAAAGGTGGAGTAAGAACCTCCACTGGTATATTAAAGAAGTTCCTGCCCGCTAAAATCCCGATCGCTTCAGGACGATTGGCGGGGTTGTCAAGCCATTGTTGCGCTTCCATGACCGCCTTCAAGAGTGCCTTAGTAGCCTTGGGGTGCTTGTCAACCCAGTCAGCACGGATTGCCAGGTATTCTTCAGGATGGAATTCCCAGATTTGATGGGTCAAGGCTGCCATGTATCCGATTTTTTCCTGTAGGATTCTATAGGGCCAGGGGTCGCCGGTACTAAAAGCATCCATCGTGCCGTTCCGCATTCCCTGGACAGTTTCAGCAGAGGGCACTGCTAGGAGTTCAATATCCCGATCGGGGTCGATGCCCCCGGCAGCAAACCAATAACGAATCCAAAAATCCTGATTTACATTGGGGAAGGTATGAGCGGCTTTAAATTTCCTGCCATTGATACCTTGGAAGCCCTTAATATAGTCAGCAGCTTTGGTTATGTCAAGGTGCAATCCCTTCCCTTGGTGTAATCCCGCCACGGCAATCCCGTTCCCTTGGGTACTCAACTGCATCAAGACATACATCGGCACTTTCGTACCGTTACTGATAATGCCCTCAGTAATCAAGTGGGGCATGGGCATTTGCCACTGACCGCCATCAATACCGCCGCCTCCAGAACCCAGTACAACGTTATCTCTGGCTGAAGCCCAACTCGCTTGCTTTAACACCTCTACTTCAGTCATCCCATGCTTGGCAAAAAAGCCCTTTGCTTGGGCAATTAACAAAGCGGCTGATTCCAAAATAGGAATGTAACCCAGCTTGACCTTGGTAACTTCTGGTGGCTCCCCCACAGTGGCTGCACCCGTTGCCGTGGTTGCAGTGGAAACTGCCGAAGATGTCTCTGGAGGATTGCCCAAACAACCTTTCAGTAAGACAGAACCGATGGCTGTACCCGCAAAAGTAAAAATAAACTGCCGCCGTGAAGTGCTAGACATAACACAATCCTTTGCTTCAAATGGATAATTTATAGATTTAATTCTATTTAGAATGAACTAATCATATATTTCTATCTATGAAATTACAATGGCATGAGCCTCTAATCTTTCTTATAGGTTGCTTTTGTTTTTTTTATGATTAGAGGACGAACACTCCTTTTCGGAGGGAGCGTCCCAATCTTGTCAAGACCGATAAAACAGCTCTGCTGAATGTCAGTATGAAAGTAGATTTATAGGAGGTTTGCCAGATTTCAAATAGTGAATCAAGAGCCTAACTGAAAACCACAACGCATCAATAGACTTGGCATAGCAAAGAGTCTTACGATGAAGCCGAGCGAGATATTGCCTACTTCCTTCCCCCTCAATAAATAGACGTGGGGGCTAACGCAAAAATATGTTCTAGCGTGTTTGACATTTGCTCTGGTTCGATTAGCAACTTAACTCCCTCTAAGTTTTTCTCAATCTCAGTAATTGTCAAACTGCCTTGCTTTCAATTTATCTGCTCTAGTCATGTTCTCTACCTATCTCTACTGCCTAATTCTAAACTGGGAAGGGAGACGTTGTGTTTCTTGAGGGTGATTCTGAATGTACTCTAATGTGCTGTTCATAAAATTTTAGTAAGGCAGTATTATTTATCCCTTTACCATAGTTAAATTATTTTTCGGAGATGTCTATTAGTTACGGTAAAAGTTGCCACGATCGTTTTCCGTACCACAGAACCGATCGGGTTTTAGGGCAAATTTTCTCTCTGCTCAGTCAAAGCATTCTATATTTGATCAAGAAGTTTCTTCTTTTTTTGTTCATATTCATCCTCTGTTATCAATCCAGACTTGTAGAGTTCCCCTAGTTTTTTTAAGAGAGATAAACTATCTTTCGTCCTCTTTGTATTTTTTAGAGCGCTTTGAAGCTCTTTTCTTTGTGATTTAAGGGACTTTAGTTGTTCTTTTTTAGCTTTAATAAGTGACTGAGTTTCGATGATATTATTTTTTACTGATAATTATTCTCTTTTCTCAGAAACTTGACTAGATATAGAAGTGTTAATTCTAGCTGCAACTCTTCTTTAGCTTGCTCTATATTCTGAGTCCATTAAACTTCCAAGTAATCCTCTTCCCATTTCTTGAGTCTTCGCTCTTTCAATGGCAGCTTTAGAAGAAAGAGCCAAGTTTGTTTCATTCAAGCTTTTTAACTGAATTTTCTCATCTTCTAATTGCATACTTAACTGGGAAATCTGACTCTCTATAATCTGTATTTGTTCATCCAATAGTTTTATTTTACTGGTCAAGTCGCTAACGTATGTATTGTTTGCATTAGGTTCTTTAGAAGACTCTTGATTTCCTTTCTTTTTGCCTACTCAATCAAGAGCATTATTGCCTAAGTCCTGCTTACTGTAAGAATAGTTACTACTTGGAGCCTCAGTATTCATATAATTTTTACTAATCTTGTAATACTCTAATATAACGTCTTACCAAAAATCCCCCCGATCGGGATCAAGCAGAGTCATTCCCGCCAAACTTCCTAATGAGGTCTAGACCCAAAATGCTAAATTGATCTGTGGGGTACAGTAAAAGACGATCCGGCAGTATCCAAAACAATCGGTTCTATGACTAACCCCTTGCCCCCAGAAAATCACGCGTATCAAGTCTCAAATTTAAGGAGTATTTTTTTGGTAAGTTCTGAAACCTAAGCTGGCGAAGGGATTTGAACCCCCGACCGGCTGATTACAAATCTGCTTGTCCAATCGATATAACTCTCTACCAGTAAGCATATCAG
>Ga0272446_1006515_pt1 | contig 12131 bp, 7 predicted proteins | sample YNPCB0061_FD_194587 | JGI IMG/M metagenome (GOLD analysis project Ga0272446, IMG submission 194587) | Hot spring microbial mat communities from Yellowstone National Park, WY, United States - YNP-CB-006-1 | ecosystem: Environmental > Aquatic > Thermal springs > Hot (42-90C) > Sediment | place... | reverse complement strand
CGGTGTTCGTCCACATGTCGTACAGCATTACCAGCTCGATGACGCTTCCTTGGCGCGCGCTCTCTCCGCTGGCTTTCACTGGCCCGGGCTTGCCTCAACTTTGGAACGGCTTGCCCTGCCTGTCGATTCAGCCGAATATCGCCAACTTGCGGAGCGCTTTGCCCACATCCCGACACTTGGGTTGCGCACGCGTACGCTGCTTGTTGCGGCAGGCAGAGACACGCTGCGGGAACTGCTCGAACATCCGGCGCTGCGGCCCCTCATCGATACCCTGCTCTCAGCCACGACTGCTACGCTCAAGACCACTCCTGACGAGGCGAGCCGGCGGCTACAGGCTGTTGGCTACGCTGTACGCTCCGATGAGATGGCGACCTCCTCTGCGACGGCATCGTCTTCGCAGGGCGCACTTTGGCTTGCCGGCAGCATCTATCGCTATCTTGCCGCGTTTCTGCCGCTGCCCATGCCGCTCCAACCTTCTCAACTCGACGCGCTCATTGCCGATCTGGCGCCCGTTCAACGCAGCGCACTGTCGGCATCGCTGGAGGAGTTGGAAACGGCGCTGCTCGAGTTGCTGGATGGGCGTCTCTACGCGCCGCCTGCCTTCACCGTCGATGTCGCTGCCCATCGTGTACGCCTCGAAACCGCCGCCGCACAGCGTCAACCGCTCTACATCGACTACTTCAGCCCTGGCCGCAATCTACTCACTCGTCGCCCGATCGAGCCATATTGGATCGAGCAGGTCGGTCAGCAGTTGTATGTGCGCGCCGAGTGTCTGCTGAGCGGGCGCGTCCTCCTCTTCCGCCTCGATCGCATCCGCGCCATCTGGGATACACCGCCGGAACAACCTTCTGCAGAATAGCGGGGGAGAGGAGGAGTAAGAGATTGGAGACTGGAGACTGGAGATTGGAGATTGGCTTCAATCTCCAGTCTCCAATCTCCCCACTCTCATCCCTCAACTCACCATCACATACGGCTGGCGCCGGTGCAACCTTGCTTTGCCCATCGTCGTCACTTTTTCCAGACAGCTCTGGCAAAGAAGGTAAAAGCGAACATCGTCGGTTTCCTTCTGAATGAGACGCCGCATTCGCTGTTTGAGCTCTTCCAGGTCGGTTGGGCGTAGTTCGCACTCGAAGACGCTGTATTGCACCCGCATTCCGTATCCATAGAGCAGATTCATCACTTTGGTGCGCCGGCGATCGTCCGGAATGTCGTAGGAGATGACGACCCAGTTGCGACGATTGCGCTGCGCCTGCCCCACCGTCGCATCTCTCGACGTCGATTTCGCCTTTTTCATGGCGCCTCCTGTGCATCTATCCATCTATCGATGTCGCCAGCGTCGACAACTGTTGCTCGATTGCCGCGCGCAGCAATCCCCAGGGAATGCTCGCCTGCCCAGCCAGCCCATCCGCCAATCGATTCCATTCGCGCGGCGCCAGACAGTAGTGCACATCTGGAAGGCGGCGTGCGGCGCTGCACGCCTTCCAATGCCAGGCGCGCAGCGCTTTACTGTTGACGGCAAAGCGTCCCTGCATTTGCCCGATCACAACTGCGCTGTCAAGGACGCAGATTGTGCGTTGCGCCCGCAGACGCTCCGCCATTTCCAGCCCCAGCAGCAGACCGGCGTATTCCGCTTCATTATTGGTGCGTACGTTCACCACTTGCCAAACCATATCCAGTATGCGGCCGTCATGTCCACGGGCGATCGCAGCCGCCGCGCAGCGACTGTCCGCGCGAAACACCTTGCGCAACTGTTCCAGCATGCCCCACTGCGGCGCGGCAACTGCTGGCAACACCGCAGCCGCCGCGCTATTGGTCATGCCGGTGCTGCCGTCACAAAACACCCAGATCGTGGCGGCGGATCGATCTGAATTTGATGCCTTTGTCATCACAGGCGCCTCCCTTCTGTACGCTTTTCCTCACGCTCCCGCACGGCGCTTGCTCATACGACAAGCCCCTGATAGCTCTGCCGCGTCTCCAGCACGACGCGCGCATAGATGCGCGCTTGCAACTCCATACAACGGCGCAAGGTCTGCATCGCATTGCTGTCGGTGTGATGGACGCTCTGCGCCAACCGCTGTTCATACGCGCTAATGACAACCGCCATCTTGCCCTCGCCCAATTCAACCGGTCGGTCGGTGCGACCGGTGTACACGAAATCTTGCGGGCTGAGGCGTTCGTTGCGCGTCATCTCCAACAGCGGCTCGTCCACCACCACCGGACGAAACTCCTCCATCAAATCCAGCGTCAACGAAGGCCGGCCATACTCCAGCGCATGAAAGCAGCCCAGGTAGGGGTCCAACCCGACCAGATGAATGGTGGCGGAGATATCTTTGAGCAGCAGCGCATAGCCGAAACTGAGCAGCGCGTTGAATGGGTCTGGCGCCGGATGGTACTGTCGCCCGTTGAACGCCCAGCGCGGCGGCAGCAACGCCTTGACTGCGGCAAAGTAATAGACGCCCGCTTTGCCCTCGAACCCGCGCAACGCGTCCAGCGTCGTTGCACGGCGGCTGGCGTTGCGCATTTGTTCGATGCCGGCCGCAGATTCACTCAATTTCTGGCGCGCCTCCGGCAGGGCGTTGACTGCCTGACGATTGAGCACATTGCGTTGATTGCTCAGCTTCGCCGAGACGATCGCTGTCGCCAGCTCGAGCGAACGTTTTTCATCTCCCACCAGACGCAACTGCGCATGACGCAGGCGCGCAAATTTCGATCCATCCTGCCCCAGCCGCCCACGGAACTTGCCGTAGTGACTCAGATACACTACATCGACGCCGTTTTCCAGGAGCAGCGCCGCCGCCTGCGTCGTCAACTGCACATTGCCGTACAGCACGACCTGCTCCAGGTCGCGCACCGAAACGCTGTGCAGCAGTTCGTCCGTTCGTTTGTCAGGCGGACGCCGCGTCACCTTGATCCGTTCCATATCGCGCCGGATCACGGCGCCTGGCTCCTTCACATACAACACGGTCATGATTCACCTCCTGAAGCCCCCAAATCTACAATTTGCCCGAATCAGGGCGCCGCACATCCGCCCCTCGCCCCTCCCATCTCACAACACATAACAGGCGTTGCCCACAAAGAAGTGTCCCAGCCACGTCATCCCTTGATCCAGATGCACGATGCGTGACTTGTGCGGGTTCAACTGCAAGCCCCATTGCTTCAGCGCCGTCTGGCTGAACTGCATCGCCGCCTCAGCCTTGCGCCGGCGCCGGCAGCAGATCACAAAATCATCAGCGTAGCGCAGGAAAGCAAGCCCTTGCGCCATCATCAGTTGGTCAATCTGGTGTAGATAGACATTCGCCAACAGCGGCGAAAGCACACTGCCCTGGCTGGTTCCCGCCTTGCGCGGCCTGCCATCCGCGCTGTTCATGATGTCGGCCTCCAGCCAACTGCGCACATAGCGGCGTAGCAGCCGGTCATCGACGCGCGCCGCGACCAGCTTCATCAGCCGGTCGGTGGGGATCGTCCCAAAACAATCTTCGATGTCGGCGTCCACCACCCACCGCAGCCCCTCGTCGCGCCGCCGTTGCAACGCCGCCACCGCATCCTGCACTCCCAGGCCCGGTCGAAAGCCATAGCTGCAAGGCAGAAATTGCGCCTCGAATATCGGCGACAACAGGTCATAGATCACGCGCTGCGCCACCCGATCGCGCAGCGCCCATAACGCCAGCGGTCTCATCCCACTGCGGGCTTTGGGCACCCACACCTGGCGCACTGGCTTTGGGCGATATTGACCGCTCGCCAGCAGCCGTTGCAGCTCCGCCAGTTCCGGCTCCAATCGCGCCTCGAACTGCGCGATCGTCACGCCATCCATCCCGGCGCCGCCGCCAGCATGTTTGACGGCAAGCCACGCGCGCCGCACTGCATCCGTTGAAAACATACGTTCTGGCGAGACGGTTTGTGTAGCTGCTGCGCGCCCATGACGATGCTTCGCGTTTTGTGACGGCGCCTGCGAAGGGAAAAGCGAAGGCAACGCCGCGCCAGCGCCATCGGATGACGGCTCGACAGGCGCCGGGCGCTCCTCCCATGAGGCTGTAGGGCGCTGCGACGTCGCAGCTCGCCGCCATGGCATCCATTTCCACATGTCTAACCTCCCTGCGCCGTCTCCGCCATTGTCGCCTTTTCTCCCGTTGCATCGCAGGTCATCGCCCCCGGCGTGACATCGCTCTCCTCCCACCGGATGCGATGACCTGCGATGCCTTTTTCCACCACGTCGGGTGAATTGCTCTGCTCATCCGACGGACACGTTGGGCGAGTGCGTCAGCGTGTGTGTGAACGGCGTCCACCGCACGCGTCGAGGCGGCGCGCACCGGGGCAACCACTGTGCTGGCGCGCCTGAGCGCACGTCGTCCCTGCCGCTCCCAATCCAACCGATCTTCGTTTTCGTAGATCGTGACCAGGGCGTGCCCCAACAGCGTTGTGCTGACGCCGCCGATCGCCGCACTCAGCAGCCAGCCAGCCACCGGCGCCAGACGCGCCAGTTGCTGCATCGCAAAACGGATCGCCAGATTCCAGGCGATGGCGCCGATCATTTCACTGCTTCTATGGTCGAGACCAGGGCGCCCATAGATTGCTGCCAGTTGCAGGGCGACCTTCCACTGCAACATCACCTGAAAAGGGAGATCGAGCATTGGCGCCGGCTGGGCGCTGAGCAGCGCCGTGAACAGCGCGCCCGTGCGGATGATGCGTCGCGCCAGCATCGGCCTGCACCACGCGATGTCCTGCGCCAGCGCCACTGCCACGCGTGGGCGCAACGACACGATGCGCTGCATCAACGCCACGACATCGGCAGGTGGTTTGCGCCCCCTGTCAGGAGGTGCGACGCCAGCGTCACTGGCAGCGGCGTCATCAATTTCGACAAAGATCGGTTTGATCCCGATCTGCTGGTGTACGCTTGCCGCCAACGCGTCCTGTTCGCCACGACTTGCCGCGCTGCCCGGTTGGTTGTCGACCTGATCCGGCGCGGCGCAGCGCGTCGCTACAATCAGCGGGAGCAGTGGCGCGCCCAACGTGCGCAGGCGCGCCACCCAGGTTGTGTCCTCACTGCTCCAGCCCAGGGCCGGGTCGATCAGATAGAGAAGCACATCCGCGCCCATCCCGCTCAAGTGATCGAGCAGGGTTTCGACATCCTCCTCGTCCATGTTGGCGTGGTTGGACATCTCTTCGGCTGCCATCACCCCCTGCTGCAATGGCGCCTGACCCTCGTCTGCGGCTGCTGGCAGCGTTACCAGCAGCCAGGCGCCGTGATGCGCACAGTCGCCACGATCGGGCGGCGCCGATTCCTGCCGCAGATAGCCAAGCAACGCGTGCGTCAACCCATGCTTGCGACTGATCAGAAACAGCCGCGAGCGCTGCTCCGACGCCACCTCGTCGGCGGCGTCCAGCAAATCCGGGTTGCGTCCGGTCAGGCTGCGCCGCAGATCGTCGCCGTATTCGCCCACGTCGTCCAGGCCATTGTAGAAGGTTGTCGGCGGCCTGTTGCGTCTGGCGTCCGGCTGCTCTCTGAGTTCATCCACATCATCAATTGCGTGCGACCACATTCGCCGCGTCATAGCGCATCCTCCTCGTCCACACAGACTGTACGCGCTGCCTCTTCGCTGGCGCCGACTGGCGTCCACCGCAGGATTGCCAGCGTGCGCCCCGCCAGCGTTGCTGGCGCCAGGTTGACGACATCCTCACACCAGTGACGAATGGCCTCTGGCCCGTAACCGCTGTCGGCCATGCCAGCCATCGGCTGCGGCAGCAGGCACCATCCGACGGCGCCAGTGATCGGCGTCACCGCCGGGTCGGGCCAGAGCGGCAGCGCCGACTCAGCCAGATTGGTCAGCCAGGCAATGCATGTCGATGGCAATGATTCGAGGCTGGCAAACTCCGCTGTTTGCTGCTGATGCAGTGCATCGGCGTCGCTGCTTTCGCTGTTGCGGAAGGGCTGGGCCAGAAAGTCGAGCACGCTCCAGCGTGCAACAAAGCTGGCGATCGTGGTGAAGTATGCGAGCAGGCGTTCGCTACATCCATCGATTGTCTCGGAAAGCCAGTCGAGCGGCCGTTCTGCCGCCGGAAACGCAATCAGCGCGGGCAGGTTGGACTGGGCGCTTTCCCACAGTGTGCGCAGTGTGGCGTGCGTCCATGGCGCTGGCAGCGACAACGCCTCCAGTTCTGCAACCAGGCGAACGTGCAACGCATCGCAGCAGGCGACGAGCTGGTCGAGTGCATGAAGGCGCTGATTGACGTCTTGCCGCATCGCCAGCGTCATCTGGCGTAGGATATGCCAGTTCGCCTCATGCCAGCGCACTTTGTCGCGGTGCGCCAGGCTGTCGAGCAACCGTTGACCTTCCTGCGGTAGCATCACGCGAAACGCATACGGCCAGATCGGCCACATCCACGGCAGGAGCGCTGCAAACAAGACTCCCCTGGTCGTCATCTGTGGCAGCTGACTGCACAGCAGTTCCACTTTCTCCCATGCGCTATCGACCTGCCCGGCAGCGCTCTGCATGCGCTGCTCATTGCGTTCGAACGCTGCGGCCAGCATATCGAGATCGGCGGCGAAGCGGCTTTGCAGCGCAGTCAACGCCAACGCGTACTGGTGCAGCGGCGGCGCGCCCTCGCCCGCCGGGCACTGCAACTGATCCAGCTCAAGCAACAGGTACGCCCATGCCTCCATCCGCTGATCCAGCCAATCCAGCCGTTGCTGGCGTGCAGCCTGCTCCAGCCGCGCTTCACGCCGTTCCAATCTGGCAGGAATCACCGAGCGCAGCCTGCTGAGTTCATCCCACCCTATGTGGAGATCGCGCCACCGCACCGCCGGCATTGAGGGCGAGACAGCCGCCGCCAGATCGACGTCGCATTGATCCAGGCTGGCGATACGGGCTAAACCGCCCTCCGATGCGCCCTGGGTTGCAGCATTCTGGGTGCGCTGTTCCAGTTGCGCGCGCACGCCAGCAACCAGATGAATGACGCTGTGCAGCGCCAGACCGCGCTGCACGGTCGCCACCGGCGCACTCCATGCCGCTGCCCCGATAGCGAGCTGCTCCTGGCTTCCTGGCTGTGCGTAGCTTGGAAATCCACCGCAAAGAAACGCCGCCAGCGCCACCGCGGTCTGCTCGGCGTGGTCATGTGCATCGAGCCGCATGTGACGTAGATTGATCGGGCTGCTGAGGTAAATGGAGGGGGCGCACTTTGAGATTTGGCGGTGCCAGACGACCAGCGCGTCGGCGTCGACGGGTTCCACCATCGCCATCAACCTGGTGGCTGTCTGTGCGCGCATGCGATTCCACGCCAAACGGCGCAGAGTGTCAGCAAGCGCCTGGATTCCAGCGGGATCAGGCAATGCGCCGTGTTCGTCGCCCACGACAATCCAGACCGCAAGCTCCTCTGTATTCTGCAGTTCATAGCCAGCTCGGCGCAACTCATCCGCCACTTTACGCAGGGCGATCGCGTCAAGCGCCGCTGCTGGCGCTGCCTCTTCCATCTCCGCTGGGGAGCCAGCTGCCTCTGGTGCGCCGATAGCCCAGTGCGCTATTGGCGGGGTCACGCCCAGCCAGTCGCTTGCAAGCACAAGCGTGCGTCGACAGACAGCGTGCGCCGCCTCGCCGACGGATGTCAACAATGCCCGGCGCAGTGCCGGCGCAGCCGCCTTTGTGTCGGTGCGCGTTGGCAGCGGCTGCATATCCAGGACAGTCTCGAACAAAAAATCAGTGACGTTGTTCATAGGGTCTCCTTCACGGAACGATTTTCACCAGGCGCTCATACACCTTTGTTCACCACACATTCCTGGAAGCCTGATCCACGCCGAGTTCGGTTTCGGCGTATGTCCGTACAGTCAGCCGCATTCGCTTGAGTGTTTCGTCGCCATTGGCGCCGTTGCGCTCGATCCAGTTCTGAATGCGCTCAGATGCAGCGGCGCTGCCCTGCGTAGCAATCTGAGCCTCCACGCGCCGCACGATCTGCGTCTGCACGGATGGCGTCGACGCCAGGCCACGCAGCGCGCTCTCCAGCCCCTGGCCAAGCCGCACCCTGTCCGCCAGCACATCTTCCGGCCGATAGTAGTACCAGGCGCCAGTGATCTGGATCAGGTCGAACGCCAACCCCAGCCCAAAAAGGAGCGTCGCCTGGTCGCTGTTGCGCAGAAAATGGGGGAGCACATGCACCTGACGAAGGCTGCTGACCGTCCGGTACGCCGCTTCCCACTGCGGAAACGCCTTCAACGCGTCGAATGAGGCGCCGTAGACGGTCAGCAACACGACAATGCGTTCGGGATCATGGGTGCTGACCAGCCCGTCGTGGTTGCCGTCTTGGAAGATTGACTTCGCCTCATCAGGGACGCCGATGGTGAGGATGCGCGACAGGTTGGCGCCGCCGCTCTTGAGCAATGCCCGATCAAGATTCCACGAACCGGCCGCCAGCGCCTGCAGCATCGTCAACCACTGCGCCGGCGAACGCTCGGGAAAGCGCAGCCGCATCACTTCTTCGACCGACAGTTGCGCGACCTTGTTGAAACTCTCCAGCCCGACTTGCACCAGCAGCCTGCCGATCTGCTCGGGCTTCTGCGCCGCCCAGGCGAGCAGCCCTCCGCTCTGGGCAAGCGCCAGCTGCGCCGCCACCTGCGCGCTGCCAGCATGCGTGCGATAGAAAAGGTCGATCAGCCCATGATCCAGAAGCGAAATTTCGCTGCGTCCGCTGCTGCGGCGACTGAGCGCAGCCTCATACGCTGTCAACCATTCGCGGGTTTGCTGCAAACGCGCGATCACCACTTCCAGTTTGCGATCATGTTGCTGCACCCAATCATTCAGGTGATGGAGCACCTCTGCGCATATCTCCTCCACCCGCTGCGACAGCCGCACCCGCGCCAGCGACGTTGCCTCGTCCAGATAGACATTGACGGCAGTGCGCGCTTGATTGCGGCCCACAATTGGGAGATAGGCATTGATGCCGCTGCACGCACGCTCGAGCGCGACCGAGGCGCTTTCCAGCGCGCCCTGATGCTGCTGGGCGATCTGGCTCAGCCGGTTTTGCTCGGCGCTCACTGCTGCGAGCAACTCATTCAACGCCAACCGATTGGTTTCCAGCCACTGCTCCGCCAGCAAGGGACGGCCCGTTTCCAACATTGCCGCCATCTGGTTTTCGAGCAGGTCGACCCATGCGGTCTTCTGCTCCTCCATGCGCCGCTTCATCTGGGCAAAGATGTCGTCGTAGAGTCGTCGTTGCATGAAGTTCTCGAACAGATTGCGCGTCTGACCGGGCAACTCTTCAATGGGCAGTTCCATCAGCGCAGCCGGCGCAATCAGCCGCACCTGATGCGGGACGCCTTCATCGTTGTTGAGAAAGCGATCGCGCAGCCCTGCCAGGTCGCGCAAAACAGCCGTCCGCTCTCCCGCAGACTCACCGCTGACAGGCGCCACCATCAGTTCCCCAATCATGTTGTCAGCGTGACGTAGCGCGCACCAGACGGTTGCCGTCCGTGCAGGAAAGCGCAACACCACGGCGCCGGATGTTGTGGCGCAGGTGGCGTACCCGCTCGGACTGACATCATTGAGGACGCCCGCTTCGTTGATCTTCAGGTTGATCTCCTGCGAACCCACCTCGCTGCTGGTCAGCAGCCAGAGCGTCTCGGCCATCAACGCCACAATCTCATCGGTGCTGCGCCATGTGCGTCCATGTTCGTTGACGCCGTCATACACCGCCACATCCTTGAAAGGCGGCAGCATGGTCTCGATGCGACGACCATTCGGGTAGCCGCTGGAGAAAGCGGCCTCGCCCAACATTAACGCGTTGATCTCGCGCAGTGTGGCGTAACTGTTGGCCTGTTTGCGCTGATCCTCGATGCCGTAGAAAGCGCCGGGGAGCATCAACATGGCGTGGATCGAGCTGCTTTCGCCAAGCGTGCCCAGCTTCTGCAACTCCTCACGAATAATGTATGCCAGGTCGATGACAGCGCCAGCGCCCATGCCGCCCGCAATCGAACTGACGATGTAGACGCGCAGCACAACGTTGCCGTCCATCACTTGCTGCAGGTCCCTGGTGCGTTCGGCGAGACGGCGCAGGCCGTTGCTGAGCAGTTGCATCAGGCGCGGCGCATTCCAGACAACGGTGATCGCGCCCTGTGTCCGTTCACCGGCTGCTCCGTCAACGACATAGTCGCGCATCTTCAGCAGCACCTCCCGACCGAAGCGCCCATCGATTTCCGGGTGCTGCTCCAGGCGCCGGAGAATGTTGGCGACCGGCACCGACTCAAATTGATGTCGTTCGGCGCCCCATTCCAGCGACACGATTGAGTTGTTGCGTCCTTCACGAACCGCAATTGGGTCGTTTGCCCCGTCCAGTGCAGTAATCATGACGTTGCGCGGCACATTGCCCAGTGACTCGATGAAGCGCGCTTTGAGCTGTGTTCCAACCTTGACGCCAGTGCCGCCGACGCAGAGCACATAGTTGAGTTGCGCCGTCAGCTTTTTGGCATTGGCGCCGCCGTGACCGCCAACACGCCCGCCCTGCACTTCAGCCATGTTGACCCAGACGGATGCGCCCAACTCCTCGCGCAACATCCGTTCGATCGCCTCCACATCCTGCACCAGCATCTGTTCGCTGTGTCCGTTCGCTTCGACATTCATTGGATCGTCTCCTTTTCGGTTCAAACTCGCACTCCATGTCCACGCTGTTGTCGCTGTTGTCGCCTGATGGCCGTTCAGATTTTTCATAGCGTCGCCTCCTGTTTAGTCACTGAAGCAGGTTGTCGTACCGAAATCGATATTCGCCGAACGTCAGGTGATCGCCGTCGTGCAGGATTGCCGGTCGAAACAGCGGTGTGTCGTTGAGCAGCACCGTTCCAGAGTCCGTCGGCACAATGCGCGTCTGCCCATGACCGGCTGCCTCCAAATGGGCGTTTCCGTTCCATCCAGCCAGCCGCCACTGCCCTTTGCCTTTGGCGCCCAGCACCAACCGTCGCATCCGGCTCAGGTCGCCGGTGATCATTTCACCGCCGATCTTTGTCGCGTCGGGGGTGCGCACCGGCGTCAACTCACCGCTCAGCCGTGCACTCTGGCGCGTAGCTGCCGCCACGCTGCCAATGGCAACCAACCCCACGATGAGGACGCCCCCCCAAAGCATGCCCCACCACGGCGCCTGGCTGTGCTCGACCACGACTGGCGGCGCCTCCGTTGGCGTGATCGTCGCCGTCGCGGGCGGCGCATCGGTGTTCGTCGCCGTTGCCGTCGGCGCGTCAGTGGGCGTTGCGGTGGGCGTCGGCGTCATTGTGCTCGTCGCCGTAGGTGTGTCGGTGGGCGTTGCGGTCGCCGTGTTCGTTGCAGTTGGGACCTCCGTCGGCGTATGGGTCGCCGTCGGCAACGGCGTGGGCGTTGGCAGCGGTGCGATCCGATCCTGCCACACCGTCACCTCGCCCTGACCGCGCAGCACCACCTGCCAGATTCCTTGTCTGGGCGCCGTGATCCGCCACACCTCCTGCTTGCCGCCATCCCCTGTCACGGTGACGCTGGTTGCGCTGTTGCGGGCGGTCTCTTCCATTGGCCCCCAGACCGAGACCTCGGTCTCCGGATGCTGCTTGAGCACCACCAGCGTCATGCTGGTCAGCGGTGCATCGACCGCCACCGCGACGGTGAATGGCTGGCGCTCCACCAGCGCCTGCGATTCGACCAGCGGCTGGCTCTGCGCCACGCTGCCCGTATCGCGGACGATGAGGTCGCGCACGATCGTGTGATAGATCGGCAGCAGGTCAGCGGCTTTGGTCGCCGTCTGAAGCGCGCCATCGCCGGCCACAGCCACAACTTCCTGCCAGACGTCGAACCATTCGGTCAACATGCGCTGGCTGCAGGAGGTGTTGGGGTTGGTCAACTGCACGACGTACAGCGTCGTTTTGTCCAATGCCATCTCCTGCGCCAGCCCGCGCAAGGATGCCTTGTACAGACCAGCATTGGTCGGCGCATCGTTGGGCCAGGCTGGCTCACCGTCAGTCAACAACACAATGACGCGCTTGCCACCGGGATGACCGGTCGTCTTGAGCATCTCGCGCGCCAGGCGCAGTGCTTTCAGCGGGTCGGTCCATGGAATTGGCTGCGGGTCGGCGGCGACGGCTGCCAGTTGGCTGCGCATCGCCTCTGTACTGATGCTGGTCAACGGCGCCATCT
>Ga0272446_1006513_pt1 | contig 12131 bp, 12 predicted proteins | sample YNPCB0061_FD_194587 | JGI IMG/M metagenome (GOLD analysis project Ga0272446, IMG submission 194587) | Hot spring microbial mat communities from Yellowstone National Park, WY, United States - YNP-CB-006-1 | ecosystem: Environmental > Aquatic > Thermal springs > Hot (42-90C) > Sediment | place... | reverse complement strand
CGACTGGCGAACTGGCTCATCAGCAGAAACATCGGGATCACCGACAGGTCGTAGACCGAGTAGCGCGCGTAGGCGGCCGTCTTCAGGTGGTTCAGCAGCGGCGGCAGACCGGCCAGCGCCGCGTAGCCCGCCGCGCCGGTGACGAACATCGCCACACCGATCGGCACGCGCAGCGCGAGCAGCGCGACGAGCGCGCCGAACATCGCGAAGCCGAACTCGGTGCCGCTCATCGACGCCGCGCCCGGGCGTGCCGCCACGCCGTATACGCACCGGTCAATGCCAGCAGCGCGAACGAAGGCACCATCGACGCGACCGGAATCCAGATCGGCAACGCCAGCACGGTCGTCGTCTCGCCCGCTGCGGCCAGCGCGCGCGCACCCTCGACCATCCGCCAGGCGACGAGCGCGCTGCAAGCGGCCAGCAGCGCCGCACCCAGCGCGTCGAGCGCGGCGCGCGGGCGCGGCCCGACGCGCGCGGTGAAGAAGTCGACGATCACGTGGCCGCCACGCAACTGGCACCAGGGCAGGAATGCCGACACGCCAACCGCGCAGCCGAGCTGCATCAGCTCGTAATCCCCAGGCACGGCCCTGGCGAGGAGCCAGCGACCCAGAATGCTCACGGTCACAAGCAGCGTCAGGGCGACGAAGACGAGCCCGCCGCCGAGCGCAAAAAGCTCGCAGGCGCGGTGCAGCGCGCGACCGAAACCGTCCGCCGGCGCCTCCCGGGACGAAATGGGCTCGTTCAACGTGATGTGTCGCCCGTCAATTTCGCCGCGCGGTCGGCGGGCTCATCGAACGCACGCGGCGCAACGCCGGAGGCCGCCCCCGGCGCTTCCGGCACCCCCGCCGGCAATCCCGCGATTGGCCCAACCGCCGCCCGCCGAGCCTACGGCTTTTCGTACTTGCGGATCAGCTCGCGCGCCGCATCCAGCAGCTTGCGCCCGTCGTGACCGCGCGCGTTCATGTCCTTGATCCATTCGTCGTACAGCGGCGCGAGCGTCTTCTCCCACTGCGCGAGTTCGGCTGCGGGAATCGTGTGAAAGACGTTGCCGCGCGCCTCGGCGAACTTGCGACCCGCAGGCGCCGATTCGTCCCAGGCGCGACCGATCGACGCCGAAAATTCGCGCCCGCTGTTGTCGTCGATGACTTTCTTCAGATCGGGAGGCAGCGACTCGTAGCGCTTCGGGTTCATCGCGATCGTGAACACCACCGTGTACAGCGTGCGCGCCTTCGGGTCGGTCTCGGTGTGGTACTTGACCATTTCGTGCGCCTTGATCGCGGGGATCACCTCCCACGGCAGGATGAAGCCGTCGATGACGCCCTTGGACAGCGCGTCGGTGACCTGCGGCAGCGGCATCGCCACCGCCGAGGCGCCGAGCAACTGCATCATCTTGGTCGTCTGCCGCGACGGCGCGCGCATCTTCAAACCCTTGAAATCGGCCGGCGCCTTGATCTGCCGTTCGCGCGTGTGGATGAACCCCTTGTCGTGCACGTTCAGCGCGAGCACCTTGACACCCGGGAATTCGTCGCGCGCGTACTGCTCGTAGTAGTCCCACACGGCGCGCGAGGTCTGCTCGGCGTTCGACGTCATGAACGGCAGCTCGAACACCTCCATGCGCGGGAAGCGCCCGGGCGTGTAGCCGAGCAGTGTGAACACCACATCCGCGATGCCGTCCTTGGCCTGGTCGTAGAGCTGCGCAGGCGCGCCGCCCAACTGCATCGCGGGGAAGATCTGGCACTTCAGGCGGTCGCCCGACTCCTTCCGGATCTTCTCGCACCAGGGCGCGAGCACCTTCGTCGGCGGCATCGCCTGCGGCGGCCAGAAATGCGAAACCTTCAGCGTGATTTCCTGTGCGCTGGCTGCGCCCGCGGACAGCGCGGCGGCGAGGGCCAGCGCGCGAAGCGTTGCGATGTACATCGTCGTCTCCTTGGTATGGTTCGTATTGTGCCGGCAGGATATCAAGGCGGCGACGCCGGCGGAATCGCCTCTGCCTCGAGCAGCCGTCGGCGCCGGGCGAGCAGTCCGGCGGCATGCGCCATCTCCTCGCCGTCGTTGAACATCGGCACGCCGGCCGCCTCCATCGCGGCGAACCACGCGTCGCGATCCGCGAGCGTGCCCATCATCGTGTGAAGCAGCGGCAGCGCGGACTGGCGCGCGCGCTGCGCCAGCGCGCGGACGACGGGCGCGGCGTCGACCATGAACGGTACGACGTGCAGCATCAGCACCGCATCGAATGCATCGCCGCCGTGCCGCAGCGCGAGCGACAACGCCGAATCGAAGCGATCTTCGCGCGCGTCGGCCAGCAGATCGAGCGGGTTGGCCACCGCGGCCTCGGGCGGCAGCGCGGCGCGCAACGCGCCGTCGAGCGCCGGCGGCAGCTCGGGCAGCGCAAGACCTTCGGCCGCGCAGCGATCCGCCGCGAGCACGCCGGGGCCGCCCGAGTTCGAAAGCAGCAGAACGCGCGGACCGATGCCTTGCGGATAGCGACCGAAAACCTTCGCCGCGACCAGCAGGCTGCGCAGGCTCGTCACCTGCACGATCCGGGCGCGCTCGCAGAAGGCCCGCGCGTCGGCCTCGCGCAGCGAAGCCGCGCCGGTGTGCCGCTGCGCGGCGGCTGCCCCTTCGCGCAGCCGGCCGCCGAGCAGGGCGACCACCGGCTTGCGGCGCGACACCGCGCGCGCGATCGCGGAAAAGCGCTGCGCGTCGCCGAAACTCTCCGCGTACAGCAGCACCGCGCTGCACGCGTCGTCGGCGCCGTAGTGTTCCAGGTAGTCGGCGAGCGACAGGTGCATGGCGTTGCCCACACTGACCACGGCGCCCAGCGGGATCGCCATTGCGTGGCTTTTGGCGATCAACTCCTCGGCGATCGCACCCGACTGCGAAACGAACGCCACGCGCCGGCCGCTGAAGCTCGTGCGGTTCGGCAGGTCGCGCAGGAAGGTGGCAGCGAACGGCCTGGCATCGTCGAGCAGGTCGATCGTGCCTGCGCAGTTGGGACCTGCGATCGTGATGCCCGCCCCCTCGGCGATGCGCCGCACTTCGTCCTCGCGCGCGCGTCCGGCTTCGCCAGCCTCGGAAAAACCGCCGGGCAGAATCAGCAGGTGCCGATGGCCGCTGGCGGCGGCGTCCCGCACGACCTCGGGGATCAGCTCGGGGCGCACGACCACGACCGCGAGATCCGCGGCCGGCTGCAACTGCCTCAGCGATGCGCGCGCCGGCAATCCGCCGATCAAACCGTCGGCGGGCAGCTTCGGGTTGATGGGGACGATCTCGCCCGAAAAGCCCGCGCGCCGCAGGTTGGCGAGCACCGCGCCGCCCGAGCTGGTCGGCCGGTCGCCGGCGCCGACGATCGCCACCGACCGCGGCCGCAGGAACGGTGTGAGTCGCATCGGGCGGTTCATTCACGCAGCTGCGCGGGCCACGCCGGCAGGCACCCGCGCCGGCGGCTCGCCCGTGTGCGGTAACGACGGCGAAATCTCACGCCACCCGCACGCGGATCGTGCCCACGCCATCGACCCCGCCTTCCATCAGGTCGCCCCGCTGCACGGCGCCCACACCTTCGGGCGTGCCGGTGAAGATCAGGTCGCCGGGCTGCAGTTCGAAGTACTTCGACAAGTGTTCGATCGTCTCGTCCACCCGCCAGATCATCTTCGACACGTCGCTCGCCTGGCGCGGCGCGCCGTTGACGTTGAGCCAGATGCGGCCCGATCGGATCTCTGCCGTGCGCGCGATCGGTCTGATCGGTCCGATCGGCGCGGAGAAGTCGAACGCCTTGCCGATCTCCCACGGCCGGCCCTGCTTCTTCATCTCGCCTTGCAGGTCGCGTCGCGTCATGTCGAGCCCGACCGCGTATCCGAAGATGTGTTCCTTCGCGCTCGCGGCGGCGATGCGCGCGCCGCGTTTGCCGATCGCGACGACCAGCTCCATCTCGTGATGCAGGTTCGAGGTTTCCGGCGGATACGGCAGCTCGCCGATGGCGCCCTCGGACACGGGCATCACCGCGTCGGCCGGCTTCATGAAAAAAAACGGCGGCTCGCGGCCGGTAAAGCCCATTTCCTTCGCGTGCTCCTCGTAATTGCGGCCCACGCAGTAGATGCGATGCACCGGAAACAGATCGGTCGAACCCGCGATCGGCACGACGGCCTGAGGCGGGGCTGCGAAGACGTAGCCCATCGGAGACTCCCTTTCAGAAAATCGCTGCGACCGCCGCGCCGGCGTCCGCGAAGACGCCGAGCGGCCAACGCCCGTGCGCGAACAGGCGCTGCTGGCAGAAGAACGGATGCGCTGGCGGCGCGCCTGCAAGCGCCGCAAGCGCGCGCTGGTGTTCCGCCAGCGCCGCCGCGCCGGCTGCGGCGCGGATCATGCCTTCGTCGTCGCCGCCCGCCCGCGCCGCGGCGGCGGCAGCGGCTTCTCGCAACGGGTCGAGCAGCGGCTGTGTCGCCGCCGTCAGCCGCTGAAGCATTTCGCGCTCGCCGAGCAGCGCCTGCGCGAGGCGGCGCAGCTCGCCGCGCGTTGCATCCTCGCGCGCCGCATGCGCTTCGGCGAAGCGATGCGCACGCAGCCAGGTCGCCGCCTCGTCCCAGTCGGCGACGAAGCGCAGCGACGGTGCGCCGCCGAGTGCATCGATCCATGCCTGCGCCAGCGCGCGCTCGGCGGCCGACGGCGGCGCACCGCAGCGCGTGAACCAGACGGCCGGGGCCGCGTTGGCCGCGTTCATGGCAGCCGCTCCTCGCGCAGGATGCCAAGCGCCTGCTGCACCGGGCGGTCCGAAAAGCTGAACAACACGCATTCCTCGGTCGCGGCGAGCGACAGGCGCCACCACGAAGGCACGACGAAGTGGTCCTTGGCCGAGAAGTCGAACACGTGGCTTGCGCCGTCGCGTTCGATGCGCGCGCGGCCCCGGCCTTCGACGACGGAGTAGACCGTGCCGTCGGTCGAGCGGTACGGTTTGCCTTCGAAGCCGGCCGGCAGTAGCTGCATGAAGGCCGCGATCGTCGGCATCGGATAGCCGCCGCTTGCGGGGTTGGCGTAGCGCAGTTTGGCGCCGTCCCAGGGGTCGAGCGGCTCATCGCGCGCAAGCCGCGCAAGCGCCTCGCGCGTTCGATCGTACGGATAGTTGAGGATCGGCGTGGTCGCGCCGTGCGGCGACTCGTCGCGCACCGGCAGCAGGTTCGCGCCATAACGCGCCGCGGCCGTGCCTTCGGCGCGCGCAACCGGCTGCGTCTTCTGCGGCAGGTTCTCGGCGAACCCCGCATCGAAAAAGCGAACGACCGGGATGTCCAGACCGTCGAGCCACACGACCGGCTCGCCGCCCTCCTCCGCACGCGGATTGCCGTGCTCGTGCCACGCCCAGCCCGGTGTGACGATGAAGTCGCCCGGACGCATCGTCGTGCGTTCGCCGTCGACCGCCGTCCACGCGCCGCGGCCGTCGACGATGAAGCGCAGCGCCGACTGCGTATGCCGGTGGCTCGGCGCGATCTCGCCGGGCAGGATCAGTTGCAATCCCGCGTAAAGGCTTTGCGTGATGCACGACTGCCCGCGAAGCGCCGGGTTCTCCAGAATCAGCACGCGGCGCACCGCCTCCTCCGCCGAGATCAGTTCGCCGGCGCGCGCAAGATGGGGCCGGACGTCCGCGAACCGCCACAGCGCCGGCACGCACGGCGAATTCGGCTGCGGCGGCACCAGCGCGTGCAGCACCTCCCACAACGGCGTCAAGGCGAGCCGATCGATCTGGCGATAGAACGCCGCGCGTTCCGCCGCCGTCGCCGGGCTGGTCCCGTCGGCCCTCATCGGTTACGCCGCGTGCTCGTAGGTCAGCGGCACCGCCGGCAGCCGCAGACCCAGCTCGCCTTCGACGAGCCGCTGCGCGCGCGCGACGAAGTCGGCGCGCATTTCGTCGTTGGTTCTGCGCTTCAGACCGAAGCGGCGGAAGGCTTCGTTGTTCTTCGAACGGCTCGAGCCGAAGAACGCCGGAAGCTGCGGGTAGTAGGCATCGATCGCCGCCTGCACGCGCGCGCGGCCTTCGTCCGTGCGGCACAGCTCCGTACAGAAGTCGCGGCCGAACTGCGCATGGAACTTCTCCTCGGGCATCGTGATGCGGCCGAGGTTGCGCAGCGGGTGGAACGAGCACTGCAGCAGATCCTCGACCTGAAGGATCTCGGCGTAGTCGGCGAGCAGCTTGATCACGCAGAACTGCTCCCAGGTGCGCAGCGGGAATCCGAAGATCGACAGCGGCTTCTTCTTGCCCGCGTCCATACGCGCGGCATCCACACCCATCTCCTCGGCGAGCTGGCGGAATCGAACGTGATGGTGATATTCCTCCATCGCCACGCGGCACGTCAGGTACTTCGCGTAAGGCGTCGGCGCCAGCGCGATCGCCGGCTCGTCGAACGCCTGCGCGCCGGCCAACTCGTTGACCGCGTGGCTGACGACGATCTTCTCGACGGCGGCGCGATATTCGGCCGGCATCGACGCCAGCTCCGCGACGCTCCTGCATTCGTATCGGTTTGGCTCCGTCATCGTGCGCTCCTTACGGAATCGGATCGGTGTTGAAGGCTTCCAGATCGGTGGTCAGCGCCGCGAAATGCGGCTCGAAGCACGCGCTCAGCAGTTCGCCGAACTCGCGCGCATCGAACGCCGCCGGCGCGACGAAGCGCGCCACCGGACGTGCCTGCGAAAACAGGAACACCTCGCGTCCGCGCACGCCGAGAAGCTGCCCGCTGATGCGGGCGCCCGCGGGCGATGCGAGGAACGCGACCAGATCGGCGACGCGCTCCGCCGGCACCTTCAGCGCGCGCGCCTTGTACGCCTGCTGCGCCTCGTTGGCCGGCCGAATGCTTTCGGTCACGCGGGTGGCAGCAAACGGCGCCACCGCGTTGCAGGTGATGCCGCTGCGCGCCAGATCGAGCGCCACCGCGCGCGTCAGCCCGATCAGGCCGGCCTTCGCCGCCGCGTAGGCGCCCTGCCCGAAGTTGCCGTAGATCCCGGCGGTCGAGACGACGTTGACGATCGCGCCCGGCGTGCGCCCCTGCTTGACCGCCTCGCGCATCGCAGGCGTGGCGGCCGAAAGCAGCTCGAACGCGCCCCCGAGGTTGGTCGCCAGCACCGCTTCCCAGTCGGCACGCTGCGTCTTGAAGATGAACGCATCGCGCAGGATCGCCGCGTTGTTGACCACGACGTCGACGGCGCCGAACGCTTCGAGTGCCGCCCGCACCGCATCCGCGCCGGCGCCGGGCTGCGCGATGTCGAGCGCCAGCGGCAGCGCGCGCGGCCCGAGCCGCGCGGCTGCATCGCGGACCACGCCGGGATCCGGCGCGCTGCCGTCGATGGCCACACCATGGTCCACCAGCGCGACGGAACAGCCGTCGGCGACGAACCGTTGCGCGATCGCGTAGCCGATGCCGCGCGCGGCCCCGGTGACGATGGCGACCCGCGCAGCGACCATCTCACGCGGCGAGCGCGGCGCGCTCGGCTTCGGTGACGAAGGCGTCGGCGTGCAGATCGCGCAGCGGCAACCCGCGCGAAGTCAGCAGCGCGGTCGCGGCGGCGACCATCGGGGGCGGACCCGCAACGTACGCCTTCACACCATAGAACGAACGGTGATCGCACCCGACCGCGTCGGTGACGAGTCCCGTGCGGCGCGACGTGGCGCCGGCGGGCGCCGACAGCACGATCTCGTATCCGAAGTTCGGATGCCGCGCCGCGAGCCGGGCGAGCACCTCCTCCATGTACACGTCGCGCTCGTCGCGCATACCGACGTACAGCCGCATCGGCTCGGTGCGGCCCGCAGCGAGCGCGGCGCGCACGATCGACAGCATCGGCGCGAGCCCCGTACCGCCGGCGACGAGCAGCATCGGCCCGCGATGCCGTTCGCGCCAGTAGGAAGCGCCCTTCGGCCCTTCGACGATCACCTCGTCGCCGACGGCGAGCTTCTGCGCAACGTAGCGGCTGCCCGCACCCCCGGTCAGTCGTATGTGAAACTCGAGCGGCTCGTCGCCCGGCGCGTTCGCCATCGAGTAGTCGCGGGCGATGCCGCGCGCGAATTCGAGCCGCGCGTACTGCCCCGCCGTGAAGTCGAAGGGTCCGCCGGCCACGATCGCCAGCCGCAGCATTCGGATGTCGTGCGTCGGCGCATCGAGCGCCACGACGCGCGTCGTCAGCAGCCGCGACGGATGCTCGACCAGCTCTTCGGCGTCGATCCGGCGGATCGCGACGTCGCCCCACACCTGCGTGCGGCAGGCGAGCACGACGCCGCGCTCCCGCAGTTCGGAGCTCAGCGCGTATTCGGAGCGGTCGAGTTCGAAGATCTCGCCACCCAGGTACTCGACCTTGCAGGTGCCGCAGTTGCCGGCTTCGCACGCGTAGGCGGCAGGCACCCCGTGGCGCTTCAGCGCGGCGAGGATCGTTTCGCCTTCTTCGGCGCAAAGCGCTTCGGCTTGGCCCTCGACGTGGATCAGCGGCACGGTGCGGTCGTCGCGGTGGCGGACCGCGTCAGTCTAGCCCTAAACTGTTGGAGATCCAACAATCACCGGACTGCGAACGATGGCTCAGCGCGGTGCAGCGAAACGCGAGAATGCGGCCGACGCGACCGCCCCGCGCGTCGATCGCGGCCGGCTGCCGCAGCTGCTCGGCTACCGGCTGCGGCTCGCGCAGCTCGCGGTGTTCGCCGACTTCGCGCGCGGCTGCGGAGAACTGGGCGTCACACCGGGTGTGTACGGCGCGCTGGAGCTGCTCGCCCGCAATCCCGGCCTGTCGCAAAGTGCGCTTGCGCAGGCGCTGCGACTGGATCGCTCGTCGCTGGTGCCGGTGATCGACCGGCTCGAAGACCTGGGCTGGGCGCGGCGCACCGAAGTGCCGGGCGACCGCCGCCGCTACGGCCTTGGGCTGACGGCCGCCGGGCGCAAGGTGCTTGCGGCAGCCACCGCACGCGTATTGCGGCACGAACGCCGCATCGCCGCACTGCTGACCGAACGCGAAGCGAAGCAGCTCGCCGCGCTGCTCGGGCGCATCGCCGAAGAACTGCCCGACGCTACGGCGCAGGTGCGCCGTTCGAGGAAGTCCGGCTGATCGCGCGCGAAAGCAGGATCACCGGCAGCACGCCGGCGGCGACGATCGTCAGCGACGGCAGCGCCGCTTCGCCGAGCCGTTCGTCGGCGGCGAGCTGGTAGGCGATGACCGCGAGCGTGTCGAAGTTGAACGGACGCAGCACGAGCGTGGCCGGCAGCTCCTTCATCACGTCGACGAACACGAGCAGCGCGCCCGCGGCCACTGAAGGCGCAAGCAACGGCAGATGGACGCGCCGGAACACCTCCAGCGGGCCGGCGCCGAGGCTGCGCGCGCTGGCGTCCATCGCCGGGGTGATACGCGCCAGGCCCGCCTCGATCGGCTGCTGCGCGACGGCGAAGTAGCGCACCAGAAATGCGTAAAGCAGGGCGGCGACCGTTCCGGTCAGCAGCAGCCCGCTGCCGACGCCGAAGACCGACTTCAGCCAGGCGTCGAGCGCGTTGTCGAAGGCGGCGAGCGGCATCAGGATGCCGACGGCGATGACGGCACCGGGGACGGCGTATCCGAGGCTCATCAGCCGCGCGGCGCCCGTGATCGCCGTGCCGGCCACGCCTGCCGGCGCCAGGCGCACCGCGTACGCGATCAGCAGCACGAACGCGATCGTCAGCGCGGCGGCGAGCGCTGCCAGAAGCAGGCTGTTGCCGAGCCATTGCGCGTAGCGGTCGAGCGGCGCGTCGGCAAGTGTGGGCCACATCAGCCGGACGAGGATCGCCACCGGCAGCAGGAAACCGAGCGCGATCGGGATGCAGCAGCCGATGACCGCCAGCGCACGACGCGCACCGCGTAGTTCGGCGCGCGGCGCCGGCCGCGCCGCGTTAGGCGCCGCGAAGAAGCGCGCGCGGCCGCGCGTGCGCTCCTCGACGACGATGACGACCATCACCACCAGAAGCAGCACCGCGGCGAGTTGGCTCGCGGCGAGGCGGTCGCCGAGCGAAAACCACGCGCGGTAGATCGACGTGGTGAAGGTCTGCAGTCCGAAGTACGCCGCCGCCCCGTAGTCGGCGACCGTCTCCATCAGCGCGAGCAGCGCACCCGCCGCGACCGCCGGACGCGCCAGCGGCAGGTTTACCCGCAGCCAGGTCGTCAGTGGCGACAGTCCGAGGCTGCGCGCAGCGTCGATCATCGACGCCGTGCGCGCCAGGAACGCCGTACGCGCGAGCAGGTACACGTACGGGTACAGCACGACGGTGAACACGAACGCCGCGCCGATCAGCGAACGGATCTCGGGGAACCAGTAGTCGCCGCGCTGCCAGCCGAAGGCCTCGCGCAACCACGTCTGCACCGGCCCCGAGAACTGCAGGAAGTCCGTGTAGGCATACGCGACGATGTACGCGGGCATCGCCAGCGGAAGCAGCATTGCCCACTCGAAGAAGCGCCGCCCCGGAAAGTCCAGCGCCGCGACCAGCCACGCCGAGGTCGTGCCGAGCACCGTCACGCCGAGCGTGACCAGCGTGACGAGTGCGGCGGTTTCGAACGCCGCGCGCGGAATCACGGTCGTGGACAGGTGCGCGAGCGTCTCCAGCGACGCCTGCGCGTGCAGGAAGCTGGAAAACACGCCCAGCAGGGGCAGCGCGACCAGCGCGGCAAGCAGAGCGGACAGCACCAGCGCGGGCGCGCTGGCGCCCGCGGCGGACGTTCTCCGCGGCGACGCGTGCGTTTCGGCCGAGACAGCGGTCAAACGGAAGCCCCTTCGTACGACCCCGCATCGCTCGATGACCGCGGCAGCGACGGCATCGAAGGGTCGCAAATGCAAATGAGAATTATATGCATCCGCGCTAGAATTGCCGCGGAAGAGACGATCGACGACGCCGCGCCACCATGACCGCGCCGAACGTGCTGCACATCGAGGACCTGCGGGTGGTCTACCGCGGGGCCGGCGCGTGCGTGCTCGACGCGCTCGCGCTCGACCTGGCGCACGGCGAGATCGGCTGCATCGTCGGCGCCTCGGGCTGCGGCAAGACCACACTGCTGCGCGCGATCGCGGGTTTCGTGCCGATCGAGCGCGGGCTGATCGCCATCGATGGCGTGACGGTGGCCACTGCGTCGTCCAGCGTTGCCCCCGAGCGCCGCGGCATCGGACTCGTGTTCCAGGACTATGCGCTGTTTCCGCACCTGCGCGTCGACGAGAACGTCGGCTTCGGGCTGCGCACCGGCCCCGCCGCCGCACGCCGCGCACGCGTTCGCGAGATGCTGGATCTGGTGGGGCTGGCGGCGTACGCGCGCAAGTATCCGCACGAGCTCTCCGGTGGCCAGCAGCAGCGCGTCGCGCTCGCGCGCGCGCTCGCGCCGGCACCGAAGCTGCTGCTGATGGACGAACCGTTTTCCAACCTCGACGTCGATCTGCGCGCGCGGCTCGGCGCCGAGGTGCGGCAGATCCTGAAGGCGAGCAGTACGTCGGCGATCCTCGTCACGCACGACCAGCAGGAGGCGTTCGCGATCGCCGACCGCGTCGGCGTGATGCACCGCGGCCGGCTCGAGCAGTGGGACCGCCCGTACGAGCTGTACCACAGGCCTGCGAGCCGTTACGTCGCCGACTTCATCGGCGAGGGCGTGTTCCTGCCGGCCAAGGTGCTGAATTCGGAGCGTGTGGCGATCGAACTCGGCGAGCTGCGCGGCGACATCCCGCTGCCGTGCGACGCGCGCGGCTGCGACGTCTGCGGTCGAGGCTGCCATGTCGACGTGCTGCTGCGTCCCGACGATGTCGTGCACGACGACGCCAGCCCGATGACGGCCGAGGTCGTCCGCAAGGTCTTTCGCGGCGGCGACTTCGTCTACACGCTGCGGCTGGCGAGCGGCCGCGAAGTGCTCGCGCTGGTGCCGAGCCACCACGACCACGCGATCGGCGAGCGCATCGGCATCCGTCTGGACGCGGACCACGTCGTCACTTTCCTCGCCGACGAAGCACCCGCGCGGACATCCACGTCGGACTGAAGCGGACCTTGCGTGCACGCAAACGGCCCCTGCAGGGGCCGTTTGTTCGTGGCGGAGAAAGTGGGATTGCTCGCGTCTCGCCTCATGGCGATCCGCTCGCCCCTGCGCTGCGCTTCGGGACCGCCGCGCGTCGCGCG
>Ga0272446_1006512_pt1 | contig 12132 bp, 5 predicted proteins | sample YNPCB0061_FD_194587 | JGI IMG/M metagenome (GOLD analysis project Ga0272446, IMG submission 194587) | Hot spring microbial mat communities from Yellowstone National Park, WY, United States - YNP-CB-006-1 | ecosystem: Environmental > Aquatic > Thermal springs > Hot (42-90C) > Sediment | place... | reverse complement strand
TATAAGACCATTTCCGTTATGTTTACTGATATTGTTTTCGTCATAAATTTTAATCCATTTATTGATACTTGGAGGCAAATCCCCATAAAATGTTTTGGTTCCTATTTTTTGTTGAGTTTGTTCGTAGACATCACAGCTTACTTCTGTTATGTTTTCTTTTATAGAGGTATTCCAAACCGTAAAACCAATTGGAAATTTGCCTTTCACGTTATCAAAAGTGTCCGCAGGAACTATAAAACCACCTAAAAATTTCGCTTTGAAAGTCTCTTTGAACTTTTGAAAGTTAGTTCCTTGTACAAATTTTAGGGTAGAGAATTGAGCAAGGATACAATCAGAGATTTCCATGTAAATTCTTATCATAAACAAAGTAAAAACTTCATTGGAAGCTCCGTTGAGAATGTTTTTGTATTTCTCTCTGATTTTGTGTTTGGCTACCCCGGATTTGCGTTGTCCTGTTCCGACTATTGCTTTTGCTGAACCTGCTTCCGCATACGGCGGATTGATGTAGATAACTAATTTTTTACGTTTTTGGGGATTTGCAAGTATGCTGTACAAACTATCAGGTAATTTGCCCCCTTTGGATTTAGGAATAAAATCATCATTCAAAAAATCAAACTGAAAAACGTGTTCGTGTAATAAATTGGCACCATTATCTATACGGTCATGCATGACTTCTACGTCTTGCTTATCTAATGTAGAAGCCCATATATGGTATTTGTTCGTTAACCCTGCCAGCAAATTACCCGTACCTGCGGCACAATCCCAAATGTAGTATTCGTCCTGCCAGTTTTCTCCGAATACATCTGCAAGGTACTGTTGCGAAAGTTCTACACAAATTTGCGGAGTAAAAAAACTACCTTTTCGTTCCCTAATGTCCTGCGGTACAAGTAAATCCCTGCGTTCTACAATATAATCCCAATACTCTTCTTTGGGAGGGCGCTCATATTTGTTCCAAAACTGCGTATGGGCAACTTGCCTATCTTTGAATTGTGTTTGTTTACTGCTGAATATTCCCGCTTCATCTATCTGACGGTCAAATACGTAATGGTCATGTTTGAGTAATACATACAGTTTTTCTTTGAGTGTGTAGTTTTCCTGTGAAAGTAAATCGGCAAGGTAAAAATCGCCGTCAATAATGCCGTGCTTTTTGGCAACGTCCCATTTTACAGCAATAGTTGGCTTTACAGTTTGTAGCCACTTGTTGTAAATAATTATGAAATTGTTTTTGTCAATTTTAGTTTTGGTTACGCCATATTTGCCAATAACAAAATTCTGCTTGATAAACCGCCTGAGTTCCGTGCTGTCTTTTTCATAAAAAAACAACAAAACATTTTGCTCTATGATGGTTTTTACTTTGTCAAATAGCAGTTTGAATTCTTTGGTGTTGTGATTGGAAGGGGCAACGTTCCAGTTAAAATCATTGAGATAAAAAACTTCATGAATTTCACTGTACGGAATAAATGCCATTTTTTCCGCATCAAAAGCACCAAGAAAGGCGGGAGGTAAATACTTATCAAAAGTGCGGGCTTTGCCGATGGTTAAAATCAACTGAACAATAGCAGTATAAATATCTGTTGAACCTTTTTTGGCTTCTGCCCAAAGTAAAAAATCTTGTTCAAATAATTCTTTGTTGCTTTGGTACAGCGTTACACAAAAATCTACATTGCCGATAATTTGTGTGCAGTCATATAGCCAAAAGTAATCTTGCCATATTTTGTTTTTGAGTTCTTCTTCACGTATGTTAGCGTATTTCATAGATGCTTTTGCGAAATTAGTATTTTTTTAGCAAAAAACAGGTTTGTATTGTATTTGTATGTACAAATGCGTGATTTGCGTGAGGTGCTTGAAGCAAAGCCGTCAGGCTTGTGCAACGCACCGAAGCGATAGCGTAGTGCGGAAAGCACCGACCCCGAAGCGCAAGCGCAGGGGACACGCCCAAATACAAATCAAAAAAGTACCTTAAATTATCCCACCCTGCTTATTTCTGTTTTTTCCTGAATAATTTTCTGATAGTTTTGTAAAAGTACGCTATGTTCGTTCAGGCGTAAATGTGGGTCTTTTTCCACAATAAAAAAGGCAATTTTTCGGGCTTCCTGCAAAATGGTGCTGTCCTGTGCAATATTTGCTATCTTGAAATCAGGTAAGCCGCTTTGACGTGTGCCAAAAATTTCCCCTGGTCCCCGCATTTCAAGGTCTACATCAGAAATTTTAAATCCGTCATTCGTTTCTTCCATAGTCTGCAAGCGTTTTTTGCCATCAGCAGAGAGTTGATAGCTTGTCATTAAAATACAATACGACTGATATTCGCCCCTGCCTACACGCCCACGTAATTGATGTAATTGCGCTAATCCAAAACGCTCTGCATGCTCAATGACCATAATAGACGCATTCGGAACATCAACACCTACCTCAATGACCGTAGTAGCTACCAATATCTGAAATACATTGAGTTTGAATTTTGTCATTACATCATCTTTTTCAGCAGGGTGCATCTTGCCATGCAATAAACCCACTTTATATTCAGGAAATAATGCTTGAATTTGCTGATAGCCCTCCGTTACAGCTTGCAAATCCAATTTTTCGGATTGTTCTACCAAAGGATACACAAAATACGCCTGTCTACCTTCTTTAATCTGCTGACGGATAAACTCGTAAATTTTAACCTTATCTTTATCCGTTCGGATTGCAGTTTTTATAGGTTTTCTATTCTTGGGAAGCTCATCAATGATAGATACATCTAAATCACCGTATAGAGTTAATGCCAAACTGCGCGGAATAGGGGTTGCGGTCATGACAAGCACATGCGGATATACTTCCACAGGTTTATTTTCTTCGCTGTTTTTTTTCCAAAGTTTTGCGCGCTGCATCACCCCAAAACGATGCTGTTCATCAATTACGGCTAATCCAAGTTTATAAAACCGTACATCATCTTCCAGCAAAGCGTGTGTGCCAATAAGAATATGTATCATATTCAGTTTGAGGGCTTGTAACAGTTGTTCGCGTTGTTTCTTTTTGGTAGAACCTGTAAGCAAAGCTACATTTATTCCTATTTTTTGGGCATATCCTGAAATATTTCTGAAATGCTGTTCTGCCAAAATTTCCGTAGGTGCCATCATGGTACATTGATAGCCTGCATCTATAACATTTAACATTGCTAAAAAAGCAACCATGGTTTTACCACTGCCTACATCTCCCTGTACTAAACGATTCATCTGAATACCTGAACTCATATCTTGTTCAATTTCTTGTAATACTCGTTTTTGTGCATTCGTGAGTTCAAATGGTAAGTGTTTAGCAGTGTATTCTGTAAAAAGATTGCCATTTTTCGGGATAACAAAACCTTTATGCGTTTCTTTGTTTATACCTTGTTTAATAGCTAACTGTAACTGAAAATAAAAAAATTCTTCAAATTTCAGGCGGTATTTAGCCGCATTAAGTTCCTCAAAAGAGCGTGGAAAGTGGATTTTGTACATGGCTTTATGCTTAGGCATCAGTTTTTTATCCTGCAAGATGGATTCAGAAAGCGTTTCTTCAAAAACGTATTGTTGCTGGTGCAGTTGTAACAAAAGCTGATACGTTAGCCTGCGGATACCGCGCGGGTCTAAACCCGCAGCGCGAAGTTTTTCTGTGCTTGGGTACACGGGTAGAATTTTAGGCAAATCTGCGGCATCATTTCCACTGAGTTTATCTATGTCAGGGTGTGTAAAACTTAATCTGTTTCCATAAATGGCAGGTTTTCCAAAAGCGGCAACTTCTTCACCGAGAGTAAAATACTTTTCTATCCACTTTAAGCCTTGAAACCACACCAATTCTGCCACACCTGTACCGTCATCAAGATAGGCGACAAAACGCTTTCTTTTGCCATTATCTATGGTTTCGGTATGAATAATTTTGCCTATTACCACAACGGATTTACCGTCCTCCTGAATATCTTTGATTTTTATGTTGTTGGTTCTATCTACATATCGGCGGGGGTATAACTCCAACAAATCCTGATAAGTATACAGATTAAGTTCTTGTTGTAATAGTTTTGCACGGTTAGGTCCTACCCCTTTGAGGTAAGTAATTTCGGTCTGCAAAATATTTTTATCACTCATTTTGGGGCAAATATACAAAAATATTTAGTAAAAAATCGTAAAGAGTGCATTTTTGTCCAAAGGACATATAAAATGATGGGTTTAAAGAAGAAAAATTTTCGCTCTATTCTACTTTTAGGGTGATGCATCAAGACATTATTTATCAATGTTTTATTTGGGCGTTCCTGCTGCGCAGTCGGCGTGCTACGGGCTACGCTATCGCTTCGGTGCTGGACGCACCATGCGTGCAAGCACGCATGCCCTCCGCATGCCTAACGCGTATGCGTGTGCGTACATGTACGCGCGCATGTCCGCGTGAGGGATAGCAGCGGAAAGCCCGCAATGAGCGTAGCGAATGAGGATTTGCAGCGGATAGCCCGACCTGAACGCAGTGAAGGACACGCCCACAAAATTTTTGATACAGAACATCAGTTAAAAATTTATCCCTAAAACTCAATAAGAGCGTTAATTTTTTACTTTTGCATTGTTTTTGAACTTTACCTTACTCAAAGTTATTGTAAGATTACTATTATGGATATACTCCCTTTTTTAGAGCTTGTAAATGAGCAAGATGCATTAGACTCTTTCTTTTCGGAAACCCTTTTTCATGAAGACGAATCTGAAAAAATGTCAGTTATTCCTGACGAAATTCCTATATTACCCCTGCGCAATACGGTACTTATGCCAAATGTTACATTACCTATTACCGTAGGTAGAGAAAAATCTATACGTTTGGTCAAAGATGTAGAAAAGAATAAAAGTTGGATAGGAGTTGTTTCTCAAAAAATTGACGTAGAAAATCCCGGATATGAACATTTGCATAATACAGGTACGCTGTCCAAAATTGTACGTGTGTTGAGGCTTCCAAATGGCAATACAACGATTATTCTCAAAGGTGTATACAGGTTCAAAATTGAAGAATTTACCGCTGATGAACCTTATTTCAAAGCCAAATGCAGTTTACTGAAAGATAACCCCGTAGATGAAAAAGAAGCCGCCGCACTGATGATAAACATCAGGGAAGCCGCCTATCAGATTATTGAACTTTCTCCGAATATACCCCGTGAAGCAGAAAAATTTATTACACAAATCCAGCATTTGTCTGTACTTACCCATATTATTGCTAATGTTTTATCTATTCCCGTAGAAAACAAACAGGAAATGCTGGAAACCAATGATTTAGCAGAACGAAGTAGAATTTTACTCGTTTTTCTCAAAAAAGAACTGGAAGTACTCAAAGTAGCTAACGAAATACATACCAAAGTACAGGGAGATATAGAACAGCACCAACGGGATTTTTACCTCCGTCAGCAATTGAAAACCATTCAGGAAGAACTTGGAGATAATTTTGCGGAAGAAGAAATAGAAAAATTACGGGAACGCGGAAAAAATAAAAAATGGTCAGCCAAAGTACAAGAAACGTTTGAGAAAGAACTCAATAAACTTTCTCGTATGAACCCCGCTTCTCCTGATTACAATGTGGTGCAAAACTATGTAGAAACTTTATTAGACTTACCTTGGGAAGAATATACCAAAGATAAATTCAACCTCAAACAAGCTCGTCAGATTTTGGATAAAGACCACTTCGGATTAGAAAAAGTAAAAGAACGCATCTTGGAATATCTTGCGGTGCTTAAACTCAAAGCAGATATGAAAGCACCTATTCTATGCCTGTACGGTCCTCCGGGAGTAGGAAAAACCTCTTTGGGTGCTTCTATTGCCAAAGCCTTGGGCAGAAAATTTGTACGCATGTCTTTGGGTGGTCTGCATGATGAAGCTGAAATCCGCGGACATCGCAGAACCTATATTGGCGCTATGCCCGGACGTATCTTGCAGAACATTAAAAAGTCACAAAGCAGTAATCCTGTTTTTATTCTTGATGAAGTAGATAAAATCAATAATTCTTTTCGCGGTGACCCCTCCTCTGCGTTATTGGAAGTATTAGACCCAGAACAAAACCACAGTTTCAATGACAACTACGTAGAATTAGACTACGACCTCTCCAAAGTGCTGTTTATTGCTACAGCCAATTCTTTGGATACCATTCAACCCGCTTTACGGGACAGAATGGAAATTATTGAAATAAACGGATATACCTTGGAAGAAAAAGTACAAATTGCCCAAAAACACTTGTTGCCCCGCCAGATTAAAGAAAATGGTTTGAAAAAATCTCATGTCAAACTTTCTGATGAGTTGATAGCTTACATTATAGAACACCATACCAAAGAATCGGGGGTGAGAAATCTGAACCGTTTATTGGGGGGCATTTGCCGATATGTTGCCAAACATGTTGCAGGAGGTGATGAAATAAACCCAAAATTAACTGAGGAAGATGTTATTAAAGCATTAGGCAAACCACGTTTTGAAAATGATTTGTACTACGAAGTAGATATACCTGGGGTCATGGTAGGCTTGGCATGGACACCCGTAGGCGGTGATATTTTGTTTATTGAAGTTTCATTAAGCAAAGGCACAGGCAAACTTTCCATTACGGGACAACTCGGCGATGTGATGAAAGAATCCGCTAATGTGGCTTTGGCGTATATCCGTACCCATGCAGAAGAACTTAAAATACCCTATCAGGACTTTTCAGAGTACGATATTCACATACACGTACCCGAAGGCGCTGTTCCCAAAGATGGACCTTCCGCAGGTATAACCATGCTCAGTGCCTTGGTTTCTGCTTTTACCAAACGCAAAGCCCGCCCTCATGTAGCTATGACGGGTGAAATTACTTTGCGAGGTAAAGTTTTACCCGTAGGAGGGATTAAAGAAAAAATTCTCGCCGCAAAACGCGCAGGCATCAAAGAAATTATTCTGTGCCATAAAAACAAACGGGATATTGAAGAAATCGCACCTCATTATTTGGAAAATCTGACTTTTCATTATGTAGAAACCATGATGGAGGTATTAGAACTTTCATTAAGCAAAATTGTTATCCCTACCAATACGAAAAAAGAAAAAAACACCCTCTAAATACATTTATCATCTATGAAATTTACTTTGGGTTTTTCCCCTTGTCCAAATGATACCTTTATTTTTGATGCGTTAGTTCATCATAAAATAGACACCGAAGGTTTGACTTTTGAACCTGTCCTGCTTGATGTAGAAGCCTTGAACAGAAAAGCCTTTGCCACGGAATTAGACGTTACCAAACTGTCTTTTCATGCCTACGCTTTTGTACAACAGGAGTACATTTTATTGGACAGCGGCAGTGCTTTGGGCAATCGTTGCGGTCCTATGGTGATTGCATCAGAACCTTTTGAACCTCACAAATTAAGTACAAAAATTATTGCTATACCCGGTAAATACACCACCGCAAATTTTTTACTCAATTACTACCTCCAAACTTTACCTAATTACAAGCCTCAAACGGGTAGGCATATTGCAATGCTATTTTCGGATATTATGCCTGCGGTGCAAAAAGGAAAGGTAGATGCAGGAGTTATTATACATGAAAACCGATTTACTTACATGCAATACAACCTGCACAAAATCATAGATTTAGGGGATTTTTGGGAGGAAAACACGACTTATCCTATTCCATTGGGGGGTATTGTAGCCAAAAGAAATTTGCCCAAAGAGATTTTGCAAACCCTCAACAGAGTATTAAAACGAAGTATAGAATACGCTTTTGCTCACCCTCAAAGCAGCGCGCAATACGTACAGGCACATGCACAGGAAATGGATAAAACCGTTATACAACAGCATATTGACTTGTATGTGAACCAGTACAGTATGGATATAGGTGAACAAGGTAAAAAAGCAGTGAATTACATGCTTAACATAGCAGAGCAAACCCAAAATATTTCCGAAACGTGTGATATTCATTTTGTTTCGGATTTGATATAAAGGGTAACTTTAATTTAAGGTTATATTTTTTGACATGGGCGTGTCCCCTGCGCTTGCGCTTCGGGGTCGGGCTATCCGCTGCAAGTCCTCACAGGCTACGCCTGTTGCGGGCTTTCCGCTACTATCCCTCACGCGGATATGTGCGCGTACATATACGGACAAGCATACGCGTTAGGCATGCGGAGGGCATGCGTGCTTGCACGCATGGTGCGAATAGCACCGAAGCGATAGCGCAGCCCGTAGCACGCCGACTGCGAAGCAGGAACGCCCAAAAATATATTCGCCTAATATGCAACCATAATTTTTTTCTCCTTGAATTTCAAACAATTCAAAAAAAAAAACATCAATTATTTGAAATATAAAAACTGATTTTTATGTTTGCGGTATTATGAAACACACCAAAATTTTCGTACTTTTGTTGGTAATGTTTGCCACAGGTACAATAGGGTTTATCAGTTGCAGTAAAAAAGAAGTCGTATCTGCTGTAACCGAAAAAGATTATGGCGTGCAGTTAAGCAAACAAGAGAAAACATGGCTTTCAGAATTGGAAAAACAAGCTCAAAAAGCATTGGACGAAAACCCTGATTCCAAAATCTCTATTGCTATTGCCAACCCTGATAACCCTTACGATTATGTAGGTAGAGATTATGTTGCTGTGCTGAATGATGTAAAAAACCATATCAGTACAGACGTAGTGTATGTAAATGACAGTACCTTGAACGCCTGTGTAACCGAAACCAATATTTACAACCGTATTAAAGTATGCCCTATGCTTACACCAAACACACCACCCTGCCCTGTAAGCAACTTCCGTTTTGGGGCGCAAACCATATTTCATTTGTATTCTGATTACTTTTCAGAAACCGACAGCATTCTTGGCGTATTGCTTAGCCAAAACCGCATTACCAATGCAGAATACGCTACTATGGTAACGTATTATGATTTAACCAACAAACTACCCCGCAATGCATTTATTGCAGTAACCAAAGTATTTGAAAACGCTACTGCCAATGCAACATTTTTAAGCTCTGCCCAAAAATTACGCTTATTGGGTGCATTCGCTACTTCAAAATATGCCAAAGACTATTGGACAAATGAAGTAAACAGCCCTGCTTCTGCGTTTAAACCTTTATTTGACCGCTTTACCCAAGACCCTAAACTGTTTGTTTATGAGTTTATAGATATGGCAACCATAGGCTATTTGGTAGGACAAACCCAAGACAACCAAATTACCAAAGGTACAAGAGTAGCGGTGTTATATTCCTATTCTGATGTCATTTTTATATTAAGACCTGGTTCAGGAACATTTCATTGTAGATGTTATGGTGGAACTGTAGCTGGTTGTGATTTGCTTAGTTGTTGTCCTGAACCACCGGGTAAAAAATGTAAAACATTAGGTGCAACTTGCGGAAACGCTTGTGAAAGAACACCCATACTAGAATATTTAGAATGTCAATAAAACTGAATATAATAGAATTATGCTTAAAAAACGTGCTTTAATTATTTCCTTAATGTTTTTATTTATGGTGTTAGGGGTAGCATTATGCTACTCCTATTATCCTCATTTCAAAACAAATATTCCTGTTCAAACATACTATTCTTCCATTAAAATTTTGGACTCTACGCAAATTAATGTTAATGCAGAAAATAATACAGGTAAATGGACCTATTACCCTCAAAAACAGATATGGGTGTTGAATTCGTTGTATCATGCTAAAATTTTTGATAAAAATTTTAATCTGTTGCATACCATCAGAGGACAAGTCAAAGAAATGTGTCCCAAGCCTGATGACAAGTATTCGTCAAGTCAACCCGTACGTGTAGGCGCTTTTGGAATGGGAAACAACACAATGGTAGTGTATGACGACTTGTACCAAAATATTTTTGTGTATGATGCCACTTCCTATAAAATTATCAAAAAAATAAAACCTGATTTCAAAAACAAGCGGTACTGGGGTAGCTGTCTTTCCTACAATAATATCGAAACGAATGATAGTATCGCTATTCTTATGCTCAAAAGTGTTAGTAAAGATGTAAAGACTATATATGAAACGGATAAAAAAGTTTTAACTTTGTTTAACCTTAAAACAGGTAAAACCATCAGAAATTTTGGTCAATATGATGAAATATACAGAGAAAAAAAACACCTCAATTATTTAGAATATTATCGCTTCAAAGCGGATTTTGAAAATCAAAGAGTTTTTTATCAGTTTCATGCTTCTCCAAATATTTATGAGTACAACTGGAAAACAGGTCAGGAAAAAGTATTTGGCAAGCCCGTGAAAGAATATACAAAACCCGAAAAAACCATTCCTGATAGTTTATTTTTTACACCAGAAGGTATGGGACTACAAAACAAGTACAAAAAAGAATGTTTTCTGCATGATGATTTGTATTATGACAATAATAAAAAACTGTTGTACAGATTAGTGCTTAAACCTATAACAGGGAATAAACATGTAAAAAAAAGTATAATACAAGTGTATAACCTAAACAACTATGAACTTATCGGAGAGGCTGAACTCCCTGAAAGTGTATATTACATCAGTTATGTAGATGAAAACGGAGTAGTATGGTGTATCACACACCCTCATTCGGGTAATATCACACTCTATAAAATTACGCTTATACAAAGCTAAAAACAACTATAAGACAATTTATTGTCCGGAAATTTGCAGACAAAAACAGTATCTTCTTTATTGTAGAAAAACTTGGAATTACTGACCTAACTCTATTTCTATACGGCGGTTTTGCTTGCGTGCAAGGTCTGTATTTTCGGGGTTAAGGGGTTGCTTTTCCCCTAAACCTATTGCGATGATTCTTTCTTTTTCTATCCCCAAACTGACAAGGTAGTTCTTAACCTCTTCAGCACGCTGTTGAGATAACATCAAAGCTTCTTCACCTTGCAAAGTATTATCTGTATGCCCTTTTATGGTAATTTTTAAGTCAGGTTTGCCTTTTACAACTTCATAGAATTTTTTAAGTTCATTTTTTGCAATATCATTGAGCAAATATTGCTTTCCCGCAAATTGTAAATTTTTGAGTACTATTGTACTACCTGCCTGAACAGGTTTGAGCAAAATTTCCACTTGTTTTTTGCCAAAATCTGCTTTTTCGTCAATTTCTATGTTTTCTGAATAAAGTTCATAACCAGGAAAATACGCATCAATAGCATACATATCCCCATTGGGTAATGCAAACTGAAAACTTCCTGATGCTTCGTTTGCCTGACTTTGTGCTACAACACTGTTTTTCTGATAGCTTAATACAGATATTTCTGCACCCAAAGGTTTTTTTGTAAGGGCATCTTTGACTGTACCTGTCATCACAAGGAGTTTTTTAGGGGTAATGGGTATAGAAGCAAACTGCGGACTTTTGGTATCCACAAAATAAATAACATAAATATCTTTACCGCCTAATCCTCCCGTACGTCCTGATGCGTAGTACCCACGCTTACCGTCTGCACTGATAACAAAATTGATGTCCTCATCAGGAGTGTTAAGCGGATAACCCATATTATACACTTCTGAAACATTTTTTTCACTCCATTTACACACAAATACGTCATATCCGCCCATGCTTTTGGTGCTGTTAGAACTAAAATAAAACGTTTCACCGTCAGGGTGCAAAAATGGGCAGTCTTCATCATATTGCGTATTGATTTTAGGTCCGCAATTGATAGGATTAGACCAAGTGCCATTCGGCTGTTTTTTACAGTAATAAATATCCCTGCCCCCGTAACCGCCTTTTTTATCGCTGGTCAAAAAGAGATACTGTCCGTCTGCGGAGATAAATACGGAAGTTTCCAAATATGCACTGTTTATGTTTTTGGACAAAGGTTTCGGCGGTTGCCATGTTGTACCTTTAAGTTTGGAAGTAAAAATATCTCCTTGTCCGTCATTACGGTAAAAATACAATTCCTGCCCGTCTGCGGTAACGCACAATGCGGATTCGTATCTGTTTGTATTCACAGGAGCATCTATATTTTGTGCAGGTGTCCATTTGCCATATTTTTGTTGAGCTATGTACACATCATCATATTTTTTGCCCGTATTACGGTTGGTATCTCCGAGAGCAGTGGGGCGATTAGACGTAAAAAATAAAGTATTTTCGTCTAATGTAAAACAAGGTCCGTATTCATCTGCAAACGTGTTGATAGCACTGCCCATATTTTCCACCCTGATGTTTATCCTTTTTTTAATCA
>Ga0272446_1006511_pt1 | contig 12133 bp, 8 predicted proteins | sample YNPCB0061_FD_194587 | JGI IMG/M metagenome (GOLD analysis project Ga0272446, IMG submission 194587) | Hot spring microbial mat communities from Yellowstone National Park, WY, United States - YNP-CB-006-1 | ecosystem: Environmental > Aquatic > Thermal springs > Hot (42-90C) > Sediment | place... | reverse complement strand
AGTTCAATCAGACGGGATTCTTCAATCAGGTAGTTCCCAACGATACCCGCTGGGCGGATCTGTGGGCATTGCAAAACCGAGGCCAGAACATTCGTGGGTTTGCCGGCATCCCTGGAGCCGACATCAAGGCAACTCAGGCTTGGGATATCACTACCGGATCGCTACAGATGGTGGTCGGAGTCATCGACACCGGTATCGATTACACGCACCCCGATCTTTATCTCAATATCTGGATCAATCCGGGAGAAATCCCTGGTGGGTTGGGTGTGGTTGATACCGATGGTGATAGTATCATCACCTTCTACGACCTGAATAATCTAGCCAATGCGAGTGTCGTGAGCGATCTGAATGGCAACGGCTACATCGACGGTGGCGATCTGCTCCGCGACCCACGCTGGGCCAATAATCAGGATAATGACAATAACGGCTACATTGATGACCTCATCGGCTGGAACTTTGCTCGCGACAACAACGATCCGATGGACACCGACGGACACGGAACACACGTCGCAGGCACCATCGGAGCGATGGGCAACAATGGGCTCGGCATCGTTGGCGTGAACTGGCGCGTTCGCCTCGTTCCCATGAAGTTCCTCGATCCGACCGGAACCACCGCAGATGCCATCGAAGCGGTCAACTATCAAGTTCGCAACAACATTCCCATCACCAACAACAGTTGGGGCGGCGGGGGCTTCTCCAGTGCCCTGAACACAGCGATTGGCAACGCACGCAATGCCGGCTTGCTGTTTATCGCTGCGGCTGGCAATTCCAACTCGAATAACGACTCGGTTCCGGCCTATCCCACGAATTACCCCCAGGACAACATCATCTCTGTCGCAGCGAGTGACAATCGCGATCGTCGCGCTTCCTTCAGCAACTATGGCCGAACCACTGTGGATATCGCGGCTCCTGGAGTGGACATTCTCAGCACCGTGCCGCGCAGCGTCAATTCCTCGGGCTACGCTTTCTACAGCGGCACGTCGATGGCCGCTCCCCACGTTGCTGGGGTGGCGGCTCTGCTCTGGTCGCAGGATCCCACACTGACCTACCGCCAAGTCATCGATCGCATCCTCCAAGGTGCTGATCGGCTCTCCAACTGGGAAAACCTGGTTGCTACTGGAGCGCGTCTGAATGCGCTAACCGCACTGATCGAACCCGAACCGCCTGTGCTGCCTGGGGCGCGAATCATCGCTCTGACCAGCGACAACATGTTCTATAGCAGCGTTCTGGTACACTTTGACAAGTCGATCAATCCGCAAACTTTCACCACGGCGGACATCACCGGCTTCACTGGGCCAAGTGGCCAGGCCATCACGCCCTCGAGCGTCACCCCAGTCGCTGGGACGAACAACACCGTCTTCCGCATCACTTATCCCACGCAGACTCAGGCGGGCAATTACACGCTGACCATAGGCCCTAACATTGCGGATGTGCTGGGCAACCTGATGAACCAGGACAACAACGATACCAACGGCGAACCCACAGATAGCTACACCGGCGGTTTCGCGATCGCCGCCCCCTTCAACATCAGCAGTTCCACTCGCGTGCAGATTCAGGATCTCCGCACGGTGACCTCACGCATTGTGGTGCGGAATCACTTCACCATCGAAGATCTGAATGTTCGCCTGAATATCTCGCATACCTTTGTTCGCGATCTGTCGATCACGCTGATCGCGCCGAACGGCACACGCGTGAATCTCGTGGCCCATCGGGGCGGCAGCGGGCGCAATTTCAACAACACGATTTTCGACGATGGAGCCACTCAATCGATTGTAGAGGGGCGGGCACCTTTCACGGGTTCGTTCCGGCCCGAGCAGTCACTGGCTGTACTCAACGGTCTGTCGGGCCACGGCACCTGGACGTTGAGCATCACCGACAATGCCCGTGGCGATCGCGGCATTCTCAACTCGTGGTCGCTGATGTTCCTCACCTCGGCCCCAACCGTCTTGCGCACATCGCAGCCGGCCCAGGAGAGTTCCTCGACAAGCGTCGCACCGGCCGATGCCGGCTTTGCCGCGGCGGTGTTGAGCGTTCTGGACACCTCCGCCGTTTCGCGCTTCACGGCAGTCGTCGCAGACTCCAGCACGCTGGAGCCACGCGATGCGGTGTTTCTGTCGGTCAATCAGGATTACCTCCGTCCGCTCAGTCAGACCGAGCAACTGCAACTCGCGACCGAGGAATCGACCGACGAGAGCAGCGAAGGCGACGACTTGTTCGCCGACTGGAGCCAGTTGTCTCTGTAATTCGCCTGCATCGCCACAGATCAAACAAGCCCGGCTCTTCAGGCCGGGCTTGTTCTTTTTCACTCCTCGCAAAGTCGGTTTTTCATCGCTGGCACACTTCTTTTGCCTCGTCCAAATCGCCGGCAAAATCCCTCTTTTGAATTCGTTCGCTGACTTGTGTCCTATGTCGGTTGCGGCCTAGGGTTGTGCAGCCAACTCGCCCACACGAAAGGACGCCGAGTCATGGGATCTCGTCCTCAGCGGTCACTATTCGACCGTACCGCTCCTTCTGCGCGCCGTTCCGCACCGCGCCTCGAAGTTCTGGAAGATCGCACCCTGCTGTCGGGGTGGACAGCACCGGATCTATCCACCACCGGGTTGCTGGTCACGTCGTCGAGTGGAGCGATGCAGAAGGTGATGTTGTCCGAAGGGCAGTCCCTTTCTGAGGCACTGCTGCGCTGGCAATCGATGCCTGGGGTTGCCTCGGTAGAAGTCGATCACCAGGTTCAGGTCAGCATCGTTCCCACGGCTCCGCTGTTTGGCCAGCAGTACGGTCTGTTGAACACGGGACAGAATGGCGGTCTTGCCGGTGCTGACATCAATGCTCGCACCGCTTGGTCGGTCACTACCGGCAGCATGCGTACCACGGTCGCCGTCATCGACACGGGCATCGACTATCAGCATCCTGATCTGTACAGGAATATTTGGATCAATCAGGGAGAGATCCCCGCCAGCCGACGGACTCAACTGGTTGATGTCGATAACGATGGGCGGATCACCTTTCGCGATTTGAACAATCCGATCAACCAGGGCATCGGCAAGATCAGCGATCTGAACGGCAACGGCTACATCGACGCAGGCGATCTACTGCGGCCCATGATTCGAGATGCCAGCGGCCTCGACACGGGCGAGGGCGGATGGGAGACCGGCATCGATCAGGATGGCAACGGCTACATCGATGATCTGGTGGGCTGGAACTTCGTCACCAACACAATAATCCCTTCGACGACAACGGCCACGGTACCCACGTCGCCGGCATCATCGGTGCGGACGGCCTGGGTAATGGCGTGGCTGGAGTCACCTGGAACGTCCAACTGGCGGCTCTGAAATTCCTTGGCGCGAACGGCTCGGGTCTGATCAGTAACGCCATCGCCGCTCTGAACTACGCCGTCCGCAATGGCATTCCCATCAGCAACAACAGTTGGGGCGGCGGCTCCTATTCCCCGGCCATGAATCTAGCTCTGAACCGCGCCGCTCAGGCCGGCCATCTGTTCGTGGCGGCGGCGGGCAATTCCGGGCAATTGACCGATTCACGCCCCAGTTATCCGGCCAGCTATCCGCACGCCAACATCGTGGCCGTAGCTGCCAGCGACAATCGCGATCGTTTGGCGAGTTTTTCCAACTACGGAGCAAGGACGGTCGATGTAGCGGCTCCAGGGGTCAACGTGCTGAGTACCTTGCCGGGCGGTCGTCACGGCTATTACAGCGGCACCTCGATGGCCGCTCCGTTTGTGGCTGGTGCCGCTGCCCTGCTCTGGAGCCAGTATCCCTCGCTGCGGGTCGAGCAACTCATCGCTCGGCTGTTGTGTAACGTGGATCGCCCTGCTAATTTGCTCGGCAAGGTGGCCACCGGCGGTCGGCTCAATGTCGGCAAGGCAATGATGTCCTGTCAACAACAGGCTCAGAATCCCTATGTACTGGATTTGCAGGCCAACCATCTGAGCGTGGTCAGCAGCGTCCGCGTGCGCTTCAGCGAGCCGATTCTGCCTGCCTCCTTCACCACGGCAGCGGTCAGCCTGGTTGGCCCGGCTGGTCGGATTGCTGTCCAGGCCGTTCGCGTGGTGCCCGGCTCGGGCAACACCTGCTTCGACGTGTGCTTCGCCCCCCAAGGTCGCGTTGGAGCCTACACCTTGACGCTCAACAACCGCATTCGCAGTTCCGCGGGGCTGCCCCTCGCTGCGGATCAGTCTGGCTCCCAGACTCCCTACAAAGGCATCTTCCACGTCTTCCAAGTTGCCACTACACAAATCAGCAATACCGTCGCCCAGCCGATCTGGGATTTTGAAACGACCACCTCGACCATCGTGGTATCGCGAGATGTCCCCATCGCCGATCTGGATATCAATTTTACCATCTATCACAGCTACACGGCCGATCTGCGTATCTCTCTGACGGGGCCGGACGGCACCACGGTGTTGCTCGTCAACTGTCGCGGCAATTGGGGGCAGAACTTCCTGAACACTTGGCTCGATGATGAGGCGGCGGTAGACATCTCTCGTGCCGCTGCCCCCTTCCGGGGCGTGTTCCGACCTGAAGAAGCCCTCTCGGCCTTCCTCGGCAAATCGCTACAGGGCACCTGGACGCTGTCGGTCTACGACAACTTCGCTTGGGACACTGGTAGGCTGGTCAACTGGTCGCTGCGGGCCAAAAGCATCGTGACACCGCTCGTTAACGCCAGACAAGTAGCCTCGCCGACCGCTGACGCCTACCGGCCCGCTAGCGAACCAACTTGCGTGAACGGATGGCTGAGGAATCCTCCGACTGTTGTCGTGAACCAGTTTGCCAACGAGCCACTATGCCTGAGCGAGGGCAGAGGCCATTCACAGATCGTTGACGCGGATCGGTTTGCTGGCAACCGTACTCTGGAGTTCTGGGTCACTGGAAGACGGCAGCACCGGTCTCAACTCCCGTTTCGGCTCGGGTCGCGACCGCCAGCGAACGGGTACGGCCCAGAAACTGCCCAGCACCAGGGCAGCGAAAGCGATGTAGACCACCGGAAAGACCCACAACGGCAAGGGCGGATGGATCAGATCGTGCAAGAGCTTGCCGATCGGACTGCCCTCGTAGGTTAGGTAGCCCTCGGCATCGACCTGCCCGGCCAGGATGCGGAAGTCGCGTTCCCAGACCGTGAACGGACACTCCGGCCAGATCAGGGCGCGGACGACCACGGCGACGATCAGCCCCAGATGACACAGCCGTAGCCAGCGATTGCCGACCCATTTCCAGCCGAGCAAGCCGCCGCTCCAGATCAACACCAACCCCAGCACTACCACCGCCACATAGGCTAGGTGCAGAGCAGCGAGCAGGTCGGCTAACAAGCGATAGGGCATGTACTCCTCCATCGGCCCGGCTGGGCATCGTCAAGCATCGCGCGGCGTGCCCCAGTGTTCACGATACTGCCGTTTTACCAGAGCTGTAGCTTCGCGATCGTTGGGGAACGTCTCGCTGTTGGGATCGAACGTGAGAGTGCGGCCGAGTTGCTGCGAGATGTTGGCCAGATGGCAAATGGTCGCTGACAGATGGCCGGCCAACGCGGAGGCATTGGGTTGTTTGGCCTCGCCACGAATGCAGGCGAAGAAGTTCGAGTGATGGCCCGGCAGATCGACCTGGCCGCGTTTCTCGGCGATCAACTTGTTGCGTGGGCCATAGAGCTTCCATCCTACCGAGTGCCCGCACACCAGCATTCCCTTGGTGCCATACCAAGCACAGCCGTTCTCGTAGTCTTCCTGCACATAGGGCGACCAGATGCGCTGCTCGAAGGTCAACTGCTTCTTCTTGCCGGCCAGGTCGTATTCAAAGACGGCATACTGAGTATCCGGCCATTCTTGATCGTCGTCGAAGAAGTACTTGCCGGCCAGACAGGCGACCCGCGTTGGATGGGTGTCGATGCCCAAGCCCCACAGGGCGACATCGATGTCGTGAACGCCATCATTGGCGATGTCGCCGGCTCCGAAGGCTTTGAACCACCGCCAGCGGCCGGGCAGCAGATTGGGGCGATATTCGACCAGCGGAGCCGGCCCACACCAGGTGTCGAAATCGAGCGACTTGGGCGGTTTGGTCGCCTTGGCCTTGCCGATGTTGCCGCGCAACTGGCTGTTCCACGCCTTGGCGGCCAAGATGTCGCCGATCTCGCCGGCTTTCAGCCGAGCGATGGCCTCGTGCAGAAACGCCGTCGAACGACTCTGCGTGCCGACCTGAACCACCTTGCCGCTCTTTCGCTGCGCCTCGACTAGTAATCGCCCTTCGCGGATGTTGTGGCTGACCGGCTTTTCGACGTAAACATGCTTGCCGGCTTTCAGGGCGAGCAGGGCCGCAGGCGTGTGCCAGTGATCGGGCGTGGTGATGAAGACGGCATCGACGGTCTTGTCCTCGTAGACTGTTCGCATGTCCTTGACGGCACGCGGTGCCTTGCCGGTGGCCTTTTCGACAACCTTGACTGCCGCTTCCAGCCGACGCGTATCGACATCGCAAACGTAAGCGATCTCGACATCCTTACGCACACCGAGTAAAGAGAGATGGTTGGTGCCCATGCCGCCTGGGCCGATGACTCCGACAATCACCTTCTGGCCTGCGTCAGCCCGCGCAGATGCTGCCGTCGCCAGGGCAGCGGAGGTGACAACAGACGATTGCAGAAAGCGACGGCGCGTTGGCATGGCAAACCTCTCTGGGGTGGGATGATTGCGGTATCTACGGACAATGTATCGCATCGACCTGTAGACAGGCAAAGGAAAATCGTTCTCGGAAGTCCCGAGTCAGGCTCCAACGCGGGGTTAGCAAACGAGGTGCTAGGAGCGGCTGTGCCAGGTTTTTCGAGAGGCTGCATCGCCCGCTCGTGAAGTCGCCCATAAGATTCCTTGCCCGATGCTGACGGTTGCGCCCTTGTTGGCGACCTGTCGCTGGGCTATTCTGAAAAGTAGGTAAAACGTGAGAAGGAATGAGCCGCTCGAATGCCCCTCTCGCGCGGAGAGGGAATTGAATATGACCGAAACATATCCCGCCATCCGCACGGCCGCTTGTCGGCCCGTGCTGAAAGATCTGCATCCTCCTGGTGACTCACCGGGGAAGCTGAATACATGCGCGTTGCAACTGCCCTCGGTAGAGCAAATCTATCAAGAGTACGCACCACGCGTCTACAACACGGCGCGTCGCATGGTCGCCACCGATACCGACGCAGAAGATGTCACTCAGGACGTTCTGCTCCAGGTGCTTCGCAAACTGCCGAGTTTTCGTGGCGACTCCGCGTTTACCACTTGGTTGCATCGCATCACTATCAACGCGGTGCTGTCGCATCGCCGTCGGCAAGCGATTCGTCAGGAGCATGGGCTGTGCAACTCGCTGGAAACCCATCAGGGCGAAGAGCCGTGCAGTGCTGATCGCGCCGACCGACCGGACGATCGCCTGCTCTCCAGCGAGTCCCGGCAACTGATTGATCGGGCCATCAACAACTTACCGCCTGCGTATCGCCAGGTGTTCCTGCTGGCCGACATCGAAGGACTAGCCAACGCCGCCATCGCCGAGCAACTGAACATGAGCCTGGCAGCGGTGAAAAGCCGACTGCACCGGGCCAGAGCCATGCTCCGTGAAGAGTTGACGCCGTACTTTCAGGACAACGCGGTCTGACCCACACCGCTCTTGCCCTGTTGCCCAGAATTGCCAGGCTGCTGTGGACAGAGGAAGGAACACTCGACACAACGGGGCACCTCGATGGGCACCTCCAGTACAACATCGGCCAGCACAAGACTACCGAATCCGACCCCGGAGCAACGTCGGCAGGCCACCTTGCAGTTCGAGCGTGGTAGTGCCCTGGTGGCCTCCGGCGCTTATCAGCATGGCATTCGCTTGCTCCGCGAGTGCTGTCGACTAGAACCTGCCAACTTGTTGTACCGCCAGGCTCTTCGTCGGGCCGAAAAAGCGCGGTTCGGCAACCGCCCGCCCACCTGCTGGTTTGCTTGGCTGTTCAACTGGCGGCTGCGCTGCCGATTTCGTGCAGCCTGCCGAGTCGGCAACCCCTTGCAGGTTCTCGAGTTGGGTGAAGCTCTTCTCGTGGACGATCCCTGGGAGAGTGCCGTCCAGGTGCAAATGGCGGTCGCTGCGGAGTCGCTCGGCCTGATCGACCTGGCCATCTGGCTCCTCGAACAGGCGCGGCACCGACAGCCCAATCACCCCGAATGGAATCGCCAACTCGCCCACCTCTACGAACGCCGCGGCCATTTCACTCAGGCTCTGGCTCTGTGGCAACTCGTTCTCGAGGCGGTTCCCCAAGATGAGGAAGCGCGTCGCAAAGTGCCCGCGCTGGCTCCGTTAAGCAGCGACCCTCAGCAACGAACGCAGGAGAGGCGGTCTGCCCAGGCTTCCTGAAGCCCGAGATCGCTCTTGCATTGCGTTCGCTGTCCGGCCAATAATGCCCTGGGCTGGACGGCCCCGTTGGAAGCGGCATGTAGCGAAAGGATTCGGCCATGCGCATCTGCCATTTCGAGGACGCTCGGGCAATCGATCTGGAACCGCTCACTCTGACTCGTCCGGCGTTCGAGTTGTTGTGTGGGTGTACTCGGTTGGCGGACAAGCAGGTGCGCTACTTCAGCCTAGCCTCTTCGGCCCGCCTCGAACGTGGGGCAATCGTGCGGCCGATTCTAGAGGACGTGACGCGCGAGCAGTTTCCCGATTGGCACATCAATGACGCGAACTGGCTGACCGAGGGGAATCTCATCCTGGTCAACAGTCGCTGGCTGCCACCATCTCCTAGCTTGCAAGTGAGTCCCAACTGGTCAACGCCCTGCCTGGGGATGGTCAAGGACGAGGTGGCCTGGGCTATTTTGCCGGCGAGCAGCCTGGTCGGTTGTTCTCTGGACAATGTGGAACGCTTCCTGGAGCAAGGGAAAACCCAGTTCACGGTTCGCCCAGCGGGAGGAGTGCTGGTTCGCTATTTGTGGGAACTGGTCGATTACAACTGTAGCGAGATCGTTTTGGATACGTGGTTGCTCGATCCAGAACAACGCCGGCGAGAGGATGTACCGCTGGCACTGGTCGGCCCCGCCGATCGCCTGCACATCGCGCCGGATGCTCGGATCGATCCCTATGTGGTGGCCGACACCACGCAGGGGCCGGTCGTCATTGCCTCTGGCGCGGTCATCACTGCGTTCACCCGGCTAGAAGGCCCATGCTATATCGGCGCAGGAACGCAGTTACTGAGCGCGCGAATTCGGGCAGGCACTTCGATTGGCCCTTGCTGTCGAGTCGGCGGCGAGGTCGAGGCCAGCATCCTGCTGGGTTACTCCAACAAGTACCACGATGGCTTCCTCGGACACGCCTATATCGGCTCCTGGGTCAACCTGGGAGCCGGCACCAACAACAGTGATCTCCGCAACGACTATGGCGAGGTTCACGTCTGTTTGCACGGACAGCGGATTGCTACTGGGCGAAGCAAGGTCGGTTGCTTTGTGGGCGATCACACCAAGACGGGACTGAGTACGCAACTCAACACGGGTACCTATGCGGGTGCATTCTGCAATCTGCTGCCCACCGGCGGACTGTTGCCCCGCGTCATTCCGTCCTTTTGCGGAGTGTGGAATGGGCGGTTGGTCGAAAATACCAACCTCGAAGCTCTGCTCGCCACAGCCGGCCGTGTGCTGCATCGTCGCGGCAAGACCCTGTCCACCGCTCAGCAAGAACTGGTGCGACGGTTGTGTGAGCAACAAGAGAATGACCGTCGCCAGGCACTCCGCGATGCCGAACTGCGGCGGCTGCGACGAATTGCGTGAACGCATTGGCTCATTGCCGCCTGCCGGCACTTGGTCATGGCTCGCTGCTCCACCCGCTGACGCAAGGTGGCTCGCTAGCGTGCCCCGGAGTGGCCTTGTCAAGCCCTCGTCTGGTCTGTAATGGTTGTAGCATAGATCCATTCTGCTCAGAGGAGGGCAACAGACGTGCAGCCCGTTGTCGCGGTCGTTGGTGCCACCGGTGCCGTGGGCGAAGTTATGCGGCAGGTACTCGAGGAACGTTGCTTTCCTTGCAAGTCCATCAAGTTCCTCGCCTCTGAGCGGAGTGTCGGTAAACCGATTGTCTTCCGCGGACAAACCTACAAAGTCGAAGCCATTCGTGCCGAAGCGTTTGCTGGGGTCGATGTCGTGCTGTCCAGCACGCCAGCCTCCGTCAGCCGCGAAACCTCCCCGCTGGCAGCAGCGGCCGGTGCCATCGTCGTCGATAATAGCTCAGCCTGGCGCATGGATCCCGATGTGCCGCTCGTCGTTCCTGAAGTCAATGCCGATGCTCTGCGGCACATTCCCAAGGGCATCGTCGCCAATCCCAACTGCTCGACTATTCAAATGGTGGTGGCTCTCAAGCCGTTGCACGATCTGGCCCGCATTCGCCGCGTTGTCGTCGCCACCTATCAAGCCTCATCCGGCAAGGGAGCCACTGGATTGCAAGATCTGGATGCCCAGTTGCAGGCCATCGGTCGCGGACAGCCGGTTCCGCCTCCGAAGGCTCATGCCGCCCAGCTTGCCGGCAACGTCATCACCCACGACTGGAAGCTCGGAGCCGACGGCTACACCGAAGAAGAGTGGAAGATGATCAAGGAGACGCGCAAGATCATGGGCGACGACTCGATTCTCGTCTCGCCGACCACAGTGCGGGTTCCTGTACGAATCGGCCACTCCGAAGCGATCAATCTAGAGTTGGAACGCCCGATCAGTCCCGAGCAGGCCCGCGAGGCACTGCGTCAGGCACCCGGCATCGTGTTGCTAGACGACTTGGCCGCTGGGCAGGTGCCACAACCTCTGCTGGCAGCCGGCCGCGATGAGGTGTTTGTTGGCCGCATTCGTCGCGACCCCAGTCTCCCCGAAGGACGCGGTCTGAATCTGTGGGTGGTGGCGGACAATTTACGTAAGGGAGCTGCGACCAACGCGGTGCAAATCGCTGAGGTTCTGGTGCAACGCGGCTGGTTGCGTCGTTGATCTCTTCTAGGAGAGCGATCGTGCTAGAAGGTTTCCTGCGTGCCATTCACGAACAACCCACGGAGTTGATGCACTGGCTGGTTCTGGCCGATTGGCTGGACGATCAGGGACAGACCGACCGCGCCGAATTGCTCCGCTTGCGGCAACGCTTGATCGCGCCGATTGATGCCGTCGAGCGACGACCGCTCGAGAAGCGACTTCAAGAACTGATTCTCGCCGGCACCGAACCGGTAGTCGCCCGGTGGATCATCGAACTACCCTCCTCTGTCGAACTGGAACTGAGCCTGATTCCGCCTGGAGTCTTTCTGATGGGCAGTTACGACAACGAACGCGATCGCTACGACAACGAAGGCCCAGTTCACTCAGTGACCATCACTCAGCCGTTCTATCTGGGTGTGGTGCCGGTCACGCAACGGCAGTGGTCGGCCGTCATGGGCAATAATCCCAGTTCGTTCGTCGATGAGAATCGTCCCGTGGAAGGGGTGAACTGGCAAGAAGCACAGGAATTCTGCGCCGAGGTATCCCGGCGATTGGGCCGACGCTGTCGCCTGCCCTACGAAGCGGAGTGGGAATACGCTTGTCGAGCCGGCACCACTACAGCGTTCTACACCGGCGACAGTGCTGCGGCCATGAAGAAGGCTGGCTGGTGCAGCCATCGCGGCGAGATCGGCAACGCTCGCAAGACCAAGCCCGTCGCGCAGTACCTGCCTAATGCCTTTGGCCTGTATGACATGCATGGCAACGTCCGTGAGTGGTGCCAGGACGACCTCCGCAAGTACACCAGTCGGGCCAGGGTCGATCCGCGCGGCAAGCTCAAGGGCAACAATCGCGTCGTCCGCGGCGGCTCGTGGTACTACAGCACCGAAGACAGCCGTTCCGCCAGTCGATACTCCCGACCCATTCACTACCACCTCGACTACTACGGCTTTCGCATCGTCGTGGAGTGTGCGCCCTCCAGGTGCTGACGCAACCTAGCTCGCTCCTCCAGCCGCTGACGCAAGGCGGTTCGCTCCAGCGAGCCGCCCCGCGTCAGCGGGCGGAGTGTGCGCCCTTCAGGTGCTAACGCAACCTGGTTCGCTTTGGCGATCCGCCTTGCGCGAGCGGGCGGAGTGTGCGCCCTTCAGGTGCTAACGCAACCTGGCTCGCTGGAGTGAGCCGCCCCGCGTCAGCGGGCGGAGA
>Ga0272446_1006509_pt1 | contig 12140 bp, 8 predicted proteins | sample YNPCB0061_FD_194587 | JGI IMG/M metagenome (GOLD analysis project Ga0272446, IMG submission 194587) | Hot spring microbial mat communities from Yellowstone National Park, WY, United States - YNP-CB-006-1 | ecosystem: Environmental > Aquatic > Thermal springs > Hot (42-90C) > Sediment | place... | reverse complement strand
ATTAGTGCAACGGTAAATTCACGTCCCGGCAAAAATTCTTCAATTAAAAATGGTTGTGAATATTCTTGAAGTAATTCTGCAAGATTAGTTTCTAAATCAAAAAAATTATTGATGAATGAAGAATTAAAAATTCCTTTGCTTGATCCTTCAGCAACAGGTTTTATGATTACAGGAAATGATAAATCAAAATTAGATAGATCATTTATTTCTTGAACTAATAAAAATTTTGCATTTGGTATTTTGTAATAAGAAAGCACTTCTTTAGTTCTAGCTTTATCTAAACAAGTTGTTAATGTTAACGGATCAGAGCCAGTGTAAGGAATTTGTAACATGTCAAGCATAGCAGGAATTTGTGCTTCTCTACTTGAACCATAAGCACATTCAGCAACATTAAAAACAATATCTATTTCTGTGTTCTTAAATTTTTCAAAAGCATTTTCATTAGCTTCAATCATTGTTACATCATGATAAAGCTCTAAAGAATTTTTAATTGCATTAATTGTATCAAGTGAATCCCATTCGGCATACGTGTCATTGAAATTTTTAAGTGAGTTTGAATTTAAAGAGAGAGGTGTTCTTTCACCAAAGATGTTTTCTTCGGGCTTGATGTTATATGTCAGGGCAACTTTTAATTTTTTATTTGGTAGAGAAGAACTAATAACTTTTTCCTTTAAATAATTTAAAAATTTCTGAACGAAATATAACACATAAAAAAAAAATTGCAAGAAAGTTTTTAAAGAAATGAAAAATGAAAAATATTTTTTATGAATGATAAAAAATATTTATGCGATCGATGCAAACTTTATTTGTGAAGAATAATTTTCTTTTAAAACATTTTTTATAATTCGATTTGATTCATCTTCTAACTTTTTATCATTAGCAATTACTTGAAATGCATCTGCTTTTGCTTTGGTTATCAATTCAACATCTTCAACAATGTTAATAAACTTGAAATCAGGTAAACCACTTTGCTCAGTGCCAAAAATATTTCCTGGTCCACGTAACTTCAAATCAATTTCTGCTAAATCAAAACCACTGCTGAATTTGATCATTGAATTTAATCTTATACTTGTTTTGTGTTTTTCAATTTCATTTTGAGAAAGGAATTCAAAATTAATATCCATTTGATTTGATTTTATTGCTAACTCATTTTTAGTAACTAAAATACAATACGCTTGTTTGTCGCTTCTACCAACTCTTCCTCGTAATTGATGAAGTTGCGAAAGACCAAATCTTTCTGCATCATTAATGATAATTATGTTTGCATCAGGAATATCAATACCAACTTCAATCACGGTTGTAGAAACAAGAATATCATATTTCTTATTTGCGAAATCGAACATTATTTTTTCTTTTTCTTGCCACGTTAATTTTCCATGAATTAAACCAACATTTAAGTTTTCAAAGAAATTGTTTTTTAGTTCTTCATAATATTTTGTTGCTGCTTTTAATTCCAATTTCTCTGATTCTTCAACTAATGGATAAACGATATATGTTTGATATCCCTCATGAGTTTTGTTTATCACAAAGTTATAAATGTCAGGTAATTTGTTTTCTCCTCGTAAGATTGTTCTAATTGGTTTTCTATTCTTAGGCATTTCATTAATGATTGAAACATCGAGATCACCATACAAAGTCATTGACAAAGTTCTTGGAATTGGAGTCGCAGTCATAATCAAAACATTTGGATAATTTCCTTTTGAAACTATTGAGTGTCTTTGAAGTACTCCAAATCTATGTTGCTCATCAATAACAACTAATCCAAGTTTATTGAATTCTATATTTTCTTCTAATAGAGCATGAGTACCAATTATAATTTTTGTATCACCTGATTTTATTGATTGAATAATTTTATCTTTACTTGATTTTTTTATTCCACCGATAATTAATTCACATCTAATTCCAAAACTATTTAAGTAACTATTAAAAGTTTTATAATGTTGATCTGCAAGAATTTCTGTTGGGACAAGAAATGCTGATTGAAATCCATTATCAATTGCAATTAACATACTAATTAACGCCACAATAGTTTTTCCACTTCCAACATCACCTTGAAGTAATCTGTTCATTGGCTTATTGCTTTCTAAGTCTTTTCGAATTTCACTTAATACTTTTAATTGTGAGTTAGTCAGTTCAAATTTTAGAGACTTTAAAAAGTTTTTAACAAGATTAGATTTAATTCTGAAAGGTGAATTAATAATTGTTTCATTATAAAAATATTTTTTTATTGCGAGCATACATTCAAAATAAAATATTTCTTCATATTTCATTCTTTCTTTTGCAATAGATAAAGAATTATAGTTGGCAGGGAAATGAAGTGTGTTTATTGTTTCTACAATTGATAAAAAATTATTTTGCTTAATTAAATAATCTGGCAGCGTCTCTTCCAAATAATGTGAATAATTCAAAATTGCATATTGAACAATTCTTCTTAAACTAAAATCACCAATATTAGATTCGCGTAATTGTTTTGGAACTCTATAAAAGGGAATAATCTTACCAGTGTTTAGAAAATCTCTTGATTCGATTTCTGATAATCTATCAAAATCTGGATGAGCAAATTGTAAATGACCATATTTTGTTATAACCGGTTTTGATGATATCGCAAAATATTGACCTTCATTAAAAACATCTTTAAAATATTTTGCACCTTGAAACCAAATGCATTCGAAAAATCCAGTGTTATCTTTAAATCTTACCTTTAAAATTTCTTTTTTATTGTAGTGATGAATTTCTGAATCAACAACTTTTCCAATTATAGTAACTTCTCCTTCAAAGCCATTTATAACGAACTTAATTATATCAGATGAATTCAAAATGTTTGTTCTGTCTAAATATCTGGTAGGGAAGTAGTAAAGAAGATCGCGTATTGTATGAATTCCAATTTTAGCAAAAGATTCTGCTCTTTTCGGACCGATTGATTTTAAGTATTGGACAGACTTTAATAATTCAGATGACATGATAGAAGCAACAAAATTTTATTGTAATATAATAAAAGCGGGGGAATAATATTAGAAAGAAATAATTATTCTTTTTCTGGTTTCATGTCGCGAGTCATTAATTCGTAAGTTACTTTTACAGGATCGCGTTCTTCAAATAAGATTTCATAAACAGCATTGACAATTGGTGTAGCAACTTTGTGTTTCAATGAAAGTTCTCGAACAGAACGACAAGTTTCAACTCCTTCAGCAACCATTTGCATTGATTTCAAAACATCTTTTAATTTTTTACCGGCACCAATTTGTTCACCAACAAATCTATTACGGCTATGTTTACTCATGCAAGTAACAATTAAATCACCCATTCCAGATAAACCACTAAAAGTTTCAGGTCTTGCCCCAAGTGCAATTCCTAATCTTGAAATTTCTGCAATTCCTCGTGTCATTATTGCAGCTTTAGTATTATCGCCAAACTTTGCACCATCAATAATTCCTGCACCAATTGCAATAACATTTTTGAGTGCGCCACCATATTCAACACCTAAAATATCAGTTGAAGAATAAACGCGAAAGTAAGATGTAATGAATGCTGTTTGAATTTGTTTTGCTGTGAATTCATCTTTTGATGCGGCAACAACTGCAGTTGGGATTTTTCTACTAACTTCTTCTGCATGCGAAGGACCAGAAAGTACACCAATTTGTGATGGTGAAATTTTCTTTAATTCATCATGCATAATTTGCGATACTGTTTTTAATGTTCCTTTTTCAATTCCTTTTGAAACGCTTACGAAAGTTGTATCCTTATAATCAAAATCTTTTATTTGACTAATTACACTTCTTATAAATTGTGTTGGAACTGCTAAAACAATTAAATGTTTATTCTCACAACTTCTAACAAGCGAATGAGTTATTGTTATTTCATCAGGTATTTTAATTCCAGGAAGGTAAATTTTATTTTCACGAGTTTTATCTAATACTTTTGCATAACCACTTTTATATTCCCAAAGAGTAACATCATGCCCATTGTAGTGAAGTAAAATTGCAAGAGTAGTACCCCAACCGCCAGCTCCAAGAACTGATATTCTCATTTATCAATTTTTATTTTTTGAAAAAGAAATTTTTCTTTCGTTGCCTTGAAGAATGCGTGAAATATTTGCACGATGAGTATAAATAACAAATAAAGCTAAAATAATTGCGAATGGTAAAATTGTGTGATAACCTTTTATATCAACACCAAAAATATTTTCTCTTATGATCATAATTAATGGAACTGAAATAGCAGCAGCAAGTGAACCTAAAGATATGTATCTTGATAAACCAACGACAAGGAAAAATACTCCAATAGCAAGAGCCATATCAACAGTAACAATCATTATTAAAACACCCAATCCTGTTGCAATTCCTTTTCCACCTCTAAATCCAGCAAATACTGTGAATACATGTCCAACAACAGCAGCAACACCACAAATAATCTGAATTAACGTGAAATCATCAAATGGTGTAATGTTATTAAATGGGATATTATCTAAATACATTCTGGCAACAACTATTACTGCAATTGCACCTTTTAATGCATCGAGTAGAATTGTGCTTACACCCCATTTCCAACCGAGAACTCGGAATACATTTGTTCCACCTGCATTCCCACTTCCAAATTCTCTGATATCTATTCCACGAACTAATTTTCCAATAATAATACTTGTTGGAATTGAACCAACTAAATAGGAAAGAATAATTACAAAAAATAAATTGAACATAAACTCACCTGAATTTTGATTATAAATTATACAAAAGGAATTTTATAAACAAAATATTTTTACTATTAAAAAGATTTTAAAATCATCGATAATAAACGAATATCTTCATCAGTTGTAACTTTAAAATTAAGAGCCGAACCATTTACAATTTTTATTTGATGACCAAGCTTATAAACCAACATTGATTCATCAGTTCCAACAAAATTTTCTTCTTTAGCTTTTTGTAACGCGTTAAAAAGAATTTTGTATTTAAAAACTTGTGGAGTCTGAACATAGAAAGTTTCTGAACGGTCTAAATATTCAGAAACAAAATCATTTCCTTTTAATAAAGTATCTTTTGCTTTAATTGCAACAACAGCAGCCCCAAATTCTTTAGCCTGCTGAATAGAATCATAAATAATTTCTTTTGAAACTAATGGGCGAACAGCATCGTGGACTAAAATTAAATCATCATCATTTGCTTTAATTGCTCTAATTGCATTATGAACTGAATGTTGTCTTTCTTCGCCACCTTCAACTAATAAGTTGAATTTCGTCAATCCAAAATTTTTTTTTATTGTTTCTAATAATTCGAAATAATTGTTTTGTGCAGCTACAACAATTTCATCAATTAATGAAGAAGATTGAAGTACTTGCAAAGTGTATGCAATAAGTTCTTTACCATTGAACTGCAAATACTGTTTAGGAAGCGGCGCATTTGCCCGCTTTCCTAAACCACCAGATGGAATTATTGCATAAGTTTTCATTTTATAAAATTAACATTGCATCGCCATAACTTAAAAAGCGATAGTTCTCTTTCAATGCTTTTTTATATGCTTGCATTGTTAAATCATATCCAGCAAATGCAGCAACCAACATTAAAAGTGTTGATTCAGGTGCATGAAAGTTTGTAATTAATTTTTTTGTTACTTTAAAATCATATGGAGGAAAAATAAATTTATCAGTCCAACCAGCGTTTGGTTTTGCAAAACCATCAGCTGTTACACTGCTTTCTAATGCACGACAGGTACTTGTTCCAACGACAAAAATGTTATTTTTATTTTTGATCGCGTTATTAATAACATCAGCTGTTTCTTGAGGAACTTCAAAATATTCTGAATCCATTCTGTGCTTGGTTAAATCTTCAACTTCAACAGGACGAAATGTTCCTAAGCCAATGTGTAAAATTACTGGAACAGTTTTAACTCCAATCTTTTCAAGTTTTTTTACAAGCTGTGGAGTGAAATGTAAACCAGCAGTGGGAGCTGCAACTGAACCATCAGTCTCTGCAAATATTGTTTGATAATCTTCACGATCTTTTGGAACAGGTTCACGTTTAATATAAGGAGGCAGAGGAGTATGCCCAATTTTTTCAATAGCTTTGAAAACATTACCGGCATCTTCATTAAAACGAACTGTTCTTCCGCGAGAAGTAGTGTTATCAATAACTTCGCACCAAAGATCATCAGTAAAATAAATTCTATTCCCAATTCTTACTTTTCTTGCTGGGTCAACAATTACATCCCAAATATTTTCTTCTTTATTTAATTCACGTAAAACAAAAACTTCAATCTTTGCATTTGTTCTTTCCTTTTTACCAAAAAGGCGAGCTTGCATTACCTTACTTTTATTTACAACAATAACGTCACCTTTTTTTACAAATTGTGTTAAGTCAGAAAAATGATAATCTTCTATAGATTGATCTGCACGATTAAGCACCATCATTTTAGCTTTGTCGCGCGGTTCTACAGGAAATTTTGCAATTGCAGTTTTAGGTAAATTATATTTGAAATCGGATAACTTCATTTATACTCCTCTAATTTATTTCTGTAAACCGTCCGATAACGGAAATCAGAAGCCTCATTTAATTATAAAAGAATAATGAGGCTGTTAAATAACAGCCTCAAGATTTCTATCTTATTTTTTCTTAGATGTTTTTTTTGCTTTTGTTTTTTTAGCATTAGCATCTTTAACTGCTGCTTGAGCTGCTGCTAATCTTGCAATTGGAACTCTGAATGGTGAACAGCTTACATAGTTCAATCCAATCTTATGACAGAATTCAACTGATTTTGGTTCACCACCATGTTCACCGCAAATACCTATCTTCAAATCAGGTCTTGTTGATCTTCCACCTTCAACAGCAATTTGCATTAATTTGCCAATTGCTTCTTGATCGATTGATTGGAATGGATCCTCTGGTAATATTTTTTTCTCAAGATATTCTGGTAAGAATCCACCAATATCATCACGAGAAAAACCAAAGCCCATTTGTGTCAAATCATTTGTACCGAAAGAGAAGAATTGAGCTACTTCTGCAATTTTATCTGCTGTCAATGCAGCTCTTGGAATTTCAATCATTGTTCCTGTAAGATGTGGAATTTTTTTCAATCCAAATTGTGATGCAACTTCATCATGTACTTTTGAAACTAAATTATATTGATGTTTAATTTCATTTACATGGCAAGTAACAGGAATCATAATTTCTGGATATGGTTTTTTACCTTCTTTCATTAATTCTGCTGTTGCTTGGAAGATAGCACGAACTTGCATTTCAGTTATTTCAGGATAAGTAATGCCAAGACGAACTCCACGATGTCCCATCATTGGGTTATTTTCATGTAAGGAATCAGCACGTTCATTTAATTCATCAATTGAAATTCCCAATGCTTGTGCAAGTTTTTCTCTTTCATCTTGTCTGTTTGGAACGAATTCATGAAGTGGTGGATCAAGAGTTCTAAATGTTACTGGGAATCCATCCATAGCTTCTAATGTTCCTTTCACATCTCTTAATACATAAGGGAACAACTCATTAAGTGCATTAATTCTTTCTTCTTTAGATTTTGAATGAATCATTTTACGAAGAATGAATAAAGGTTCTTCAGAATTTTTTCCATAAAACATATGTTCTGTTCTGAATAAACCAATTCCTTCAGCACCAAAAGCACGAGCACGAGTTGCATCTTCTGGTGTATCTGCATTTGTTCTAACTTTTAATTTTCTAACATCATCACAAAGTTTCATGAATGCTTGGAAGTCAGGATTTTCTTCTGCAGCTTTAATCATTGGAAGTTCGCCAACATAAGCAATACCTTTTGAACCATTCAAAGTTATCCATTCGCCTTCTTTAACAACAATATCACCAACGTTGAAAGATTTTTCTTCCATATTTATTTTTATTGAGCCAGCACCAACGATACAGCATTTGCCCCAACCACGAGCAACTAATGCAGCGTGAGAAGTCATACCGCCACGTGCAGTTAATATTGCTTGAGCTGCGCGCATTCCTTCAATATCTTCTGGATTTGTTTCTTCACGAACTAATATTACTTTCTTACCTTCTTTTGCCCATGCAACAGCATCGTTTGCTGTGAATACTACTTGTCCAGCAGCACCACCAGGACCAGCAGGTAATCCTTTCACTAAAACTTTTGCTGTTAATTCAGCTTTAGGATCAATGATTGGATGCAATAGTTCATCTAATTGTGAAGGTTGAACACGCATTACAGCTTCTTCTTTTGTAATTAATTTTTCGCGATACATATCAAGAGCCATTTTAACTGCTGCAGGTCCGTTTCTTTTTCCAACTCTACATTGCAACATATAAAGTTTGCCTTCTTGAATTGTAAATTCAATATCAAGCATGTCTTTATAATGTTTTTCGAGCAAGCGTTGAATCTTATGAAGTTGAGCATAAGTCTTTGGCATTCCAACTTCTAAAGAAACTTGATTTTTTGTGTGTTCAGATTTTCCAACTTCATTTATTGGATTTGGAGTTCTGATACCAGCAACAACGTCTTCACCTTGAGCGTTTGGCAACCATTCACCATAAAAATAATTTTCACCAGTTGCAGGGTTTCGAGTAAAAGCAACACCAGTAGCAGAAGTATCACCCATATTACCAAATACCATTGATTGAACGTTTACTGCTGTTCCCCAATCATCTGGAATACCTTCAATTCTTCTGTAAGAAATTGCACGTTTTCCCATCCAACTTTGGAATACAGCACCAATTGCACCCCAAAGTTGATCCATTGGATCCTCTGGGAATGGTTTTCCTAAAACTTCTTTTACTTTTTCTTTATAGATTTCAATTAATTCTTTTAAATCATCAGCAGTTAAATCAGTATCAGATTGAACTCCACGAGCTTCTTTCATTTTATGAAGTTCTTTTTCTAACTGTTGACGAACGCCTTTTCCTTCTTCAGGTTCGATGCCTGCTGCTTTTTCCATAACTACATCTGAATACATTTGGATCAAGCGACGATGAGAATCATAAACAAATCTTGGATTTCCAGTTTTAGCGATTAATGCTTCTCTTGTTTGATTGTTCAAACCAACGTTCAAGATTGTTTCCATCATGCCAGGCATTGAAGCACGAGCACCTGAACGAACTGATACTAATAATGGATTTTTCGGATCGCCAAATTTTGCACCCATTATTTTTTCAACTTTTGCTAAAGCTTGTTTTACTTGTGGAATTAATTCTTTGGGATATTTTTTGTTGTTCTTATAGTAAGCTGTACAAACTTCTGTTGTGATTGTGAATCCTGCTGGAACTGGTAAACCAATATTAACCATTTCAGCAAGGTTTGCACCTTTTCCTCCAAGAAGTTCTTTCATGTCAGCTCTACCTTCAGCTTTTTTGCCACCAAAGAAATAAACATACTTCTTTTTTGCATTTGCCATTTAACATTCCTCCAATTATAGTTTGTGATTATTTATTTTTTTTATATCGATTTGAAAATGAATTCTTCAAACTGTTTTTTCTCTTCAATTATTAATTCAATCTTGAGATAATAAATATCTATGTCGTCAAGTTCTTTTCTAAAATTTGTTAGTTTCACTGCATCTTTTTGTGTCGTCAAAACTGAATGAGAATTTGTATCATAAAAACTTTTTCTTATTTCTTGAACTTCAGCAATTGTATAATTTGCATGATCTGGATAAAGAAGTTTATTTGAAATATCAATTTTATTTTTTTCAAGAACGTTTAAGAAAGAATATGGTTTTGCAATTCCACATACTACTAAACTTTTTTGTCCGACGAAATCGTTTATGTCAAAGAACTTGTGATTTTTTACATCATAAATTCCGGTTGCAACGTAATAACCATGATATAGATTTTTGTTGTTGAAATACTTTTGTAACTTAACAGGTATTTCAGTCTTTTCTGAAAACTTTCTATTAATAATAATTGCATCAGCTCTTTGCAAAGAATTAAAAGGTTCTCTCATCAATCCAAGTGGAAGTAATTTTTGTTCAAAAAAATCTTCCTTGTTCAAAAAACGTTGATCGATTATTACAATATCAACATCTCTGTAAATCCATCTATGTTGAAAAGCATCATCGAGTATAATAATCTCAACATTTGAATCATTAATAAATTTATTTGCACCAACGACTCTACGCTCAGACACAGCTGCTGGAATTTTTAATTCATCAGCAACAAGAATAATTTCATCGCCGCATTTTTCAACTGATGATTTAATTGTTTTTCCATCACTTACAAATAAATATCCATGACTATTTCTTCCATACCCACGACTTAATACACCGACTTTTTTATTATGAGATTTTAATAATTCGCCAAGCATTAAAACGAGTGGAGTTTTTCCAGATCCACCGACAGTAATATTTCCAATTGATATTATTTTTGCATCAACTTTTGTAGAATGAAAAATATTTTTATCGAAAAAATAATTTCTCAGATGGATCACTAATGCATAAATAATAACAAATGGTGAAAGCAATATCCTAACTAATTTTAACATTTATTTAATGCTTGTTTTTGTAATTCGTTTAATTGTTTTTCACATTCTTCTATCTTTGCTGAAATCTGTTCTCTTGAAAGTTGTTTATCTATAAAAATTGGATCAGAGTATAATGCTACAACTTTCGAAAATGGTTTTGGAATTTCAAAATTATCCCAGCTTTTAAGTGTCCATTTATTTTTCATTCCAATTCCTAATAATATTAATGGAATTTGAGAACGATAAGCTACTATTAGTGCGCCTGGTTTCATCTTATAAATTGGACCAGTTGGACCATCTGGAGTAATTGCCAGATGATAATTTTCTTCTGTCAGATGAATTAACATATCAAGAGCTTCACTTCCACCTTTATTACTTGAACCGCGCACTACATGAAATTTCCAATTTTTTAATATTGAAGTTAGCACTTCACCATCTTTGCTTTGACTTACAAGAGCAGCAAAATTTTTATTCTTTTGCAAATACCAACCAACTAACATTGAGCCGTGCCAAAAAGCTACGATGTAATTCTTTTTTTCTTTTTCCAATTTTTCCACTAAATCAAAGTTCTCAACTTTGATTCTAACAGTCTTTAAAAGAACATCTATCAAAAAATCTGCAATTCTAATTCCGATGAATCTTAGAAATCTTTTTTGTGAATCGTTAAGTTTCATTTATTGATAAATAGATAATGCTTGCAGCATTTTTTGATGCTAAAGCATTGCCTAATCTTTCTTTAATGTTTTTAAGTTTATCTTTTATAGCGTTCAATTTTTCTTTGTTCGTTAATAATTCATTACAAGTTGAAATAATATTTTCAGCTTTCGCTTCATTTTGAATTAGCTCGGGGACAACTGTTTCATTCAATAATATATTTGCCATTGCAATGTTTTGAACATTTGTTAACAGTTTTCCAATTGAATATGTAATGAAATTGGTAACGTAAATAACCACAAATGGTAATTGAAAATAACCAGCTTCCAAAGTTGAGGTTCCGGATTTAATTATTCCGAAATAAGAATGCTTAAATAAATCGTAAGTGAAACCTTTAACAATTTTAAAGTTTGTTGAGTTAGAATACTTTGTAAATATATTTTCATCAAGATTTTCTGCACAGGCAACAACAATTTGCAAATTGAATTTTGAAGCAATTTGTTTTGCAGCCTCAATTGATTTTGTAAAAATCTTTTTTATTTCTTGTTTGCGACTACCCGGCAATAATAATAGAATTTCTTTTGTCTTATCTAATTGAAATTTTTCAAACAACTCATCTTTAGAAAGAAATTTATAATTGTTTATGTGCTCAACAATTGGATGACCAACATATACAGCATCAACATTGTTTTGTTTATAAAAAGTTTCTTCAAAAGGAAAAATCACAAGCATTTTTGAGATTAACTTTCTTATTGTTTTAATCCTTCCTTTGCCCCAAGCCCAAACTTGTGGAGAAATGTAATAGTAAATTTTTATTCCAAGTTTATGTAATTCTTTTGCAATACTTAAATTAAATCCGGGATAGTCAATTAAAATTACGTTTCTAATTTTTTCATTAGTTACGATTTGAAGTAATTCATTTTTCACTTTATGGATAAAAGGTAAATGCCGAATCACTTCTGCAAAACCAAGAAAAGCCATTTGATTGATATGATAAATAGCATTGAGTCCGGCATTAATCATTCTATCTCCACCAATGCCAACAAATTGAATTGATGGAT
>Ga0272446_1006508_pt1 | contig 12142 bp, 13 predicted proteins | sample YNPCB0061_FD_194587 | JGI IMG/M metagenome (GOLD analysis project Ga0272446, IMG submission 194587) | Hot spring microbial mat communities from Yellowstone National Park, WY, United States - YNP-CB-006-1 | ecosystem: Environmental > Aquatic > Thermal springs > Hot (42-90C) > Sediment | place... | reverse complement strand
CGGCTGATGATTTCAATGGTGTCTGCTTTTTTGCCTATGTTTGCCGGTATAATAAAAGGCCGGAATGCATCCTCTATCTGTCTTCTCAGGATATCGAAACGGTAATCGTAATCGGATCGTCCCGGTTTCATGGATGAATAGGCCCCTTCCGGAACGACAAAGATTATATCCGCAGGGGGATCGCTCTTAGCCAAGAAACGGAGGGCTGTCTCCAAGTGGGTCATCTGAAAGGGGTCAAAGGAGCCAATAAACACCCCTATATGAAGGATTCGCCGATGCACTAACAAGCAATGTTCCATCGGTTTGTGGATGTTGTGACAGGGAGGGCAATATTCTATCTGTTCATAGAGGGCTTCGATTTCTGATTTTGTCCAGGGAACTATTTCACCCCGAATTATCCGCTGATCAATCTTTTCCAGAGCAGAAAGAAAGAGACGCCTGAAGTACCGGAACTCTGTTTTATCCTCCGATCGCAGAAAGGGAATGTTTTGCAGGCTCGAAAATACCCCGTCGACCCTTCGGGCCACCCGCAGGGTGGCCTTCATGGCAAATCGATCTTCCAGCGGTTTTGTGGCCATAGCATTAGGTTTTCTTTTTAGGGTAGAGGAACCGCTTTATTTTTTGTGTGGCGGTTTTCTCAAAGGGCTCATCCTGAATCTCTATCCGGTGAATCCGGGAAAAACCGGCGAGCCGCTTGTTAGTAGCATTTTTTAATTCCTGCAGAAGGTGCTGGGCTCCCTCTAGGGTTCCCTGGGCTACATGCTGGGCGGCCTCACCAACCGTATGGGCCGCATCTCCCATGGCCTGGCTTGCCTCATGCATCATATCTGTAGCCGCGGCATACATGGTTTTTGCCCTTTCATTTAACACCACCAGGGCCACCAGTTCTCCCTTTTCTGTGGAATAGACGAGAGAATCCTCCACATAGCCAGAAGCATTCAATATCCCTTCGATTTCTTCTGGGTATATATTTTCGCCGGAAGGACCCAGTATCATCGCCTTAAGCCGTCCCCGGATAAAGAGCCGGCCCTTTTTATCCATGCTTCCTAAATCCCCTGTTTTAAACCACCCATCGCTGGTAAATACCTCGGCGGTCTTTTCCGGGTCCTTATAGTAACCAAGCATGATGTTAGGCCCCCGGGCTTGTATTTCCCCTTCTGCATGTTCGACTGCATCTTTCGGGGCTCCTACTCCGCCAACTACCTGGCCGTTTGGGTCTACAATTCGCAGTTCCACACCCTTAAGGGCCGGTCCTGTGGAATGAAGCACCGACTTAAAGGGCGGTGCTCCCGCTAAAAGCGGTGCGGTTTCTGTAAGCCCGTAGCCAATCGCATAGGGGAATCCGGCTTTCCGCAGGAATTCTTCCACATCCGGCGCTAAGGCGGCACCGCCAATACCAAAGAACCGTATGGCACCCCCAAAGGATCCCATCAACTTATGTCCTGCAACTTTAATGGCAATTGGTCGGGTAAAGGGTAATGTATACAGGGGATGGGTCTCCAGGGATGGTTTTATTTTACTGCGATAGGTCTTTTCTATTATAAGGGGTACGGTGAGCATGATGGTGGGCCGCACCAATTCCAGGGCCGGCATCAATATGGCTGGTGTGGGTGGCTTACCCAGATAGGTTGTGCTCGCACCGTTCAAGACTGCAATAATCATCCCAATCGTACATTCATAGGTATGGGCCAGGGGCAATACCGAAAGGAACCGATCCCGGGGATATATTTTGATGATACTTCGACAAGCCTGGGCTTCGAATACCAGGTTGCGGTGGCATAGCATGACCCCTTTGCTGCTGCCGGTGGTACCGGATGTATAAATGATGGTTGCCACCTCATCTTCCTGGGCCTTGTAGGGGGTAATTGGCTTAAATTCCAGTTTTACCTCCTGCCCCTTTAGGGTAACCATGATTCCCTGGCTATCCATTTCATCAATCCGAAGAACTGGAATATCCTCTGAAATGCCCGCGGCCTTAATTTTTGCGATGGTCTTTTCGGTGGCACAGACTGCGGCTATTTCCGCATGCTGAGCCACGGTTCCCACATGTTCTGCGATAAAGTCGGTGAGGATTGGTACGATAATGGTTCCTGCCAGGGATATGCCAAAATAGGCAATAGGCCACTCGGGCCGATTTTCAGCCAACAGCATGACCCGGTCGCCCTTTTTTAGGCCCAATTGTTGCAAAACACTGGCTATGCCTAAACTGCGCTTTTCAAAATCCGCATAGCTTATCAGGTTTGTAAGAGTTCCCTCTGAAAAGAGGGAAAAGGCATTTTTCTTCCCAAATTGTTTTGCCGAAGCCTGTACCAGTTCGGTTAACGTTCTCTGTTCAAGTCGTACCATGATAATCCTTCCCGTGTATTTGAATAGTTACACATCACAGGGTCTCTAAAACACTCAAAATTTTTAGAGGCATATATTAATTGTGCAACCTTATGACCCAATTGTAAAGGAAAAGTTGCAAACCTATTGCCCTATCCCCCATTGGCCGGTAGAGTAGGGGCTATGAAATTGTATACTACCAAACGAGTTTACGTAGCCCTTGTTCTCTTATGCAGTATTGTAGCGGCGGGCTTTCCTCAGGCCGCCCCTGGTTCTGCTAACCAGGACTTACTGCAGGACCCCTCCTGGCTTGTCGGTGCCACCTTGCAGAGTATCATTACCCAGTTTGGCAGTCCTCTGGCGGTCTATGCGGTTCGCGGCCAGGAACCCTGGCAGGACGACGTGGTATTTAGCTATGATGGTATAGATCTGTACTGGTATCAGAATCGGGTGTGGCAGGTTGCTGTCACTCAGGGATATGGCATAAAAAAGGGCGATCCTAAGGAGACGGTCCTTTCCGTTCTGGGGGAGCCCCTCATTCGGCAGGATACTTTTTTTGTATTCAGGCTTCCGAGTCGGGGTTGGCCCCTCCGACTGCGGGTCCAATTATCTGAAACAAACGCTGTAAGCGGACTATTTGTGTACCGTCCAGATTATTAAGGAGTTCCCCGTGGCGAAGGTTTGTTTATGTCTTACAGGCAAGACGATTCTTAAGGATTTGGAATTGGTCGATCGGTACCGGCCCTATATTGATGTGGCTGAACTGCGGGTCGACTATCTGGACCCCGATGAACGATTCCATATACGCCGCTTTCCGGCTCTGGCGGGGATACCCACCATACTTACGGTTCGCCGCAAAATCGACGGCGGCAACTTTGTCGAAGGGGAGGGCGCCCGGATAGTCCTTCTGGCCGCGGGTCTAGCCTTTGCCGATACGGACCGGCGCCGTAACTTCGCCTATGTGGATCTGGAAGAGGACCTGGATGTCCCCAGCCTGGAAGAAGCCGCCAGAACCTTTGGCACCAAGATTATCCGTTCCTACCATAATTTTAATGGGGTTGATGAAAACCTGGAGCAGAAATTGCGCAGTCTCCGCAGGGCTGGCGACGAAATAGCCAAGATCGCGGTCATGCCCCACAATCACCAGGAGGTGGCCCGACTTTATAAGGCCGCTGAGTCAACAAAGGATATAGAAAAAATACTCATCGCCATGGGCCCCTATGGAATAAGCACCCGGATCCTGGCGGAACGGTTGGGTTCCCACCTTAGTTTCACCACACCTTTAGCGGAGACTGAAGCCGATTCTGATCTGCCGGTCGCCGGCCCGGGCCAACTGGATCCAAAGACCCTGGTGGATACCTACCGGTTTCGTTCCCTTACCAGGGATACCAACGTATTTGGCATCATTGGCTATCCCCTTACCGCTACCTCCAGTCCTCAAATTCATAATAAAGGCTACAGCCGCCTTAAAATGGATGCGGTATACATTCCCTTTCCGGTTCAGGATTTGCCTTCCTTCTTTAGCCTGGCAGATACACTGAACATACAGGGCCTTTCGGTAACCATTCCCCACAAGGAAACCGTAATATCCTATGTAACCCAACGGTCCCCGGAAATTGATCGAATCGGTTCCTGCAATACCCTGGTCCGAACCACCCAGGGCTGGGCCGGATACAATACCGATGCCCGGGGATTTTCTGACTCTTTGCTCAATTTTATAGGCAAACAAAACCTCTGGTACAAACGGGTCACCATAATTGGCGCTGGGGGCGTGGCCAAAGCAGTGGCCTATGAAATTCACCGTCTCAAAGGCCGGGCTCTCATTCTGAACAGGACCCCTCTTCGGGCAAAGGAAATTGCCGAGCCCCTTAATTTCGCATGGGCCGGTTTGGATGCCCGGGGTATGGAGCTGATCGATCACTATCGGGATATCATCATCCAAACCACATCGGTAGGAATGGAGCCTCATACAGATGAAGACCCCATAGAATTGTATAAGTTCAGGGGTAAAGAAGTGGTCATGGACCTGATTTACAAACCAGAGGAAACTAAACTGCTACAAAGAGCCGCCAAAGCGGGCTGTAAAACCCTGAATGGCTATGACATGCTCCTGCGGCAGGCAAAACTGCAGTTTTCACTCTTTACCGGCCAGGAGTACCCACTCTAACCGTGCTCTAGGGCCCTTCGATATTGTCGGATTCAATCATGAGGGCGCTCACATCATCCGCAAGCTGACCCAGGGGATTACGGGATTTAAGCACCTGGTACAGTTCCTCGAGGTTGCGCTCCTGTTCGGTGACCCAATCGGCGAAAAAGGATGTAACCCCCTCAATTTCAAAGGGGATGCCATTCGCATCCTCTGCCTCATACACGCCGTCGGAAGCAAGAAAGAGTATGTCCCCCGGGTCCAGGCTAAAGGGAATTTCCTGGTATTTGCAATTTTCTACCATGCCAATCATGAAGGACCGTTCCCGAATTGGCTCCGGTACCAGCACCCCGTGGCGTCGCCTGAAAATAAGGGCCATAGGATGCCCCGCACTGGCAAAATAGCCGGTCCGCTTTTTGGGATCCATCACAATGATCGATGCGGTCAGGTAATACCCTTCCACGGTTATGGTTTGTATAAAGTCCCGGTTGATGAGTTCCAGCATCTTGGCCGGTGAATAGGTGTTTTTAAGGCTGCCATGAAAGAGGGTTTTGTAAATCATTGCAAAGAGGGCCGCCGACACTCCATGGCCGGTTGCATCGGCGCTCGAAGCCACCAAAAGCCCCGTATCTGTTTTAAAGGCTTCCACGTAGTCGCCGCCGGTTACCTCCAGGGGATGAAAAAGGGTACTGATCCGCAGGTGCCCCACGGCAAAGGGTTCGGTGGTGACCATGGTTTTTTGTATTTCGCTTACCAGTTTAAGCTGGCCGTATTCTTCGCTCATATCCCGGAACATGCCAATACCGCCTACCACCCGGCCCTCTTTGTTTTTTAAGGTACTTACCGAAAGTGAGAGGGGGACTTCCCGCCCATCGGCGGTTCGCATAAATACATAACTAGGATAGCGGCCCGTAAAGCCCCCCTTCACCGACAGCGCCAGGGGGCAGATGCCTTCCCCGCAGAGGGGGTTTCCCGAGGCATCCCGTTTGCACAGTGGCCCCAGGGTAGAACAGGCCCAGCCGCAGACCTCCCGGGCCGGATACCCCAGAATATGCTCAGCGGCGGGATTCCAGTAGCGGATGGTAAATTCCCTATCAACAATAAAAATCCCATCCTGCATCTGTTCCAGAACATCGAAATAACTGGTGGACTCTAGCAAAAAATCGTCGTTGCACCTATTCACAAGGTACAGTATAGTGCAAAAGTATAGTCTTTGTGGAGGTTAGCATGGACCAAAAAGAAATAAAGCAGTTGGTTGCCCGCTCTGCGGTGGACAGTCTGGTTCACAGTGGCATGAAATTGGGCCTGGGCACGGGATCTACCGCCATCCCTGCGGTGCATTATATCGGCGAACTCATGCAAAGAGGTGTCTTACAAAACATACTGGCGGTTCCCACGAGCTTTCAGACCGTCATTGCCTGCGAACAATGGGGCATACCCCTGTATACGCTGAACTCAAAGGAAATCGGCGGCGAACTGGACCTGACGATCGATGGGGCCGACGAGGTCGATCCCCGTAATTTCTGCACGAAGGGCGGCGGCGGGGCCCTGCTGGTCGAAAAAATAGTAGCCTATGCATCAAAATCCTATGCGATTGTGGTTGATGAATCCAAGGTGGTTGACTACCTGGGGCTCAAATTTCCCATCCCGGTAGAGGTCATTCCCGAAGCCCGCGTTCCGGTTCAGCGAGCCCTGGAAGCCCTCGGTGCCCAGGTTCAGCTCCGGGAGGCGGTCCGGAAAGCCGGCCCGGTTATCACCGAACATGCGAACCTCCTGCTCGATATCCGCTTCCCCTCGCCGATAGATCCTGAAGAACTGGAAAGCCGGATAAACCAGATCCCCGGGGTGGTAGAAAATGGCCTCTTTACCCGGAACCATCCCCGAGTCTTTATCGGCCATGCCAATGGGTCTGTGGAACAGCGGCACTAGGAGCAGACCATGGCAATCGACAAACACATCAACTTTTTTGAACTAGAAAAGGCCTGTGAACAGGATGGCTGCCCCCTCTGCCGCATCGTTAATGACCGGACCTGGCGCTACCTGGACAACATGCTCTTTGAGCATATTTCTGACCGGCCCTTCCGGGCTGCCCACCGGGCTGCCGGCGGCTTTTGCCGGGAACACTCTAAAAACTTAAGTAGTTTTCGCGATGGCCTGGCGGTGGCCATCCTGGGCCGGGACATACTGGAAGACCGAATCGAAGCCTTTCAGAAAAACAAGCCCTGGAAACCCAAGGCGATATGCCCCATCTGCGCAGAACAGGAACGGATAGAACGGGAATACCTTACTTTTCTGGCCGAATCCACCGGGAAAAGCCCGGAAGAAGCGGAACTCCAGCGAAAATTCACCGCCTCGGAAGGGCTCTGTGCACCCCATTATGAACAGCTTCTGCGGCTGACAAAAAAAGTACCCCCCTGGCTCCGGGACTTTCAGGAGCAAAAATTTCTAACCCTGCTGGAACGGGTAAACAGGTTCATCGATCTGTCCGCCTACGGAAAACAGGAGCAGTTCTCAGCTCTCCCGGAAGCAGACCAGACTGTCTGGAAAGAATTAGCCCGAACCCTCCGGGGCACGATACAGTAAAAGGAGTATGACCTATGAATGAGAAACTTCAGGAAATTGCCCAGCGAGTCCGGGCATTACGGGACATTAATGGCTTATCAGTAGAAACGGTAGCTAAAAAGCTGGGTGTGGAGGTGCAAACCTATCAGACCTGGGAGTCCGGCGGCGCAGATATCCCTGTGGGTTCCCTCTATGAGCTGGCGGCCCTCTTTTCGGTAGACCTGACCGAACTCATTACCGGCCAGGCTCCCCGTCTGCATACCTACTGTGTGACCCGGCACGAACAGGGCCCCCAAGTCGAGCGCCGCAGTCCCTATAAATACTGGAGCCTGGCCTACAACTTTCAGCACCGAAAGGCCGAACCCTTTCTCGTGCAGATAGAAACGGAATCGGAACAGAAACCTCTGGAATTAAACAGTCACCCCGGCCAGGAATTTGACTATGTTATCGAAGGCCGAATGCTTGTCTCCATTGGCGGTCATGAAGTGGAACTGGGCCAGGGTGACTCGGTGTATTTTGATGCCTCCGAACCCCATGGTATGAAAGCCCTGGGCGGACATCGGGTCAGATTTTTAGCCATCATCTTATAACAAGGATATTACTATGAATACGCTGCTTGATCGGTACCTGCCAAAAAACGAATTCACTTCCTACGAGGATTTTGTGGCCAATTTTTCCCTGCAGATCCCCGAGAATTTTAATTTTGCCTATGATGTCATGGATGAACTAGCCCGCCGTTCCCCCGACGCTCCTGCTCTGGTGTGGTGCGATGAACAGGGCGCCGAGGCTTCCTTTACCTACAGCCAGCTTAAGGAACTCACCGACCGGACCGCCAATGTGCTCCGGCATGGAGGCATCCGCAAAGGTGACCCGGTCATGCTCATCCTTAAACGGCGCTATGAATTCTGGCCAACCATCCTTGCCCTCCATAAACTGGGTGCCATCGCCATTCCGGCCACCCACCTCTTAACCACCAAAGATATAGTCTACCGCTGCAAAGCCGCCGACATCGTCGGCATCATCTGTGTCGATGATGAAGCGGTTATGACCCATGTTGATGAAGCGGCGGTCTCATCGCCGACCCTTCGCTACCGTGCCTATGTCCGCTCTGTCCATACTGATGCAGCGGCCAACCCCGCCCAGAATCGGCCTGTGGAATTCCAGGGCCGACGCCTGGAATGGCAGGACTTTAATCTCGCTGTAGCCAACGCTTCGTCCCACTTTACGCGGCCCACCGGTAGTGAAAGCACCAGCAATGGGGACATCATGCTGCTCTACTTTACGTCGGGAACCACGGGAATGCCCAAGATGGTCCGCCACGACTTTACCTATCCCCTGGGGCACATCGTTACGGCGAAATACTGGCAGCAGGTAAAAAAGGGCGGTTTACATCTGACCGTGGCAGATACGGGATGGGCCAAAGCCGCCTGGGGAAAAATCTACGGCCAATGGATCTGTGAATGTGCCGTCTTTGTGTACGATTACGACCGTTTTATTCCCTCGGCCATGCTCGAAGTCATAAGCCGCCATCGCCTAACAAGCTTTTGCGCCCCGCCCACCGTATACCGCTTCTTTATCAAGGAAGACCTTAAGAAATACGATTTTTCAGCCCTGGAACACTGTTCCGTTGCCGGTGAACCCCTGAATCCTGAAGTGTACGAACAATTCTTAGCATCTACAGGTCTTAAGTTGATGGAAGGCTACGGCCAAACTGAACTTACCGTAGTGGCGGGGACCTTCCCGTGGATGCAGCCCAAGCCTGGTTCCATGGGCAAGGCCGCCCCCGGCTACGATCTGGACCTGGTTAGGGAAGATGGAACATCCTGCGAGGCAGGTGAAGAGGGCCAAATTGTAATCCGTACCGGCCGGCGCCGGCCCGCGGGAATGTTTGCCGGGTACTACCGGGATCCGGAACTCACCGCCAAGGTCTGGCACGACGATGTGTATTATACCGGCGATATGGCCTGGAGAGACGAGGACGGTTACCTCTGGTTTGTAGGCCGGGCCGATGATGTGATTAAAAGTTCTGGGTACCGAATCGGGCCCTTCGAGGTAGAAAGTGCCCTCTTGGAGCACCCCGCCGTACTCGAGTGTGCCGTTACCGGCGTCCCCGATCCGGATCGGGGCATGGCCGTTAAGGCCACCATTGTCCTGGCTACAGGCTGGAACGCCAGCGAAGAACTGAAACGGGAACTGCAGGAGCACGTGAAAAAGACCACCGCCCCCTACAAATACCCCCGGGTCATCGAGTTTGTTACTGAACTACCCAAAACCATCAGCGGTAAAATCCGCCGGGTCCAAATCCGGGAACAGGACAAGTAAGGTCTTTTAATATCTAGGGTACTTCTGAAAACTTCTGTTTTTAGAAGTATCCTCTATTGATTTGCACGTGTTAAAGTTTTTTATTTACACGTGTGAGGTGCTATATGTTAACGAAACTTACTTTAACTATTGATCAATCAGTGGTTGAACGGGCAAAAGAATATGCTCAAAGAAAGAACAAAAGTGTTTCACGAATTATAGAAGAATATTTAAAAAATATAACAGATAATCAGAATGCCTTCGTTTCCTTGCCTATGATGAAATCACCCATAACCGACAGCATTGCAGGCCTGTTTCATGACAATGGAAAATCTTATAAGGAGATGTTAGCTGAAGCATTACAGGAAAAATATCAATGTCATTATTGGACATATATCATCGAATTGCGTGGCTAACATTTATTATATTATGAAAAAGGCTGGTGGTGACGATAATGCAAGAAAATTCATAGCTAATATTGTAAGGTTTATAACAGTAATAACAATCGATCATCAGAATATATTAGAAGCTTTAGAATCAAAATTTTCAGATTTTGAAGATGCATTACAATATTATTCAGCTATAGAAAATCAGTGTGAATACATTATAACTAGAAATACAGAAGACTATAAAAATTCTAAAATACAAGTTTGTCTACCTGAAGAGTTTATTAAGTTATACCAATAGTTTAATAACTTCCTCGCTGCTTGCGGTTGTGCAGCCTTGTCTTTATACTTGTCTTATGAAGCTTGCGAAACATGTATTAAACCATTTAGTCGCCCTCTTGGAAGCGGATGACCGAATTGCATCGGCCTACCTTCTGGGGAGTGCTGCGAGGGGCCAGATGCGATCTGACAGCGATATCGACATAGCCCTATTACCCTTCCGGGGTGTCCAAATAAGCAGTGTAGCCCTGGCAGAACTGGCAGGGACTCTCTCCTATGAAGCAGGGCGCCAGGTTGATGTGGGGCTCCTGTCATCTGCCAATCTAGTCTACGCAAGACAAGCCTTGGGTGTGGGGCGGCGCCTTTTTACCAAGGATCCCTTTTATGTGGACCTTATGGAAACAAGCCTCATCAGTATGTATCTCTGGTTTACCGAAGAACGGAAGGAACTGATCCATGCCTATCAACATTGATGATGTGATGCTGAATAAGTCGGCCATAATTGAGCGTTCCTTGCGCCGGGCTCTCGAAGAATTTCAGTTGGATCCGGAATTAACCAGGTACACCCACATCGATGCCCTTACCTTGAATATCGAACGGGCATGCCAGGCAGCAATAGATTTGGCCATCCATGTTTGTTCTCTTCATCATTTGGGAGTCCCCCAAACCAGTGCCGATGCTTTTAGAATGCTTGAAAAATCCAATATACTTTCTAAACCAACCGTTAAAGCTATGGTCGCCATGGTCGGCTTCCGGAATGTGGCCATCCATGAGTACCAGCAAATGGACATGGCAGTCCTGCGGGCCATTGCTACCGAGGGATGGCAAACCCTGGTTCGCTATCTAGCGGAGCTGGGAATTACAATTCAGCCCTAAAAATTATTTCAAAGCGCCTTGCGGCTAGAAAAATGTAGTGTTACAATATGGGTGCCTTTTTTATACAGCTAATGTTTTACCCTTAGCCAAAAGGGGGCAAAAACAACATTTTAAAGGAAAGGAGTAAGGACATGAAAAAGCTTCTCTCTCTCTCTCTCTTGTAGTACTGCTCTTTGCAGGCTGTGATCTCATAACTGGGGGCGGGGACCCCACTAACACGGTAAGCCCATCAGTAACCAAAGAACAATTGCTGGGGACCTGGAAAAATACAAGAACGTATAATGACAATGGTTCTACAGAGACTGACAACATACAATATACGTTTAATGCTGATGGAACCTTTATAGAAATACATGATGAGGTTTATTCAGACAACCAAGACAAACCTAAATATTTTAATTTCAAAGGCACCTACTCGGTCGATGCTGAGGGAAATGTAACATTCACATATACAGAATGTACTAGAAGTACCGACGGTGTAACCTGGACACCTGTAGGGCATTCAAATACATATATTTGGCCGGCCCTTGTTATTGGGAACCAACTGTATTTAGATTTAGATTCATTTTTCATTGCCCAAGGCACAGTGTCAGGTATTGTGGGAACCTGGGCTATCAAAGGGATTAATAAAACGTGGAATAACGGTACTCAGGGCTATGACCAAACATATCGTAAAGATGAAATTATATTTAATAATGATGGGACAACGATAGATAATAATTATGACTCCTCTGACGGTACCTTTGGTTTACCCTCTTTCACTACAACCTATACCTACACCTATTCCAATGGCACCTTTACATGGACAGTTAATGGTACAACTTATAGTGCTAAAGTTGCCATTTACAACAACAAATACCTAATTTTCGGTGATGAAACATCGGTCACAGCCAGTGCCTATATAAAACAGTAGTTTCCCAGTAAAGTCTGCCTCCAGGGGTTCACTGGGGGCAGATCCGTAGGTTTTCTAAAATTGGCCTATGTCCCGTGGGGTGTACTGCCTTTTCACAAGACCCAAAGTAACCGCCCTTTGTAGCCTTGTACATTATGACGCCTTTAAATAACAAACCCAAACCGTAAAACACGATATAAATAGTATTTCATCGCAATGTACTATCTCATCCAGGGCAGCAAAAAAAGCTGTCCGTTCATCAACCTGAATATCCTGTGCTTTTACCGGCCGGAACGTAAACCGCTTCGCCTGGTCATCAATACACTGGAACTCGAGGTAGTCCCCTGCCCCAAGACCTGGTGGTAGCCTTTAAGG
>Ga0272446_1006506_pt1 | contig 12146 bp, 7 predicted proteins | sample YNPCB0061_FD_194587 | JGI IMG/M metagenome (GOLD analysis project Ga0272446, IMG submission 194587) | Hot spring microbial mat communities from Yellowstone National Park, WY, United States - YNP-CB-006-1 | ecosystem: Environmental > Aquatic > Thermal springs > Hot (42-90C) > Sediment | place... | reverse complement strand
CGCTGGGTCTACGAGCGGCTCGGCTCGGCGGGCGACTCGAAAGCCGTGCTCCGCTTCACCGCGCCCCCGGAGGTCAAAGGCGTGGCCCTGCTCATCCACAACCACCCCGACCGCGCGTCCGACCAGTGGATGTGGACCCCCGCCGTGCAGCGCGAACGGCGCATCGCCCTGCAGGACCGCAAGACGCGCTTCTTCGGCACCGACTTCACCTTTGAGGATCTCGAAGAGCGCGACGTCGACCGCTCCACCTACCGCATGCTCGGCGAAGAGCCCATCGCCGGCGAACTCTGCTGGAAGATCGAATCCACCCCCAAGCCGGAGGCGCGCAGCCAGTACACGCTCCTCTACATCTGGATCCGCAAGGCCGACTACGTGGCGGCCCAGATCGACGGCTTTCAGCGCGGCCGCGTCGTCCGGCGCATCCGCTATTCCGACATCCAGAACGTGCAGAAAATCTGGACCGCGCGCCGCATCGAAGTCGAGGATCTCACCCGAAACTCCCGCACCGTGCTGAAGCTGGAGAAGCTCGAGTATGACGTTTCGCTGCCCGCCGACCTGTTCACGTTGCAGGCGCTCCGGCGCGAGCGCTAGCCGCGCCGCCCTTCTGGCCGCCCTGCTTCCCGGCGCTCTGCTCGGCCAGGCGTTCACGCAGCGCGGGTTTCTCGAAATCCGCAACTTCGCCTATCCGCAAACCGCTCCCGGCGACAGCGGCAGGCTCGTCAGCGAGCAGCTCCTCCGCTATGAGGCCTCATGGCGCATCCGCTCTTCGCTGCAGTTCAACGCCGGTTTCGATGCGCGCTTCGACTCCCACCGCCAGTTCGAGCGCGCCTGGCGGCTGGACTGGGCCGACCGCCGGCGCCAGCGCCCCGCCCTGTCCGCACGGCGCTTGAGCCTGCTGGCGCACAAGGGCGGCTTCACCTTCGAAGGCGGCCGCCAGTTCATCCGCTGGGGCAAGACCGACATCCTGAACCCGACCGACCGCTTCGCCCCGAAGGATTTTCTCAACGTGCTCGCCACCGATTTCCTCGGCGTCACCGCCGTGCGCGCCACATATGAGCGCGGCGGAGACACGCTCGACGCCGTCGTGCAGCCTCTCTTCACGCCCAGCCGCACGCCTCTGCTCAACCAGCGCTGGGCCGCGCTGCCGGAAGAAGCCTCGCAGTTCCGGCTGCTGGAAGCGCCTGTGCAATACCCGCGGCGCGCCGCCGCCGGCCTGCGCTGGAACCACCTGGGCAGCGGCTACGAGTTCTCTCTCAGCTTTTACGACGGCTACAACCACCTCCCCGTCTACGCCGCTTCTGCGACGCTGCTGCCCCCGCCTTCCATCGTCTTCCAGCGCATCCACCCGCAGATGCGCATGTACGGCGGTGACATCGCCGTGCCTGCACGCTGGCTCACGCTCAAGGGCGAGGCGGCGTATTTCACCAGCTCGACGCCGCTGGCAGATAACTATGTCCTCTACGTCATCCAGGCGGAGCGGCAGCGCGGCGAATGGCTTTTCGTCGGCGGCTACGCCGGCGAATCGGTCACCGACCGGCGCGTGCAGATCGACTTCGCGCCCGACCGCGGCTTGGCCAAGACGTTTCTTGGACGCACCTCGTACAACATCGACACGAACCGTTCCATCGCTGTGGAAGGCGCGGTGCGCCAAAACGGCAAGGGCGTCTACACGAAGCTCGAATACACGCAAGCCGTCGGCGCGCACTGGCGCGTGACGGCTGCAGCCAACCTGCTGCGCGGCGCGCGCGAGGATTTTCTCGGCCAATACCGGCGCAATTCCAACTTCATGCTGGCGCTGCGCTACAGCTTCTGAGATTTGCCGCCCTTATTGGCCCGCGCGCCGGTTCTGCGGCAGCCCCCAGGGGACCGGTCCGCGCCTCGGCGGCGGCGCATACCGCTTCCGAATCTTCTCGAGCGCCTCTTCCTGGTGCTGCCGGCCGTATTCAATCACCGCCCCCTCCGCCAGCAGCCGCCGCTGCAGCTCCGCGATGTCCACGTCCTGCACCGCCGCCCCCGACGCCGCCGCCAGCGCCGCTGCAATCCCCGCCGCGTGGCCCAGAATCATGTACTGCGGCTCCATCCGCACCGAGGAGTACGCCACATGGCTCGCGGAAAAGCACACAGGTACAAGCAGGTTTTCCGCTTCGGTCCGCTTCGGCGTCATCACCCGGTATGGAATCTGGTACGGCTTCACCGGCACCTGCACGTCCCCTTCGTTCTCCACAAATCCCCTGTCATTCACGAACCGCTGCACGTTGTGCGAGTCGGAATTGTAACTGCCCATGCCGATGACATCGGGTTTCCGCAGGTCGGTTTGAAGATCCTTTTGCGTCATGACGAAGTCGCCTGTCATACGCCGGGCTTCGCGCACGTACAACTGATGCGGCCAGTGCCCCGTGTCGGCGAACTCGTCCCGCGCCAGCCCCCACTGGTTCATCTGCTCTTGCAGCGGCTTGGGCACGCGCGGGTCCGTCGCCAGGAAATAATAAAACCCTTTCTGGTAATCCTCGTGCTCTTTCCGGATCCGTTCCCGCGTCGCATAATCGCCGTCCGGATACTCGTAATTCTTGCCGATATAATCCGTGGAAAACGGCCCCCGGTTATTCCAGTCCGCTTTGCCGTTGGGGATGACGCGAAGCAGGTTCACTTCGTTGATGTCGAGCGGGCGGCCCAGATATCCGGTCATGGCGTTCAGGTACAGCGCCAGCAGCTCGTACCGCGCCGGATCGTAGTTCTCGGGTTTCGGCCAGGGCACGCGGTTTTCCGCCACGTTGGTGGCGACCACGCGGAAATTGTAAGCCTGGATGCGCTTGTCGCCGGAGCCGGGCTCCCCGCGCGGCTCGGGGGAAATCTCCGGCAGCAGATTGCCGTTCTTGCCCCTCGCCGGAATGTCCACCGCGAACTGATGGCTCGGCGTCACGGCGCGCACGCCCGCCAGCGATTCGCCATATTGCGCGGTGCTCTCCCGCCCGAAGGTGTAAGATACGCCCGCCTGCGCCATCAGGTCGCCTTCATAGCTCGTGTCGGCGAAAATCCTGCCCTGAAAGCGCGCGCCGTTTTCCATGACAATTTCCTCGATTCGCGCGCCCGTCTTCCGCACCCCCGTCTTCTCCCGCAGCCGGTGGTGTTCGAGCAGCGTGACGCCCGCCTCGCGCAGCATCCGGCGGAAGATCGCCTCCGCCACTTTGGGCTCCGGCATCCACGCGATCTCCTGCAAATGGCGCTCCAGCTCGTAGTGGCGTCCCGCCAGGTAATAAAACTCGAGCGCCAGGCCGCCGATCACCTCCCGCCTGCCCACGTCCGTACCGGACAACCCGCCGCTCACCATGCCGCCCACGTGGGCGCGCGGCTCCAGCAACACGGTCTCCAATCCTTGGCGCGCGCCCGATACCGCCGTCATCACGCCCGCGGCCGTGCCGCCGTAAACCACAAGATCGAAGCTCTGCTGCGCCAGCACCGCTCCCGCCGCCAACAGGCAAAGGACCAGACTCTTCATCGCCGGACGCTCTCCTTCCGGGCGTGTGATGCCTCGTACTCCAGTATCTGCCCGTCCGCCAACAGGCGCGCGCGCAAGCGCTCGTAGGGCACCTCCTGCACGCTCACGTTGAGTTCGACCGCCAGGGCTGCCGCCGTGGCTGCCGATTGTCCCAGAATCATGAACACTGGCTCCATGCGGATGGACCCGTAAGCGATGTGGGAGCTCGACACGCACACCGGCACCAGCAGATTGGCCGCCTGCCCCCGCTTCGGCGTCAACGATCCGTAGGAAATCTGGTACGGGCCATTGGTGGAAACGCCGATGTCGCCCTCGTTCTGCACGTAGCCCTCGGGTGTGATGTAGCGCTGCACGTTGTGCGAGTCGATCCCGTACGATCCCATGCCCACCGGCTCCGGTGTGAACCGCCGCTTCAGCAGCTCGTTCTCCGTCATCACATGGCGGCCGATCATGCGGCGCGCCTCGCGCACATACAACTGGTGCGGCCAGTGGTTGTTGTCGCGGAACTCGTCGCGCGCCAGCCCCCACCTGGCCATCGCCGTGCGCACGTCCGCCGGCACCCGCGGATCGTTGGCCATGAAATACATCAGCCCCTGCTGGTAGTCGACGTGCTCCTGGATGATTTCGCGCCGCCGCTCGTAGGAAGCCTCCGGATAGTCCCAGTTGCGGCCGATGTTGTCCGTGCTGAACGGCCCGTGGTTGTTGGTGTCGGTTTTTGCGTTCGGAATCGGGTCGAATTTATGGAACATTTCCCTCCAGCCGGCCTCGAAAATCCGCAAAAGCAGAGCGTATTCCTCCGGATTATAAGTGGCCGTCTTGGGGAAAGGAACGCGGTTTTCCGGCACTTGTGTCAGGCACATGCGGAAGCAGTACGCCTGCACTTTCTTGTCGCCGGAGCCGTACTCGCCCGGCGGCGCCGTGCTGATGCGGGGTAACGCTCCGCTGGAGGGATCGCCCGGAATCACGTAGGGCGAGATCGGCCGATTCAGCACGCCGAAATGGTGCCGGTGGTGCAGCACGCCCGTCTGCACCCCCGCCCACGTTTCCCCGTAGGTCTGCATCGACTCGCGTCCCACATGGTAGTCCACGCCCGCCGCCGCCATCAGGTCGCCTTCATAGGTGGCGTCCAGAAACTGTTTTCCTGAAAATGTTCTCCCGTCCAGCATGCGGATCGAGCGGATCCTCCCGCCCTGCATTCGCACGCCCTTTCCGCGGTCCAGCCACGAGTTCCTGACGACGGGGATCTTGTATTCGGCGATCCAGTCCTCGAAAATGCGCTCCGCAACATGCGGCTCGAAGACCCACATCGTGCGCAGGCCCTGGTCCACCGCCTCCGTGCCCTGCCCCTTGTTGCCGTATTCTTCGCGCTTCTGCCAGCGCCACGCCTCCGGCTTTTGGTAATGCTGATACACGCGACGGTAGAATTCCCGCGACAGCCCCCCGATCACGTTTTTGTTGCCCGTGTCGGTGAACCCGAGCCCGCCCGCCGTGAGCCCGCCCAGATGCTTCTCCGGGCAGACCATCACCACGGATTTCTCCATCCGGCGAGCCTGCACCGCGGCGGTGACCGCCGCCGGCGTGCAGCCGTAGATCACAATGTCGGCCTCTCGCGGCTGCGCCGCCGCCGGCCAGGCGCACAGCACAACCGCAGACCACACCAGGACTCGCATCAGGGTGCAATCTCCTTTCAGCAACCGGGACCATTCGCAGGGCGGCGGGGGGCCGCGCCGCCCCTCGTCCGCCGCGCGCTCAGAACGTCAGCCGCATGCCAAGCTGCATGCGCCGCGCCTCCAGCGCGCTGAAGATGCGGCCGAAGTTCGCGTTCGTGTTCACGCCCTGGGCGTTCGGCGAAAACGTCGTGTTGGGCGGGTTGTAGTTCACCGTGTTCAGGGCGTTGAACATCTCCCACCGCGTCTCCAGACGGAACCGCTCCTGGAAGCGGAAGGTCTTGAACACGGAGAAGCTCACGTCTGTCAGCCCCGGCCCACGCGTCCTTGGCAGCGTGCGCGGCGCGTTGCCGATGACGAAGTTCGGCGGGTTGCGGAACGCATCCGTGTTGAACCAGCGGTTCGGCCCCCGCTCGCCCGCCGGCAGCGTGGGATCCGCCACCAGATCCGGATAGTTGATTCCGGTGAAATTGTTGCTGCCGCGCACCATCAGCGGGCGCCCGCTTTGCAGCGTCGTCACCGTGTTCAGTTGCCAGCCTCCGGCCAGCAGGTCCAACGCGCGCGGCCAGTCCTTGCCGAAGCGCCGCCCGCGCCCTGCCGGCACTTCCACCACGCCGCTCGCCACCAGCCGGCGGTTCACGTCGTCCTGGTCGACCGCTTTGTCCAGCCGCCGGTTGTAGGCGCCGATGCGCCAGTCGCCCAGCGACGCCGCGGAGCCGGCGCTGGCCAGGCTCAGGTTGTCGGAAATCAGCTTGCCGCCTGTGTAGCTGATCAACGTCGACAGTCCGCCCGAAAAGCGCTTCTCGAGGAACAACTGGAATGAGTGGAACTGCGAGTTCGCGTTGTTGGCGCCGAAGGTCTGCACCGTCTGGTAGTCGGGCAGCAACAGCAGCAGGCGCGACCGCTGCACCGTGGCCGAAGCCAGCGGCCCGGTGGTGATCTGCCCGGCAAACGGGTTCGGCACCAGCGTCTGCAAACCCAGGCCTTCGGAGAAATACTTCGGGTCCAATTGGTTGAGATTGTAATTGCCTCCGAACAGCCGGGTCCCCTTGCTGCCCGCATACACGGCGCTCACCGTCCAGCCGCCCCACAGCGCCCTTTGAATGGTGAAGTTCCATTGCTGGATGTAAGGGGTGAGCCCGTGGCGGTCCTGATACCGCACGCCGAAGCCCCGGAACGCCGCCGGCCCGCCCGCCGCGCCCTGCGGCTGCAGGATCACGCTCGGCCCCTGGCTGAACTGAAACGCCTTGGCCGGCACCCCCGCCGGCCCCTGGAAAGGTGTATCCACGGAAAAACCCAAGGCATTCGGGTCATCCCCGCCCGTATGGCCGATTTCAGAAATCGTGTAAATCAGCCCGTATCCGCCGCGGATAGCCGTTTTCCCGTCGCCTTTGGGGTCCCAGGCAAAACCGATGCGCGGGCCGACATTATTCTTGTCCAGATCCACAAATGTCTCCGGATATCCGTTCGCTCCGGCGTAATTCAGCACGCCCGGCAGGCCGGTCCGCGGATTGGCCACAAACGGGTCGAAGTTGGAATAGCGGTTGTGCATCTCGCGCGGGCCGAAGCTCACGTCATAGCGCACCCCCAGGTTCAGCGTCAGCCGCCGCGTGACCTTCCAGTCGTCCTGGAAATAGACCCCCAGCGGCGTCGAGCGGAACTGGAAGAACGGCCGCACCCCGATGTTGCCGCCGCCCACCTCGCCCAGCAGAAAAGACGCGAAACCTGATCCCGTGTTGGCCGGCTGCAGCGGATTGCCCGTCAGCCCCGCATTGAAATCGAAGCGGCCCGAGGGGTTCACCCGGTTGATGAAGCTCAGCCGCGACCAGCGCAGATCGAAGCCGGTCTTGAAATTATGGCGGCCGCTGGTGATCGTGACGCTGTCCAGAATCTGGAAATACTGCTGCGCCCGCAAGCCGCCCGAAAAACTCGGCTGCCCGATCGACAACAGTCCGCTGATCACCACCGGCGGAAACTGGTCTTGCGGAATCTGCGCCGGATAGCCCAGCTTCGCCGGCCAGCCCTTGTCGAAGCTCGGGTGCAGGAACGGCAGCCACTGCCGCGAAACCGCCGCCCGCAGGTCGTTCACGATCCGGGGGTTCACCACGCGCGTGTAATTCAGGATCGCGCTGTGGTTGTCCCGTTGATCGTTGCGCGCCGCCGGATCGGCGTCTTCCAGGCCCCAGCCACGGTCCCGCCGCGTATTCCGGGTGCTGGTCAAACGGAAAAACACAGAGTCCTGGTCGGAGACGCGGTGATCCAGCCGGATCGTGCTCACCCCCTGGTCCGAGGACGACGGCACCAGCGCGATGAAATTGTTGGCGAAGGTGAACGGATCCGTCGGCGTCGCATTGGGCAGCGGATGATACGCCAGCACGCGCGCCGCCAGAGGGTCCATGCGCGTGCTTGGGATCCTGTTGCCCGGCAGCGGGTCCCGAACAAAACCGGAACCCGCCGGGTTGGGCCGCGTCGTGTTCGGGTCGAACAGCGGGATCTGCCGCCCCTGCCCGTCGCGCAGCGTCGAAAGATCGCCGCTCCGCCATTCCGGCGGCGCCACGGTTCCCAGTCGCGGGCTGCCGGTGGCGCGCCACCGCCACTGCTCGTAGCCTGCAAAGAAGAACGTGCGGTTGCGCCCGTCATACACGCCCGGGATCCACACAGGCCCGCCCGCCGTGCCCCCGTACTGGTTGTACCGCAGCACCTGTTTGATGCGCCCGGTGCGCGGGTCAGGCTGCGTCGCAAAGGCGTTGCGCGCGTCCAGCGCGTCATTGCGCAGAAACTCGTATAGCGAACCGCGGAACTGGTTGGTCCCCATCTTGGTCACCACGTTGATCACGCCGCCCGAAGTCTGTCCGAACTCCGCCTTCAGCGCGTTCGTCTCCACCCGGAACTCCTCCACCGCGTCCGACATCGGCACCACCGCAATCTCGTTGTGCACCGGCGCGGAGTTTACCGCCCCGTCCAGGAAAAACTGGTTGCCGTAGCCTGGTCCGCCGTTGATGCGAATTTGCGAAAACGCCTGATTCGAGATCTCCGCAAAGCCGTCCGTGGTGTCATTGCGCGGCTGCACGCCGGGCACAATTTTCACCAGGTTGAACACGTGTCGCCCGTTCAACGGCAACTCCTCGATCCGTTTCCGCTCCACCACCGCCCCCAGCGCGGAGTCCTCCGTCTGCACGCGCGGGATTTCCGCCGTCACCGTCACGCTCTCGCTCACGTTGCCGATGTCCATCCGGATGTCGAGCCGCAGCCGCTGCGCCACTTCCAGAGTGATCCCTGCCTGCTGATACGTCTTGAACCCCGCCGCCTTTGCCTCCAGCGTGTATTGCCCGATCGGCAGTTGCGGAATGACATACGTCCCGTCGTCCGAGCTGTTCCGGCTGTAGCTCAGGTTTGTCGCGACATTGGTCACCGTGATCGTCACGTTCGGGATTCCCGCACCCTGCGGATCCGTCACCGTTCCGGTTATCGTGGCAAGGCTCGTTTGCCCCATCGCCATCGGCGCAAGGGCAGTCAGCAACAACGCAGCCAACGTCTGCAAGCGAGACGGCATCTCGGAAAAACCTCCTTTGGGAAGTCTAGCCCTTGTGCTTTGGAACGGAAGCGCTAATAATGGGTGTCTTAACGGTTAAGAAGCCGTGGGATCAACAGATTCCGAGATCAGAGCGGAGCTCGGCCGGATCCTCGCCTCACGCTGGTTGAAGGACTCGCGCCAACTGTCCAGCTTCTTGCGCCACGTCGTCGAGGAGACTTTGGCAGGCCGCACCGACGGGCTCAAAGAATACTCCCTCGGACTGCAAGTCTTCCACCGCGCCCCCAACTACGACCCGCGCTCCGACGCCATCGTGCGAGTCCAGGCAAGTCTGCTGCGCAAGCGGCTCGCCGCCTATTACGACAACGAAGGCAAAGACTCCCGGTGGCGGATCGAGATTCCCAAGGGCGGCTATGTCCCCGAGTTCCGCTGCAAGGATGCCGATCCCGATCCCCTGCGGCAGCCCGTCCCGCCCGCCGCCGGCCCCCTCGCGCGTTGGCGAGGCTTCCTCCTCGGCGTTGCGGCCGGAGCCCTGCTCAGTCTCATTGTCTACTGGCTCAGAACCACTCCCGCCCCCCGGCAAACCGAGTGCCCCGCAGTATGGAAAGCCTACCTCGATCCCCGGGTGGAAACCGTCGTGAGTTTCGGCGTGCCGCTTTTCTTCACCGGCGGCGGCGGGCTCTACATCCGCGACACCCATGTCAACCGGCTCAGCGACGACCAATCCCGCATCGAGCGCGTCGCCGAAATTCTGAAACGCCCCTTCCGCCCACAGCCCGACGTCTACACCGGCATCGGCGAGGCCATTGGCGCGCACCGCATCGCCCGTTGGCTCGAGCTGCAAGGCATCCGCGTGCAACTGGCCAACTCCAACTACCTCGGCCCGTCCGACCTCGAACAACGCAACCTCGTCGTCGTCGCGTCGGCCCGTTTCCAGACGCTGCTGCAATCGCTCAACCGCCCCCGCGCCATCTGGTTCGATCCCGACGACGAACCCGGATCCATGCGCTTCGCCTCCCCGCTGCCGGGCGAGAGCCAATCCTACAGACCCGCCACGTCCGACATGGGCGTCAGCACGAGTTACGCCGTCATCACCGTCTGGCCCTGCCTCCAGCCCGGCCGCCGCATCCTTTATCTCTCCGGCATCGAGACTTGGTCCACCCAGGGCGCGGCCCTGTTCGTCCTCGATGCCAACCGCATGCGCGAACTCCAGCGGACGCTCGACCTCGACCCCGGCAACGGCCCCCGCGGCCGCAAGTCGCCCTTCTTTCAGGTCCTTCTCCAGGTCGAGGCCAAGAACAACGCCGTCCGTTCCTCCCGTTACATCACCCATCGCTATCTGCCCGAATCCTGAACAACGCCCGTCCGCGCCCGTTCCAACGACCTCTTCTATCCCCAATCCCGGCCCGGGGCTATCGACTCCCGCGCCCCTCTGGCGTTAGGATGAGGCCGGATGAACAGGCGTCGGCTCTGCGCCATGCTCGCCGCCGCGGCATGTGCCATCCTTGCCGCTCCCCCGGACGAGCGATGGGCGCCGGCGTATGGCCCAACCTCGATCCTCAACCTCGCCAGTGGACTCCCCGAATTGGCCCCCAACACACTGGCCGTCATCTACGGCGAGAATCTCAGCTCCACTGTCGCCTCCCGCATGGACGCCGCCCCGAACGCCGCCGTCCTTCCCACCGTCCTTGCTGGTTCCGGCGTCACGGTCAAGGTCAACGGGCTGCTCGCCGCCATCGAGTATGTCTCCCCCTCGGCCGTGGTTTTCATCGTTCCGCCGGAACTCATGCCCGGGCCCGCCTCCATCGTCCTCACCCGCAACGGCCTCAACGGCCCCTCCGTCCGCGTGCAGCTTCAGGAAGCCGCCCCCGCCCTCATGCCTCTCGAATCTTCGTGGGCTCTCGCCCGGGACGCGGTTACCTTGGAATGGCGCACCCCGGAACTCCCCGCCGCCCCCGGCGATGAAGTTATCCTCTACGGCGCCGGTTGGGGAGAGGTCCTCCGGCGTCCCGTCAACCTTCAGCCTGCTTTCACCCGCAGCGAACTGCGCGCCCGCAGTTCCCTCCGCCTCTACCTCGACGGCATGGAGGCCCCGCAAGCCTCCATCTCCTATGCCGGCGTGTCCCCGGGCACTGCCGGCATTTACGAAATCCGCTTCCGCCTGCCGGAATGGGTCCCGGATGATCCCGAAATCCGCCTCTCCATCGGCGGCCGCCTCACGCAGCCTGGATTCCGCCTCAGGGTGGCCCGCACTGGCCTGCAACCTCCGGCTGACTGGCTGCGTTCCAACCAGTGAAGCGAAATTTCCCCTTCCGGGCTGCCGCAACCGGGTTAGCCTGGAGAAGAAGGAGGACTTGTGCGCAGCGCACTCCTGTTGATCGGATGGATTCTGTCCGCGGCCGTGGTTTTGCCGGCCGCTCGCGGGCAGGAACAGGTCCAGGTGCAGGCCGCGTTCCCCGGTACGGAACCCGGTGTCTACTCCGTCCCTGAAGGCACCAAAATCCCCCTGCAACTCATCAACAGCGTCAGCACCAAGACCGCCGCCATCGGCGACCGCGTCTACCTCCAAACCGCCTTCCCCATCCTTTCCGGCGGCCGCATCGTCATCCCTCCCGGCTCATACGTCACCGGCACCGTCACGCAGGTCAAGCGTGGCGGACGCGTCAAGGGACGCGCGGAACTCTACGTCCGCTTCGATTCGCTCACCCTGCCTAACGGCGTGACCCGCGACTTCCGCGCCGGCGTCCACACGCTGGACGCCTCCAACCCCGGCCGCGTCGACCGGACGGAAGGCAAGGTGGAAGGCGAATCGAACAAAACCGGCGATGCCGTAAAAGTCGGCGAAGCCGCCGGCTGGGGCACCATGATCGGGGGCGTGGCCACTCGCACCGGCAAGGGCGCGGGCATCGGCGCCGCAGCCGGCGCTGCCGCCGGACTCGTAGGCGTCATGCTGACCCGCGGCCCCGACGCCATCCTCGAACGCGGCTCCACCGTCGAAATGGTGCTCGATCGCACCATCAAGTTTGAAGAAAGCGAACTCGAAGGACTTCCCTCTTCCGCCGGCCGTCCGCGCGTCGTGCCGCCACGGGACCGCGAGGCCCCTCAGAACCCCCGCTTTTCCCGGCGCCCCTTCCCCGCGCACTAACCCGGGAGGGCTCCCCATAGGCATCACCCGGGCACGCGGTTGTGCCGCACGGCGGCGCCGGCGCGCCCCGGCAAGCCGCACTCAGTCTTCACAACCCTGTGTCGCGAGCCCCGCCTCGCTTCGCGTGCCGGAAGACCGGAGGTTTCGCGCAGCAACCATCGAATCTGCGGGAATGCGGCAGCGTGTCCGGCGAGCTCGGGGGAAGTCATTCGATGAGATCCCCGGAGAGTCCCCGCCGGACCCGCCTCTCGCCCGGCCCCTTCCCTTGCCGCCGAAGGCGCTGCTTCAATCTTCCGCGCTCAGCGT
>Ga0272446_1006505_pt1 | contig 12148 bp, 12 predicted proteins | sample YNPCB0061_FD_194587 | JGI IMG/M metagenome (GOLD analysis project Ga0272446, IMG submission 194587) | Hot spring microbial mat communities from Yellowstone National Park, WY, United States - YNP-CB-006-1 | ecosystem: Environmental > Aquatic > Thermal springs > Hot (42-90C) > Sediment | place... | reverse complement strand
TCGGTTCTGAAATTATTGGTGGTGTGAACAAAGCCATTGATATTGCCGAGCAGCAAGGTTGGAAAGGATTGGTGATTGCCAATGAAGGTGAAAACTTCTCTGCCGGTGCCAACCTGGCCATGATCATGATGCTGGCTATTGAACAGGAGTGGGATGAATTGAACTATGCTGTAAAAGCATTCCAGAATATGACCATGCGACTGCGGTATTCATCCATTCCGGTAGTGGTAGCTCCTCACGGACTGACCTTGGGTGGCGGATGCGAAATGTGTTTGCATGCTGATGCCGTGGTAGCATCTACCGAAACCTACATCGGATTGGTGGAAGTTGGAGTAGGGGTAATTCCAGGCGGCGGCGGAACCAAAGAATTTGCTGTGAGATTTTCGGATGAATTGATCGAAGGCGATATTCGAATCAATCGGTTGAGAGAACGATTTTTAACCATTGGAATGGCCAAGGTGGCTACTTCCGGCTGGGAAGCCTTTGATTTGGGGATTTTTAGACCTGGATTTGATAAGGTAGTAGTGAGTCGTTCCCGTCAGATTGCCGAAGCCAAACGTAAAGTGATTGATTTGTACGAAGCCGGATATACACAGCCTATTCCAAGAACTGATATTACTGTGATGGGTAAAGAAGGGCTTGGTATTGTTTATGTCGGTGCAAATTCTATGTTGGCAGGACATTATATTTCCGAACATGATGCATTGATTAGTGAAAAATTAGGATATGTATTGTGTGGCGGTGATCTTTCTGAGCGTACTCAGGTGAGCGAACAGTACCTGCTGGATTTGGAAAGAGAGGCTTTTCTCAGCTTGCTGGGAACGCGTAAAACGTTAGAGAGAATTCAGTATATGCTGAAAAATGGAAAACCACTTAGAAATTGATAAATTAAGTATTGAGTACTTAGTAACAAGTAGTAAGAGAATATAAATGGCAAATAATTTCAGAGAATTAAAGGTTTGGAACAAAGCAATTGAGCTTTCGAAAAGAGCTTATGCTGTTTCCCGTTCCATGCCCGAATCTGAAAGATATGGCCTAGCTGGTCAGTTACAACGGGCATCTGTTTCTATTGCTTGTAACATTGCAGAAGGAGCCGGAAGAAAATCTCCCAAAGAATTTTCCAAATTCCTTTCTGTAGCCATGGGATCAAGTTATGAAGTAGAAACATTGCTGGTAATAGGCAAAGAAGTTATGCTGATCAGTTACGATGATTTTGAGTTATTACATTCATTGAATAGTGAAATTCAAAAAATGATAAATAAATTAACTGATGTCATTTCTGTCTCCTGATAAATTTTACTATGTACTAAATACTAAATACTGTATACTTTAAATTATAATTCATTAACCATAAATTATTACTTATGCAAACAGCATATATTGTAGCAGGATACAGAACAGCGGTAGCAAAAGCAACACGTGGGAAGCTTCGTTTCAGAAGACCCGATGATAATGCTGCTGATGTGATCAAGCATTTAATTGCGCAATTTCCGCAATTAGATAAAAAACGAATTGATGATGTAATAGTGGGCAATGCCACCCCAGAAGCAGAGCAGGGATTAAATATGGGCCGCATGATTTCTCTCATGGGATTGAATATAGAGGATGTGCCCGGTATGACTGTTAACAGGTACTGTGCCTCAGGGTTGGAAACCATAGCCATTGCTACTGCAAAAATTCAAAATGGTATGGCCGACTGCATCATTGCAGGTGGTGCAGAAAGTATGAGTCCGATTCCGTTTGGAGGTTGGAGAATTGTTCCTAATGCAGACCTGGCCAAGAATCATCCTTCGTATTACTGGGGAATGGGACTTACAGCAGAAGAAGTAGCACGTCGTTACAACATTTCTAGAGAAGATCAGGATGTGTTTGGATACAACTCACACATGAAAGCAGTATCTGCTATTACAGAAGGGAGGTTTAAGGAAGATATTGTTCCCCTGAAAGTGCAAGAAACCTATCTGGATGAAAAGGGAAAGAAGCAAACCCGTGAATATATTTTTGATACCGACGAAGGACCTCGTGCTGATACAACCCTGGAAGCATTGTCTAGATTAAAACCCGTGTTTGACGCTAAAGGTTCTGTTACTGCCGGTAATGCATCACAAACATCGGATGGTGCAGCTTTTGTGCTGGTCATGTCAGAACGTATGGTAAAAGAACTGAATATTACACCGATTGCACGCATGGTATCTTATGGTGTAAACGGACTGGAGCCGGCGGTAATGGGAGTGGGACCAATTTATGCGATTCCCAATGCTTTGAAGCGTGCAGGCCTTCAGTTGAAAGACATTGATCTGATTGAGTTGAATGAGGCCTTCGCTTCTCAGTCGTTGGCAATTCAGCGTGAACTGGATATCAATCCAGATATTCTGAATGTAAACGGTGGGGCTATTGCCTTAGGTCACCCGCTGGGTTGTACCGGTGCTAAACTTACCGTTCAGGTTTTGAACGAACTACGTCGCCGTAAAAAGAAATATGGTATGGTGACGATGTGTGTGGGAACTGGTCAAGGTGCTGCAGGAATATTTGAATTGTTGAATTAATTCTGAAATCAATTTTTTAAAAAATAAGTAAAAATGGAAACCATGGAAATTAAAAAAACAGCACTCAAAGGCGGAGAGTGGATCATAAAGGGAACCGATTACAAGGATGTATTTATTCCCGAAGAATTTGATGAAGAGCAACGCATGATTGCTCAAACCTGTACTGATTTTATCAACAATGAAGTATATCCGCTGATTGAAAGGCTGGATAGCATGCAGGAACCTGAATTAATGCCTGGGTTGCTGGATAAGGCCGGTGAGCTTGGTTTGTTGGGTATCAATATCCCTGAGCAGTACGGGGGTTTTGGAAAGAACTTCGTAACCGGAATGTTGGCTACCGAAGTACTGGGAGCTGCCCATTCATTTGCCGTTGCTATTTCAGCACACACCGGTATTGGAACCCTTCCGATTGTATTGTATGGTAATGATGAGCAAAAAGCCAAATATCTTCCAAAACTTGCTACCGGAGAGTGGAAAGCCAGCTATTGTTTAACTGAGCCCGGATCTGGTTCAGATGCAAATTCAGGAAAAACCAAAGCGGTACCAACTGCCGATGGAAAACATTACATCATCAACGGACAAAAAATGTGGATTACCAACGCCGGATTTGCAGACATATTTATTGTGTTTGCAAAAATTGAAGATGATGAAAATCTTTCGGCATTTATTGTTGAAAAAAGCTTTGGTGGTATTCGATTGAATGCCGAGGAGAAAAAGATGGGTATTAAAGGTTCTTCTACCCGTCAGGTATTCTTTGAAGATTGCAAAGTGCCGGCAGAAAACTTGCTTTCTACCCGTGGTAACGGATTTAAAATTGCTGTAAATATTTTGAATATTGGCCGTATCAAGCTTTCTGCTGCAGCTATTGGAGCTTCTAAAAAAGTGATTTCTACGGCTGTAAATTATGCCAATGAACGCGTACAGTTTGGTCGTCCCATATCAAAGTATGGAGCTATACGCTATAAGCTTGCAGAAATGGTAATTCGTACTTTTGGTGTTGAATCTGCTACTTATCGTGCCAGTCAGGATATTGAAAACCGAATTGAGGCATATCGAGCCGAAGGAATGGATCATGCACAGGCTGAACTGAAAGGAGTAGAACAGTTTGCTATTGAGTGCGCCATGATGAAGGTAGAAGGTTCTGAGGTACTAGATTATGTGGTAGATGAAGGAGTTCAAATTTACGGTGGAATGGGTTTCTCTGCCGAAGCACCAATGGACAGAGCATACCGTGATGCCCGTATCAACCGAATTTTTGAAGGTACCAATGAAATTAACCGCATGCTCACGGTAGATATGATCCTGAAGCGTGCCATGAAAGGTGAAATTGATCTGATGGGACCGGCTCAGGCCGTTGCTAACGAACTGATGGGAATTCCTGACTTCGGAGATGAGTCAACCGAATTATTTGCCGCTGAAAAGAAAGCCATTGTCAACTTCAAGAAAGCTATTTTGCTTGTAGCCGGTGCTGCCGTTCAAAAGCTCATGATGCAACTGGCCAAGGAGCAGGAAATTTTGATGAATATTGCAGATATGGCAATTAAAACCTATGTGGCAGAATCTGTATTGCTTCGCGTGCAGAAACTGGTTGATATGAAAGGTGAAGCTGCCTGCCAGGAATATATTGATATGATGAAGGTTACATTTAATGATGCTGCTGATAACCTCTGGGTAATCGGAAAGAATGCCATCAACTCGTTTGCAGAAGGTGATGAGCAGAAGATGATGACCATTGGACTGAAGCGTTTCAGCAAGTATGAAGCAGTGAATACTAAAGAAGCCCGTCAGCGCATTGCCCAGAAGCTGATTGCTGAAAACAAATACTGTTTCTAATTTACAGATGGATTGATTTTAGATAAACCCCGGTCATGCCGGGGTTTTGTTTTTTTAATGTACCTTTGTAATAGTATTTCAGGAATTACATCTATGCACATCATTTTGTTGTTTGATATTAGTGGCGGAGAAATCCTGGTGGTCGTCCTTTTTGTGCTGATATTTTTTGGTTCCAAAAATATTCCGGAATTGATGCGTGGGCTGGGAAGAGGAATCCGGGAATTTAAAAATGCCACCCAATCCATTCAACGCGAAATTCAGGAAAGTGCTAATAAGGCAAAAGACCAGTTTTCATTACCGTTAGATCAGCAGGTAGATGAAGTGGAGTCTGAAATCAGAAAGATTGAAGACGATATCCGCAAAGATAATCCACCGGCATAATGCTGTTATTTTTCTTTCAGAAGTTTACTCTTGGCTTCTTCCAGTTTTTTCTTTTCTAATTCTGATAATACCGGGTATTGCATATCCAGTGAATCAATAACCCGGTTAATAATGGCAGCAATGCATAAACGTGCTATCCATTTGTCGTCAGCGGGCACTATATACCAGGGCGCTTCACGAGTAGATGTTGCGGCTATTGTCTCTGCATAGGCATGTTGATATTGCTCCCAAAATCCGCGTTCATCCACATCGGCTGCTGAAAATTTCCAGTTTTTTGTGGAGTCATCAATTCTTTCCAAAAAGCGTTTCTTTTGAACATCTTTTGATACATGCAAAAAAATCTTAATAATAATGGTTCCGTTTTCTGTCAGGTTTTTTTCAAATCGTCTGATCTGTTTGAACCGATGATCCCAGAACTCCTGCGTGATATCTTCTACATTATTTATACCGGGAATATTTTCATGAAGGATGTATTCAGGGTGTACCCGTGTTACCAGCACATTTTCATAATGCGATCGGTTAAAAATAGTTATCTCTCCACGAGCAGGTAATACCTGGTAATGTCGCCAAAAGTAATCATGATCCAGTTCATGCCGGGTAGGTGTTTTAAAGCTATGTACTTTTACTCCGACGGGATTCAGGCCACTCATTACATGCTTGATTGCACCATCTTTGCCGGCTGCATCCATCGCCTGAAACACAATCAGCACACTGTATTTGTTGTGAGCATATAAAATATCCTGCGACCGGCTGAGTTGTTTGATGCCTTCTTCCAGCAAATCTTCTCCTTTTTCTTTATCAATGTAGGAAAAATGAACCTCTGTAGCAAACTGTTTCAGATACACAGGTTTTCTGTCGGCTACTTTTATTTTCCCAATAAATTCACTCAGTTCTTTGTGCCGGTACATAGTTTCTTTTCATGGTAAAATAAAAAAAAGCGAAGAAAAAAACTTCGCTTTAATCTGTTAGTCGGTAAAAAATTATGGAAGTTTCACCAGCGATAAATTAGGCTTTTGCGTGTTGACGTGGGTGATTTGTTGGGAATAAATTAGCTTTCCCTTCGCATCAAATACTTCCAATTGAAATGGAACGCCTTGTATATTATTATCGGCCAGTGTTTTGAAAACTCCTTGAGCTAAAAACAAAGGAGGGGGTTGAGATAATGAAAATTCATTATTTACCCAGCATATAGCATATCCATTTGCACCGATGAGTTTATATTCTGTGCATGCATAATCAGCTATTTTTTTTGTTTGTCCGGTTGCCTGTGCAGTAAAGAAATGCGTAACAGGCGATGTGGTGTTAAATTGCGACACCGGAATTTCTATTTTATTGTCTGTAGCTACCAAGGTTACATTACCAGAGCCCTGATTCATATACAATGAATAGGATGTATTTCCTTGTTCTGATGACGACTGAAAATCCATGCGGTGATAACCCTCTGATGCAATCCAAATCACCGTGGCTGATTCTCCTGCTTCAATGTTTTTGGTATTAAGCGTAAATGTTCCTTCAAATTTTTGTCCCAATAGGGCAAATTGAAGTGTAATTAAAAAAATTAGAATTGTAACAACTTTTTTAGTTTTCATATGATTAAGGGTTTATGGGCCAACCTGCCCTTTTAAGAATGAAGTATTATAAAAGTTATCCGGAATATTGGTGCTGTTTCCGTTTCGTTTGATGGCATATCCTCCGTTTCCGGGTGGTGGAGGAGGAACCGGTGTAGGAAGTGGAACATTATTTACCACGGGCACTGTAACAGGGCCAACAAAAGGAATATTAATCACCACACTGGCACTTACGGTAAGTGAAAAATAACCCTGAGTGCCGGGATATCCGTAACCGCCGCCGTCACCGCCTACGGCATCCGGGTTCAGTGAAATACTAACCGGGCCTAAATTGACAGGAATCGGGAAGTTTAATACACCTCCGGCACCACCAACTCCAAATTGTCCAGTAGTACCATTTACCCCCGGTGAATAATAAGAAAGTCCAATAATAGAAGCTGGAGCATTGCCACCCAAACCGCCTCCGGCACCACCACCACCGCCACTGCCGATGAAAATACCCAAAGTTACAAAGTTAGCCGGGGCTGGAGGAGTCCAACTGATTTCAAAGGCCATGGCACTTCCACCCCCACCCCCACCGTAAATATTAAAATTGTTTTGAATGGTTGCATCTACCGTTAAATTGATAGCATTTCCTCCTACAAAACCGGCACCGGTTGTTCCGGCCGTAGGGCTGTAGGCTGAACCCCCATTACCACCTCGACCAATGATATTACCATTGTTCACAATAGCAACAAGTGAGCCGGTTGGTAGATTACCTGTAGTAAATGCAGGCTGATTGGTATTGTTGCTGCTGATGGTTACTCCGCTTTGTATAGTAGCTAAAACACATATAGGTTGATTGGTCGGTGCACTGGGATACGTTGCATAAACAGCATTGGCCAGGTTATAATTAGTGGCGGAATTGTTTACGTTAATAATGTAGCAAGGCTCAACGGTTACGGTGTAAACAAGCGTTCTTACAGTATTTCCGCAAAGAGCTTGAATAATGATGGGATAGGTACCCGCTGGTGTAAAGGGAGTTACATGTACAGTAAAATTTGTTGTTCCTGAACCATTGATCGGATTGTTAGAAAAAGAATACGTCATGCCATCCGGTAAATTATTTATCACACCAAAAGGTATTATCCCTGGTAAACCGGATGTTTGATTTACTGTAATTTGAATGGTTACAGAATCAGCTATTACCCTGTCAATCGTATCCTGCATGCTATTGGCTGTAAGTGCAAACATACAGTCGTTACAGCTTTCCTGATATACAGCCAGCCAACAAACGCCATTCCAGTATTGAATAGTGCTGTCCTGCGTGTTGTAGATAGAAAGGCCGATGGCAGGATTGACAATGGCATCCCGCTGTGTGGTATTCATTCTGGGAAGTAGCAAACCCATGTCTGTGGCTTCCAGATGCAGTAAAGCAGAATTGTCCGGATTATTGGTTCCAATGCCTACATTCTGGGCATAAGCTGTACTCGTGAGAAAGCTGAGTAAAATGATGTAGAGTTTTTTCATGCCTCAATGGATGTTTTTCAAAAATACATATCTCAATGAATTAAACCAAGTTGCAGGCCAAAATTTCTAATTTTTTAATGCAGATATTGACACTAAATTAATAAAATCAATGGTTTAAATATACGTGTTTAGTTATTAACAGATTGATAGTCTGTTGTGATTATACAAGTGATGTTTTTCAGGCTGTTTATAATTCATGTTTGAAATTACGAAGCAATTCTACTGAAACCCTTATTTTTGATTCATGCAATCGGCACGGAATAAAAAAGAAACGAAAAATTCGAGTGAAGTTTTAGTAACGCATTTCAAGCAATTGAAAGCAGATATAGAGTCTTTGAAGTTGAAGCCTACGTATGTATTGATGGGCGATGAAGGATATTTTTTGGATTTGCTTTCAGATATGTTTGAGAAAATAATAGGCGATGATGGATTACGGGAATTCAATTTTAATGTTTTGTATGGAAAGGAGGCCAACGCTGAAGATGTGATTTCCATAGCCCGCAGTTATCCGATGATGGCCGACAGAAGGGTTTTGATCCTAAAGGAAGCGCAGCAATTTAGAGATTGGGAAAAATTAGCAACCTACATTCAGAAGCCTGTTCATAGCACGGTGTTGGTAATTGTGTATCGAAACGGAACAATAGATGGAAGAAAAAAATGGGCGAAAGATATCTTACAGGGAAAATATGTAGAGGTGTTTGAGTCCAAACGATTGGATGAAAACCGCATCATTGATTGGATTATTACGCACTTTAAACGTCACCGGATAAAAGTTGATCTGAAGGCTGCTATTATTCTATATGAACTGATTGGATCAGACATGGCTCGGCTTTACAACGAAATAGAAAAAATGGTGATTGCTTTGCCACCCAACAGTGAGGTTCGTGTGGAAGAAATTACGGGAAGTATTGGCATGAGTAAGGAGTATTCTCCGTTTGATTTGCAGGGTGCATTAATTAACCGTAATGTGGACCGTTCCTACCGGATTATGCAGTTTTTTTCAAAACCACCGGCAGTTGATCAGCTACCCGTTATTATTGCCACCCTGTATTCATTTTTTTGCAAGATTGCCTTGTTTCACAGGCTTGCCAGTTCCGGTAAAATCCGTTCGAAAAACGATGCATTTCAGTACATACGAGTGTATGATATGGATGAATTTATCAGGGCAACCAAAGTGTACAGTTTTGATAAATGCAAACAGGTAATTCATCTGCTACATACCACGGATTTGAAGTTTAAAGGAGTGGACAGCGGAACTGCAGATAAAGCAGCCCTGCTGAAAGAAATGGTGTATCATATTTTACATTAATGCAAGTAAGAATCTAGAATGTATGAACTACTGGTTAATAAAATCAGAACCTTTTAAATATTCATGGCAGCAACTATTGCGTGATAAAAAAACATGCTGGGACGGTGTACGTAATTATGCCGCCCGTAATAACCTCAAAGCCATGAAAAAAGGAGATTTTCTATTGTTCTACCACAGCAACGAAGGGCTCGAAATTGTTGGTATTGCTACAGTGGTGAAAGAACATTATCAGGATCCGACTACGGATGATACAGCTTGGGTGGCAGTGGATGTAGCACCGGTAGTTACTTTGAAGAAGCCACTTGGGTTAAAAGAGATTAAGCAGGATGATTTGCTTAAAAACATGGAATTTGTGCGGTTGGGGCGATTATCTGTGAGTAAGGTTTCATCCGATGAATTTCATCGAATCCTCGATATTACAAAAACCGATATACCAGTTTAGCCTATTTTCGTACTTTTGCACTAAATGTAAGATTATGCAACCTGCAGCACAGGAAACAAAAGTAGATGTAAACCGAATCCGGAAAATGTTGGGAATACTGGTGTGGACATCACCGGCAATTATTATCCCTCTGGATTTAAGCATTATTGCTGGTTTGATTTGGTTTGGAGTGAGCAGGGAGTTTGTTGACTTGTCTGCTTTTTGGTGGCTTATACCGGTTGGTATTTTCAGTTGGACGCTTGTAGAATATCTGATGCATCGTTTTGCGTTTCATTTTGAATCTGAAAATAAAACTGGCAAAAAGCTTATTTACATGCTTCACATCATTCACCATGATCATCCTACCGATAGTGATAAACTGTATCAGCCACCACTGGTTAATATCGTAATCATTGCACTTTTATTTGGATTTTTTTATTTGCTGATGGGCAATCTGGTGTACTTGTTTTTACCGGGAATCATATTCGGTTACCTGGCATACAGCACCATTCATTTTGTAATTCACAAGTTCAAGCCACCGTTTGAATTTCTAAAACCTTTATGGCGTCATCACAACCTGCACCATTACCGTTTTCAGGATAAAGCATTTGGGGTTTCTTCGCCTTTCTGGGATTTGATTTTCGGCACGCTGCCCCCCAAGGAACTGAAGTAAAAACTACCACTCAGCCACCAGCGAATTGGCATTGGCGCCTAAATCAAGAAGCAGCGTACTTACCTGTTTTACAAAATCCTCCGGCCCGCATACATAAAAATGCTGGCTGAAATCCACGATGTGATCTATCAGGTAATTGCGGTCTATTCGTTTGCTCATAAAGCCTACTATCTGTTCGCGTGTAATAAGATTAACATAATGATCATTCAGCATTTTTTTTAGTTCATCGTGAAGAATGATTTCGTCTGCAGTTCGGGTAGAGTAAATTAACCGATTGTTTTTTATCTCACCCTTTTGAAACAAATCGCGGAATATAGCTATAAAAGGAGTTACTCCAGATCCTCCGGCTATAAATACGCCAGCCCCTTTATATTCAATGGCTCCAACCGGATTATTCAGAATAAGTTCTGCACCTGCCTGAAGTTTGCCCAGCATAGAAGTAACTCCTTTTCGTTCCGGGTAGATCTTGATTAGAAATTCCAGATATTCCCAACGGTTTAATCCTGTAAAAGTAAAAGGCCTGAACTGATCTTTCCACTCCGGCAGATGGATGGCAATTTCTGTAGCCTGTCCGGGTACAAAGGTATAACCGGGTGGTTTTTCAACTACAAACCGTTTTACATGATGATTTACAAAATGGGTTTCGAGTATTTTGGCTATAAAAGCACTCATGAATTTTTGAATTATTTCTTTGAAGCGAAATAAATCACTACAGCAGCTACGGCCAACACAGCAAGTACCAACAGGGCGATCTTCCAGCCACTGTATGGTCGTTCTCCCTGCACTTCGCCGGTACGTCCGTTAACTAAAAACTGATACACTTTCCCCTTGAACCGGAAAGCACTGAGGTAAATAGGAAGTAAAATATGTTTGAACGTAATGTTGTTGTGTTGGGTGTTAAGTGTTATGATCCGTTGTTCATCCCCACCTATTTTTTGTTTTACCATCGTACGCAGCTGGTCTTCCATCTTCGCTTTGGCATTTTCAAATCCATGCTTTAGTTCCACCTGGTATTTTTCAGTAATGAATCCACCCAGATAGCTGTCGTTAAAAGCGGTCAGATTATTTAAATCCCACGGTTCCAGATTTTCTGCATATTTTATAGGCAATGATTTGGATGCGATAACCAGTACATCGTCAAAAGCATGGTTCAGATTTCCGCTCACGGTATACCATCTTGTTCTGCGTTCACGCCGGGTTTTTGAAACAGTTTTTCCGTTTTCAGTGGTGGTATACGGCACGTTTACATAATAATATTCTCCGCGTTGGCCAATGTATGAACTGCTGGTATTGGAGTCAAACGTCCAGTAAGGAATATACAGACCATTCAACCGATCGGTATCCAAGGTGGCTTTTTTCAGGTCGTTTGGAGCAAACCACAAACTTTTTACCCAGGCTTTGAACTTATTTTTAGCTTCTTCTTTGTTGATTTTAAAAGGCAGAATAGCTTTGGGTTGAATTACCGATTCGCTGTGTGCATCTTTTATCACCAATGGCGACATGCAATACGGACAGCTATGAGATTGCAAATTTGCTTCAATTGTGGTGGTAGCACCACAATTATTACATCTCACCACACTGATTGACATCTTTTGAGAAGAGGCAGCTTCCTTATTGATAAATTCGTAAAAATCATTTTCATTCACCGGTTCACCGATATCCGGAATTTCATTTTCAGCTCCGCAATAGTCGCAGTGCAAATGTTTGGTTCCGGGCTTATATTTTAAATCAGCGCCGCAGGTAATACATGCAAATGAATTTACGATATCCTTGTTGGGACCCGAAAATTCCAGTTCAGATTTTGATTTGTTCTCTTCCATAATTTGGCCGGGTTAAAAGGAAAGGGTGAACGATGTATTCACCCTTCATGGTATTGTTTGATTATGGTACAGGAGGGGGTGGGGGAGG
>Ga0272446_1006504_pt1 | contig 12150 bp, 6 predicted proteins | sample YNPCB0061_FD_194587 | JGI IMG/M metagenome (GOLD analysis project Ga0272446, IMG submission 194587) | Hot spring microbial mat communities from Yellowstone National Park, WY, United States - YNP-CB-006-1 | ecosystem: Environmental > Aquatic > Thermal springs > Hot (42-90C) > Sediment | place... | reverse complement strand
TTTCGTCCCACGAATCCACCCGAATACTCACGAATTTGTTTTTTGGGATGGTTGTTTACGTTTTTTACTCTTCAAACATTCGTGTCAATTCGTGTTGATTCGTGGGCAAGAGTTTCCTTCGTCGGGATTGAGGGTGCAAATCGTACACGATGCAGCGAGCAAGCGAACTCTACAAGCGCTGGGTAAATGTCACGGCCGCGGTGTACTCCGTGAACCGGACGGAGGAAAACGCGCCGCCGCTGAAATTTGTCATCCCCACCGTCAGACCAAGTGCAGCGGAGTTGGTGAGCTGATAGGTGGAGCCGAGCGTGTTGCGGAACGAGCTGCTCGAACTGACGAACGACGCCGTGGAGGAGAGAGTGGAGATCAATGTATTCTCCTCGGCGCGATGCTGAAGGGTTACCCCGTACGTCTGCGTTGTTTGACCTCCGAGCGCTCCGATGCTGAAGTGCACAAGGCCCGCCGTCGGCGAGAGCGTGAGTGCAGTGCCGAGCGGAATCACCGCGCCGAGCGTTGCCGAGTGACCCGTCGTCTTGAACCCTGCGCGTAGCGGCGCATCATCGCCCGACCGCTGGAAAATGTAGGTGAGCGTTACCGCCTGAACAACGGAGCCGGGTGCGAACACGAAAATCTGATTTGTTCCCAGCGTGAGATTGGAAAACGCCACGCGGGTCGTGTCGTTCGGCGAGCTGTTGTCCATGTCGAGATAGTTGGCAAGGATGTTGGAGGTCCAGAGTGCCGTCGGGCGGAACGTGATGTTCGCTCCGTAGAGGTTTCTGACCGTGGTGAAGATCTTCTGATGCAGCAGGTTGTCATTCTGCCTCGTGTAACTGAGCGCAAGAGACCAGTCTGCGATACGAAATGTCGGTGCGATGAGGAACTCCTGCTGATCGTTGAGAAGGTACGGCGTGCCGAGAGAGTTATATCCCGCGCCGATGTACTTGTATCCACCCCGGACACTCACGTTGCCCACATCCACCGTGATTTCGGACTTGATGGCAATATCCACATTCGACGTGACGTTCGCTCTGTAGAGCTTGTCAATCGGGCTTGGGATTTTCAACGTCGTATCCGCCGTGACGCGCATGTCCCGCGTGAACAAGCTGACCGTTGCATCCGTCTTCCATTGAACGGCGGCATCGAAGAATTTCAGATTGGTCAGGATTCCTGCGACGAGGTTTTCCTGCGGTGTGAGTTCGAAGCGCCGCGGAGGGGTTGCCGCAGGATTGGTCGAGTCAATCACCACTTGTTGATTCGATGGAGGAAGGGAGGAGATTTCGTCGCGCACGCGCAGAAACACCAGGTCAACATACCCGCCCGCTTCGCTGCCGATGCCGAGCTTCCCGCCGTACAAGTACCGGTCGAACGCGCCGGTTGTCGCGCCCCCCGCGACTGCGCGTTTGGTGAACCCGCCGAGTGCGGATAACCGGAAGACGCCGGGATTGATGTTGAACGCGCCGCCGCGGATGAGGATGCCGTTCAATGTATAATCGGAATAGGTTTCGGTGAAATCACCGGCGTGTGCGTTGCCCCATGCCCACGTGGGATGCAACCCGAGTTGGTTGATATTCTGCCGCGCCGCAGTCCCTTCCGTCGAAAGCAGAATGTCGAAGTTGAGCGAAAGCGAGTTGAAGAACGTGAGGGTAGGACGGAGGAACAGGCGTCCGGTTGCGGGGGGGCGGCGCCGGTCCTGGCCGCGGATGCTGTACAACTCACCGTATGTTCCGATCTCGCCGCCGAGGGTAATGCTTCGCTGAAGGAAAGAGCTTGTGTCTCCCGGCGCTTGTGCAGATGCAGTCGAGCAGAAAGCGGCAAGCGTCAACGCAAGCGCAATGCCGCCAAGCGCAAATCGAGTTTTCATAGTGTGCGTTATCTGCTGCCTACTGTGGTTTGTGCTCGTTCGCTCACGCGCGATTGTGCGCCGTTGTCTGTTACGACCTGCACGGCGTACGTGTACACGCCATCGCCGACAAGTTCGCCGTCGGCAAATGCTCGCTGTGTTGATGGAACGGATTTGTATTGGCTGAGCGGCGAATTCTTTGCTGAACGATAGATGAGGAAGTAGTACCGCTCATCCTTGGTGGTGACGTAGGACCAGCTTAGCAGCACTTTCTTCTGCACCACATCATACCGCGCGGACACACCGCTGACCGGCGGTCGCACTCCCGTGTCGTACGGGCGACCCTGCACCGGCAGCAACGCCATCGCCCGCAGGCCGCTGCTATCCACGGCTTCGATTTGATATTCGTACATGACATTCTGCTTCACCGCCTTGTCCGTGTACTCCGATGCCGTTCGCGCAAGAGTCGCCAGTTGCATCCAGCGTGTCGAGTCCGCTGTCTTGCGATAAAGGATATGTGCCTTGACATCCTCGCTCGTACTTGCAACCCACTTGAGCATAACCGCGGAGTCGCTCACCTGCACCTCGCTGAACACTGGCGCATCCGGCGGCACTCTGTCGGGACGACGGAGCGCAAGAGCGGCAGTCATCTCGGAATGGTTGTACCGATTGTTGACGGCGGCGATCTTGTAGTAGATGTACCGCGTCAGGGTGTTCACTTCAACTGTGTCGGTGAACGTTGTGTCCCGCCAGACTTGCCCTGTGCGTTGGGCAAACTCATGATCGGGAGCGTTGGCGCGCAGCACGCGGTAGCCGAAGATGTTCCGCTCGGTGTTCTTGTTCCAACGCAAATGCACAATGCCGTTGGTATCAATCGTGCCCGTGAGGCCGCGCGGAATTGCCGGCGGGGTCGAATCAATCACAAATCCCATCACCGGAAGCGCGGCAGCGAGATTGCCTGCCGTATCAACCGAGGCAACAAGATAGTACGGCTCGGCATCGTCGGGACGTTCATCAATGAATGTGCGCGCAGTTTTTGGCAAGGGTCGCGTGATAATCGGATGAAAATTCGTATCCGATAACGCGCTCCGGGAGACAATGAATCCGGCCAAGTCGGGATCAACCTGCGGCATTTCCCACGTCAGCCGGAGGCGATTCCTCTCTATCTGTTCGGGATTCTTGACCAAAGGCGGTGCGGGCGGCGTGAGGTCGCGCCCCATCGCTTCGACTTCGCCGGGCGGACCAAGCTCGCCGAAGGCGTTGATGCCATGCACCCGATATTTATAGAGTTTGTAATTGATGATCGTCGTATCTGTGTACACGCCAAGTCCGCGTTGAACGGTATCCGCTCGCGTTACCATCACGATGGGCGTGGAGTTGAGCTTCCGGAACGTTCTGCCGCCATCGTCGGACCGGAGGAGGTTGTATCCTGAATAGGGATTACGCAAGTGCTCCTCCCAACGAATCTCGATCCGGCCGTCCAATCCGCGAGCCGTCAGATTCTCCGGCAGGGGATTGGGTTCGGCGGCACGAACCACGACTGTGACTTCGCCCGGATCAATCCGGTAACTGCGCGGCTCATTCAGACGAATCCGGTACGTGTACGTCTCTCCTGCTCGAACCGTGCGATCAACAAACCGAAGTCCCAACGCCGCTGCGATGGAAGGATCGTTGTCAGCAGCAAATAACGCGTAGCTGTAGAGGTTCCTGCTCAACTCCGCCATCGCGCCAACCGTGTCGCCGCCGGTGGGTACCAACTCCAGCAGCACGGAATCTCCCCACACCGCCTGCAGTGCCAGCGGCAGATACGTGTTCTCCCTGTTCGCATTGATTGCAGCAAGGAATTGATCGGGCAGCCATGGGTGGAGTGTGTCAGGCGCGAGCCGCGTGAATTGTCCTGCGCCGGATCGTCGTTCAACAACGTAACCGGTCCGGTTCGCGACATACCAACCGTGCGGCGTGTTGGGCGCCCAGCGCAGCACAACGGAGTCGTTGCTTGTTCTGGCAAGCACCATAATTTTTGCAAACCCCGGATCGCGGGGCAAGGAGGCTTGCTGCGTTGTGGCGCCCGGTTGCGCAATCGCGGTTGCACTCAGCAGTGTCAGAAACGCAACCATGGAGGGAAAGATCAATCGCGTTCTCATATTCTGCACTCCGTTCCTTTACTAAATTGGAATGAGCAATGCCCGCTCACCAATCCGCCGAGGATGTTGTAGTTGCCGGCAATCGTTCCCTTTACCCAAATCGGATTCGGGCCGCCTGCTTCCAGCAGTGCCGCGGCACTGACGCCGAGAATTTCATAGTTGCCGCGATAGCCGACATATCTGTCTTTACACCATTTACAGACCCAGCAATACCACGGCCCGCACGGTTTGTAGGTCCAGAACCCGACATCAACATACAATCCAATGGAAGCATTCACCCACGCATATAATTGTCCTTGCGCCTGCCAGCCGTTGATACCCGTGCAGCGGACTTGCTTCAGTACCGCAATATCGAACCCGCCACCGGCGCTCACATCACCATAAAAGATGGCATAGGTTTGCCGTCCTGTACTGAACGAGATGGAAGCACCGAAAGCAAACCCGCTGCCCGCGGCAATGCGTGAGTCGCGAGTGGAGGAAGGACTTCCGATCACGTTGCGCACCTGCGGTGGCGGCGGCGGTGGTGGCGGCAAACCTTTTCCCATCATCAAATAGGCTTGCACGCTCGGCAACCAGCTTGCCAGCGAGAGGTTGATCCTGCTGCTCGGCTCGCCAATCTTTACATACCACGTGGAAGGCTCCACGTGGATCACCATCGTTCCGCCGCCGGTCACGGGCGTTGCGTTGATGTTCACGTTGAACACGCCGTGCAGCGTGCTCGTCGGGAAGTTGTAGGTGATGTCACAGAACATCGTTACCTTCGCGTTCTGTCGCGCCGTCACTTCCGCCATCATGTAGCCGTTGCCTTGCAGCGTAATGCGTCCCATCGAAACAGTACCGGTGGTGACGTTGCGCTGCAATTCGATTTCAAGAATCACATCACAATTGAAAGCAACCGAGGAAGGATACGTGCCGAGAACGACAATCGCTTTGAAGCCGAACGTCCCGTTGTTCGGCACGAAGCGGAAACCCGACGCCGTTGCGCCCGGCGTATTGCCTGCAACGCCCGATGAAGTCGGCACCGGCGGGTTTGCCGGACCCTCACGCCGCATGTTGTACCAAAAGCCGCCGCCAAGTCCGTAGAAACCGACGCCGGTTGTGCCGAATGCGATGCCCGGATTGAAAATCCCTTTCGCATCCACATAGAAGTAGCGGAAGCCGCTGACTTGTCCGAACTGCACGGTTGAGGTGATGGTGATGCGTTGAAGAATATCGGCACGCACCGCGCCGCGGAATCCCGAGCCGTACGTCGGGTCGTCGCGATAGAGCTTGATGTAGCCGAGCACCTTCACCGGACCCATGTCGGCATTCACGCCGACGGAATCCAGCTCGATACTATTGAAAGTGAACTTCTGCCCCGGACCTGACAGGTTCAGTTCACCCCAGATCTTCAGTGTTGTGCCTCCGCTGATTGCGTTGGAACCGGGGGCAACGTTGACGCTGATCGTGAACTTGACTCCCGTCAGCTCTTTGCCCGACCGCGTCGTATTTTCCATGTCGATGTTGGAGATCGAGACAGGAAAGCCCGCCAGTCCTTTTTGAGGACTTGCAAAACTGAATGTGCCTTTCGTGAAGTAGGGCCGGACCGATTGCAGCCTCATGTTCTGGAAACCGATGCCGGGAAGACTCACGTTCGGAATGGCGCCGATGGTTCCCGCAATCGAAACGCTGCCGTTCAACACCGCGGAGGCGATCATTTTCCGCTGAGGATTATCGTTGCTGATGGTGATGTTGGAGGTGGGGAGAAGCTTGATGCGCGCCTTCCAGATGTCGGCATCAAATGTATCGCCCGGCGTAATGACGAACGCGTAGCGCAGCGTTCTTACCGTATCCGACGTTCCCGGACGTGAGAGCGTGGCAGAGTACAGCAGCGGCGTTTCGGAGATCGGCATCTTGATCTTTCCCTTCATCCAACCCGAACGCAGCGAGCTGCTGACGATTTCCACGCCGATGGTATCGAGGCTGCCCCCCCAATCGCCGAAGTTGCCGTTGGGATACATGAACACATTCTCCGCGCGGAAGCTTCCCGTGATGCCCGCGCGGGTGATCAGCAAATTCTGCACGGCAATCTGCGGCGGCTGGCTGGCGTTGAATGTTCGTAATTGGGGAGGAAGCGAGATGCTGGCGCGCTTGATGAAGAATCCCGTCCACGTATTGTCCGTGATGCCGACGTAGCCGGAGGGGAAAATGATCCCGGCGGGATTCTCCTCCGCCGATTTATCAAACGTCATCTCCTGCACTTCGAGCACGAAGCCGGGGGCGCTGGTGATTTCGCAGCGATCGAGGTTTGCCGATGCGAGGAAATTGCCCCCGCGGGAAATATGCGTGGCGAAGCGCGCCTTCACTTTCGAAACACCGTCGTCGGTGGGGAACGGTCGCAGCCACGACCGGGGGAATTCCAATTGTGCCGCAAGCCGAAGATCCTTGAAGCCGTGGCAATCGAGTATCAACACGCAGCCGGAATCGGAAGCGGTGGAGGCGAGGAACTTGAATCCCCACGATTCGCCGGAGGTATAGCCGAGATCGTTCGGCAAATACAATTGTACGTTGCCATCCCCCCCAATGCCGGTGGGCGAGAAGCAAATGTTCCGTGCACCGAGACTCAACGCGATGTCGGTTCCCCAGTCCGGCATCGGATAGGATGCGGCGAGATTCATATACGCTGCTGTGGGCTGGAACACCATGCCGATGATGCCGATGACGTAGCGTTGTCCCGCGATCTCCCTATCCAACCCGATGGGAAGAGTCAGGGGCGTTGATCCTGCAAGCGCGCTGACGAGCCGTGTTGCATCGCTTGCGATGGCATGAATGGCGGAGATCTTCTGCGGCGTCAGATTGAGCGCGCTGCCGAGGTTGTTTGCCTCTGTCTCGGACAATGGCGAATTCTCCACCTGCTCTCCCGTTGCTTCGCCGTCGAAAACTTCCTTCAGTCCGTTGACTTTCAGGCCGCTGAATTTCACCTTCAGATTCGCGCGAAAGAGGGGAATCTTGATCTCCCCTTTGCCGGAGAGGTTCGATGCTCCTCCCGATACTTCTGTTAGAACCAAATTGAACTTTCCGATCTTCAACGTATCACCCTGGACAAAGGGAAGCGATGCGGGCGTGGTGTTGGTCGGTGCCGGAGCGCTGCAGACGTCGCGGCATTCACCCGCGCCCGCGGTTGAGCGCGGATCGTATTTGAATTTGTAGTTCGGCGTTGTTGCGGTATCGGACGAACACTGCACGCCATCCTTTCGGACGGTGGCGCGATCGTATTTCAAATCAAATTTCCAGACGTACCATGTGCCCGTTTCCGGTATGAAGTTGAACTGCGGATTGGTGCCGCTCATCTTCACGTCAAGCCGCGTGTTCATCGAATCGAGTTCCGTTGTCCCCAACGTTGCCGCGGAGACGTTGAAGCCGAGCAAGAAGGCCGGCGTGCGCCCCATCGCCGTGGGAATCGCCTCGCTGGAGTCATTCATCTTCCAAATCCGCAAGCGTCCCTGCCGCAGTTGTGCGAAGTTGATTGCCGGACTGACATTGATGACGAAGGTCGGTCGTTCACTCGTGGTGACGATGGCGCCCGCTTCAGGTGTATGCGCCACCATGCGCAGACATTCGCTTCCGGAAATCGGTGGCGGGGGCGGCGGAATCTGTGTGCCTTTGTAAATAAATGTGAAAATCTGGCTGTAGCCGTTGTTCGCCGTGGGTGGGAAACCGTTTTGATCGAGTGCTTGGATTTGCCAGGCGTACCGCTTCCCCTGCATGAGTGCCTGCGCGGAAGCAGGATACACGAGGCTCGTCAGCGTAAGATTCGTGTTCTCATAGTGCGGCGTATTGGCGGCAAGCGCTTGCGCCGGCACTTGCCCCTGCAACACCTCCACGATCTTCAACTGATACGTGATGGTGAATCCGGGGGGCACATTCACCGGCGTCCATGTGAAGATCGGGAACAGCGGCACAACCGAATCCTGGTTGGCAGGCGAGAGCAATTGCGGCGGGTCCGGATAGACGATGGTGAAGAATTGCGAGCAGACATTCTGCACGAGCATCGAACCATTCGTGGTCTTGATGTCAACGCACGCCACGTACTCCCCCTCCGGCAAGCGTCCGCTGCGAATCGCTTGCTGCCGGATGGAAGCATCGTACGTGACGTTTTGGAGTGAAAGAAACTGGGTGTTGTTGAGAATCGTGGGTGTCGGCGCAGGGGCGATCGTTTGGGGGCTGCTCGAACCGGAAACAATCGGCGCGCCCCCCGAGCGTCGCGTGATGCGCAAGTCTATCACCACCTGCTGCATCCCGCCGGGATTATTGATCGTGAGAAAACCAATGGAGGGATTGGTCTGCCATTCTCCGGGATAGGGAGAGGGAAACGGTTGAATGAACAACGTTGCATTCAGTCCCTGCGCATGACTTGCAGGCGAGAACGCAATGCAGCAAACCGCGGCAAACGTGATGAAAGAATCTCTCAAGCGAATTCTCATCTTGAACTCCAATAGGTGAAAGAACAAAGACACTGCCCAAGAGCATGGAGGGCAGAAGCGAACACTGTTCATTCCGGGCGGAAGAACCGGCTCAATGAGGGGAAGCCGGTGGACCAGTCACAAGTTCGATGCAAAACGATATTAAATCGCAATGACTTTTGCAAGTAGTTTTTTTCACTTCCGGACTGGGGGAAGCGCAAGAACGGAGAGACCCGCGCCCAATGTCATCTTGCGTTTGGGTCAGGCTGCCAGGCACCGTGGATGTTTCCGTCCGGATCTTTGAAATACGCCAAACGAACAACTACGAGACTCAACACAAGGAATCACGGGTGCGGTTGGTCTGTTTGCCTGCTCTTCAGGACTTCTCCCGCCCCCCGATGGCCGAGTGCTGCTGCTTTTTGCATTGCATCAGCGGATGCTTCGGTGTTTCCCATGGTTTTATACAACACGCCAAGATTGTAATAGCCTTGCGCGTAGTTCGGGTTTGCGGCAACACTTTTTTGGAACCACGAAATCGCTTCGAGGGCTTGCCCCTCCGCGTTGGCGAGCACGCCAAGATTGTTCAGCACCTCCGCCTGGGTCGGTCGTAATTCCAATGCTTGCAAGAAGAGCCGCTTTGCTTCCGTCCGGCGTCCTTTGGCGAACATCGCCGTGCCGAGATTCAAATGCGCCTCGATGTAATCCGGTTTGAGTTTCAGCGCGCGAGTGTAGGCGTCGATCGCCTCGTCGAGCGCCCCGCGGGCCTGCAACGCCATCCCGAGGTTGTTGTAGGGAAGTGCGATGTTCGGGTACATCTCGGTCGTTGCTCCCCACAACCGTTCCGAGTTTTTCCAGATTTTCTGCTGGCGGAAATTGAGAAACGCCAAGAACGCGAGGACGACGAATGCCGTAGCGACGAGTGCCCGTCGCGAACCTGCGTCGGTGAGGTACGTGTACAGTTGCCCGACGATGCCTCCGGCAAACAATGCAAGCGCAGTGGACGGCAGGTAGGAATAACGGTCAGCAGTTGTTTGCACTACCACACTCGCAATGCCGACCGACGGCGCGAGGAGGATGCAGTACACGAGCCACGACAGCCCGGGAAGTTTCCTCCCCTTCATCCAACTCCAGAAGCAACCGAGTGTGAGAATCGCAAAGGCGCCCGCAGCAGCAAGCATGGCGTGTTCTCCCGCGGTTGGATACACAGGGGAGAGCTTTGTCGGGAGACAATTCTTCACGGCGTAGAAAACCATATTATAGAAAGGGAGCAGAACGCGTTGCATCGGCGAGAGAATGCTGAGGGCATCCGCTGTTGATGCGTCGGGCACCAGCGTTGCCGCGACAACTGCGGTTGCGGTCGCGACAATCAGGAAGGGAATCTTGTCGCGCAGCGTCCGCACGAGAGAGTCTCCAGGGCGCAGCAAGATGGAGTCGAGAAAAATCAGAACAATGGGGAACGTTGCTGCGATGGGCTTCGCAAGACATGCACAGCCGAAGAGAACCAACGAAAGCAGATACAGCCTTCCTCGCTTCGGCAGCGTTGTGTCCAGTGCGTACTTCATGTACGCAAGCAACGCGGGCAGCAAGAAGAACGTACAGAGCAGGTCCTTTCTGTCGGAGATCCATGCAACAGATTCCACGCGCAACGGATGCCACGCAAACAGGAGGGTGGAACAGATCGTCGCGAGAAGTATTGTCCCCGATTTCGGCTGCAACGTTCTCTCGTTCCCATCGCCGTCCCGCGCTTGCAGGAGGGAGAAGACGAAGAGACTCACAGCGAAGAACCAAAGTGTGTTGAGAGAATGAAGGAGGATGTTTGTCAGATGGTGTCCCGACGGATTGCTTTGCCAGAGTTGAAAGTCCAGCATGTGGGAGAGCATCGTCAGGGGAATAAACGCGTTGTAGTAGGCATGCGTGAAGAACCAGAGAACATTTTCCGCGCTGAGTTGTTGGACCCGGGCTTGTTCAAAGAGATACACATCGTCGTCCCAATTCACAAAGCCGAATCCCAAGGTTTGACTGTACAAAACGAACGTCAGGGCGGCCAGCGGGAGTGCGACGAGGAGAGTGAGAAGTCTGTTGTGCGATGTGCCGATCAAAGTTCCCCTCAGAATGATGGAGGAAAAGTAGCAAGTTGGCGGTGATATGCAAATAAAATCCGTGCAGGGATGTGTGCGGCGGCACGGCTCGCTTCGTTGACTTTGCTGCATCATTAGGGTATATTTTTTCCAGATCACCGTTTTCGAAATCCATTTTGCGGAAGGAAGATCATGAAGGGCTTGCCCAATATGGCGGGAATGATGAAGCAGGTGCAGAAGATGCAGGAGAAGATGGCGCAGATCCAGGAAGAGCTGGAGCAAAAGACTGTTACTGCCGAAGCGGGGGGCGGCATGGTGAAAGTGACCGCCAACGGCAAGCAACATCTCACCAAAATTGAAATAGACAAGGAAGTCGTCAATCCGGATGACATCGAAATGCTGGAGGACCTCGTTCTGGCGGCAGCAAACAAAGCGCTTGACGATTCCTCGAAGATGGCACAGGAGGAAATGGCAAAAGCCACAAGCGGAATCCTCCCGAACATTCCGGGACTGAATTTGCCGGGGATGTAGAACATGGTGTACACGTCGGAAGCGTTGCAGCAACTGATCGAGGAATTTGCCGCGCTTCCCGGTATTGGACGGAAGACGGCACAGCGTCTCGCGTTGCATATCCTGAAACAACCGCGAGAGGATGTGGTGCAGATGGCGCGGGCTTTGGTCAATGTCAAGGATAAGATCCGCTATTGTTCATCGTGCTGGAATATCACGGAAACAGACCCGTGCCCGATTTGTGCCAGTCCCAAGCGCGACCGCACGATCATCTGCGTGGTCGAGGAACCGAACGATGTGATGGCGGTGGAGAAGACGAACGAGTTCAAAGGATTGTACCATGTGCTCGGCGGTTCGCTCTCGCCGCTGGACGGGATCGGTCCCGACGAGTTGAAGGTTCGCGAACTTTTGCAGCGGATCACCAATGAGATTACGGAAGTGATTCTCGCTCTGAACCCGAACGTCGAGGGGGAAGCCACGACGCTGTATCTGACCAAACTGTTGAAGCCGTTGGGAGTGAAGATCAGCCGGATTGCCCGCGGCATCCCCGTGGGAGGAGATCTGGAATTTGCCGATGAAGCCACATTAACCCGGGCGCTCGAGGGGCGCGTTGCATTGTGAACAGACGGCCGTCATTATCGCGGAGTTTCGTGCTGCTGGGTTTCCTTCTCGCGTCGGGCTGCAATGTGTTCGAGCCGCGCGAGGCGCAGCCTCCTTCGCAGGCAGGGTTTCAATACTTGCCGCGGACATTCCCCTCCAATGTCCTCTTCAATCTGCAAAGCGCGATCGTGCAGAAAGACCCGGCGGCGTACATTGCCTGCATCACCGACCCGGCGCGTTCCTCGCACAGCTTCACGTTCATTCCCTCCGCCGACGCGGCGGAAGTGTACGGTGCAATTCTTCGCAACTGGACGTATGAGCAGGAGCGGTCGTACTTTCAGGGGCTTGTTGCCAAACGCCGGCAGCCGCAAGGCATTTCGGCCCTTTCGCTGACGCCGATTGATTCGACAGTCACGGGCAACGACAGCCGGACCTACCGCTTCGATTACACACTCATCTTCGAGCACACCGAACCGAATTTTCCAACGACGGCTCGCGGGAGCCTCGACTTCACGCTGGTGAATGACAACAGCGAG
>Ga0272446_1006503_pt1 | contig 12153 bp, 13 predicted proteins | sample YNPCB0061_FD_194587 | JGI IMG/M metagenome (GOLD analysis project Ga0272446, IMG submission 194587) | Hot spring microbial mat communities from Yellowstone National Park, WY, United States - YNP-CB-006-1 | ecosystem: Environmental > Aquatic > Thermal springs > Hot (42-90C) > Sediment | place... | reverse complement strand
CAGGGGCGGGCAGGCCTGGGGGGTGGTCTCGCCCTCCCGCAGGGCCGTGGCAAAGGCCATGCAGGTGGAGTAGCCGCAGGCCTTGCAGTTGGTCAGGGGCAGATTCCGGAGGATCTCAATGACCTTCAGCCCCGCCTGGCTGGTATAGCGGGGCGTGATCTGGTCCCGCCGTTCGTAAACCTCGTTGATCTGATCGGTGATCCACTTTACCAGGGCATGGGTTTCGTCCAGATCCTTCATGCCCCGGAAGGCGATCTGGTTAGCATGCAGAGTGATCCATTTGCCGTCGCTCAGCTTGAGCATCAGGGTCTGATGCTGTCGATCATATTCCCAGCCGCCCAGTTCCGCATTGAGATAAGGCAAAACCGGCGAGATATCGGCGCTGAAGGTGGCGATGGCATGGAGGCGCTCCCGGATCGTGTCCATTTTCGGGCGAAAGATCTCCAGGTTGTCGATCTTGGTCAAGAGTGCCATGGCTCACCCTCTGAGCGTGGCAAAGAATGTTTGCAGCCGCTGCCGCAGGTGTTTCCCAAAGGTCATCAGCCAGGCAAAGACCAGGCCGATGAGACCGGCCGCGCCTGGCCCCACCGGACACCCCGGCTTGCCGCAGAAGGGGCAGACCGAGGAGCTGGCATAGAGGCCGGCAAAGACCAGCCACCATTGGCCGTATTTCTTCAGGTCGGCCAACCAGCGCCGGCGGGATCCGGCCACGGGGGCCGCGTCCGATCCGGCAGCGGGTTGAGCCGAGGCCGACTTATACCGGAGTTGGTCCAGGGCCTGATCCGGACGCAGCCGGGCCAGACCAGGGGGCCGCAAAGGAGAAAGAGGCTCGGGGTTCATAACGGTATCCTCACGGGAGGCAGTCCTGCCAGGCCACCGGTTACCGACTGCGCCTGCGGCCATGCTGGGCCGAAGAGCAGCAGTCAACCACACCATTATGGCAAGGACCAGGTTCCCAAGTTTTATCCCGGATGCCGCCGACCTGACCTTAAATAAGGGTCTGGAGGCCCTGATACAACATATAAACTCCGGCCAGAAAGAGCAGGCTGCCGGCCGTTTTCTGGATGGACAGGCCCAATCGTGTGCCTTTGGAAGCCAGATACTCCTCCAGGACGCTGGTAAAGGTGCCGGCCAGGATGATGAGCGTGCCTTGCCCCAGGGCATAGAAGAAGAGCAGGGCCGTGCCGTAGGCCACCTGCTGCTGCACCGCCGCCAGGGTCAGGATGACCACCAGGACCGGGCTGGCACAGGGCGAGAGTACCGTGCCGAAAAGCATGCCCAGGATCAGGGCGCCCAGCAGGCCGGTGCGCTTGGGCAGCAGCCGCTGGGAGCCCTCCAATTTCAGGTTGATGACCCCGGACAGGTGCAGTCCCATGATGATCAAGACCGCGGCCAGGATAAAGTACCAGACCGGGCCGCTCATGCCGAACATGGTGCCCATGAGGGAGGCGATGGCCCCCAGGGCGGACATGACGATGGCCAGGCCCACCACAAAGGTCAGAGAGTAAAGGAAGGCCTGTCTTCTATTCGCCCCGGCATAGCCCCCCACAAAGCCGATGACCAAGGGAATGCTGGCCAGGATGCAGGGGCTGGCCGTGGCCAACACCCCGCCCAGATACGAGGCGCCAAAGGCCAGGGCCGGCTGGTTTTTGACCAACTCGCCCAAAGCTGCCGAGAGATTCATGCCGGTGACCCCCTATTTGATGAAATTCAGCTGCTTGAGTTTGGCCACCAAAGCCTCTTCGGGCATGAACCCCATGTGGCGGTCAACTTCTTTGCCGCTGGCATCCAGGAAGACCTGGGTGGGCACGACCATGATCTTGTATTGTTGAAAAAGGGGTTTCTCCTTTTCGGCCATGACCAGCCGCACTTCGATCTGGTCGCCGTATTTGCCTTTGATGGCGGCCAAGACTTTCTCCATCTGGATGCAGGGGGCGCACATCCCCATACCGAAGTCATACAGGGCCGGTTTGGCCGCCGCGGCGGTATTCTGGCTCAGGGCCGACAGGCTCCAACCGAGACAGACCACCAGCAGGCCGGCCATGAGGATATATCTGCTCGTTCTTGTCGACAAAGGTTGTTCTCCTTGCATTGTCAGTCTAATTGCCGTGACTTATACAAGCCACCCACGCGTCATGAAAATAAAGGTTGTTGCTTGGGGCTGACGTGGGCGGGCACGGAGGCCCGCCCCACTGAAAAAAAGATTTTATTTCCAGAAACCGGAAACTTGAAACCGGAAACCTTCTCGGAACTCGGAACTTTATTTCCTACTAAAAGCTGCCGGCCCCAGTACCCAGGGCCGCTACCTTAATATACCATACCGAACACCCAACCCACCAGGGTAGACAAAATGACCACCAGGATAATGAAAACAATGGTCTTTTGAAACCCCATGATGCTGTTGAGAACTATCATGCTGGGCAGACTCAAGGCCGGACCGGCCAGGAGCAACGCCAGGGCCGGGCCGTGGCCCATGCCCGAACCCAACAGGCCCTGGACGATGGGCACCTCGGTAAGGGTGGCGAAATAAAATAAGGCCCCGGACAGGGCGGCAAAGAAGTTTGCCCCCAGACTGTTGCCGCCCACCAGGGCGGTGACGTACCGGTCGGGGATGAGACCGGCATCGCTGCCCGGCCGGCCCAGGAGCAGGCCGCTGACCACCACCCCGCCCAGGAGCAGGGGAAAGATCAGCTTGACAAAGGTCCAGGTGGCTTCCAGCCATTCGGTGATCTCTTCCCTGTTAAACCAGACCTTGAGGAGAATGGCCAGAGAAATGAGGAAAGCAATGGTGAGATACCATTTGATGTTAAACACCGCATGATAAAACCCCACCGGCAGACTGGGTTTGGCCCAGGCAGCAAAGACCAGGATAGCCACCAGGTTAAAGAAAAAGGCCGCCTGCTGGCCCAGGGTCTTGGCCGGTTCCTCGGCCACCATGGCCAGGCCGCCCTCCTGCCGCTCCTGCTCCGACTGGCGGAAGATCACCGCCATGAGCAGGCCGATGACCACAGAAAAGGTGACCGCCCCCACGGCCCGGGCGATGCCGAAGGGCATCCCCAGAACCCGGGCCGACAGGATGATGGCCAGGACGTTGATGGCCGGACCGGAATAAAGGAAGGCGGTGGCCGGCCCTAATCCCGCGCCCCGGGTATAGATGCCGGCGAACATGGGCAGGACCGTGCAGGAGCAGACCGCCAGGATAGTGCCGGAGATCGAAGCGACGCCATAGGCCAGGACCTTATTGGCCCCGGCCCCCAGATACTTGATGACCGACTGCTGACTGATAAAGACGCCGATGGCCCCGGCAATGAAAAAGGCGGGGATCAGACAGGTGAGGACGTGCTCCCGGGCATATTCCTGCAGGAGGTAGAGCGATTCGACCACAGCCCCCTGCAGGCGGGCTGAATCCACGGGCATATAGTAGATGATGACAAAGATCACCACCAGCAGGAGAAACTTATAGCGTTCCGCCATGACTACTCCTCTCTGACATGCAATTATAGGTATATATCAATTTATTGGCAAGGGGGGAGTATTTTTCCCCCGAGACTGTCAGGAAATTTCTGTTCAAAGGCTTGGATTACACCTCGAGGGTCTGGCTTACTGCAGTATCGGCCGGGCCGGCACGGGAGCAGAGGCTGCGGCGGTCGACCTGAGAGGCTCTGAGGCTGAAGGCCTTGAGCTCAGGATCATCCCTGAGCCAGGGAATCAGGTGGCCCATGAGGGCGGCTCGGGCATCGGGGGGATCGGGTGCGGGGGCCAGACGATAATCAATAAACTGACCGCTGCGCTCCTTGTCCACCAGGCCGGCCTCCTCCAGGATGCGCAGGTGCTTGGAGACGCTGGGTTGGGTGATACCCAGGGCCTGCTGGAGTTCACAGACACAGCGGGGCCGGTCCATGAGCAGCCGCAGGATGCGCAGCCGATTGCCATCGGCCAAAGCCTTCATGACTTTGAGTAACAGTTTCATAGGGTTTTTGGTTTTTGGTTTCTGGTTTCTGGTTTCTGGTTGTTGGTTGTTGGTTTCCAGTTTCCGGTTTCCGGTTTCTGGGAAAAAAGCTTCGGTGGGGGGGCCTTAAGTGCCCGCCCAAGTCAGCTAAAGCAATGACCCGGATTGTCATGGGGCGCGGCTGACTTTCATCGGGAATGGCAATTACCACAAATCCGCGTCCAGGGCGGTCCAGCCGGAGGCCTGGAGAAAGGCCGTAAACTTCTGCCGCTGCTCCGGGGTCAGGGGTGGGCAGTCCTCCTGGGTGCGTTCGCCATCCCGGACCTTGGCCGCAAAGGCCATGCAGGTGGGCTCGCCACACTCCCGGCAATTGGTCCGGGGCAGATATTTGAGGATGGCCACCACATTGATCAGCGGCCGGGAGGTGTAGGACGGCTGCAGGCTGTCCCGCTGCGCATAGGTGTCGTTGATCTCATTTTTCAACCAATTCAGGACCCGCTGCACCTCTTCCTGGTCCTTCAGGCCGTTGACGGCCACGCTGGTGGGCCGGATGGTGACCAACTTGCCGCTGCTCTTCAGGGTCAGGGTGGAGGTGGCCGCATCGAAGGCATAGCCGCCCAGGGTGGCATTGAGATAGGGCAGGACTGGACTGACATCGGCGTCGAAGGTGGCGATAACATTCACCGTGTCAAAGGAAAAATTGCATTCCGGCCGGAAAATATTGATATCAGTGTATTTTTCTACTAACATGGCTTTTCCCTCTTCCCTTTTCGCCTTTCCCTCTTCCCTTATAACGCCGCCATGGCTTCCTGCAGGAGCTTCTTGAGCTTCTCCTTCTTGGGGGCATGCCCCGCGGCCTTCAGTTCATCATTGATCAGCAGGGCCGGAGTGGTGACCACCCCCAGCCGGGCAATCTCCTTGAGATCGGTGACGTGCTCGATGTCGGCCGGCAGGCCCAATTCGGCCACCACGGCCATAATATTCTGCTCCAGTTGGCGGCAGGCAGCGCAGCCCGGCCCCAGGACCTTGATGGCCAGGCCCCGACGCTCCTCCACCACCGGCTCGCCCCGGGCCTTCTTATACTCCCGGAGAAAGGCCTGGCGGTAATCCGCCGCAGCCGAACTGGGAATATAGTTCTTCTTTTTCAGGGCATCGAATAAGAACTGGGCAATCTCCTCTTCCGAGGCCTCGGCCAACGCCTGGGCCGCCTCCAGGGCCGGTTGCCAGCCCATGATGCCGACCTTTAGGCCGGCTACAGATATCTGGGTGATCTCGGTGGTACTCATGGCTTTCCACCACAAGAAAATGCAGTTCGTAGTTCATAGTTTGTAGTTTGTAGTTCGTGGTTTCCGGTTTCCAGTTTCTGGTTTCTGGTTTCTGGTTTCTGGTTTCTGGAAATAATTTTTACAGGGCGGGCCGTGCCCGCCGTTGGATCTATGCTAATGGGGCTGGCCTCAAGTGCCCACCCAGGCCCGCCGGTACCAGCGTCTACTCCGTCGCACACACGGTCCGAGGGATCAGCAGCACCGGGCAGGGTGCCAGGCGGGCGACGTTGTTAGCCACGCTGCCCAAAAGGATCTCCTTGATCAGCCCCTTCCCCTGGGTGCCCATGAGGATCAGCGTGAACTCGGTCAGCAGCCAGGCGCCCTGGATGATGGTCAACGGCGGCCCTGAAGCGATCTGGGTATTGACCTGGGCGACCCCGGCTTGGACAAGCCTTTCCTTCAGGGCCTGGAGATACTGCTGCGGCGTGACCTCGATGCCACCCAACAGCGACGAGGTGAGGGTGGTGACCTCCTTGCCGTGGGCCGCATGCAGGATGGTCACCTGGGCCAGGCCGCGAGGCGCCAACTTTTCCAGATAGGTGAAGGCAGTTTCGGCAATTTCGGAGAAATCAGTAAGATAGAGCACATGCTGGAAGAGGGCGGCGCCGGGGAAGCGGCAGGAGGTCCGGGCCTCCTCTTTCTTCACTCTGACCCTTAAGAGCAGCACCGGGTAGCGGGTATGGTGCAGCACGGCGCTGGCCGTACTCCCCAGGACGTTTTCCCGCCACAGAGACCTGCCGTGGGAGCCCACGACGATGAGGGAGGCGCAGTGGCGGGCCGCCACGTCATTGAGGGAATACCCCGGCAGGCCTAAGGGCATCTCCACGATGACCTCCAGACCCTGGTCCTCCAGCAGGCGCTTTTCGACCTCCAGCTTGGGCTCGGCCTCCTGGCGCCAGGCGGTTTCCAATCCGAGAGAGAACTCTGAGGTGATGATATGGGTCAGGATGACCTGGGAACAGCCCAAGGCCCGGAATTCGGCGCCGCAGGCGACAATCTCATCCCAGGCCGGGGAAAGATCAGTGGCTAAAACAATCTTTTTGAACATGACAATAACCTCACAATGAAGCGGCCGCTCATTGGCCATCCTCCCGGCAAACGGCTCGGTGCTGCCTGATCACAACACCCCTTGACAGCGCTTTATCGTTCCTATATTCTATATAACTATATTCCTATATGGTCTTTGTCAAGAGATTTTCTTTCAGGAGGAGAAAACGATGGCAGATGAATGTTGTGCCCCCTCGGTGCCCAGGATGTTCTTGGCCTGCGCCGGCGGCTCCAATGTCGGGCAGCTATCCAATCAGGCGGCGGTGGAATTAACCCAGGAAGGCTTCGGCAAGATCTATTGCCTGGCCGGGGTAGGCGCCCATCTCAGCGGCTTCCTGCAATCCGCACGGGATATTGAGGATATGGTGGTCATCGACGGCTGTGATTTGGGCTGTGGCAAGGCCATCCTGGAGCATGCCGAGATCCCCATCAGGCGCTATCTGAGGATCACCGAACTGGGCATCGAGAAGAATAAGAACCTGAAGCTGCAGCCCGAGGACATCGCCAAGGTGAAGGCGGCGGTCAAGGAGCTCTGTCAGGACTGAGCTTTTTCCCCGCGGAAAAATGATTGACAACCGATCCCTCTCTCTATATATTATTGGTGCAAAATGAGGGAAAGAACCCCAGACTGTTAAAATAAGCCAGCTGCGCAGCAATTAAAAAAGCCACGAAGGCTCTCCAACCGGATGGAGATGTGTTCGTGGCTTTTTTATGGAGGCCATATAAGTGAAAGGTTTCACTTGCTCTCCGGGTAAGGTTGCTCTCGCCTTCGCTGCAGAGAGATAAATCGTTTCGGGCAGGGAAAAAAACCACAGGGGGAAAAGGTATGAGGTTCAAGGATGGTGTCAGCCAAGCAAAGATCATGGCCCTGGCGCTGGCTCTGAGCCTGGTGATCTTGGCAGGGGGAAGGGGGGCGTGGGCCCAGGAGGTGGCGGCAGCGCCGGAGGCAGTGGCAGTACCGCACTCTGAGGTGGCAGCAGAGGGGGTGCAGTTGTTGGACGAGATCGCCGTTACCGCCAGCCGCACGGAACGCCGGGTCTTTGACACGCCCCAGAGTGTCACCGTCATTACCCGGGAGCAGATCGAAGCTTCGCCGTTCGACAATGTGGAGGACATAGTCCGACAGGTCGCAGGCATCTATAATTTCCGGCACTATGCCCTGCACACCAACGGCATCAACAGCCCCTTAAAGATGCGGGGTGTAGGGCCCAACCGGGTGTTATTCCTGGTGGACGGCGTGCCCCAGAATGACAACTTCAACAATTCCATCGCCTGGGTGGCCTTTGGCTATATTCCCAAAAAGGCCATCGAGCGCATCGAGATCGTCCGGGGTCCCATGTCGGCCCTCTATGGCTCGGAGGGCTTGGGTGGCGTCATCAACGTCATCACCAAGAAACCCCTGGAGCCGCGAGAGACCAACGTTACCGGCAAGGCCGGCAACGGCAATACCTTCGGGGGCGACGTCTACCACAACCAAAAGATTCAGGATGCCGGCATCCTCTTTACCGGCGGCTATGACAAGAGCCATGGTTTTTTCATGGAATCGCCCCTGGCGCCCTACAACATTAAGCGCTATAGCCAGATTGGCCGGATCTTCGGCAAGGTCACGTATGATTTTACGCCGCAGTCGCACTTGAGTTTTACAAATGTTTTCTATATCCACAACCAGGGGCAGGGGCGGCCCAACTTCCACAATACCCTGGGACTCAATCTCTATAATCTCACCTATGAGCAGAAATGGGATAAGATCAATTTCCGGGCTATGACCTATCTCAATCAGGCCGCCAAGACAGCCTTCCAAGACGCTACCGGGGATAATTACACTTCCCTGAACCGGAAGGAAAAATTTCCCCAGCCCTCGGTCTGGGGTCTGGACCTACAGAGTACCTACCTGCCAGTCACCTGGGCGACAGTCACTGCCGGAGCTACCGTAAAAAAAGTCTGGTGGACTTATGAAGAACAATATATGAAGATTATCCGGGAGGCCGGCGCTCAGGGCGAGCAGCTCTTTATCTCACCTTTTGTCAATGCCGACCTTACTTTTTTTAACGAGCGGCTGATCTTCAACCTGGGAGCCCGTTTCGATTGGATTGAATCATCGCAAGGCCGGAGTTGGGACAGCCGTCCGGAAGCCCCCCGGACCGCCTACGACAACTCTTATCCCACCACCCAGTGGACGAATTTTTCCCCCAAGGGCGGCATCACCTATCATCCCGACGATAGGACGGCCTTGAAGGTTTCGGCCGGCACAGGTTTTCGGGCTCCCAGCCTTTTTGAACTCTATAAAAACCAGGTGCGGGGCGGCGGGACCTACTTCCGGTTTGCCAACCCCAATCTGAACCCAGAGAAGATCGCTTCCTATGATGTGGGAGCGGAGCGCTTTTTCATGGATAATCTTTGGGGGCGGGTAACCTTCTATCAGTCCTGGGCCCGGGATTATATCGGTGATCGCCTGATCCGGCAATTTATCCGGGGAGGCCGCTTGTATTCGGAGTATACTATTGAAAACATTTCCAAGGTCAATATCCACGGCCTGGAGGTGGAATTAAAGTGGGATCCCAACAAGGATTGGACCATCTTCGGCAACTACACCTGGAATGTCTCCAAGATCAAGAAGGATGAATCTAATCCGGCCCTGGAAGGGAACTATCTGCCCACTGACCCGCTGCAGAAGATCCATTTCGGTGTCTGGTATAAAAATCCCGAGATCGTCAACGTCCTGCTGCAGGGAAATTATTACATCACCATGTATTTTGATAATGAAAACACCTTCGAAAGCGGCGGTTATTTCACCATGGATGCGTCCATCTCCCGGCGGCTCTGCAAGCACGTGGAACTTACCCTGGACCTGGAAAATATCTTCAATCGAAAGTATCCCTTATTTGTGGCGGCCGACGGCGTCACCATCGTCCCGGGATTCCTGGTCATGGGCAAGTTAACGTTATTTTATTAATGGGAGTTGCAGATGAAAAAGGTTGCCATGGCAATCTGGCTGGTGTTGGTCCTGGCCGCCGGCGCCGGAGCCCATTATCTTTGGGTGCAGCCCCACGAAGATGGCTACCTGGTGGCCAGGGGCCTGCCGCCGGCCGAGTTGTATGCTTACAACCCCGAGAAGATTAAAGATATTCAGGCCCTTGACAGCCAAGGGCAGCCCCTGGCCGTCAGCCTTCGGCGCGAAGCGGCGCGGCTGTGGCTGCAGACGCCGCAACCTCCGGCCATGGTCACGGTTGTGGCCGAATGGGGCCATAGGGTCAATACCCCACAGGGGAAGGAGTTTCTCACCAAACCGGAGGCCCTGGCCAAAGGTCTGACGGTGGAGGAGGCCTTTGTCTCAATCCAGACGGCCAAGACGCTCTTCGCTCCCGGCCCGGCCGTGACCAAACCGGTGGGACTGGCTCTGGAAATCGTCCCTCTCCAGGATCCCTTGACCCTGGCCCCAGGCCAGGCGTTGCCGGTCCAGGTGCTCTTCTCGGGTCAACCCTTGGCCAATACCAGAGTCAGGGTGGGGGAGGTGGCGGAGCTCTTTACCACCGATGCCCACGGTAAGGTTACGGTCAAACTGGCGGCGGGGGGCAATCAGATGATCATGGCCAGTCATCGGGTGCCGGCGCCGCCGGGGCAGGACATTGATTATGTTCAATATATGACCTTTTTGAGCTTTGCTAGGCCATAATGGTCGGCAGGCAGCCCCGGATATGTGGCCCACCGGGGCTATGAGCAGCCAAGAAACAGGGAGAAACGTGGCGTGAAGAATGCAGGTTGGACGCAGGCGGCGGTTTTTGTCGGCCTGGTTTTGCTGTTGCCCCAGACCGTCCCGGCCCACGGTACCGAAGGGGCGGTCTGCCAGGGTGGTTGGGTGGTAGAGGCGAAGTATATCGGCGGCGAGGTCATGAGTTTCGCAAAAGTGACTGTCACCGCTCCCAATAGCGACAAACCCTTCCAGACCGGTCGAACCGACCGCAACGGCAAGTTTGCCTTTGTGCCCGACACGCCGGGGACCTGGCGCTTGGTGGCCGATGATGAAATGGGCCACCGGCTGACGATGGTGGTGGAGGTGCCGGCCGTTAGCCTGGCTGGCAGCAACGAACCGCCCGCGGCCGCGGCCAACGCCAGGACCTCGCTGGCCTCCCGGGCATTGTTCGGCGTCGGTCTCCTGATGCTCCTGGCCGGTCTGGCCTCGTGGTGGCAGGCCAAGAGGGTGGGCCGGCAACAGTAATCCGGGCGCCGGTTAGAGATCGCTGCTTACGGGATGAGGCTTCCCCGGTTATGTTGCGATCTCCTGGCTGAAAGGAGCAAGCATGCACATTCTCGGCAAATTGACTGCTGTTCTTGTCTGGCTTACGCTCGTGCTCCCCGGCAGTGGCATTGCCCAACCGTCGCCGGGGAAGTTTTATCTGGTGGGGTTGGGGCCGGCCGGCCCGGAACACGCCACCTTGAAAGCCCTGGAGACTATTAAGAAAGCCGATCTGATCCTCTGCCACCCGGAGTTGGCCGAGCCTTTTCAGGCCTATCTGCAAGGCAAAAAGGTCTTTGATCCCTGGAAAGATCTCTGGCCTGAGCAGACTCTGCGCCAACTCAAGCCCGAGGCCAGAAAAGAGCTGATCGCAGCAAAGAATTGTCAGAGGGATGCCTTTAGCAAAGAGATGCAGGCGCGTCTGCAGCGGGGGGAAAATATCGCCCTGCTCACCGGCGGCGATCCCACGATCTACAGCCGGGCTTTTTGGCTGATGGAGGGGTTGGATGATAATTCGGTGGAGATCATCCCCGGTTTAGGTGCCGTTACTGCCGCCATGGCCGCCCTGAAGCGGCCCAGCACTGGCGCGCAGGCTCGCTTTGTCCTGCTGACCTCGGCCAACAGCTTTCTCAACCCCGACGATGCCGGGGACCTGGCCAAAGACCTGTCCCGATATAATGGCACTCTGGTCTTTTATATGGGCCTCAAACACCTCAACCGGCTGATCGCTACCTTGAAGCAACACCATTCGGGCGATCTGCCAGTGGCCATTGTTTATTACGCCGGCTATCCTGATCGAGAGAAAGTCATCAGAGGCACCCTGGATACTATCCTGACCAAAGTGGAGCCGGGTCAGGAGCAATGGTGGGGGATGATTATCGTGGGGCACTGCTTGACGGGTCAGGGTTTTACCCTCTCGGAATAACAGGCGGCGGTCGGCAGGCTGGGGCTGAGTTTCCTGGCGGAGAAAGTCGTTGCCCTGCCTGGCGATGCCCAGGAGGAGCCTTCTGGCCGCCAGGCCCATCCGCAAGGTTTCTTCCCGCCTGCCGCTGCCGACCCCTTCCTGTCCGGGCAACGGGATCATCTGAAATCGGCCGTGCCGGGATTTGCCGTGTTGCTGGTCTTCCGAAAAACCGGGTGGGGGTCAAAGCCCGGCGGGTGTTTCAGCCAGGGGTACCCCTTGGCGGCCATCTCGTAGCCCAGCTCGAACAACGCCGTCATATAAGCCTGGTTAAAGGGCTCCCGGGGGCGGGTGGGGGCCAGGTCCGTGGGAATGGCTGCCAGATTGTACGCCATGTTATCACGCTGGGCAAACAGATAGAGGCGGTAGAGGTCGCCGATGCCCTGGGTTTTGATAAGGGTGGCAATGGCCCGGCTGCCGATGGGAGCCAACCGGGGTCTGACAGGTTCCCATTCCGGCTGGATCTGGGAGTTCCGGATGATATAGAGGTAACGGGGCCGCGCCCGCAGGACCGCGTCTGCGCCGTAGATCTCGGTAAAAGGTTTCAGGGCGGTTTCGTAAAGCACCACTTGGGCGGTCGTGCCGCCGTCCACATGCATCTCCTCATACCATTTGCCCTCGGCCTCCACGGTGATAT